>Ga0308160_10001235_pt1 | contig 37721 bp, 24 predicted proteins | sample PhyFR1_FD_201036 | JGI IMG/M metagenome (GOLD analysis project Ga0308160, IMG submission 201036) | Phyllosphere microbial communities from UC Gill Tract Community Farm, Albany, California, United States - DLSLF.R1 | ecosystem: Host-associated > Plants > Phyllosphere > Unclassified | place: USA... | reverse complement strand
CGACCATGCCCAGGATCTGCTCCTGCAGCTGCTGCCGGTAGCCGCTCTGGCTCTCGTTCCAGATCACCAGGTCCGCATGCAGGCCCTTGAGCCGCCAGTACGCGTGCGCCTGCACCATCTGCCGCACAAGTTCGATGTTGTCGGCATCGCCGATCTGCAGCAGCGCGATCGGCAGGTCGCCGGAGATCGCATGGCCCCACAGCCCGGACTGACCGCGCCGGTTCTGCAGCAGCAGCTCGCTGTCCGCGCGCAGCGCCGGGTGCACGTACACCATCAGCCCGGCCAGGCGCTCGTACAGCTGCGCATCGGCCTGCGAGGCGTTGATCTGGCGGCGCACCACCTGGCTGTGGGTCCAGGCCAGGTCGAACACGCGGTCGGCCAGGCGCCGGTCGCGGTACTTGTCGATCAGCGCCATGCACGCGGCACGGTCGCCGCCGACGCCGTAGACCATGTCGATCATCGCGGTCTGCTCCGGCGCCAGCACGATCCGGCAGCGGATCGCGACCACCGGGTCGAGCACCGAACCGGCGGTATCGGACAGCACCGCATCGTGGCGCAACGCGCGCGGATTGCGCGCCGTATTGCCGCGGCCGAGGAAGCGCGCGCGGTCGGTCTCGTAGGAAATCGCGCCGATGTGCGCATCGTGCACCGCCACCAGGTGGAACATCCACGGCGCGACTTCGTCGTGCGCGCGGGTGCGCCGCGTGCACAGCAGCGCCTGCGTGTCGCGAGCGATCTCGGTCTGCACGAACAGGTTGCTGAAGGCCGGATGCAGTTCGTCGGCGATGGCCGGCGCCAGCACCACTTCGGCATAGGTGGTGATCTCGATGGTGCGTGGCTGCCGCGACCGGTTGCTGACCCGCAGGCGGCGCAGCTCGATGTCGTCCTCGGCGGAGATCGCCACTTCCAGGTGCGTGTCGAAGCCGCGCTTGCGGCCGCGGAACTCGGCCTTGGCATCGGAGAAGATCGCTTCGTAGTGGTCCACCGCCACCGCGGTGGGCTGGTAGGCGGCCGACCAGTAGTCGCCGCTGTCCACGTCGCGCAGGTAGCAGAAGCTGCCCCAATGGTCGCGGGTGCCGTCCTCGCGCCAGCGGGTGATGGCCATGTCGCGCATGCGGCTGTAGCCGCCGCCGGCGCTGGTCAGCAGGCCGTGATAGCGGCCGTTGGAGAGCAGCTGCACCGCCGGCCGCGGCGCGCTCGGGTCGCGGAACACGCGCAGTTGGGTCTCGTCCTCGCGCGCGTCCTGCGGGCTGCGTGCGGCGCCGTCGGCCTCCTGCGGATGGAACACGCCCACCCGCGGAATCCGTTCCTGCAGCAACAGCAAGGTGGCCTGGAATTCGGCGTCGGCGGCGAAGCGCTTCTGCATCGGCTGCTCGCGCAGCAGATGGTCCAGCGCCAACAGGCCCATGCCCTGGTGGTGCGCCATGTACGAGCGGATCAGCGCGTGGTCCTGGCCGGGCGGGACCCGGCTGGGGGTGTAGTCGATCGCCTCGTGCAGGCCGAAGCGGCCGCCGAAACCGGACTCGGCAAGCCGCTGCAGATTGCTGCAGGCCGCTTCCGGGGCCACCATCAGCGCCATCATGCTGGCGTACGGCGCGATCACCAGATCGTCGCCGAGCCCGCGCTTGAGGCCCAGTCCCGGCACGCCGAACGCGCGGTACTGGTAGTTCATCCGCGCATCGACCGCGTTGTAGCCGGACTCGGACACGCCCCACGGCAGCGCATGCCGCGCGCCGTGCGCGATCTGCGCGTTGACCGCATGCACCGCGGTCTGGTCGAGCAAGGTGTCGGCATAGCTGGGCATCACCAGCTGCGGCATCAGGTATTCGAACATCGAGCCGCTCCACGACAGCAGCGTCGCTTCGCCATCGACCTCGGTGAGCTGGCGGCCGAGCGCGAACCAGCTTTCCTGCGGCAGCTGGCCCTGGGCGATGGCGACGAAGCTGCACAGCCGCGCTTCCGATGCCAGCAGGTCGTAGTAGCCCTGGTCCAGGCGTCGCTCGTCGACGTTGTAGCCGATCGCCAGCAGGCGCCGCGCCGGATCGTAGAGGAAGCCGTATTCCATCAGCGACAGCTGCCCGGCGATATGCGCCAGGCGTTCGAGCTGGTGGATGCGCGCGCGGGCGCGCTCGGCGGCTTCGGCATCGTGGGTCTGTGCGGCCAGCGCGCGCAGCGTCGGCAGCGGCGCTTCGGTTACCGGCAGGCACGCGTCGTCGCGATCCGGCGCCGTCGCCCAAGGCGCGAACTCGCGCAGTTCCTGCTGCGCGGCGTTGCACGCGTCCAGCAGCACCTGCGGCCAGTGCGGCGCCAAGGCGTCGGCGGAGTGCTCGGCGGTGGGCACCGGCGGCGGCCAGTGCTCGGCGATCGAGGCCGCCTGCACGGCCAGCGCAGCCAGTGCGTGCCAGATCTGCGGCAGCGTCTCCGGCGGCGCCGCGCGCAGCGCATGCAGGCGCTGATCGAATTCGTGCAGCTCCGCCTGCGGCAGCGCCGCCGCGGCGGGATTGTCGTGCGCGGCCTCGCGCAGCACGCCGAACGTGTCGGCCAGCCCGTCGAAGGTGGTCGCGGCCAGCAACGGCGCATCGCACAGCGCCAGCAGGCCCTGGCGCAGGGTCAGCAGATGCCCGGCCAGGTTGCCGCTGTCCACCGTCGACAGATAGGCCGGCGGCAGCGGCAGCAGGGTCTCGGTGTCGTACCAGTTGTAGAAATGGCCGCGGTGGCGCGGCAGCGTCTCCATCGTCGCCAGGGTCAGCCGGGTGCGTTCGATCACCCCGCCCGGCTGCAGGTAGCCCAGGTCGTAGGCGGCCAGGTTGCCGAGCAGGGCCAGGCCGATGTTGGTCGGCGAGGTGCGCCGCGCCACCACCAGCTGCGGATGTTCCTGCACGTTGTCCGGCGGCAGCCAATGGTCCTGCGCGCGCATGTGCACTTCGAAGAACGCCCAGGTGCGCCGCGACAGCCGGCCGAGGAAGGCGCGTTGCGGCGGCGCCAGCTGCGCGCGGCGTTGCACTGGCGCATGCCCCATCCACGCCATCAGCGCCGGGGCGCCGATCCACAGCGCCAGGATCGGCGCGGCGACCCACAGCGCATGCGGCTGCCGCCAGGCCAGCACGGCCAGCAGCGCCAGCGCGCACAGCGCCGCCGGTGCCATCCCGCCCAGCTCGGCCGCATTGCCGCGGCCGAGGCTGCGCGCCACGTCGCTGGACGCATGCCATTGCAGCAAGTGGCGCCGGCTGACCAGCATGCGCCACAGCGTGCGCACGATCGCCAGCGCGGCGTAGCCGGCCTCGTACGGCAGACAGGCCAGCGCCACCAGCGCGCGCTGCAGCTGCGTCGCCACTGCCTTGGCCAGCGTGCCCAGGTGCATGCGCCAGCCCATGTCCGACGGCTTGGCGACCAGGTCGTGCAGCGCCGGCACCACGATCGGCAGCACGAACAGGCCCAGCAGCCACGCGGTCCACGCCATCGGCCGCGGCAGCCACAGCCAACCGATCGCCAGCAACGCGGTGGCGGCGAGCGGCACCAGGCTGCGGCGCAGGTTGTCCAGCAACTTGCCGCGCGACAGCAGCGACAGCGGCGTGCGCCGGTAGCGGCCGGCGGCGTCCGGCACCCACGGCAGCAGCCACGGCAGCAGCTGCCAGTCGCCACGGATCCAGCGCGCGCGGCGCTTCACGTCGGCCGCATAGCGCGCCGGATAATCCTCGAACAGCCGCACGTCGCTGACCAGGCCGGCACGCGCGTAGCAGCCTTCCAGCAGGTCGTGGCTGAGGATGCGGTTGTCGGGCAGGCGGCCGTCGAGCGTCTGCTCGAACGCGTCCACGTCGTAGATGCCCTTGCCGACGAACGAGCCTTCGCCGAACAGGTCCTGGTACACGTCCGACACGGTGCGCGTGTACGGGTCGATGCCCGGCTCGCTGCCGAACAGGCGCGCGTAGCGGGTGATGCGGTGACCGCTCATGCTGCTGCCCACGCTCGGCTGCAGGATGCCGTAGCCGCGGGTCACCCGGCCCAGCGCCGGATCGATGCGCGCGCGGTTCAGCGGATGCGCCAGGGTCGCGACGAACTCGCGTGCCGCGTCGCGCGGCAGCCGCGTGTCCGCGTCCAGGGTGATCACGTAGCGCACCTGCGCCAGCGCGGCGGTCGCGCCGATCGCCGCGCTGAAATCGGCATCGGCCGCGCCGCCGCGCAACAGCCGGTTCAGCGCCGCCAGCTTGCCGCGCTTACGCTCGTGGCCGATCCAGGCGCGCTCGCCAGCGCTCCACAGGCGTGGGCGATGCAGCAGGAAGAAGCGGTCGCCGCTTTCCGGCGCGTAGCGCTGGTTGAGCCGCACGATGTGCTGCACCGCGTGCTCGAGCAGCGCCGCGTCGCCGGGCAGCGTCGCCTGCGCGGCGTCCAGGAAATCGGTGAGCAGCGCGAAATGCAGTTGCGTATCGCGGTTGGCCAGGAACCGCACTTCCAGCGCTTCGGCCAGCTCGTCGATCGTGGCCGTGTCGCTGAGCATGCTCGGCACCACCACCAGGGTCCGCGCGCCGGCCGGAATGCCCTTGGAAAAATCCATCCGCGGCAGCGTGCGCGGCGCCACCAGCAGCGTCGCCACCCAGTTGACCAGCGCCACGCCCAGTTCGCTGAACGCCAGCGCGCCCAGCAGCGCGGTGGTCGCCCACAGCCAGGCCGGCACCGCGGTCAGCGCATGCAGCTGCTCGAGCAGGGTCCAGGCCCCGAATGCGGCGATCGCCGCGATCGGCAGCAGGTACGCGGGCAGCGGCAGCGTGCGCCGCGCCACGTGGGGCCGCCGCCGCGCGCGCGGCAGCGCGGCGATCGCCGCCGGCAGGTCGCGCTGGCCGTCGTCGACCAGGTAGTAGCCGACATGGCGGCGGTCGTCCGCGGATGCCGCCTGCGCCAGCTGCAGCACGCACGCGGCCACCGCGTCTTCGCTGGCGCCGCTGCGCCGCGCCAGCAGCTCGACGCTGTGCCGGTAGCTGTCGCGGGTCTGGAAATCCATCTGCGCATAGGTGCCGTGCGGGTCGCGACGCAGATGCGCTTCGACCGCGCTCAGGTCTTCGACGAAATCGCGCCAGTCCATCGTCGCCAGGAACCGCAGGCTGGCGATGCTGTTGCTGATCGAGACCTGGTCGGCGGCCTGCTGCTGGCTCTCCGCGTGGACCATGTCATCGATGCGCTGGCCACCGTCGGCCAGCCATTGCTCGACCCAGGTCACCGGCATCGCCAGCACCCCGCCGCGCCCGTGCAGCCCGCGCACCAGCTCGGCCACGAACGCGCCGGACAGCGGCGGCTGCGAACGCGCCATGTCCGCGACCACCAGCACCACGCTCTTGGGATCCTGCGCGGCGGTGGTATTGAGCCGGTCGGCCCAGTCGCTGGCCAGGCGGTGGTCGATGCCGTCGCGCATCACCCGCGCCGCGACCCGGCGCAGGTTTTCCAGCAGCCCCAGGCGCAGCATGATCGGAATCGCCCACAGCTCGCCGAGCTTCAGCGGCGTCACCGTCTGGTAGGCGGCGATGAAGCGGCTGGCCATGTCGGCATCGATACGGCCGTCGCCGTGCGCGATCGCGTCCATCGACAACGCATAGACGCGCGGCAACCCGGCCGACGCGCCCTGCGCCAGCGCCGGCAGCTGGCGGCTGTAGCCGGCCGGCAGATGGCGCCGCGCGATCAGGATCTGTTCTTCGACCAGGTAGAAGTTGTCCAGCAGCCACTCGCCGGCCGGAGTGACGCGGATGTCGTCGCGGACCATCGCCGCGAGCATCGCCAAGGCGTCGCGCAGCACGTCCTCGTTCTGTTTCAGCCGCGCCAGCAACACCTCTGGACTGCGCCCGCCGCGCACCCGGTGGCTGCGCGCCAGGGCTTCGCCATGCGCGGCCATCTGTTCGGCGCTGAGCAGTTGCGCGCGCAGCGGCTCCTCGGTCAGTGGCCGCGCGCGACCATGCTGCAGGAACATCGCGCGCATGCCGGAAAGGCCACGCCGATAAGGAAGCAGCCGTCTACGCAACGCACGCCAGGGGGACGCCATGATGATCCAGAGGGGCCAGAGAGCCCGCTTGGCTCCATGCTTAACAGGCGCATGCAGCGTCAGGCGTGAATGCGGGCAGCGCGCTGCGCGTCATTGCCGATCGTGCCTGCGTCGCTGCGCGAGACACAGCCGCGCTGCGGTTGACGCTGCGACCCAAGTGCGGCGCGACGATGGCGTTCAGATGCCGATGCGTGCGACATCGCCGGTTGGCGCAATGTGCCGCGATTGCGGCGCGATTGCGCAGAAGGCAGACGCTGCAAAGTCAGGCGAACACGCGCCGACGATGGTTAATGGCAGCGGCAACGACAGGCCGCACGCGCGCATCCGCGTACGTGCATGACGCCGCAGCGCCGACAAAGGAGGCCTTACGCCAGCAGCGGCGCCCGGCTCAGATCCGCGTGGTGGCCAGGAAGCGCTCGCGGTCCTGCTGGGTGCGGCGGCGGATCTCGGCCAGGGCCTGGCTCTCGGTGGCTTCCAGCATCGACTCGAACAGGCGCTGGAAGTGATTGCGCATCGCGTTGCGCGAGGCCGCCGGATCGCGCGTCTTCAGCGCTTCCAGGATCGCGGCATGTTCGTCGGTGCGGGTCGCGTCGTCCTGGTGGCAGACGTGCGCATACACCTGGCGCACCCGCGGCAGTTCGTTGCGCATGCGCCAGATCAGGTGGATGCAGTACTCCACCACCGGATTGCCGGACAGGCGCGCGATCGCCAGGTGGAAGCGGCGGTCGTATTCGCCGGCCATTTCCTCGGTGGTGGTCGGGTCGGACATTGCCGTGACCAGGGTCTGCAGTTCCTCGATATCGGCATCGGTCAGGCGCCCGGCGGCCAGCGCCGCGGCTTCGGCCTCGATCACCGTGCGCGCGGCGGTCAGGTCGAAGGCGGTGACGTCGGGCAGCGCGCCCTGCGCATCGATCGGACGCGGCCGCACGTACACGCCCGAGCCAGTCTTGATCGCGATCCAGCCCTGCGCTTCCAGCGCGATCTCGGCCTCGCGGATGGTTACCCGGCTGACCGCGAACCGCTCGGCCAGATCGCGCTCGCCCGGCAGCCGCGAACCGGTCGGGAATTCCCCCGATTCGATCAGCGACAGGATCTTTGCGGCGATGGATTGGTAGAGGCGGCTTTCGGACATTCGCGCTAAGGACCCGTCGGTGAATTCCACAGCGGCGCCGGGACGACGCGCCTGCGCCTGCTGCGGCTCGAAAAACGGCGCGGCCCGGGAGCCGCGCCGCTGCGTTCAGAACTTGTATCGTACACCGAAATATGCGCGCCGCCCGTAGCTCACGTACTCGCGGAAGTTGCCGTAGACAGGCTGGGATGCGACGCGCGGTTCGTTGGTCAGGTTCATCAGTTCCAGCGACAGCGACAGCTGCTTGGTGAACCGGTAGCGCGCGCGGAAATCCACGCTGGTGTTGTCGTCGTAGTAGCGGTTCTGCTGCGCGGTGTTGCCGGTGAAGTCCTGGTAGTACTTGGAGCGGTACTTGCCGATCGCCTGCATGTCGAAGCGGCCCAGTTCCCAGTACAGCGAGCCGGACAGCACATGCCGCGAGAAGCCGCTGAGCCCGGCCGGGGCCACGATCGCCGGGATCACCGTGCCGGTGACCGCGTCCACCTGCTCGCCCAGGCGCGGATCCTGGGTCTCGTAATCGGTGTCGGCGTAGTTGTAGCTGAGCTTGAAACCGAGCCCGTCCAGCGGCTTGGGCAGGTAGGAGAAGCGGTGCGCGGCGCTGAGCTCGAAGCCGGTCAGCGTGCTCTTCTTGTCGGTGGTCACCTGCCGCGGCACCGGCACGGTGACGCTCTGTCCATCGACCACGAAGGTCTCGTCGAACAGCGCGGTCTCGGTGCCGCCGTTGAACTGCTTCCAGTACACCGCGCCGGCCAGCATGCTGTCCTCGTTCGGATACCACTCCAGCGACACGTCGCCGTTCCACGACATCAGCGGCTTGGCTTCCGGGTTGCCGGTGGCGGTGATGCCGGCCAGCGCCTCTTCCAGGCTGGTGAAGTTCTCGGTGCCGGTGAGGTTGACGTTGCGGCCCGAGCCCAATGCAGCGATGTCCGGACGCGACATCGCGCGGTAGCCGGCCAGGCGCAGCAGCAGGTTGTCGCGCAGTTCGAACGACGCGTTGGCGCTGGGCAGCAGCTTGTCGTTGCCGGCCTTGTCGACCAGGGTCTGGTAGGTGCCGGTCGGCTGCAGGCGCAAGGTGCCGGCGCCGTTGTCGATCAGGTCCAGCTCGGCGCGCACGCCTTGCGAGCGCACGTCGGTCTTGACCCAGCGCACGCCCATGTTGCCCGACACCGGCAGCCCGAACAGCGTGCTGCGGAAATCGGCCATCAGGAACAGCGCCTTGGTCTTCTCCACCACGTCGACGTTGTTCGGATCCATGTAGTTCGGGTCCACGCCGGTGGCGCTGCTGCCGCGGAACGCTTCGTACAGGCAGCTCGGATCGAAGTAGGCCCAGCTGGAAATGGTGTTGCCGCTGGCCGCGTCGAGGAAGTCGTCCTGCGGGAATGCCGCGCGGCAGGTCTGGTTGGCGGCGACGATCTGCGCGCGGCCGGCGCCGCTGGAGGCGATGTCGGTGGTGATGGTGTTGTCGAAATAACGGTAGTCGGCCTGACTGGCGCGCAGGCCGAAGCTGAGCTTGGTCAGCAGGCCGTCCTCGGGCAGGTAGCTGACGTCGAACCGCCCGGCACGGATGCGGTGATCGTTCTTCTCCTCTTCGGAGGTGACCCGCGCCGCGCCGGTAAAGGCGTCCCAGTCGTTGACGTCGAACGCCGGGTCGAGCGCGATGCTCGGCACGTCGCCGCGGTTGTCCCAGTCGTAGTTGACGTAGCCGGTGGTGCCGCTGCTGATCCCTGGCACCACCGCGTTGTTCACGTCGCGGGCGTTGGCGCGCAACCGCGTCATGCGCTGGGTGTCCTCGCGCACGGTATGCGAGTAGGACAGGTCGGTGGCGATCTCCCAGGCCACGCTCGGGCGCAGCACGATGTTGAGGCCGCCGCCGGTGTATTCCTCGTTGCGGTCGTACAGGGTCGAGGTGGAATCGATCGAGGTGTTGCCGGAATAGCTGCGCAGCACGCCGTTGTCGTCGACCTGCCGATCGACGATGCCGCGGCGGGTGTTGGACAGGCTCAGGTCGGAACGTTTCTCGTGCCAGTTGCGGTCGGTGTGTTCGTAGTCGACGTTGACCTCGAGCACCTCGTTGGGCTTCCACTGCACCGCGGCGAACTCGGACTGGCGGTCGTTGCGTTCCTGCTTGAGCCGGTAGATGCGGCTGCTCGGCACCAGGTAGTACGGCGCGCCGTTGGCGATGGCGTTGGCGCCGACCTCGGCGCAGTTGGCGTTGCGCACGTTCTGGGTGCCGTCGCAGGCGTACCAGGTGGAGCCGCTGGTCATGCTCTCTTCCGGATCGGTGCCGTCCAGCGCCTGCAGGCCGATCGACACGCCGAGCTTGCCGCCGTTGGCGAACTCGAACTGGTCGATGTAGCTGGCGGTGCCGCGCCAGCCGATGCCGTCCTTGTCGCGGTACTTGCTGTCGTACTCGGCCCAGCTGCCGCGCCCGTCGAACTGGATCGCGCGCTTGCCGTAGTCCAGCGGCTTCACCGTCTCCAGGCCGATGGTGCCGGCCACGCCGCCTTCGATCAGGTCGGCGCGCTGGGTCTTGTAGATGGCCACGGTGTTGATCAGTTCGGCCGGGAACATGTTGAAGTTCACCGAGCGGTCGCCGCTGCCGTTGGTGATCTCGCGGCCGTTGAACTGGGTGCTGCTGAGGAACGCGCCGAGGCCACGGATGGAAATCTCCGAGGCGCCGGTCTTGTCGCGGGTGGAGGCGGCGCCGGTCAGGGTCTCGATCGCATCGGCCAGCGACGGCGCCGGCAGGTCGCCGATGTCCTCGGCCGAGAGCACGTCGGAGATCACCGTGTCGTCGCGCTTCTTGTTGATCGAGGACTGGATCGAGCCGCGGATGCCGGTGACCTGGACCTGGTCCAGCGTCGTCGCGCCGCTCGCCGGCGCTTGCGCCGCGGCGGTCTCGGCCGCAGCGGCGGGCGGTTCCTGCGCCCAGGCCACGCTGGTCAACGAGGCCGCGATGGCGCAGGCCAGGGCGCTGCGCAACGAGCGCGCGCCGGCGCGCTTGGCGGACGGGGCCGCATAGGGGTGCCGCATGGTCTCTCCTCCCGAGTGAACGCCGTAAGGGCTACGACTTGGGAGCGGAGCCTTTACCGGTCGCCGACCAATGTCAACAAATTGGTAGAAATATCCGTCCAGGCCAATTGGTACGTGGAATTGATCTTAATTTATGTGCGAATGCAGCACGAGTTTCGCGCCAAACTACCTTTCCAGATAAATGATTTTTGGTATGCAGATCTGGTTGACGAGCGTTCGACCTCTGCTACCATCCGGCCCACGGCGGCGCCGCCACGGCACGCATCGAGAGGAGGCAGACCATGGCATCGACCGCCGCGCGCAACCGCTTCGCCCTGCTGTTCCTGGTCCTGGCCGCCGGCCAGGCCGCTGCCGCCGACATCCTCGTCGCCACTCCGGCCGAATACCGTGCCGCCACCGGCGCCCTGCAGCCCGGCGACCACGTGATCCTGGCCAATGGCGAATGGCGCGATTTCCAGATCGTGTTCGCCGGCACCGGCACCGCCGCGCAGCCGATCCGCTTGAGCGCGCAGACCCCGGGCCAGGTGATCATCACCGGCCAGTCCAATCTGCGCATGGCCGGCGCCTACCTGGTGGTCAGCGACCTGGTGTTCCGCGATGGCTACAGCCCGACCGAAGCGGTGCTGTCCTACCGCGTCTCCAGCAAGGAGCGGGCGCGCTACAGCCGCATCACCCGGGTCGTGGTCGACCGCTTCAACCAGCCCGAGCGCAGCCGCTCGGACAACTGGGTGGCGATGTACGACAGCCACAACCGCTTCGACCACAACCAGCTGGTCGGCAAGAACAACGCCGGCCCGACCATGGTCGTGGTCCGCGATGCGGTGCAGGGCCTGGACAACCGCCACCGCATCGACCACAACTGGTTCGGTCCGCGCCCGAACCTGGGCGCCAACGGCGGCGAGACCCTGCGCATCGGCACCAGCAACGACGCCAGCTCCGATTCCAACTCGCTGGTCGAGAACAACTGGTTCGAAGGCTGCGACGGCGAAGTGGAGATCGTCTCCAACAAGTCCGGCGGCAACACCTACCGCGGCAACGTGTTCAAGCGCTCGCGCGGCGCGCTGGTGCTGCGCCACGGCGACGGCAACCTGGTCGAGAACAACGTGTTCTTCGGCGACGGCAAGGACGACACCGGCGGCATCCGCGTCATCAACCGCAAGCAGACCGTGCGCAACAACTACCTGGAAGGCCTGGCCGGCGACGGTTATTCCTCGGCATTGAGCATCATGTACGGCGTGCCCAACTCGCCGGCCAACCGCTATGTGCAGGTGCAGGAAGCGCTGATCGAACACAACACCTTCGTCGCCAGCAAGCAGCTGTTCTTCGGCGCCGGCAAGGACGACGAACGCAGCGCCGCGCCGATCGACAGCGATTTCGCCGACAACCTGATCGTCGCCGAGCACGATCCGGTACGCGTGCTCGGCGACCTGTCCGGCATCGCCTTCGCCGGCAACCTGCAAAGCCCGGCCGCCTCGCCGCGCCTGCCCGGCGGCGTGACCGGCCGTCCGCTGACGACGACGCGCGCCGCGACCGGCCTGCTGGTCGCGGCGGACGCCGGCGGCATCGGCGCCGACCCTGCGCTGACCTACGTGCCGCGCGACGACGTCGGCGTGGCCTGGTACGCGAAGGAAACGGTGCCGGTGGCGCTGGACAGCGGCCGCCGCCAGCGCGTGCGGCCCGGCAACGACACGCTCGCGCAAGCGGTGGCGGCCGCCGGCGCCGGCGATCGCCTGCAGCTGGACGCCGGCCGCTACCAGGTCGATCAGGTGCTGGCGCTGCACCACCCGCTCAGCGTCGAAGGCCCGGCGCGCGGCCAGGCGCAGATCGCGTTCTCGCGCTCCACGCTGTTCCAGATCGAAGCCGGCGGCGCGCTGAAGCTGGCGCACCTGCAGATCGACGGCAGCGCCGCACCGGACGAAGTGGGCAACGCGGTGATCCGCACCGCGCCCGGCTCCAATGCCGCCAACTACGAGCTGATCGTCGAGGACAGCCGCATCCACGGCCTCACCGGCAACCGTGGTTTCGACGTGATCGCGCTGGGCAAGGGCACCCTGGCCGAGCGCATCGCGCTGCGCCGGGTGGTGGTGGAAGACGTCTCCGGCGCGGTGCTGTCGGCGCATGCGGAAACCGACGACCGCGGCACCTACAACGCCGCGCGCGTGGAGATCGCCGATGCGCAGTTCCGCCGCATCGGCGGACCGGCGGTGGACCTGTACCGCGGCGGCCGCGACGAGAGCACCTTCGGCCCGGTGCTGACGATCAGCGGCTCGCGCTTCGAACGCGTCGGCGGCACCGATGCGCCGTCGCTGCGCCTGCACGGCGTACAGCGCACGGTCCTGCACGACAACCAGTTCATCGACAGCGCCGCGATCAGCAGCGTGCGCACCACCGGCACGCCGCAACTGATCGCCACCCGCAACCAATTCCTCGGCACCCCGGCCCTGCCGGCCACTGCCGACGCGGAGCCTTTGCTATGACCCGATCCACTCGCCTGATGCTGCTGGTGCTGGCCGCCGCCACCAGCGCGCCCGCCGCCTGGGCCGCGCCCGCTGCGAAGCCCACCGCCGCGGCCGCGAGCAGCGACACCGCCACCGACGCCGCACCGGTGCTGGTCACCGCCGCACAATGGCGACAGATGGCCAGCGATGGCGCACGCTACCCGCTGTTCGCGCGCGAACGGGCGCGCGCCGAAGCCAGCCTGCGCAAAGCGATGCAGGCCGGCATCGACGTGCCGCTGCCGAAGGATCCCGGCGGCGGCGCCAGCCACGAACAGCACAAGCGCAACTACCAGGCGATCCAGGCCGCCGGCGCGCTGTACCGGCTCACCGGCGAGCGCGCCTACGCCGACTACGCGCGCGATCTGCTGCTGGCCTACGCCAAGCTGTACCCGACCCTGGGCGCGCATCCGGCCGGGCGCGGCCAGGTGCCGGGGCGGCTGTTCTGGCAATCGCTCAACGACTCGGTGTGGCTGGTCTACGCCGCGCAGGGCTACGACGCGATCCGCGACAGCCTCAGCCCCGCCGAGCGCACCACCATCGACGAACAGGTGTTCCGACGCATGGCGCACTTCCTGTGCGACGAAAGCGCGGACAACTTCGACAAGATCCACAACCACGCCACCTGGGCGGTGGCCGCGGTCGGCATGACCGGCTACGTGCTGCGCGATCAAACGCTGGTGGACAAGGCGCTGCGCGGCAGCAAGCAGGACGGCAACGCCGGCTTCCTCAAGCAGATCGACCAGCTGTTTTCGCCCGACGGCTACTACGCCGAAGGCCCCTACTACCAGCGCTACGCGTTGGCGCCGTTCGTGCTGTTCGCCAATGCGATCGAACGCAACCAGCCGCAGCAGAAGATCTTCCAGCGCCGCGACGGGGTGCTGCTGAAGGCGGTCGACACGCTGGTGCAGAGCAGCTACGCCGGCTACTTCTTCCCGCTCAACGACGCGATCCTCGACAAGGGCCTGGACACCGAGGAACTGGTGGCCGGGCTCGGCATCGCCTATGCGCAGACCCACGACGCGCGGCTGCTGTCGATCGCCCAGCGCCAGCAGCGCGTGCTGCTGACCCCCGAGGGCCTGGGCGTGGCCGCGGCGCTGGCGCAGGACAAGGCCAAGCCGTTCGCGTTCCGCTCCACGTTGCTGCGCGACGGCGCCGACGGCGACCACGGCGCGCTGGCGATCCTGCGCGCCGGCGGCGAGGACGGCCAGACCCTGGTGATGAAGAACACCTCGCAGGGCATGGGCCACGGCCACTTCGACAAGTTGAATTGGCTGTTCTACGACAACGGCCAGCGCGTGGTCACCGACTACGGCGCGGCGCGCTTCCTCAACGTGGAAGCCAAGTCCGGGGGCATCTACCTGCCGGAGAACACCAGTTGGGCCAAGACCACGGTGGCGCACAACACGCTGGTGGTGAACGAACGCAGCCACTTCGACGGCGACTGGCGGGTGGGCGAAGAGTACGCGCCGACGCCGCTGCTGTTCGCCCACGACACCGACACCCAGATCGTCTCCGCGCGCATGGACCACGCCTACGAGGGTGTCAGCTTCACCCGCACCCAGGCGCTGCTGAGCCATCCGGAGCTGGGCCTGCCGATCGTGATCGACCTGCTGCGCGTGCACGGCGCCAAGCCGGCGCGCTACGACCTGCCGCTGCATTTCAACGGCCACATCATGCAGGTCGGCTTCGACGCCAAGCGCGCGCTGGCCGAACGCCCGGTGCTGGGCAAGGCCAACGGCTACCAGCACCTGTGGGTGGACGCGAGCAGCGACGCTTCACAAGCGCCGCGTAGCCTGAGCTGGCTGCTGGACGGACGCTTCTACAGCTACCGCTTCGGCAGCAGCGCGCCGTCGCGCGCGATCCTGGCCGAGAGCGGCGCCAACGATCCGGACTTCAACCTGCGCCGCGAACCGATGCTGCTGCAGCGCGTGGACGGCCAGGCCGACGTCAGCTTCTTCGGCGTGCTGGAACCGCATGGCGAATACAACGGCACCGCCGAATACGTGCACGGCGCCGACAGCCGCATCCGCGCCATCGCCCGCGTGCGCGGCGACGACGCCGAAGTGATCGTGCTGACCCTGGCCTCGGGCAAGACCCTGGCGCTGGCGGTGGCCGACGATGCCGCCGCCGAGCGCGAACACAGCGTGCAGGTGCAGGGCCAGCGCTATGCCTGGCGCGGCGGCTATGCCCGCTTCGACCGTGCGGCGGGCGGTAAATGAGCACGCCCGCCTCCGCCGCCGCCAAACCGGGCAAGCCGACCAAGCGCAGTGCGGTGCGCTGGATGATCGTTAGCCTGATCGCGGTGGCCACGGTGATCAACTACATCGACCGCAACGCGCTGGCGGTGATGTGGCCGGCGATCTCGCAGGACATCGGCGCGACCAAGGAAGACTACGCGCTGCTGGTGACCATCTTCATGCTGTTCTACGCCGCCGGCCAGTTTGTGTTCGGGCGCCTGTTCGACATCATCGGCACGCGCATGGGTTTCGCGCTGTCGATCGCGGTGTGGTCGATCTCGATCGCGCTGCATGCGGTGACCCATTCGATCGTCTCCTTCAGTATCGTGCGGGCGATGCTCGGCATCAGCGAGGCCGGCGCCTGGCCAGGCGCGGTGAAGGCCAACGCCGAGTGGTTCCCGGCGCGCGAGCGCGCATTGGCGCAGGGCATCTTCAACGCCGGCGCCTCCATCGGCGCGATCGTGTCGGCGCCGCTGATCGCGCTGCTGTTCCTGTGGCTGGGCTGGAAAGGCACCTTCGTGCTGGTCGGTGCGCTCGGCTTCGTGTGGCTGCTGCCGTGGCTGGTGATCTATCGCGCCGGCCCGGACAGGCATCCGTGGGTGGATGCGGCCGAACGCGCGCTGATCCTGGACGCGCCGGCCGACGGCAGCGTGTCGGACAAGCCGGCCTACCTGCCGAGCCTGCGCCAGATCATGTCGCACCGGCAGAGCTGGGGCATCGTGCTGTCGCGCTTCTTCATCGACCCGATCTGGTGGCTGTTCGTGTCGTGGTTGCCGATCTACCTGGCCGAGACTTTCCATTTCGACATCAAGCAGATCGGCGCATTCGCCTGGGTGCCGTTCGTCGGCGCGATGCTCGGCAGCCTGTCCGGCGGCTGGCTGTCCGGGCGGCTGATCGCCGCGGGCTGGAGCGTGGACCGCGCGCGCAAATGGACCATCACCCTGGGCGGCGCGATCATGGCCCCGGCCCTGCTCGGCGCGGTCCTCGCCGCCGATCCGACCGTTGCGGTGCTGACCATCGCCGCGGTGCTGTTCGGTTTCCAGATCGCGATCGGCAACATCCAGACCCTGCCCGGCGACCTGTTCGACGGCAAGTCGGTCGGCTCGCTGGCCGGCATCGGCGGCATGGCTGCGGTCGCCGGCACCCTGATCACCACCTGGCTGGTGCCGGTGATGACCGCCCACTCCTATGCGCCGATGTTCATTCTCGTCGCCGCCCTGGTGCCGGCCTCGCTGGCCGCGCTGTGGCTGGTGACCGGCCGCATCGAAAAACTCGACGATCCCGCCACCCGCGGCTGATCGCTTCCCCTTTCCCCACAACGCAAGGACTCATCGCGCATGCAATTCCAAGACAAGGTGGCCATCGTCACCGGCGGCGGCCGCGACATCGGCCGCGAAGTTTCGCTGAAGCTGGCCGCGGCCGGCGCCAAGGTGTGCATCAACTACGCCAACGACGCGGCCAGCGCCGAGGAAACCCTGCGCCAGATCCAGGCCGCCGGCGGCCAGGCCATCGTGCATCGCGCCGATGCCGCCAACGCACAAGCTGTGGCCGGGTTGGTCGCGGCGACGCAGCAGGCATTCGGCCAGCGTATCGACATCCTGGTCAACGTCGCCGGTGGCATGCTCGCGCGCAAGCCGCTGGCCGACATCGACGAAGCCTTCTTCCACCAGGTCATGGACCTCAACCTGAAGTCGGTGTACCTGACCACGCAGGCGGTGGCGCCGCACATGCAGGCGGGCGCGGCGATCGTCAACTTCGCCTCGCTGGCCGGCCGCGACGGCGGCGGTCCCGGCGCGGCGATCTACGCCACCGCCAAGGCCGCGGTGATGACCTTCTCGCGGGCGATGGCCAAGGAACTGGGCCCGCGCGGCATCCGCGTCAACGCGCTGTGCTGCGGCATGATCGCCACCCGCTTCCACGACGATTTCACCAAACCGGAAGTGCGCGCCTTCGTCGCCAACGCCACCCCGCTGCGCCGCGAAGGCCGTGCCGAGGAAGCCGCCGACGCGGCGGTGTACCTGGCCTCCGATGCCGCGAGCTTCATCAATGGCGCGAATCTCGACGTCAACGGCGGCGTGTATTTTTCCTGACCCGAACGCGTAGGAGCCACGCTCATGTCGTTGCGATTCCCGCCCTTGCGGCCGTTGTTGTGGAGGGGCGCGGTCGCCGCCGCGCTCGCGCTGTGCATGGCGCTGCCGGCGGCGGCGCAGCAGGCCGCGCATTGGCTGCCGGCGTGGATCGCCTCGCCCACGCCGGACCGGCTCGACGGTCCGGCCGGCAGTTCGTTGCAGTTCGAGCGGCAGAGCGTGCGCCAGGACATGCGCCTGGGCACCGCCGCGCAGGCATTGCGCTTCCGCATCAGCAACGAACTGGGCACCGCGCCGCTGAAGATCGGCGCGGCGTCGGTGCGCCTGGCCGGCGCCACCCAGCCGGCGCAAGCGGTGTCGTTCGACGGTCGCCGCGAGATCGTGTTGCCGCCCGGCGGCGTGCTGCTCAGCGATCCGGTGGCGCTGCGCGCGCCGGCATTGGCCGAGATCGCGCTGACCCTGTACTTCCCCGAGGCCGCGCGGCCGGCGGTGCGTCGCACGGCGGTGCGCGTGGCCGAGGGCAATGTCGACGTGAGCGACGCCACCGCGCTGAGCTACCGGCAGAACGTGGTGTCGGCGGTGTATGCGCAGACCAGCGCAGCGCCGCGGGTAGTGGTGGCGCTGGGCGATTCGATCACCGAAGGCGCCACCGCTGCGCGCGGCAGCAACGGCGACTGGCCGGCGCTGCTGGGCAAGCGCCTGGAGCAGGCCTGCCCGGGCCAGGTGGTGATGCTCAACGCCGGCATCAGCGGCAACAAGCTGCTCGACGCCGGCCGCAGCCCCAGCGCGCTCGCGCGCCTGGACCGCGACGTGCTGGCGTTGCCCGGCGTCGACCAGGTGCTGCTGTTCGAAGGCATCAACGACATCCGCCACAGCGGGCCACCGGCGTTCGCCCCCGGGCGCACGGCGGCGGATATGCAGTTGGGCTACCGCCAGGTGGTCGAACGCCTGCGCCAGCACGGCATCGCCACGATCGGCGCGACGCTGACCCCGTTCGGCGCATCGGAACGCTACGAACCCGTGTCCGCTGCCACGCGCCAGGCCTTGAACGCCTTCATCCGCGACAGCAAGACGTTCGACGCGATGATCGACTTCGACGCGATCCTGCGCATGCCCGACAACCCCGAATCGCTGCCGGCCGCCATCACCCGCGACCACCTGCACCCCAACGACGCAGGCTACGCGCGCATGGCCAACGCCATCGACCTGTCGCTGTTCGGCTGCAAGGCGCGCTGAGCGGCGGCGCCGCTTCCGCGACCGGGGCCTGTCGGCAAACGTTTTTTTACAGAGCTCCCCAAACCTGCGGGAGCGACTTCAGTCGCGACGGGCATTACCGATCAAGCCCTTCGCGAGCGAAGACCCGAACTCACCGGCAGGCACTCGCACAGATGGGATCGATCCGGATCAAGCAAGCGCTGAGGCCCGTCGACTCGATCGGGATAGGCTATGCCCATGCCAATGCACACCCAGCCCTGCCCGATCTGCCGCACTAACGTCGCTCTCCCGCCGGTCCCGCGTCATAGCGACCCCAGCGCGAGCAGCTCGCGCCACCAGGCAGCGGCGTCGTGAGCGCCACGCACTTCCAGGTACTGGACCACGTCGCGCATGCCTGGTTCCTGCTGCAATCCGGCGCGGACCGCTTCCTGGACGTGAACTGCAACGCCTCCGCGTTCGGCTACTCACTGTTGATCCGGCTCGACGCCGACGAATGCGCACAGATACAGCGGGGCGGACACGCCGCCTGCGATGCCCTGGCCACGCGCATCCGCGACACCGCATCGCCGCGTCATCCGCGCGATGTGTCGCGCGATCACGGCGAAGCGGTGTCCGATGCCATCGCCCGCTGGCGCGAGGAAAACGGCAACTGAAGTCATGCCGTCGCCGCTGCCGCCACGAGCGGCTCCGGCGGTGCATTACCATGCGGCTTCCCGCCCGCGAACCCTTCCCATGCCCGACAGCCTCCACGACCTGCAAGCCGCCCAGCGCGCGTTCGCCGACGCACGCGATTGGGGCCAGTTCCACACCCCGCGCAACCTGGCCGCGGCGCTGTCGGTCGAGGCGTCGGAACTGCTCGAGCATTTCCAATGGCTCACCGACGAGCAGAGCCGGCAACTGTCGGATGACAAGAAGGCCCAGGTCGGCAGCGAAGTCGCCGACGTGCTGCTGTACCTGCTGCAGCTGTGCGACAAGCTGGGCATCGACCCGATCGAGGCGGCGCGGCAGAAGATGCAGGTCAATGCCGCCAAGTACCCGGTGGATCGCGCCAAGGGCCGCATCACCAAATACACCGAGTTGTAGGCGCCGCCTCACGCCCGCCGTTGTAGGAGCGGCTTCAGCCGCGACAGACTCTATCCGGAGAACCTGTCGCGGCTGAAGCCGCTCCTACAAGAGATTGAAAGACGCCTCCAAGGCGCCCTATCGCGTAGCGGCCTTCTTCGCAGCGCGCTTGCGCGGCGCACTCTTCCTGGCCGCCGTCTTCTTCGCCGTGCTCTTGCTTGCGGTGGAGGCACCGGTCCCGGCCTGCTTCGCCCGCGTCCGTGCCGCCTTCTTGGCCGCGCTCTTGCGCACGCTGGCGCCCTTGGTCTGCGCGGCCTTCTTCGCCGCGGCCGAACGGCTGCTGGCGGTGCGCTTCTTGGCCGCCTTCTTGGTCTGCGTGGACAAGGCCTTCTTGCCCACGGTCTGCGTGGCGGTCTTGCCCTTGCTGGCGGTCTTCAGCGCCTTCTTGGCGCCGCGCGAACGGGTCGGCGACGGCGCGCCGGCCTTGCCGCCCTTCGCTTCCTCCTGCGCGACCTTCTTCTTGGTGGACTTGGAGGCGGTCTTGGACGCACCGGTCTTGACCCCGGCGCGGCGCGCCTTGGACAGGCCGATGGCGATCGCCTGCTTGGTCGATTTCACCTTGGTCTTGCCCTCGCGCACCCGGTCGATCTCCTCGCGGACGAATTCGCCGGCCTGGGTAGTACCCGCCTTGCCTTCGCGCTTGGCGCGCTTGGCGCTGGCGGTGGTGGATTGCGTCGGCATGTCGTTCTCCTGCAAACGGCCGGAACTGGCCATCGCAACAGGTGTAGCAGCCGAAAAGTAAAGAACCGGCATAAGCGATGCGAAGCCGATGTGCACTGCGCGCGGTTCGCGTTGCGGGTGTGCAGCGGTGCGATGACGCGAACCCATACTGACGAAGCGTGCGCGCATGCTCGACATGCCCGAGCGCTGCGCAAGATTTGCTGCCCTCGTGTTTGATCGCGTCGCCTATTTTCCCTGGCTGGACGCGCGATACACGCCGCCACGTCGCCACCGCAGCACGGTTCGCTAGATCCGAGCGGCCACGTTGCGCGCATCGCATTGCCGATTCCACGCGACGTTCTTGGGCGATGTCATCAAGGTCGTCATCCTTGGCTACCAGCAGATCTCGCGCTGCTTCCGCGCCGGACTTGGATCGACGTGCCGATCGCCTGGCACCGCCCGGCGATCGGATTCCCCCGCGCGCCGTTGCCGTCGCGCACACCGCTCTTGCTGCAGCGACCTACTGGCGACGCACGCGTCGGGTTAGCGCATCGCCGGCACCCGCCGCCTCCGCCGGAGCAGGCTCCCAGCCGAACACGCTGCGCCCGCCATACCCATGCGACGCGCGCCGCTCCTCGGCGATCAGCGCCTCCACCGACGGCCCGCGCGCATGCGGCTCGAGCAGGCGTGCCTGCGCATCCAGCCGGCGGATCGCCTCCAGCTTTTCCTCGCGGCCCAGCTTGGCCTGCGCCACCGCGGTCTTGAGCACGCCGATGGTGTGGTCGTAGACGCGCGTCGGCACCGGGAACGGATGCCGATCCTTGCCGCCATGCGCCAGCGAGAACCGCGCCGGATCGGTGAACCGGCACGGCGCGCCGTGCAGCACTTCGGCCACCAGCGCCAGTGCGCGCACGGTGCGCGCGCCGACGCCGGGCACCTGCAGCAATTCGATGAAATCCTGCGGCCCGCATTCGGCGGCCGCGGCCAGGTTGCCGTGCAGGCGCCGGGTCACGATGTCGCTGCCACGGACATCGTGGTGGTCGGGCAGCGACAGGTGCGGCAGACCGGGCGGCCTGCGCGCCGGCATCGCCTCGGGCGTGGCGGCGAACAGGTCGCCGCTCGGCGCGAACAGCGCGTCGGCCGCGGAGTTGCGCGCGCCCCGCGCCGCGTGCGCGGCGGCCATCGCGCCTTGCACCGTATTCGCGCCGGCGGCGGTGGCGGCACGCGGCGCGGACGCCGCCGCGTTCGCCGAAGACACTTGCAATGCGCCGTATTCCTGCGCGATCCGGTCCGGCCCCAGCGCCTGCAGCAGTTCCACCTGCGCCGCCCGCGACGCGGCCGCGCGATGATCGGCGAGATTGACGATGCGGCCCTGCCCCGGCCCGTCGATCGCCGCATGCGGCGCATCGACGAAGCTGCTCAGCCCTTCGGACAGCCAGTGATAGCGCCGTGCCTGCTTGCTGGCCCCGTTCATGCCCTGCTGCACCACCACCCACTGCCCGTCGTCGCTGACGATGAAACCGTGCAGATACAGATCGAACCCGTCCTGCACCGCGGCGCTGTCCACCTTCGCCACCAGCCGGCTGGCGCGCGCCAGCCCGGCGCCGTCCAGCCCGGTGCGCTCGCCCACCGCGCACAACTCATCGGGCGTGGCGCGCGAATGCCGCCCGCGCCCGCCGCAGACATGGATGCCCAATTCGGCGGACAGCGGCGTCAGCCCACGCTTCAGCGCGCCCAGCACGCTGGTGGTGATGCCCGAGGAATGCCAGTCCATGCCCATCACCGCGCCCAGCGACTGGAACCAGAACGGATGCGCCAGGCGCCGCAGCAGTTCGTCGCGGCCATAGCTGTGCACGATGGCCTGGCACATCACCGCGCCGAGCCGGGTCATGCGCTCGCCCAGCCAATGCGGCACGCGGCCGCCGTGCAGGGGCAGATCGGCGCTGCCGGAACGTCGGCTCATGCGCGGAACTCCGAAGAAAAACGGATCGCCAGCGTAGCCAGGCCGCGTCTCATCGCGCGACTTGCTACCGCGGCAAGACTGAGCGATTCAGCGAAGAAGCCGCGCGATGTCCACCACCATGCAGTCGGGGCTGAAGCCCCTCCCACAATTCATCCGGCCAGCTTGCCGCAAGTCACTGTAGGAGCGGTTTCGACCGCGACGAACGCAGCGGTGAACCTGCCGGTTTCGGAAAGCGTCGGGGCTGAAGCCCCTCCTACAGTGCACCCAGCCGGCTGACCGCAAGTCCCTGTGGGAGCGACTTCAGTCGCGACGAGCGAAACGGTGAACCTGCCGACTTCGGAAAGCATCGGGGCCGAAGCCACCCTGCAAAATCCCGCCCCACAGAAAGGAACGACGCGGCGATCAGCCAGCCTCACGCGCTGCCGCGTTTCCGCTTCGGCGCTGCTACAGGCTTGCCCTCACCCTCACCCTCCCCCTCGCCACCGCTCGCGCCCGCACGCACCGTCGCCAGCGTCATCGCGATCAGCCCGCCGATCAAACGCCGCAGGTCGCCCTCGTTGTCGGCCGAGGCCTTCAGGCTGGTGGTGGCCAGGCGCAGGATGTAGGCGATGTCCGCCGCCGACATCGCCGCTGGCGCATGCACTTCCGGCTGCAGCGTCGCCACCAGTTGCGCCTCCAGCTCCGCGTACAGCGCGGCCAGCGCCTCCGGCGCGTAGTCGCCGCACTTGGCCAGCAGCTCGGTGGCGTTCTCCGAATCGATCACCGCCGCCACCGGTTCCAGCACCCAGATGTCGAACAGATGCCGCAGCCGCGTCGCCAGGTCTTGCCCCGCACGCAGCCGCACGCCGGATTCGGCCAGGCACTGATCGCGCTGGCGCAGCACCATCGCCGCGAAGATCGCCTCCTTGTTCGGGAACGAGGCGTACAGCGACGGCCGCGACATCTGCGCCGCCGCGGCGATGTCGCCGATGCCGACCTTGCGGTAGCCGTGGCGCAGGAACAGCTGGAAGGCGGCATCCATGATGCGCGTCTCCTTGCTCGGCGAGGCCGCAACGGGTGCAGCGGATTTTACACTTGACATAATTTGTAAAGTTGTCAACATTACATTTCCAGCCAAATTGTAAAGCACCGGAGCCCCGCATGATCGCCATCGCCATCGCCCCGCCAGCCCAGCCCCGCCCGACCCGCGCCTACGCCGCCCTGGAAAAAGGCGGCGCAATGGTGCCCTGGCATTTCGAGCGCCGCGCCGTGCGCGAACGCGACGTGGCGGTGAAGGTGCTGTACGCCGGCGTCTGCCACTCCGACATCCACTCGGTGAACCACTGGGGCGGCGAATTCCCGCTGGTACCTGGCCACGAGATCGTCGGCGAAGTGGTGGAAATGGGCGCGGCGGTGTCCGGATTCGCGATCGGCCAGCGGGTGATGATCGGCACCATCGTCGATTCCTGCCGCGTGTGCGAACCGTGCCGCGCGCAGATGGAGGTGTACTGCCGCGAATTCCCGACCACCACCTTCGACGGCATCGATCGCATCGACGGCAGCCGCACCCGCGGCGGCTATGCCGAGTACTACGTGGCCGACGCGCATTTCGTCTATCCGCTGCCGGACGGCCTGGATCCGGCCGCGGCGGCGCCGCTGCTGTGCGCCGGCGTCACCACCTACTCGCCGCTGCGGCACTGGAAGGTCGGCCCGGGCACGACCGTGGGCATCGTCGGCATCGGCGGCCTGGGCCACCTGGCGGTGAAGTTCGCCCGCGCGCTCGGTGCGCACGTGGTGGCCTTCACCACCTCGCCGAAGAAGGCCGCCGAAGCGCAGCGCCTGGGCGCGCACGAGGTGGTGCTGTCCACCGATTCCGAGCAGATGCAGGCGCAGGCCTACCGCTTCGATTTCATTCTCGACACGGTGTCCTCGACCTACCCGCTGGACCCGATGCTGCGGGCGCTGAAGCTCGACGGTACCCTGTGCTCGCTGGGCCTGCCGGACACGCTGGATTTCGCGCCAGTGACGCTGGCGATGGGCCGGCGTCGCATCGCCAGCTCCGGCGCCGGAGGCACCGCCGACACCCACGAGATGCTGGCGTTCTGCCAGCAGCACGGCATCGTCGCCGACGTGGAAGTGATCGCGATGGAGCAGATCAACGAGGCCTTCGCGCGGCTGCAGAAAAGCGACGTGCACTACCGCTTCGTGATCGACATGGCGCGCTCGGCGCTGTAGGCGGGGTTCGGAAAATCAGGCGCGCTCCAGCGGCCACGCACTCGTGACATGCATTCCATTCGCCCCTGCCTCGCTGGAGAAGTTAAGCTGGCAGCGACCAGGCAAAGCGCGCAATGACCCGCCACCACAATGACGCACCGCTACTCCCGCTACACGTTATGCCTTGCGCTTTCGAGGACGCTCAACCGCACAATCACGGAAGACGCATGCACAACAGCCCTGTTTGGATTGGAAAGCGTGCATTTCCCTCTATTGGATCAACAGCTGCGTCACTGCTGGTGGCACAACGCTTACGACGGCGAGTCCGATAGTATCTCGACCTCAAGCGACACAGCCCTGTTCATGGCGGCGTGCGACCCCAGTGGATTCCGGCGCGAACAGGCATTGCGCGACTTCGAGGCCAGGCCTGGTCGCCTGGCCGTCGCAGCGGCACTGCTGCGTTGCGACGACTGGGTTCCGCAGGTGCAGGCTCGGGCCATCGCGCTACTGCGATCCATCGTCGCCGAAAACAGCGGAAGCCTGTTCGATTTCATCGACCTGTTGTTGATTTTGCGCGAGCGCGAACGTTTTTCCGAACAGGCATGGAACCCGCTGATCGTTCCGCTCATGCAGCAGCCATCCAACGTGGATCACTGCTGGACCGCCACCGTTAGAGGCAGCTCACGCGCGCGCTTGTTTGCCTACCAGTTACTCGTTCGCACCGCACCTGCCACGACCGAAGCGGCCAGCTTGCAAGCCATAGACGACCTGGCACCTTCGGTGGCCGCATGGGGCCTATCCATGGCGGCTCATCTGCCATCAGCCGACACGGTGCTGGCCGTCATCATGCGCGCATCGCAGCATCCGCTTGCGTCCATCCGCGCCCAGGCGCTGAGACTGCATGTCGAACACGATGCTGCCGATGCCCATGCCGCGGTAGAGGCGGCACTGTTCTCGGCAACGCATTCGCTTCGCAACGCCGCGATCCATCTCTCCAAGACACGCTATGGCGAAGCGCCGCTTCTTCGCTACCGTGCAGCGATCGATACCGAAGAGCCGTTCAATGCCGAGGTCGCAGTGATGGCACTCGCCGACCTGGCGACGGCAGAAGACGCAAATCGACTGCGGATCTGGATGCGGGCACGCAGGGCTGCGCTGCGGATATCGGCGCTCAATGGTTTGGCTCGCGCCAAACCCGAGGATCTGCGGTCACTGGTCAGTTCGGCATTGATGGATAGCTCGCCCAAGGTCGTCCGGCAAGCCGTGGCCATTGCCCAACGCGAAATTGGGTTAAGCAGGGAAATGTTGCAGAACGCCTATTCGCAGGTCACCGCCCCTCCGATCAAACATACGCTGATACGCGCGACGCACGAGCTGGACAAATGGAGCGGACTGGCCCTGTTGTTGCTATGGCATCGCCAGCCTGACGACGCTACGGCCGAGGCCCTGGAGCTGGAGCTGAATCGATGGGTCCGCGACGAGGCGCGGCGATTTACGCCATTGGGCGATGCCTTGAAGAATGAAATTCTTCAGGCCTTGAAACAACAGCGCAGCGGTGACACAAGAATACATTGGAGCCGTATCGAGTTCGCACTGAACTCAAGTTGATGGCGCAGCTTCGGCTAGGCACTGGTCGCGCTGGCGCAGCACCATCGCCGCGAAGATCGCCTCCTTGCGCGCGACGCGCAGATTGCCGCAAACAACCGGAAGCAGCGCGCGCCGACGCGGCTGGCCGCCGCACGAGGCACCTGCGTGGCGGCACACGATCGCGCCTTGAGTTCGCGCGCCCGCGGCGAGCGCAATCGCCCCCTGCAGCGTATCTGCGTAAACTTCCGCAGTGATGAAACAAGCAACCTACGTGGCATTGCAAGCCACCTGGCCGCGGCAGGGCCGCCACATCCTGGCGCACTTCGACGCCGAGTCGATCCTCGTCTACCAGGCGTATCGCCCGTCGATCGCGCAGTTCGCGGTCGCGCAGCAACGCTTCGGCGGGGAATTCAGCTACGAACGGATGAGCTGGATCAAGCCGAACTTCCTGTGGATGATGTATCGCTCGGGATGGGCGCAAAAGGAAGGACAGGAGCGCATCCTGGCGGTGCGACTGCCGCGCGCGTTTTTCGACAAGTTGTTGTGCGCCGCGGTTCCTTCGGCATTCGACCCGTCGCGCTTTTCCAGCCACGCCGAGTGGCAGGCCGCGATACGCCATTCCGATGTGCGCCTGCAATGGGACCCCGACCATGCGCCCGACGGCACCCCACTGGAACGTCGCGCCTTGCAACTGGGCCTGCGCGGCGAGGCGCTGCGCCGCTACGGCGCGCAGCAGGCCATGGCGATCACCGACATCACCGACTTCGTGCACGCACAGGCCGCCAATTTGCGCCACGACGAGGCGTCGCTGTGCGTGCCGCACGAACGGGTCTACCTGCCCGAAGCGACTGCCGCGCACGCCGTCGGCCTCGACCTCTGAGGCAGCGCCGATCGCGGTGGCGCACACCATGCGCGGCGCAGATGCACGTAGCGCGGCAATGCGACGCTGCATGACCGCCCACCGCGCCTGGCACCCGGCGTGCGCGGCATACTGTCAGCCATCCCGACTGCCGCCACAGGAAACCGATGTCCTACACCGCACTTCGCACCCTGCTCGCTCCCTGGGGCGAGCTGCGCCCGCAACCGGCGTCCGACTGGCAGGGATCGATGCCGCTGCCGGCGACACTCGCCGATTTCTATGCGCAGGTGGGGCCATGGGGCGAGACCTACCACGCGCAGGTGGGCCCGACCGGCGTGTCGCTCGACATCGGCGGCAACCCCGTCGACATTCCGCCGCTTCACAAGCTCTGGCAACTGCAAGCCGGATACCGGTGGAATGCCGTCAGCGGCGAACGCCTTGCGGACTGGCGCGAGCAGTGGCTGGTGATCGCGGACCAAGGCGCGGATCCTTTCATTCTCGACATCGCCAGCGGCGAGATCCTGTTCGCGTTTCACGGTGCCGGCGCGTGGCAACCGAAGCGGCTGACCGCCAACCTGGACACCGCATTCGGCGGTCTGGCCACCATCGCCAACGCCATGGCGGAACTGGGCGACGACGCATTCGACGATACCGACGAGCTGCTCGCGACAGCGCGAACGGCGGTCGCCTCGTCCCTGACGTCGTACCTGGGCAGCGCTGCGCAGGCCGTGCAATTTCTGGATGCGCTGGAGTGGTACCAGGCTTGAACTCGCCCATCGGCCGACGCTGCTGGCGTGTCCGCCCGCTTCGAATTGGTAGGCCGAGAAGCAGGAGCGTTTCGCAACAGTAAACCCTGTAGGAGCGGCTTCAGCCGCGACAGACACCCTCATTAAAGCCCGGCGCGGCTGAAGCCGCTCCTACAGCGGGCAACGCGCTATCACTGCAGCGCCTGCGCCAATAACGGTGCAGTGCGACTCCCTGGATGCCGCCGAACAGCATCGGTTGAGCATGTCGGCGGCAGCTGCGTTCGCGATGCGATGCACTTGCGTGATCCATCCGCAGCAGACAGCCCACTGTGGGAGCGACTTCAGTCGCGACGGGCTTCACCGGTAGAGCCCGTCGCGACTGAAGTCGCTCCCACAAGATTCACTGCCTGCAACAGATGAAAGAGAAGCCGAGCTAGCCTTGCATCGCCTCAGCGAGAAACGGCGCAGTCCGACTCCCCGCATGCCGCGCCACCGCCTGCGGCGCACCGGCAACGACCACCTTGCCGCCTTCATCGCCAGCACCAGGCCCCATGTCGATGATCCAGTCGCTGGCCGCGGCCACGCGCATGTCGTGCTCGACCGCCACCACCGTATTGCCCGCCTCCACCAGCCCGTGCAGTTGGCGCAGCAGCGTGTCCACGTCGGCCGGATGCAGGCCCGTGGTCGGCTCGTCGAGCACGTAGACGGTGTCGCGGCGCTGCGCGCGTTGCAGCTCGGTGGCCAGCTTGATGCGCTGCGCCTCGCCGCCGGACAGCTCGGTGGCTGGCTGGCCCAGGCGCAGATAACCGAGCCCTACCTCGCCCAGCACCTGCAACGGCCGCGCGATCGCCGCATCGTCGGCGAAGAAGTCCGCCGCCTGCGCCACCGTCATGCGCAAGACTTGCGCGATGTTGTGCCCACGCAATTCGATCTCCAGCGTCTTGGCGTTGTAGCGCGCGCCATGGCAGGTGGGGCATGGCGCGTACACGCTGGGCATGAACAACAATTCCACGAACACCGCGCCTTCGCCTTCGCAGGTCTCGCAGCGCCCCTTGGCGACGTTGAACGAGAAGCGCCCGGCGTCGTACTTGCGCTTGCGCGCCGCGGGCGTCGCGGCAAAGCGCTTGCGCACATGGTCGAACAAACCGGTATAGGTCGCCAGGTTCGAGCGCGGCGTGCGGCCGATCGGTTTCTGGTCTACCTGCACCAGGCGCCGTACGTGCTGCAGTCCATCGGCGATGCGTCCATCGGTCGCTGTCTGCGTGCTGCGTTCGAGCGGATCCACGCCTTCTTCCGGATCGACGCGCTCCTGGCCAAGATGCGCGCCGAGCAACTCCACCAGTGCCTGGCTGACCAGCGACGACTTGCCCGAGCCCGACACGCCTGTGACCGTGGTGAAGACTCCCAGCGGGATGTCCACGTCCAGCGCGGCGACGTTGTTGCGGGTGATGCCGCGCAGCTGCAGCCACGCGCCCGGCGCGCGCGGCGCATGTGCGATCGGCGCCTGCTCGGCGAACAGGTAGCGGCGCGTGGACGAGGCGGCGACCTGCGCCAGCCCCGCCGGCGGTCCGCTGTACAGCACCTGCCCGCCCTGCTCGCCGGCACCGGGACCGACATCGACGATCCAGTCGGCATGGCGGATCACGTCGATCTCATGCTCGACCACGAACAGCGAATTGCCCGCGGCCTTGAGCTGGTCCAGCGCGGCCAGCAGCGCCTGCGCATCAGCCGGATGCAGGCCGGCGGACGGCTCGTCCATCACGTAGACCACGCCGAACAGCTGCGAGCGGATCTGCGTGGCCAGGCGCAGCCGCTGCAGTTCGCCGGGCGACAGCGTCGGCGTGCTGCGCTCCAGCGTGAGATAGCCCAGGCCCAGCTCCTGCAGGATCTGGATCCGCGCCAGCAGATCCTGGGCGATGCGCTGCGCGGCGATCGCCTGCTCGGGATGGCGCTTGGCGCCGCGGGTGCGGCCTTCTGCAGCAGGACGCAGCAGTTCGGCCACCTGCGTGAGCGGACGCTGCGACAGCGCGCCGATATCGAGTCCGGCGAAGGTCACCGACAGCGCCTCGCGACGCAGGCGCTTGCCGTCGCAGGTCGGGCATGGCGTGCTCAGCAGATACTGCGACACGCGCTTCTTGATCAGCGCGCTCTGCGTGCTAGCGAAGGTATGCAGCACGTAGCGACGCGCACTGCTGAAGGTGCCCATGTAGGCCGGCTCCTGCTTGCGCCGCAGCGCGCGCTGGGTCTCGGCGAGGGTGAAGCCCGGATACACCGGCACCGTCGGCTGCTCGTCGGTGTACAGGATCCAGTCGCGGGTCTTCTTCGGCAGCTTCGCCCACGGCACGTCGACGTCGTGGCCGAGCGTGGTGAGGATGTCGCGCAGGTTCTGCCCGTGCCAGGCCGGCGGCCACGCGGCGACCGCGCGTTCGCGGATGCTCAGCGAACGGTCCGGCACCATCGACGCCTCGGTGGCGTCGTAGATGCGGCCCAGGCCGTGGCAGGTCGGGCAGGCGCCGGCCGGCGTGTTCGGCGAGAAGCCGTCGGCGTAGATGATGGCCTGCCCCGGCGGATAGTCCCCGGCGCGCGAGTACAGCATGCGCAACGAATTGGAGATGGTGGTGACGCTGCCGACCGAAGATCGCGTACTTGGCGCGCCGCGATGCTGCTGCAGCGCCACCGCCGGCGGCAGGCCTTCGATGGCATCCACATCCGGCACGCCGGCCTGGTCGATCAGGCGCCGCGCGTAGGGCGAGATCGAATCCAGATAGCGGCGCTGCGCCTCGGCGAACAGCGTGCCGAACGCCAGCGACGACTTGCCGGAGCCGGACACGCCGGTGAACACCACCAGCGCATCGCGCGGCAGTTCCACATCCACATCCTTGAGATTGTGCTCGCGAGCGCCGCGGACGCGGACGAAACCGGAGGCGGGAGAAACGGGCGGCTTGGGCATTGGCTGGAAAATTGGCAAGAGCTTGCGCAAGCTTAGCGGGGTCGGGCGGAGGTAGCCGTGTAGGTGTTGCCGCGATGGGCGCGGCGGCGCGTTCGCTACATGCACACCGGTCAATCGACATGCACTCTTGCGGGAAGGGCTTCAGTTCCGGCGCTGTCCGAAGCTATCAGGTCCACCGCTTCGCCTGTCGCGGCTGAAGCCGCTCCTACAAGAGCCGACCAGCCCGCAAAGACCCGACACGCCCGGCCAATGCCCCTGTAGGAGCGGCTTCAGCCGCGACAGGCAGCTTGGAGCATCGATAAATCCCGGTCGGGGCTGAAGCCCCTCCTACAGGAAGACTTGCGGCAAGCCGGCCGGGTGCACTGTGGGAGGACTTCAGTCCCGACGCTATCCGACACCAGCGCACTCAAAGCTTCGCTCGTCGCGACTGAAGGGCACCTCTAATAACTCCAAAAAGCTCGGCCTAAGCATTCGCAAGCGATTGATTTGCTTAGCGTGCAATTCTTGGAATCGAGGTTATTAGAGGTGCCCTGAAGTCGCTCCCACAAGACGCGAAACACCCGGCCAATGCTCTCTGTAGGAGCGGCTTCAGCCGCGACAGGCAGCTTCGAGTATCGATAAATCCCGGTCGCGGCTGAAGCTCCTCCTACAGAAAACTTGCGACAGACCGGCCGAGTGCACTGTGGGAGGGACTTCAGTCCCGACGCTGTCCCCTTCCGCTACACGTAACGCGGAATCGGCCCCAGCTGCGGCGTCTGGTCCGGCAGCTCCACTTCGGTATCGTCCACATAGCACCAGCCCCAGCCTTCGGGCGGGTCGTAGCCTTCGATGATCGGGTGCGCGGTCTGGTGGAAATGCTTGGTCGCGTGGCGATTGGGCGAATCGTCGCAACAACCGACGTGGCCGCAACTGCGGCACAGCCGCAGATGCACCCAGGGGCTGCCGATCTTCAGGCATTCCTCGCAGCCACGCGCGCTCGGCGTGACCTCGGCGATGGTGGAAAGATGGGAACACTGCGCTGTCATGGGGTCGCCCTCTCGACAATGGAGGGCGCGGCACTGCGCCGCGCCAGGAATTGATGGATCTGCGCGACCACCGCCGCGCCCTCGCCGACCGCCGCGGCCACGCGCTTGACCGACCCGGCGCGCACGTCGCCGATCGCGAACACGCCCGGCCGGTCGGTTTCCAACGGCAGCGCAGGCACCTGGCCAGCCACGGGTTCGGCACCGGTGACGACGAAGCCGGCGTGGTCCAGCTGCACACAGCCGTCCACCCAGGCGCTGTTGGGATCGGCGCCGACGAACAGGAACAGATGGTGCAGATCGCAGCGATGGGTCGCGCCGCTAGCGCGGTCGCGGAACTCCGCGCTCTCCAGCCGCTGCGCGGCATCGCCCTGCAGCGATACCACTTCGGTGCCGGTATGCAGCTCGACGTTCGGCAACGCGGCGATGCGCTCGATCAGGTAGTGCGACATCGACGCCTCCAGCCCGGCGCCGCGCACGATCAGGTGCAGGCGCTTCACCTTCGGCGCCAGGAACACCACCGCCTGCCCCGCGGAATTGCCGCCGCCGACCAGGGCCACCTCCTCGCCTTCGCACAGCCGCGCCTCCACCGGCGAAGCCCAATACGACACGCCATTGCCCTCGAACGCGGCCAGGTTGACGATGTCCGGACGCCGGTAGCGTGCGCCCGAGGCGATCACCACGGTGCGCGCCTGCACGCGCAGGCCGTCGCGCATCTGCAACTGCAGCGGTGCGGCGCTGCAGTCCTCGGCGGTGGCTGCGTCGCAATGCAGCTGCGCCACTTCCAGCGGCAACGCCAGCTCGGCGCCGAACTTCAGCGCCTGGTTGTAGGCGCGCCCAGCCAGCGCCTGGCCGGAGATGCCCGTGGGAAAACCCAGGTAATTCTCGATCCGCGCCGACGCGCCGGCCTGGCCGCCGATCGCACGCTGGTCCAGCACCAGCACCGACAGCCCTTCGGACGCGGCATACACCGCGGTCGCCAGGCCGGCCGGGCCGGCGCCGACGATCGCCACGTCGTAGCGCTTGTCGGGGTCCAGCTCCGGGGTCATGCCCAGGCAATGCGCGGCCTCGGCCTCGCTGGGACGGCGCAGCACGGTGCCGCTGGGGCAGACCATCAGCGGCAGTTCGTCGTGATGGATGCCCAGGCGCTCGACCAGCGCGCGGCCCTCGTCGTCGTCGGCCGCATCCAGGAAGGTGTTGGGATAGCCATTGCGGGTCAGGAAGCCCTGCAACCGGGTCAGCCGCGCCTCGCCCGGCTCGCCGATCAGCACCGAGCCGGCGGTATCGCCTTCGATCAGCCCGACCCGGCGCAGGATCAACGCACGCATCACGATCTCGCCGACGTCGGCCGAACTGATCATCAGCGAGCGCAGATGCGCCGCATCGAACGGCACCGCCACGCAGCCCTGCGCCCCGGCGCGTCCGCCGGCCAGCGACGCACGGCCGGCCAACTGACTGACCTCGCCGCTGAACTGCCCGGCACCATGCTCGGTGACCGGCTTCTCGTGGCCCAGCCCGTCGCGGCGCACCACCGCGATCGTGCCCTGCAGCACCAGCCACACCGGCGCCGGATGGTCGCCGACGGCGAACACCTCCTCCCCCGGCGCGAACGTCCGCGGCGCGCCGCTGGCGAAGCGGCGCGCGGTCTCCACCTGCGCCGGTTCGAGCACCGGGAACATCTGATGGCGACGGGTATCGGCCAGGCTCATCGGCATCCTTGTGGGTAGCGGGCGACAACACGCACAGCATGCGATGCGTGCGCGCCGCGGGCAATCACCCATTCTGGGAGGCCCTCTCCCCTCTCCCACCGGGAGAGGGACCGGGGGTGAGGGTCCGGGCGCAGCCACGTGTCCTCAGTGGACGCGGCTGTCTTCGTCGCAGCGCAGCCGCCCTGCGGCACCCATTACGTACACACCGGTATGGCCCGCGCCAAACGTCGCGCTCATGGCGTCGGTGCTCTTGTGTTCGACCCGCAACCCCCCATCCAGTGGTTGCTGCGCCAATGCCGATGCCTACCCGGCCCACCTCTTTCCAAGGAACCACCCATGCCCGTCTCGATGTATCGCCTTACCGTTCCGGTGTTCCTGCGCGGCCTGGACGTGCTGCAGCACTACGTGGACCTGGCCGAACGCCATGCGCAGGAAAAGGGCCTGGATCCGCAGACGCTGGTCGACGCGCGCCTGGCGCCGGACATGTTCGGCTTCGCCGCGCAGATCCAGCGCAGCTCGGACACCGCGAAGAACACCATCGGCCGCCTCAGCGACATCGCGCCGCCGAAGATGGCGGACGACGAAACCACCCTGCCGCAGCTGCGCGAGCGCATCGCCGCCACCCAGCGCTTCCTGCACAGCGTGGAGGCTGCCGCCCTGGAGGGTGCGCAGGACCGCGCGGTGTCGCTGAGCGCCGGAAAATTGAAGGCCGACTTCAACGGCAGCGATTACCTGCTGACCTTCGCGTTGCCGAACTTCTTCTTCCACGTGGCCACCGCGCACGGAATCCTGCGCCAGCAAGGCGTGGCAGTGGGCAAGCTCGACTACCTGGGGCGGTTCGACGCGGTGGAAACCGAGGCCGCGTAAGCCCCTCTCCCCTCGGGAGAGGGGTTGGGGTGAGGGTACGGCGCAAAAGCGACTCGCGGATCCAGACGCACGAGGCTTCGCCCGGACCCTCATCCGCCCCTTCGGGGCACCTTCTCCCGATGGGAGAAGGAACAGCCGCTAGCCCTTCTCCCACCGGGAGAGGGGTTGGGGTGAGGGTACGGCGCGAAAGCGTCTCGCTGATCCAAGCGCACGAGGCTTCGCCCGTACCCTCATCCGCCCCTGCGGGGCACCTTCTCCCGAAAAAGGGCCATGGTCCCGACGGGAGAAGGGAATAGCCGAGCATGCATCGGCGCCAAACGCCTACGCCAACGAAGGCACCGCAAGCGCACCAGCATCGTCCGCAGCGAACGCCTCACCCGCCAACGCATGCATCCGCGCCACCGCCGCCGCGAACGGCCGCAGTACCGCCACGCCGCGTTCGGCGAACACCGCATGCAGCGCGGCGTAGTACCACAACGTCCCCTCGCGGCCAGCAGTGAAGCGTTCGAACACCTCCACACCCACCTCGGGATCTTCCAGATCCGCGACGATGCTGCGCGCGTTGTAAAGCTTGTCGCAGGCCGACACCAGCAACACCGCATCCGGCGCCTCGCGCAGATGCGCCAGATACGCCTGCTTGCGGGTGCGCCAATCGCGGCGCCTGGCCGGCACGTCCTCGTGCTCGGCCTTGCGCTCGGCGCTGGCGTCGGTGCAGCCCATCACGATCGTCGCCACCGCATCGCCGAACTGCGCGCGGATCACCGCCTCATGACCCGCGCCGCAGTCCTCGACCACGTCGTGCAGCAATGCCGCGATCGCCTGGTCTTCATTGCCGCCGGCTTCCAGCACCAGCGTCGACACCCCCAGCACATGGCTGAAATACGGCACCGTGCCGCCCTTGCGGAATTGGCCGGCGTGGGCGATGCGCGCGTAGTCCACGGCACGCGCATAGAGTTCGGTGAGAGCGGTCATGCGGTCTTCCTGACGGGACAGACCCCCATTATTGCGGAATCCGCACGCCATAGCGGCGCGAACGGTTCAGCCCGACGGCGGCCGTACCCGGAACACCACGCTCATCCGCGGCGCCACCGGCTTGGCGGTCTTGGGAATGCCATGCTCGTGGGTGAGCTGCGAGGCGTGGCTCATCGCCAGCAGACTGCCCGGCGCCAGTTCCAAGCCGATGGTCCGGCGCGCGCCAGCCGTGGCGCGAAGGTTCATGCGCCGCGGCGCACCCAGCGACACCAGCGCGATCGGATGCGGCGCCAGCAGCGTATGCAACTTGTCGTGGTGCATCGCCACGCTGTCGCGGCCGTCGCGGTACAGGTTCAGGCCCACGTCGGTGTACGGCGCCGGCAGCCGCGCCTGCACCGCCGCATGCAGCGCGCGCAACGGCAGCGCCTCGGGCAGCTCGTGCAACCCATACGCCGCCACCAGCCGCGGTACGTCCACCACCCGGTCGTACATCGGCCGGCGCAGCTGCTGCCACTGCGCGCCATCGCGCAAGGCGGCGAACCACGCCTGCGCCAGCGCCGGATCGAGCAACTGCGGCCAGTAGCGGATACCGCCCTCGGCATCGGGCACCAGGCAATGCGGCGCGTCGTCGGGCTGGGCGAACAGGTCCATGGGCGAAAGATGGGGGCGCGGCAGAAGGGGCACCATCCCAGCATCTGAACGGATCAGCGGCTGCGACGCGACGCAATGTCGCAGCCCGCGATGGGGAATTCTTACTTTTCGCCCGCGCTGCGTTAACGTTCCGCTTGGGAGCATGCAAAAATGTCCCTACACCACAGCACAGGCGATACGCCCGCATGACAGCAGCGCGCAGGACGACGGAAAGCATGACCACAGCAGCCGCCACGCCCATCCACAGCGCCAATGGCGCCCAAGCAGACGCCCGCGGCAAAGGTGCCCAGGCACCCGCCGCAGCGCTCCGCGCACGCGGCGCACCGACCAACCGCAGCGAGGTGTTCCAGTCGCCCCTGTCCGCAGGCGGCACCGACAGCGACCTGCGCCGACGCGCGGAACGTGTGCAGTTGGCGACCAGGGTGGCCGCGGTCGGCACGATTGCCGCCGTGGCCGCGGTCGCTGCACTGATCGCCTGGCGGCGCGCGCGGCGCTAACCGATTGCGACGACGGCGTGCTGCTGCCTCGCTGCAGCAGCATGCAGGAGCGCCCGAACGCGTCCATCGGCTCTCAGCGTGATGCTGGGATGCCCTGCCTGCTCGGGCGCATGGAGGACACCGGCTATTCGAATAGCCTTTAGCCATCCCAAGCCGCCACCACGCAATCTCCCCAAAGCGGCCGCCGCCGCAAGACACTCATGCGTTGCCGCTAACGGGCCATCGACACCATGAAGTGCGTGGCGGCGTCCACGTCCTTGCGCGGCAGCGGCCGGATCCGCACCAGGTCGTAGCGGCACACGTCCAGATCCTTGTAGACCAGGGTGCGGCCATCGTCGAAGGCGAAGCGCAGGTCGTAGCGGCAGCCGGCACCGTGGACGCCAACGGTGGCCGAGTCGCCGCCGCCACGCAGCGGATCCACTGCCACGTCCCGAAATGCACCGCTGCCGGGGTCGGCGACCGACAGCTTGGTCACGCTGTCGTGCGCACGGTTGACCAGCATGACGTAGTGCGTGCGGCTGGCGTCCTGCGCATGGGCGGTGGCCGCGGCGGCGAGCAGCGCGATGGCAAGGCAGGCGGTAGGCAATGGAGGCATGGCGGGAATCTCTGGCAGGAAGGGATACCGCCCGGCGCGCATCGCGCAACGCCAGCGGTGCGCACATCTGGCACGCCCACCCCGCCCCGCGCCCAGCGATCCGGGACGAATCGTCGTACCGGCGTGCCCAATCGTCGCCATTGCTCGCCGCGCTTCTCAGCGCGCACCACCGCGCTTAGGATCGACGCATCCCGTTCGAGCATCGCCCGATGAAGATCCGCCTGGGTTCCACGGAAATCGGCCTGATCCGATACCTGAGCCTGTGGACGGCCGTTGTGGTGGCGTTCGCCGTGCAGGGCTGTCTGTACGACTCCGTCAACGACGGCCACAGCTGGCAGCTCGGCGACTACCTGCGCTGGTCGATGATCCAGTGGTACACCTGGGCCGCGCTGGCGCCACTGGTGTTCCAATTGGGCGAACGCTTCCCGATCGTCACCCCGCTGCGGCTGCGTTCGCTGGGGCGGCAGCTGCTGGCCGGCATCGGCGTCACCACGCTGGCGATGCTCATCGGTGCAGTCGTCTCGCCGGGCGCGTTCTTCGACCAGCTCGGGCAATTCATCGGCAAGCACTTCGCGATCGGCCTGCTGACCTACTGGGGCCTGCTGGCGATCCAACAGGCGCTGCATTACCGCAGCGAGAGCGACCGCCGCGAACTGGAAGCCAGCCGCCTGGCCACGGAACTGGCGCAATCGCGGCTGCAGGCGCTGAAGACCCAGCTGCAACCGCATTTCCTGTTCAACACCCTGCACGCCATCGTGACCCTGCTCGACGACGACGTCGCCTCGGCCGAGGACATGCTGCTGCGCCTGAGCGAACTGCTGCGCGCGCTGCTGGAGGAATTCGACGGCCAGGAAATCACCCTGCGCCACGAACTCACCCTGCTCGACCTGTACCTGGGCATCCAGCGCAAGCGCTTCGGCGACCGCCTGACCACGCGCCTATATATCGATCCGGCCACCCTGGATTGCGCGGTGCCGAGCCTGCTGCTGCAACCGATCGTGGAGAACGCCATCCAGCACGGCATCGGCCGCCACGCCGGCGCCGACTGCGTGGAGATCGAGAGCCGGCGCGAGGACGGCCAGCTGCGCATCGAAGTGCGCAACC
>Ga0308160_10001234_pt1 | contig 37735 bp, 59 predicted proteins | sample PhyFR1_FD_201036 | JGI IMG/M metagenome (GOLD analysis project Ga0308160, IMG submission 201036) | Phyllosphere microbial communities from UC Gill Tract Community Farm, Albany, California, United States - DLSLF.R1 | ecosystem: Host-associated > Plants > Phyllosphere > Unclassified | place: USA... | reverse complement strand
TTGCGCACAAGCTCGAGCTCGTCGAGCTTCGTCCGGGCCTGGCTGGCCGTCTGCCCGCGCTGGATCTTTGACTCGAGATAGGTCTCGATGACGACGAAGCCGTAGTCGTGCAGGTTGGGCACGTCAGCGGCCGAGCCTGTGTGTCACCCCGAAGAGGAGGAGGATGGGGGGGATCGCGGGTAGCTTCGGGGGGTCAGCTCGACCCGCGTTCGAAGGGGGCGTGGCGGGCACGACCGATGAGCCCGAGCCCAAGCGGCGCGCACCCTTCTGCAAGTCAAGCAGCACCTCCGTCTTCGAGTTGACCATGGCAAGGAGAGGGCGGGAGCTGAGCACGGAGGCGTGCAGGTCCGGAAGGTGCGTCCTGGAGGGGGGGGGATGGCTGTCGAGAGAGCTCCCGTTCGTCGTCGCCATGCGTGCCAAGGAGGAGGCAGCAGGCCGCCGGCAGATGGCCGGTAAGGCGCAGCAGCCTGCGGCCCGCGTCGAGTTCGCGCGGCGGCGTCGGGTTCGTCAACGACAACGTGGGAAGACGCATGCCATCGCAACAGAGCGTGTGAAGCGGTCGGAGGTCGTTGCGAATCGGCTTGGCAGTTAGAACTACAGAGGGCGGCGGGGTGGGTGGGGGCATGCAAGAGGCCGTCGAGCGCGCGAGCAGATCGCATGGGGAAGCGAGCGCCCGCCGCTGATGCGACCCAGGCCGGAGCCCAGGCATCGCGAGGGCGCGCGGGTTACCAGGGCGAGGCGCGGGCGACTTGTCGCAGAGCGCTGCTGGATCAGCAGCGGGAGAAGAAAAAGGGGGTCGCTCGGACGAGCTTCTGTGCGGGGCCCTCAGTGGCGCGCCGCCGGCGCTTGCGGGCACGTCTAGAACGGCAAGGGGCGAGGACCAGGATCCACCCCATCAGGGCAGTTGGCTCGTCTGAACCGTGCCGGCGAGTATCGGTGGCTCACCGATGGTCGCGGCCGAAGCAAAGGACGAGGCCGCATCGGCGCTCGGAGCGGGCGGGTTGGCCGCCATGCTGGCGACGGCGGCGACAGCAGCGGCGGTCGGAGGCGGCGTCGCAGCGGGCGAGTGGGACGCGAAGGTCGATCTGCGGGAAGAAGAAGCGCGCGACACACGAAGCGGGCGGCCTCATCGCATCAGCTGGACAAGAGGCGAGATGCACTGAGGCCGGCCTGCGGCCTGAGGATAAGGAGGGGAGCAATGACGGACAGGCGCTTCTTGCTGGGCTGCTCGTCCGAACCGGACGGCTTGTCGGCCGAATCAGCTGCCTTCTTGACCGTCTGCTGGGGGCCGCAGCAAGCCAGGCGATCAGAGCGAGCTCGCCGGCTGGGTCGAGCGAAGAGCAAAGGAGACGCGCACCTTCATCGACCGTGAGCGCTTGAGCACCTTCGGCGCCGGGCGTGTCTCGCCCTCGAAGACATACTCGGGTAGGTCGACGCTGGGAAGCAGCAGCGAGTCAGTCCAGCGGCAGGCAAACCTGACCCAGAGGGGAAGCAGACGTCGAATGCCTCACTTGCGAATGTGGCGGACGACGATGCCCATCGTCGCCTCCTCGAACGAGTCGATCATCTTGACCTGCTTCATGAAGTCGGTCGTCGGATAGCTGATGTCGAGCTTGCGCTTCGAATTATCGCCGGCTGCAAAGCACGCGGGGAGGTTAAGTGGCCAGAAAGCGACGATTATTGGCGCACGCAGAAAGGGAGGGGGAGGGGGGCACGCACGCTGCTTGGGCTTGACCTGCAGGCCGATATAGAATGTCATCGTCCAGATGGACTTTGCCCCCTCCTTGCCCTCGACATCGTCCTGCGTGCGCGCCTTGAGCTCCTCGGTCGTGTCGCCCTGAGCGGCGAGCCGGACCTCCTCCTCGGTCACGCAGTGGGCGACCTGCTCAAAGCCCTTGATGAACGGGTGCGCAATGTCGAGCATCGCGTCGCCAGAGTTTTCCAGCTTCATGACGAGCTGCCGCAGCTTTGATTCAACCGTGCCCGACCACTTCTTGTGCGAGTCCTTGCCAGAGGACGACGAGATGACTTGCAGGTAGTAGCTGTGTCCCGCGCGGGGAGGGGAGGTCAGGAGGGTCCGGGACGGCAGCGGAGAGCAGTCGCGAGACGCACCGGTACGTGTGGAAGAAGTCGTGCTTCTCAAAGAGCTCGGCCCAATTGCCGCCTTCAGGGCTGCGCTCGCTCCGGACCATGACCATGTCGACGAGCTGGGCCGCCCGCCGGAACTCGTTGGTCATGATCGTCTTGGTCGAGTGCATGACGTTATGCGTGGCGCACATGGCTGGGTAGGCCGGCGTGATGATCGGCATCAGGTGCGACCGGTCGGCCGGGTAGATCTGTGGGCCGAATGGGCGGGCGCGAGGTTCAGGGACGGAAGCGGGTTTGACAGCTCTGCGTGGGTGGTCCCAAGCGAGAAGCGCACGCACCAGCGGATTCCAGACCTTGAGCTGCATGTTGGACGGCCCGTTCTCGATCTTCTTGAGAATGACCGGCTGCGGCCATTGCCATGCGCTGTAGATGGCAAAGAAGCGGCCGACGATACCGGCGGCGAGCGTCGTCGGGTAGAGCTGGCAGATGCGGGCTGTCAGCATCGCCCAGGCGACGCCGCCGAGGAAGCCGGCAATGTTCGAGTAGATGGCGCGGCGCTTCGCCCAGAGCTTGATCGCCCGGAGCGCGTCGCGGAAGACGTCGACATTCGGCACGAGGTGGAGGATCAGGTCGGTGACGCGCGAGCCTGCATAGGCGGAGGCAAAAAGCTCGTCAGCTCCGCCGGGTTGCGAGCGAACCGCGTACCGCCCTCGGGACACACCGTTCAGACTGCGCTGGTTGGCGTCATCCATGCCGCGCAGGATACTGTCGTCCGAGAGGTCGAGGTCGTCCGGCACTGTCGGCGCCATGACGCGCGCAAAGAGAAAGTCAAAATCGACGCCGGCAATGTTGGCGCCGATGATCGGGACGTAGGCCTCGGGGACGGCCTTCGATCAGAAAGAGGGCATCCGTCTGTCAGCTCTACCAATCCAGCGCTCCGCCAGGCACGCTCGACGCACGGTGATCTGGCCGATCTCAGGGAAAGCTTTCAGCATCTCGCGGAAGAGGCCAAAGAAGTCCTCCTTGACAATGTGCTTGGGGACGACGCAGAGCAGATCGATATCTGCGCCGGGGCCATGAACACCGAGCCTAAGGGGTGTGACGAAGGGTACTTCAGCACCCGAACGCGCGTTGAGGGGTGCTCGAGAGCACGGGTGGGCGGGGCGGGAGGACGCACCGGTACGAGCCGAAGGTGAAGATCTTGCCGCCGGCCTCGCGCGAGGCCTGCTCCGACAGGCCCTTGGAAAGCGAAGCCTTGTAGACAAACTGCTTAACGAGCGAGAGGATCGAGCCGAGCAGGCGCTCTCTGCGGCGGCGAGGGGGCCAGCAGGACGATCAGCCGCAGATCAAGCGGTGGGCGGGCTGGGCGGACGGGTAGCAAGGCCAGGACTCGGCCAAGATCAGGCGCGTCGCCATCGAGCTCGCCAACAAACGCCGTCGACTCGGACGGTCTGCTCTGCTTGCGTCGGCATGCTTCCACAGGCGGGACCGCAAGACTTTGGGTAGCTGGTCCCGACTCGAGCACCTGCTCGAGCACAGACCTCGCCCTCTGAGTGCCGCAAGACCCGCATTCCCTCCCTCTCATAATGGCTTCGAAACAGGCCGACGTACCTCAGCCGGCCATCCTCCTTGCTCTCGAACTGGTTCTGCTTCAGAAGCTCGTTCATCAGGCCCTTGGTCGCATTGATGTCGGCCGGCTTGGGCGGGTCGGTCGAGATTGGCGGCGTCACGCCGAGCAGCTTGTACGGCGCGCTGAGAAGAGACGCTAGCCAGTCAGACGCTGACAGTCTAGGTCGACCCCGGCTTGCACAGGGAAGAACGTACGATGCAGACATGGCAATCCGGGCGTCAAGGTTGAGGTGTAGACGAGAGAGGGGTCAGGTCGACGACGCGGCCACAACGGAGGCTGGGCGAGCAGGCTGATGCGCGCGGCCGGTGCCGATGCCGCCGTCGACAGGGCGCGACTGGGGCAGCTGCTGCCTCGGCGGGCTGCGTCGGTCGGTCGCACCAGCAAGCTGCTGCGACCCGCCGACACAATTGCTACGCCACCCTGACCCGCGATCTCGCCGTCGTTCCGCTTTCGCTCGAGGTGAGTGCCGTGCATCGAGGATTTAAGCTGACGCCCAGGCTGACGCTGGGCCCAACCTTCTTTTCTCACTCGACCCTCAGCCTCCTAGATGGCTGAGGACGCCCTGACGCGCCGGATCCAAGACCTCGAGGCCGAGCTTCATGCGCTCAGGCTTGAGGAAGCTCAACGGCGGCGGGCGCCAGAGCTGCCCCGAAGGGCACAGACGGGCCTGCCTTTGGAGCTCGAGGAGTACGTGCGTGGCCTTCGCTGTCCTGGGTGCTCGACTCGACGCGCCCGCCGGCTGAAGCGGTCGCTCGCACTTCCCGAACCCCTTTTCTATTGCCTCTCCTTCCGGGCCGGCAGGAGCGCTACGGCCGGCAGATGATCCTGCCTGGCATGGGCTTATCAGGTGCCCAACATCTAACACTGTTGCTGCCCGCTGCCGCGCTGTTCCGAGAAGCTCGAGCTCTGACTGTCATCTCCTTCGTCGCAACCGCAGCCCAGCTTAGGCTGCGCGACACCGCCGTGCTCGTCGTCGGCGCCGGCGCCCTCGGCTGTCCCGCGCTGCAGTACCTCGCCGCTTCCGGCATCGGTGCGCCCTCCCATACTCTGAAGTTCCGCACCGTTCTGCCTTCGTGTGGCTGACGTCGTCCTGGCCTGGCTGCGGGGCGTCTGGGCAGGCCGCATCGGCATCGTTGATCACGACACGGTCTCGCGCAGCAACCTCCACCGGCAGGTCCTGCATGGCGAGGCGACGATCGGCTGGCTCAAGGTTGACTCGGCCAAGGCCGCCTTGCAAAGGTGCCCATTTCCACTGGCATACGCTGAAGTCGAACGAGCTGACGCCTGCCCGTTGCAAAGGCTCAACCCGCACGTCCGGGTGACGACGCACGACGAGGCTCTCTCGCCCTCGAACGCGCTCGCCCTCCTCCAGCCATACTCGCTCATCCTCGACTGTACCGACCGGCCTCTGACGCGCTATCTCATCTCGGATGCCTGCGTCCTGTCCGGCAAGCCGCTCGTTTCGGGCGCCGCACTTGGCTTCAACGGCCAGCTCGCCGTTTACAACTGGGGTCCCGACAGCCCGTGCTACCGCTGCGTCTGGCCGCGCGTGGCGAAACAGCCGGCTGGGAAGGGGACATGCGAGGAAGAGGGCGTCCTGGGGCCCGTTACTGGCGTCATCGGCACGCTCATGGCGCTCGAGGCCGTCAAGATCATCGCTGGACTGGCGCGTACGTCTGCCGCAGTCGAGCCCGACCCTTCCCGTCCAGCGCTGATTGCTGGCCCTCCTCGTGCTCCCCTCACAACAGAAGCGGAGCCAACACCGCCTGGCCTGCTCATCTTCTCCGCCCTCTCGCCCGCCTCGCCCTTCCGAACGTTCAAGCTGCGGCGCCGGCAGCCTCACTGCCGATCGTGCGGATCGCCACCCGCGGACTCAACCCTGAGCGGCAAGATCGTCGACCTCGAGCGAGAGGACTACAATGCGTTCTGCGGAGGACCCGAGGTTGATCAGGATCGAAGCGGGCTCGAGGACGACGGAACTGGTCTTGCTCGGATTAGTGCCACGGTGCGTTTGCGCTTCAGACCAAGGCCGATCCGTCCCTACACTGCTTATTGGCCGGTCCCATCGATACGCTCGCAGGACCTTGCATCGCGGCTGGCCAGCGCAGACGCACTGCCCAATTTCATCGATGTCCGCACGGCCGAACAGTTTTCGATCATCTCTATCCCCGGCAGCCGCAGTAGGTCGCCCTTCAGCCTCAGTCAGGAGCACATCAACGCTGACCCGCTCGCCCACCGCTCACTCGGACGACAGATGTCCCCCTTGCCGACTTTCTCGCCGTCCCTCTCGACCACATCGCCTCCGCCCCCGGCGGAACCACGGACGTTGTCCTCCTCTGTCGACGCGGCAACGACTCGCAAGACGCGGCGCGCGCCCTGGCCGAGGCTGCGCGACAGACTGACCCGCAACGGGAGGTCGCAGTTGTCGACGTCCGGGGCGGGGTGAAGAGCTGGGGCAGGGTCGTCCGGGGCGGTCTCGAGGGCGGATGGCCAGAGTACTGAGGCCGCCCTCCTTGCTTGAGGCACGCGCTTTGCGAAGCCTGGAATGCGGACGACCGGGCGGACGGACGCTCTTGCATCCCCCTGGCCAATCGGCCGGAACCTCACTAAGCGTACTCGGCGTTGGCGGGTTGAAGCCTCCCATGAGACGGAAGCAGGTTGACCGTCGCTCATGGACGCACCCTCTGCGCCGCCCAACCGTGCGGTGCACGTCCCACGACCAAACCCTGCAACAATGGACCGGCCGGGAGCAGACCAGCCAGGACGTCCCCTTGATTGATGTCGAACCCATCTCCAGGGCCAGTGAGGGGCCAATGCCCATCGACAAAGAGATGGAAGGGACGAAGGGACCCGGCTCCGGCGGTCTCGCGTGAGTCCCGCGCCGCCCCTTCTGGCCGGAGGTACAGTCCGTCTCCCTTCATAGGGAGCTTTCCCCCACCGAAAGAACAGAGTTTGTCGGCTGCGACGCGTCGCTCTCGCGAAGGCTACGTCAGGAGGAGGAGTTGCTTCCGCTCGGTAAGCGCGCGTCGTAGGCTTCCTGGGAAGCGACCGAACTGATCTGCCATGAACACTCCGTGACTCGGCTTGCTCAGGAAGCTTGAAGGCAGGCAGGGACCAAGGTGGAATCGCAGCCGTGTGCAGAACGTTAAGACAGCGCGCGATGCTGCGGCGATCAGCAAAGCACCGCCCCCTTCCCCATTATTCTCCTCGCTGTTCTGCCTTGGCGGTCGGTATGTACACAAGGCAAACTGGCCGGCCCATCGGCGATTCAGCATCGGGCTGCGGCAAATAGAGCTCGAGGAGGGAGGCGTTTTGGGCAGAGGACCCAGGCCAAGGGAGCCTCTTTGGGCCGAGTCGAGGTTCGGCTGCAGATCGCGGCGCTTGGCGATAGCCGAACGAGACATGCTGCTGGCTGGGCGGAAGCCGGCAGACAGGCAGGCAGGCCAGCAGGTCTCGCCCGGCCCTGACGTCGACGCCCTCGACGCGCCTCCCCTTTGTCCTAGGTCTTGGAAAGGATAACGACGCCCCGGAGGCGTCCGGCCGCGATCCACGAGAGCGAGAGCGCCCCTTTCAGACGTCCCCTCGGCGACTCGCGTGCGGCGGGCCCGGGCCTTCGAAGCGGCGGTCGGCGGCGGTGGCCCCTCTCCCTTGTTGCGCCCTGCCTTGCTCGGCCTTGCGGGCCGGGATTGTCCAACCCTACGACGCCCGCCGTCCCCGTAGCGGCCTGCCCGAGGCCCAAGGTTAACCTCGACGGTCGGCGTGGGACCGGCCGCGCCGGCCGAAGCTCGAGGATCGAGGGGAATCAGCCCGCCCTCTCCCCTGTCCCCCTCTTTGACCCCCTCTCCCTCTCGCCAACACCGACGACGACGCCTTTCATCCCCCCTAACCAGCACCGACTCCTCCCCCTCTGAGCTCAACAAGCCTGCCGAGCCACCCTGTCGCCAGAGCATCTTCCTGCCCGTCGCAAGCCCCTCACTTCGGTCCCTGTCGCCGCCCGCTCGAGCCGAAACCCCCTGACGGACCAACGTCCAAGACCTATAAGAAGGCGCCCTTCGTCGCTGGCGATCCCTTCTTCCTAACCGCCAACCTTTCGTCTACCCTTCTTCCGACCTTAATCCTACCTCAATCGGCCCGCTCCCTCACTCCGAGGTGTCGGATCGCCCCGCCCGTTCGACCGCCCTACCCACTGCCTCGTACTCGATGCCGGCCTACCGCTCATTCGACCATCCTTCCGACTCCTCCTCGCCGCCGTTGAGCGTCCTCGCCAGCCCTCGGCCGATCCACCGTGCGTCTCCCAGCTTTGTCGGAAATTGCGCAAGCAACCTTAGGTCTGATCGAGCTCAGTTCAGCTGCGGTCCATCCAGGTCACGCGCTGCAACCGTCCTGGTCGGCCCTGCCGACGCCGACTGCCTCGCCTACCAACCCAGACCGCATCCCGGCGTTCTCGACTCGACCGCTGCCGGCCGACCTGTTCACGCGCGAGTATCTCCAGCCAGCAATCCACTACCCTCGGGTCGAACCCGCCCAGCAGACGAGGGTCGAGCGACCGCAGCAGCAGCAGGCGCAGCAGCCCTCACCCGCCCGAGCGACGCCGGGCCGGCACTCGCGCCCTCCGTCGTCGCCGTCGCCGTCGGCCTTTAACCACAAGGTCTACGAGATTCTCTGCCGGTGCGATGCGCTCCTGACAGACCGGGGCATGCGCGCCGTTCTCCTGCTCAGGTCCGCGCCCTTGCCCTACCAAAGGAACCTTTTTGACCGCTCGCTGACCCATCCGATTTTAACTACCCTCCCCCCCCTTTCCTGCGTGCAGGCCGCACATCACGCTCTACTCAACCGACTGCATGCCAATCTCGACCGGCACGCTCCCGGCCGCCAACGACGGCACGCCCGACGCCGGCCGGACGTGCAGCTGCCTGACGCAGAGCTTCGGCTGCCTTTGCTGCGGTGCCCTCGTCGGCTACCACATCCTCAGCCCCGTGAGTCTCTCCTCCTGAGCATCTCGCTCTCGCCCGATCTCCTAATCACTGACGACGGGGCCGTTTACGTGTCTGCGTCAGTGCGAGCAATGCACGGCCTCGCAGCGCCAGTCGCGAGCCGCCAACGGCCACCGCTTCGTCTTCCACTCGGGCGCTGTCCACGCACGGGAGCGCCTCTACTCGACAGGCCAGACCGACATCCGACCGAGCTCGTCATCGCCGAAGTCAGCTGCCTCATCGGCCTGTTCGTCCCGCAGCGTCTCGCCCAACCCGGAGCGCCGCTTGCCGAGCAGCACGGCCGAGCTCGGCGGGTTGGACCACTACCTTGCGACGACCGGCAGCGGACGCAAGAGCGTCCCGTCCTTCCAGCTCGACCCCGCCCCCGCGTCGGGCTCAAGAGCGTCGTCTCGCGTGCCGTCGCGCTCGCCCAGCCCTGCGCCTGGCCCGCCGGCCGATCTCCAGCCAGGAGCCAACGTCCTTTGGCGGCATCTCGTCACCGCCGGCGACCTGCACTCGGTTGTCCCCCCGTCGGCCGCTGACCGGCGATGCGCAACCGACGAGCGCATGCTCAGCCTTCTCGGCCTACCCTTCGGCCACTCGCGGCCCGCTCCCCTCCGCTGAAGAGGAACGCCAGCTCCATCTCACCTTCCCAGTCACAACTCGTTGCTTTCTTAACTCGCATTTCGCTTCCACCCACCCGCTTCCCTTCTGCTTTGCTTTGCTTCGCACCGTAAACCCCCCGCACTTAATCCCAGCCTGGTCTTTCTCTCCCGTACCCTACGCAATCCCGCATCGCCTGCACTCCTTGTTGTTGCCTCCGCGCGCACCCTACTGTAACGCCTACGTGTTTCTCTTTCTGCTCTATCGCTCTCAGTCTGGCCTGTCCACGCCCTTCAATAGTATGGGACCTCGGTATCGAGCGAGAGCGGCTTGTGCGTAAAGGCTTGCTTGCCCTCGCCCGAGCCAAATTCGCCGGCTATTGACCCGCCCTCGGCCTTGGACCGGACGAGGTACTTGTAGCTGAGTCGGGTCGGGCGCCGAACGGAGCCGTCAGCGCACGATCTGAGGGATGGATGTAGAAGGCACGGAGAAGGCACCGACATGCAGAGCCCCTCAAGGCCGACCGGCCCTCGGGCGTGCGTCTTGCCGGTCGAGATGCCGACCTCGGTGCCAAAGCCGTAGCGGAAGCCGTCGGCGAAGCGCGTGCTCGCGTTGACAAAGACGCCAGCCGAATCGACCCCGCGGCTGAAGCTCTTCATGCTCGCCTCGTCCTGGGTGACGATCGTGTCGGTGTGTTTGGACGAGTGGTCGTTGATGTGCCGGATGGCCTCGGACAGCGAGTCGACGGTGATGACCGAGAGCTCGGGTCCGAGGTGCTCGACGAAGTACGTCTCGGCCGTCGAGGGCACGACATTGGCGTCAGCCGGGATCGCAGCGAGGGCGCGGGCGTCGGCGTGGAGCTTGATCGACTTGGCGAGGAGGGCCTCTGCGACGGCCGGCCAGACAGTCGAAAGCAGGGACGAGTGGACGATGAGCGTCTCGAGCGCGTTGCAGGCCGCCATGTAGTCGGTCTGCACGCGGGCAGTTGACAAGCAGGGCACAAAGCGGGGTCAGCTCCGCAGCACCGGAACAACCCCCTCCCGCGTCGGAGAGCAACGCGAAACGCACCTTAGCGTCAACGACGACCCGTTTGGCCGTCTCCTCGCGCGCGCTTTGGTCGAGGAAGGCATGGCAGACGCCGTCGGCGTGGCCCATGACGGGAATCTTTGTGCTCTCCTTGATGCCGCGGACGAGCTCCTTGCCGCCGCGGGGCATGACGAGGTCGATGAAGCGGTCCTGGTCGAGCAGCGCCTTGACGTCCTCACGCGACTCGACCGTCTGGATAAATTCTTTCGGAAAGCGCGTGCCCGCGAGGGCGTCCTGGATGAGGCGCGAGAGGAGGGCCGAAGTGTGGGTCGTCTCCTTGCCCGGCTTGAGGATGGCCGCGTTGCCTGACTTGATGGCGAGCGAGGCAATGTTGACGACGACCTCGGGCCGGGCCTCAAAGATGACAAGAAGGACGCCGATCGGGCACGTTACCCGGTAGAGGTCGAGCTCGGGCGAGAGCTCGCGAGCGTACGTGAGAAGGTCGGTCGGACAGGGCAGGGCGACGACGTCGCTGATGCCCGAGAGGAGCGAGTCGAACTTGGCGGCCGACTGAAGGGAGAGGCGCGAGAAGAGGGCAGAGGAGAGCTTGCCGGCCTCAACGAGCGGGGCCGCGGCCTGTGCGCGGATGGCGGGCAGTCAGCTCCGCCTGCCCCCCCAAGTCAGGCGTGGAAGGACGGGCGTACGTCGAGGTCCTTCTGGTTGGCGGCCAGGATGTCGGCGTGGCTGGCCTCGAGCGCCTGCCGGATCTTGACGAGCGCGTCATCCCGCTCGGCGGCCGGGATCAGCTGCGAGGCGTCAAAGGCGGCCCGCGCGGCCTGCGCGATGGACAGAGCAGACGACATGGTGTTGGGTGGAGAGGGAGGAGGAGGAGGAGGAGGAAGAGGAGGGAGCGGCCAGAGGGGAGGGTCGCTGCGGCCCCCGCTGGCGCGCGTCTGCCTCCGTCGGTGATCGCTCGTCAAGCGTCAAGCATGCAAGACCGGCCAGCAGGCGTCCGGATAGCAACCCTGGCCAAGCGGGTCATCTCGTCCAGAAGCAATAATCTGGAAATCATTGATCGGGCTCAAAACCAAACTTTGGATGCGGCGCAGAGGGCGAATTGGCCTTCCGGCGCCTGATCAGGAGGGGACGTAGAGATGTCAGTCAGCCTATCGGCAGGAGGTCGAGAGCCGGCGGGCGAGGGCGTCGACGTACTTGTCACCGGCCGCGATCGAGGGGAACGAGGAGAAGAGGGAAGGGTGCTTTGGCAGCGGCGCCTCGCTAGAGAGTGAAGGAAGGGACAAAAGGGGTTAGCGACAGAGTCCAGGTTGCACGCTGTCGAGGACCAAGGGCGACCTGGACGGGACCTAAAGTAAGGGTGCTTCATCGCGTCCTCGCACGAGATGCGCTCGTCTGGATCATACGCCAGCAGCTGGCCGAGGAGATCGACGCCGGCCTCGGTGATGTATTTGAACCTGTTGCGTAGGCTCGAGTGGCGCCTGCGAAAAGAGTGCGAGGGCATGTCGGTCAGCCCATCGGCGGGGAGAATTAAATAGCAGGAGGAGGATGCGTAACTACGCTTGCGCACGGCTGGTTGGCGACATTGAGCGACTTAGCCAAAGGCAGGCGCTTCCAGCCCGGCCAGTTGCTGTCGTTAGGCGCGCCGAGCAGACGGAAAATCTGTCCGGCGTGAGATCAACCGCCAGCTGTCAGCTAGCGTCGGAACGCACGTCCCGCACGGTCTGGGGAAGAAGCGCACCTGGCCGATTTGGTCAATCTCGCCTTTGCCCTGGAAGAGGGGCTCGCGCAGCATGAGCTCAGCAAAGATGCAGCCGATCGACCAGACGTCGACGGCCGTCGAGTAGTCGGTCTCGCCCAGGAGCAGCTCAGGCGAGCTAGGAGGGCGCACGCTCGTCAGAAGGATGCACATCGGGAGGCGAAAGGCCGCGGGTGAAGGGGTTAAGGGGGCTCGAGGGTGAAGGAACGGACCGGTACCAGAGGGTGACGACGAGCTGTGTCATGTCGCCGAGGGGGTCGCCAAACTTGCGCGCGAGGCCAAAATCGGCCACCTTGATCTGCCCGCGGTTGTTCATCAGCAGGTTTGACGTCTTGAGGTCGCGGTGCAGAATCCAGTTGGCGTGACAGTGGTGCGTGGCCGAGAGAAGCTGGTGGAGCAGCGTCTTGACCTCGGATTGGAGGAAGGGGTTGGGCATGAGCGAGAGGAGCGTCTTGAGGTCGTGCTCAATGAAGTCCATGGCGATGTAGATCCTGTTCGTAAGGCGGGAGGGGTCGGTCAGTAGGGGTCTGCGAGCCTGCTTCTTGTCTTGTGCGCGTGCTTGCAGCGAAAGGGCGGCGCACGCACTGCGTCAGGGTGTCGCCGACGACAATCTCACGGACGCCGACGACATTTTCGTGCCGGCAGACCATGAGCGCCATGACCTCTCGCAAGCTCGTGATCGGGAAGCCGCTCTTCTCCTCCTCGAGCTTGAGCTTCTTGAGCGCGACGACGTCGCCCGTCCGCTTCTCGCGCGCGCGGAAGACGACGCCGTACGAGCCCTCTTCGATGTGGTTCAGCCGATCGTACTCGTTGACCGAGCGACACGACATCAATGGCGGGTAAGCCGATCGCCGTGCCGGGACGTAGATTGACGACCGACTCGGCTGCTGCGAGCCTTGCAGGTGATCGGCCGACGGCGACGTCCCGGGCGAGGCGGGTCGAGGCGACAGAGCTGGCGAGAGGGCGTACTGCGGGCCAGCCGCTGAGACGGCCGCGGATGATGTTGAGGCCACTGAGCAGCGTAGTAAAGCCGCGCCGGTCAGCGAACCATCAGGCAGCAGCATGGCTCCGTCCCTGCGCTCAAGATCGACGAACGCACCTAGCCTGGCCTCGCGCTCGCGAGCGTCGGCGCTGCGCTCGCGCCGTCGCCGTTCCTGCGCGACCGCCTTGTTCTTGCGCCGGATCTTGATGGCAAGCTCGTCCTCGAGCGCGGCCTGATCGTCCCATTTGGATCGCTTGCGAGAGATTGAGCCTCCCTCGACACCGACGCCGCTAGTGCTAGGCGAGGAGGCGACGGGCAGCGTCGAGGCCGAGGCGACGGACTGAACCGGCAGCGGTGACGGAGCCGGTGGCACCGGTAGGCGAGCGGGCACTAGAAAGGGCGCGAGCAAGTTGGTCAGACAGAGCAGCTGCTGGCACGAGCAGAGGACATCTAAGGAAGCGACTTACCGGCTTCCGATTGCTGTGTGGCCATCATGGAATGGCCGGGAGGAGGAGGATCACGGGCCGGTCGACGTTCGCTGTCGAAGGGAGGGGGGAAAGGCCGGCCGTTCACGACCCTCGGTCCTCCTCCCCTGGCCACCATCTTCGCCTTCGCCATCTCTCCTGATGCCGGCCCGCTCGCCCATCTCTGCCGCCCAGGCAACCGCGCCCTTCAAACAGACGCCAACCTCGGCCGTCCCATCTCAGAGCTTCAAGAAGCACGCCTCGCCCGTCCGAGCGTTCGCAGCCTCGACGGCCTCCTGCTCGAGCGCGGTCCGTCGTCGTCGATGTCCCTCCTCCGACCCACCCAGTGATCCGTGCGCTGACACGTCAACCGACCGGGTGAACCTCTCTAGTCGCAAGCTTATGGCGACTGCATGCTCGCCCGCTACCAGGACGTCGAGCGTGGCATGTGCGAGCGCGAGTTCCAGGCTTTCAAGGCTTGCGTCCAGGTGCGCATCGTCCCTCTACGATGGACTCTGTTTTCGCGGACGTCGACTGAATCGCTTCCCGACAACCTCGCAGACTGCCATGGGCCGCAAGTGGTAGGCGAGCAGGGCGGGCAGAGGAAGTTTCAGTCCTCCAGCTTTCCCTCTTGAAGGATCCCTTCCGATCTACACGCCTCCGCCACCGCCGCCACCGATGCTCGGTCGGAGCCTGAGTGCAGCCCAGCTTCCACCCACCGGCCCACGCGCCGAACAGCCGGTCGCTCGCCCCCCTGTTTCCTTCCTCCCTCCTTCCAGACGCAGCGCCCGCGACACCCGTCCGCCCGCTCGCCCGTCCGTCCTCCCGCCCGCATGGACCATTCGACCGCGGCGCGACCCGCCTTGTCCCTGCTCAACGGGCGCGCGCTGTCTGCGGTCGACGGCTGGTCACTCATCTGGTCGCCTTGACGGGGGAACGCAAGAACCCATCATCTTTATGAACCAAGGTAGCCCTGGAGCTCGACAAAAGCCGGACTGTGTCACACGCAGGAGAAGAGGGGAAATTAAATCGCTTCAGCCCTTTTGTCTTTTGCGCCGAGCCAAGTGGGGCGGCAGTGAGAGGGACGTACTCGGAGGGGTCGACAAAGTTACCGAGGCCGGTCGTGTTGGCGAGGTGGGTCCGCAGGAAGCCCTTGAGGCTGTCTGCATAGACTGGGTCGCTTGCATGGAGCTGTGTGGGTTGGCAGCACAGCGCCGGGGAGAGCAGACGGGCAAGATCAGCCCAGGCCGTCCGTCTGGCAACGCGACTGAGGCGGGCGATTGATCGGTCAAGGGAAGGAGACGGGAGGGGAGAGAACGCACCGCTTTGAGTCGCTCACCCTCGGCCGTGCCCTCGGCGTCGCCGGCAACGGGCGCATCAGCCCCACGCTTCCAGTGAAGATCGAGGCTCGAGATGGCCGACTGATCGCCCGCTGCGTCGGCCTCGGTCTCTGTCGGGTGCAGGCAGGCGGGGAGATCAGCGGGAGGCTTGGAGTGGGGGGGAGGGAGAGGGGTCGGAAGGGCGGGCACGTCAGACAGGCCCGTACCTTTGAGCTCGCCCAGGACGTCGAGGAAGACATTGAGGAGCTCGCCGAAACGCTCGAGAACAGCCCGCTCGCCCGTCGCGCAGAGGGCTGCACTCGCCAGCGCCGCTCGCTTGCGCATCGACGAGAGTGCCAGCCGATCGAAGGCGGCCCACCAGAGGTCGAAGAAGACCTCGAGGGGGACGCCGGCCTGCGCGAGGAGTGGGAGGAAGGACGAAGGAGAGGCGAGGACGATTCGGCCGAGGAGGGAGGCGTGGTGCGCAAGGGCGGTGCCAACGTCTTTGGCCGTGGCGGATTCAATCAGCCGCTTGATGAGGCCTGGCACGGTCGAGGCTAAAAGGCACGCAAGAGCGTCAGCGCTCGGGGTTGCCGACCGGGCGTCTTTCGCCTCCGCAAAAACCGGGGTGCGAATCAGTGAACGAACCAGTCCCGACGGCGGCGCGGGCCCAAAGCTCGTACGGCACGAGCTGGACGTGGAGCGCAAGGCTGCCAAGAACGTCGATCGTCTCGGCCGGTCGCGACGTCGCCAGGACGTCGCCGAGCACTTGGCAGATCTGGCCGGCGTAGCTCTGCGTCACTCGAATGACGTCAGCGTCGAGCCAAGTGGGATTTCGAGACAAAGAGAGGAAGGATGACGGAGAAGGGAGAGAAGCCGGGGGGACGCACCTCGTAAATGTTCGGTCCGTCGAGGAGCACATACGAGTCAAGAATCCCAAGCGTCCGGTTGAGCACATCGCGATCGTTAGCGAGCGCCTCGACAGCAGCGGGGACGAGGGCTGCCAAGCGGGGGTCGAGTGTGGAGGCGTTGCGGAGCAGAGCCTGCCAAAGGACGAGGGCGTCCTCGTCGAGCTGGAGTTTGGCCTGTGGTCCAAGAAGCAGCATGAGGAGCAGTCAGCGTCAGTGCAGGTTGTTGACCGGGCGCCCGGGGAAGGAACGGGGAACGGTTCGTCGCACGTGACCGGTCAGCGATTCGCCTAGGAGTTCGATGCACAGCGGCGTGAGCGCGTGAGCCTCGTTCCCCAGTGCATGGACGAGCTTGGTGACGAGGGTGAGGAGGCTCGACTTGAAAAGCCATTCGCCCTCCATCTGGTTGGCCTTGGACCAGAGCTCGGGCACCTTGCTTGCAATTCCAGCAACATAGGGCGTGATCTGCCGCCCGTGGACAATTGGGGTGGTGATGGACGTCAGTCGGTGGAGGTAGCTGGCTTAGGGGGAAGGACAAGAAAGGGAAGGCGGGACGGGGACGCACGTCGACCCCTTCGCGCTCGACCATGACCTCGACAGCGCCGAGCACGCGACGCTTGCCCTCGAGCGTCTCGAGCTCGTCGAGGAGCGCCATCAGGCCCTCTGCTATCCGAGGGATCTGCAAGAAGAGGTGCCCAAAGAGGGGGAAGGACGGGGGCAGATCAGCGCCTCATCGTCTCGACAACATCTGACGGACGCTTGGGACAGGGGGAAAGTGCGAACGTAGGGTGCAAAGACAGCCGGGTCGAGCTCCCAGAGGTCCATGGCCGACTTGAGCGCGCCCGCGGCTGTCAGCCGAACGCCAGCATCGGACGAGGTCGAGCGGTCGGTGACGAGGTAGAGGAGTGGCTGCCAAGGAGCATCGGACCCCGCGAGCTCGTCGTCGGCTTCCACCAGCCTGAGGGAGAGCGTCAGCAAAAGTAAGGTCGAGATCTGAGGGCAGGAAAGGGGATCCGGGGGGGGGGGGGGCAGCACGCACTCGCCGATCAGCCAGCCGATCCTCCGCTTCAACAGCCGCCACTGCTCGCCCTCCCTCAGACACTCCTCCCCCAAGACGGCCAGCAGCCTTCCTGCAGGGATGTTGTCGTTCTGGACGACAAAGCGGACGAGCCTGCCTGCGGCTGTGTAGACGGCCTCTTTGGCGCGGATCGAAGCCGCGTCGGTAATGGGCGTCGCTGAGGATCGTGGGGATAGTTCGAGAGGGGTACCGAGGCGTTCAGTCTTCGGGCGGGAACGGAAAGGAGGGGAAGGGGGGGAAATGGACGGACAAAGCGCCTCGGCTAGCTTGGCCTGCATGAGCACCTCCATGATATTGTCCTCGCGGTTGCGGCAGGCGATGTTGACTGTCAGCCGGCGGAGGTGCGAGGCGGCGGACGTCAGTATAGCGCTGCGCGGGACGATCAGTTGCGGATGCAGCTGGCTCAGGAGGGAAGGGGCAGGGTCGTACGTGCAAGGAGGACGCGCTCGCCACAGGGCTGGGAGCGGAGTGAGAAAGGCAAAGAGAGACGAGTGTTAGCGTGCTACATACATGGAGCGCCGCCTCGCCTCGTGGCGCCGACCCGGGGAGGTAGAAGCGAGATGTTGGGAGACTGGAGATGGTAGACGCACGCGGAGCTCGAATGTCCACTGCTCATTCGTGCTCGTCTCTCTGACGGTCCACTCTTCAGGCTCATGCTCGAGCGCCTCGAGGTCGTCGACCGAGAGCAGGAGTGCGCCAGAGACGAGCGTATGGAACAGGTCGGCAATCAGCTGAGGGGTTAGCACTTGAGTTGATGGGAGGTTGAGTGGGTGAGCGTGCGTAGCCGATTTTGGATTGGGGAGGGGGACGGTATGCGTGCGTGTGGGACGAGGAGAATAGAGAAAGAACGAAGAGACATGAGTGCGAGGCCGAGGGGAAGAATGACCGTGTTTGCGCAGGAGACATGCGCTGAGGATGGGTGATAGGAGGAAAAGGGGGACGGACCATCCTTGTGCCGAGCCTCCCAGGAGGGGAGCAGGTCCTTGATGAGCAGGAGCGTTGTGATCTTGAATGCGTTGGGCCAGTCGGCTGATTCTTGGTCCTCTAAATGCAAGGACGGGCGGTGGGTGGGGGTCAGCACGCTCCCGCGAGCCGTTCTGGTCTCGACCCGCTGGGCTGCTTGCACGTTGATGACGGGTCGGGCTCGTTGGCCAAGCCAGGTGCGCTGTCGGAGTATGAGAGGAGGACGAGGACAACGGACCGGCATGGAAGTCGCCGACAAGGCCAGCCTGCGTGCGCGTCCAGAGGTGGAGGACGACGGCGCTGGCCTCGGGCAGGTTGGCAAAGTCGCCCGGGCTCGCCTCTTGCATGCGCTGCGAGAGGCGTGGGGTGGGTAAGTGGAGCGAGGGGTTGTCAATTCTTGGGCCTTCTTGATGCGCTGATAGGCTGGAAGGACAGAGGGAAGGAGAGAAGGAGGGAAGGGGAGTTGCGGAGAGGAGGGAGCGCACGCGGAGGTACTTCAGCACGCCCTTGACGAATGCCGTCTGGCCTGCTAGCAAGGCCCGCTTCTCTGCCGTCGTCGTCGTCGACGTCGGCGCCCCCCCGTCGGTCGTCCCGTTACTGCGCATCTCGTCCAGAAGCGCGCTCCGCTCGGCCATCGTCTGACCGAGGAGCCGCACGGCGAGCGAGAAGACGAGCGTCGCTCGACCTTCGCGTTCCCCCGCTGCGTCTCCTGCCTCGCCTCCCGCGGAAGACGACGACGACGACCTCTTGCGCTGCGACCAATCCCAGACAGCCAGCCTCGAGACGATCTTGAACGTCGTTCTTGCCAGCTTGCGGTCGGTCGCGTTGCTGCTGTTGCCTGGCGGCCGGGCGCCGAGCGCCTCGAGCAGCGGGACGAGCAGCGGGAGAAGGAGCGCGACCCAGTCGGCTAGGACTTTGGCGCCAAGAGGGAGCTTGATCGTCGTCCATTCCTTGACGAGCCGGTTGATGGCGATCAGGGCGTTCGAGAGCTCGACACCGGCTGCTGCGGCGGAGGGAGACGGCGCCGAGGAGGCGGCGTCGACGTCGGCTGGAGGAGGCGAGGAGAGGTAGGTCTGGGCCGAGGCGAGCAGCGAGTTGACGAGCGTCGTCATGAGCTCTGGCCAGTTGCGGGGGTAGTCGATCCGTGAGAGCTTGGAGAGGATCCAGAACTGGGTGTGGGCGATCTGAGGGTCGGGCTCGGTCAGGAAGCGAAAGAAGCGTTGGCGGATGCGCGTCTTGTCGTCGTCCGGGACGATCCTGGCGGGCGGGCGGGCGGGCGGGCGGGGAGAGCCGGTCAGCTTGAGAGCGGGATGGCTCGACCTCGCTTGCTCGGGGACGGACGATTTCCCCCGCCAGCGCGAGACCATCTCGTTCTTCTGGACGAGGCCGGCCAGGACGCGGGCGTCGCGGTCGACGGTGGGCTCGAGCGCCGTCTGCTGGAGGGCGTCGTAGAAGCCCGGGGCCGTGTAGAGGCCTTGGATCGTCTGGGTGTCACTGGCGAGCTGCTGAGCGCTCTCTGGTTTGGCGAGAGCGACGAGCAGGGCTGGCAAGGCCTGCAGGGACGACGACATCGCAGAGGAGAGGAGGGGGGGACGGAGGGGTGTATGCGCGAGGGGGCTGGAGAGCTGGCAGGGGGATGCGCGCGCGGGTGGCCCCTTTCGGGGGGTTTAGCCTCCGAACCGCCCGCGCTCGGTGAGCCGAGGATTCTCGGCCGCCTCTATCCCTCCCGACCCCTCCCAGCCCACCAAGCAGCAGCAGCAGCAGCAGCAGTCCCCCGCCCCCGTCAGGATGCCTTCCTTCGCGCCCCCGCTCCACCTGGCCTCGTTCGCAGCAAATTCGTCCTCGGCCCTCAAGCTCGCACAGGTCCACAACAGGAAGCCCAACAAGGCCGCCGAGCTCGCCCTTGCCGTCGACGGAGAGGGGCTCTGGCGGTACGACGTCCGTCCGATCCCATTCCCCCGTCCGCTGGTAGACAGAGAGAGGGCGCGCTGTTGTTCGTTGTGCTGACGCTGCTTGCTGGACGCTGTCCGTCCACCTCGCAGGTCGAGACGCTCCACCCGACCTGGTCGTTCACCGTCCCGCCGACGACGACCTTCCCGACCGCGCCCCTCACGCTCGTCCTCCCTTCCTCTCCCTCCTCGTCCTCCTCTTCGTCCATCGCCGAGCGCATCATCACCCTCGCATCGGCCTCGTCAGACGCAGGAACAAGCAGCGAGCTTTGGGCCTTTCGAAACGATGCTGCGGAGAAGGACGTTGTTAGCTTGCCGAGCAAGTCGAGCTCGGTCGTCGACCTCTTCGCGCTACCCATTTCGTCGTCGTCGTCGTCGACCGTCGTCCCTGAGGCAGAGCGAGGTCCCTGGGCGCTCGTCGCGCTTTCGTCTTCACCAACCGCTGCAAAGGGCGGCGCTGCTGCCAAGGGCAAGTCGCGCTCCTATGCGGCCCTCGCGCTCTCCCCCTCAGCAGCGGCAGCGGCGCCGCTTGCCCTCTCCCCACTGAGTCGACCGGCATCGCCCGCCCCACCCTCGGCACCCCTCATCCACGCCTCGGTCCACCTTGCCTCGCTCTTCCCTTCGCTCCGACCGTCGTCGGGCGCCTCCTCGTCGGTCCTGCTCGAAGTCTACGCCTCGGGCGACGTCCAGCTGTCGGCCATCGTCCTCCCCACGACGGCGGCGACGGCGGGTGTCGCTGCGCGCAAGGGCGCGCTCGAGATGGTCAGGCAGGCGGGCCAGGCTGAGGGCTGGGAGGAGGGCGAGAAGGCGGTCGAGGTCGCGCTCGTCGAGGGCGCCGAGACGGGAGGAGGAGCGCTCGTCATCCTCAGTGCGTCGTCCCCGCCTCCTCCTCCTCCTCCTCCCCCTCAAGCCGATGAGGGCATGGACCGGAACTGACTTCAGATACCCCGCTCGTAGCCGACCGCGCGCACCTGCACACAATTTCGCTCGCGACGCTCGCACCCCTCTCGGCTCCGCTTGCGCTCCGGACGCCCCCGCCGCACGCCCTGGCCCCCCTGGGCCCGTACGCCCTCCTCTTGACGCCGTCCCAACTGCACCTCCTCTCGCCAACCTACGCCTCCATCGTCGCTTCGCCAGCCCTCCCCTCGACGACCTTCACCCTCGCCCGCGCGCTCGCCCTGGGCAAGGTGGCCCTCGTCGGGCGGAAGGCCGACAAATGGGGCGTTTGGGTCGGCGAGGTCGGCCTCGACCGGGCGAGCGGCGGGGTTGGAGAGGTCATGTTCACAAAGGACCAGACGGCCAAGGTGCTCGGACCGCTCCACCCGACAGCTGCGGCCGCCGCCTCGACCACCCCCTCCGAGGAGACGCCGACCTCGGGCAACGTCGCCGCCGCCGTCAACCGGACGTCCTCTGTAGGCCGGACGAAGCACTTTGGCCGTCTGCTCCAGGCGGCCGACTGGGAGGCGGTCCTCCAGCTCGTCTCTGACCCTTCGTACGCGGCTGGCCTGCCCGCCTCGAGCCTCACCAGCCTCCTCTCGGCCGTCCTCGACCTCCCCGCCCCACCGCCGACGCTCTCCAAGGGCAAGCATGCCGGCTCGTCTGTGACGGCCGAGCTCGTCCTCGGCAAGTTGACCGCGACCGGCCTCGTCCGGGCCGACGATGGCGAGTGGCGGGCTGCGATCGGGAGCCTCGAGCTCGAGCATGTCGTCGTCGTGCTCGAGCTTCTCGGTCGGTGGGTCGCCATGCTCGCCGATGTCGAGAAGGAGGCGCAGTGGACCGAGGTCGGCAAGGGTCTTCCGACGCTCGCAGAGGTACGCTTTCCCCCCCTCCCTCCGTCCCTCATCGCTCATACGCCCGACGCTGACTCCCCCTCGTTCCCCTACGTTCTTCGCATCGTCTGCCCACAACCCAGATCGTCCCGCTTCTCACCCTCATGCTCGACACGCACCTCTCCTCGCTTCTCTCGCATCCTTCCGCCCCAACCTCTCTTGCCCTCCTCTCAACGTCGCTCAAACCCCACGTCAAGACCCAGCGGACGCTCTGCTCAGCCGGCGGGCTTCTCGACGGCGCAAGACGCGTGCTCCGCGCGAGCGAGCGGGCGAGGGTTAGGGACCGCAAGAGTGGCGCTGCGGGTGGCGCTGGCGGAGGAGGAGGCGGGCGGCGGAGGGGCGGGAAGGGAGCGGTCAAGAGCGAGTGGCAAGGGCTCTACAGGCTCGAAGAGTTTGTCCTCTAGAGACCTGGAGCCCACACCCAAAAGAATGACCCCTTCAAGGAGACTCAGAAGGTTGCCCGGCAGAGGGGAGGGTGTGTTGCTTCCCCCCCTTGCAACAGGTCGCGCGATCCCTTGGCCCTCCGTATGCCCATGCCCGAGCGCCGGCGAAGCGAAAGAAGACATGAACGCATACTGTCCAAACGCACACAAGAGACCCCGCGCGCCCCTCTCACTCGTCGTCCTCGTCCCGGCGCTGTGACAAGTCAAGGAGGGGGGGTCAGCCCTCGGCTCCTCTGCGGACAGACGCCTTCGTGAGGGGTCGAAAACCCGACACGGATGACACTGGGACGGGCGAGAGGTGGCTTATTGTTGGAAAGGAAGGGGGGGGGGGAGACAGACGCACATCTCTTGTCCGCCGGCCGTGCTCGTCCTCGTCCTCGCGCTCGCGCTTCTGCGGGTGGTCATGGACTGCAAAGCCGAGCAAAAGGGAGGCAAGGGGTTAGGGAGAGAAAGGGAGAGAGAGAGGAGTCAGCAAAGCGATTGTGAACGTCTTTCGATCACGTCCCCACGAGGGGGGCGGGGGCGAGTGAGTGAGTGAATGGACGGACCGCTCTCTGCGCCCTCTCCAACAGGCACGTCCCCGCCTCCGAGCCCTGTCCCGCCGACGCCTGCATAGACCTGGTACTGGAGCTCCTCCCGCGCCCGGTCCTGCGCTTGCTGCTCGAGCAGAGCACGCTGATGACCCCAGCCACCCCGGCCAGAGTCGTACTCTTGCCGGAACTCGTCGCGGACCTGTGCGTTGCGTGGGCGGGGAATAGGAGAGCGCGAGAGACCACGGGCTGGGGGTCAGCCGTCGGCCCGTCCCTTTGTCGTCCACCGTCGTCGCCGTCACCGTTGAACACCCAGCCCCCGCGCACGAAGGGCGAGGGAGCGGGTAGCAGCATGGCGCCGAGCGAGGCCGATAGGGGGGGAAGGGAGCGCACCTGGCCGCCATTCTTGCCTCGCCCAAACTGCCTGCCCTCGCGGTAGCCCGGGTCGAGATCGCACCGGATGACTCTCTCGTCGAGCTTGGAGCCCGAGATGTAGCGCATCGAAGCGAGCGCTTCGGCGTGCGTGTAGAACTCGACAAAGCAGAAGCCGCAGGGCGTCCTGCCGGGCGCGCGGGGGCGGATGAGGCGAGAGGCAGGTGAGCGCGCCGTTGAGCTGGGAAGGGGAGGAGGTGACGGGCGGACGCACTTGTTATGCCGGTCAAGGCCCATGATGATGCGCTTGAGGCCACCGCCATCGAGCGGACTGCTACACCGGCTGAACACTGCCGGGTGGTGGGCGGGAGGACGAGAGGTCAGAAGCGGTGAGGCAACAGTAAGGTGAGCTCGAATGCCTGCCGCCAGAGCGCACACAAAGGTGTTCGGAGGAGGAGGAGGAGAAGGGAGGGGGGACCAACTCTCGTAGATCTGCTGCTCGGTCGTGTAGAACGAGAGGTTGCCGACGTAGAGCGTCGTCGACTGGGCGAGAAGCGATCGCTCGCGATGCCGGTCAAACTGCAGGCTTGGTCGGCGGGTTAGGACTCCGGGAGGGGAGGCAGGGAGGCAGGGAAGCACGAGGTAGAGGAGGGACGCACGGACGACTGCGAGTCGCGGTAGGTCGAAGGCTTGTCGAGCGGGGCGACGATGTGCGACATGGTCGGTATGCGCGCGCTCTCTCTCTCTCTTTCTCCTCCGTGTCCTGGCTGTCCTTGCTGATGTAGGTCGGGGGGTCGAACGGAGGTCGACTCGTCAGGGTCCGGGTGGGAAGAAGGAGCGACGCGACTCTCCTCCTCCTCCTTCTGACCGTCACCACCCTCGACGATGCTCTCGTCAAAGCAGTTTGTCGACGCAAAGACGCTCCTCGTCGAGGGCGTCGCCTCGCTCAAGCCAGGCGAGATGGTCCATCTTCCGCACTTTAACCTCATGGTCCGTCGTCCCATTCGCCTCTTCGGCAACCGGAAGGGCGACGCTCTGACCCTCCTCCCGTCCCCCGCTGCTGCTTCAGGACGCGATGAATGCCATTGAGAGTGAGTGCCCGTGCGAAACTCCTCTGCCAGCTCCCCACAACTCACCTGACGTGGCTCTCCCGCTCCCTCCCCGGCCAGTCATGGACCCCCGGATGGACTCTGGCGCCTCGCTCCCCTCCGTCGACGGCCCGTCGAGCACGCCGCCGTTCGACCCCCAGGCGGCGCTCTTACCCGAAGAGGTCTGCTGGATCCTCGACCGCGCCATGGCTTGCGAGGTCCGTTCGGGCTGTCTCTGCTGCCATCTCCCCAGCTCAAATGTGGAGAGGCCTGCTCTGACCTTGGGAAAGCTGACCTGCCCCTGCCCTCCTCACGCTCGACCGTGGACGGGCAGATGGCCTACCATACGGGCCTTACGCTCTCCCAGACGGTCTACACCTGTCTCCACCTCCTCCCCTCCTCCCTCCCCCTCCTCCACCCCTCCTCCCTCTGGTTGAACCCCGCCCTCGCGCGCCGGTCAAAGGAGGAAAGCGACCGGCGGCCGGTCGAGCTGCTCGGGCTCGTGCTCCGCGCAGGCCTGCTCGGGATGGCAAAGTCGACGAGCGTCGTCTGGGACGAGCTCATGCGAGGCAATCTCTACGACGTACGTCCCCCTAGGGCGGCTCTAGAGCGAGAGGCTTGACGCTCGTGGCGAGCTGACGCGCACCTTTTTGCGACCTACACGACACTCGATCGCATGTTCCCCCTCCCTAGGGCGAGGACTTTATGGGCGACAAGTCTGGCTTGACTCTCTGCGACCAGGATGACCCAATGGATATCCTCGCCCTCCTCGAGGACGCCATCGACTGGCTCTCGTCGACTGCCCTCGTCGAGTCCCGTTGGCAGGCAGCGCTCCTCAGCCGCCTGACCTTCCGGTCGACGCTCCTCCGCTCGCTTCTCGAGGCCTATGCGCCCTCCTCCCCGCTCCGACCGACGACGGTCAATCTCCTCAAACCGCTCCTCGCAGCGGCTCAAGCGACGCTTTCGCCAGAGCAGCTCCCACTTGATTCGCCCGCGAGAGCCGCCTTCGACCCGACCGTCTCGCGCTCGCTCGTCGCGCACGTCCCGCTCTCGATTGTCGACCTCGGCCTCTCCTGGCAGGCCGACGCCTGGACGCGCATGACTGAGCTCGTCACGGGCCTGGTCGAGCTGGGAGAGCTCATCTGGGATGATGGCATGGGCGGCGGCGGCGGCTGGCGAAACGTCGTCGGCTGGCTCGACTTTCTCCATCTGCTCGGCGTCACGCCCGCTCGGGCTCAGCCGTCTGCCTTCCTCCGGTCCATCATGCTCGTACGCCTGCCCGCCTGCCTCTATTGCACCGGCTGGTCTTCCATCCCTCTTCAATCCTGACCCCGCCCCCGCTCCCCCATCGGCTCTGCTCGCTGGCCGAAACCCAGTCTACCTTCTACCAGCCCGACGAGAACACCATCTTCAACTTTACCAAGCTCGGCCACCTCTCGTCCCTCTTTCTCGCCGAAGTGGCCGGCGTCCCCGGCGGGGTCCTGCGCGAGCTCATCGAGCTCTGCGAGGAGGACCGGCCGTTGAGGGGCGACGGCTGGGACGGCCGGCGGCTGACCGACGCGGTCAACATCTTCTGCCAGCGGGTCGATGGTGTGCGCCCTTCTCCCCTCCCTTTTCATCGCTCTCTCCGACGGAGATGGACGGCTGACGCGACTTGCGAATTCGGGCGCGGGCAGTTCCTTGTCAATTCGGCGATGAACCTCGGCCAGAACCGGCCCCGGTCGAAGCGGCTCGCTGGCAAGGGCACGCTGCAGTGGGAGGAGCTCTATCAGGAGGTGCGGATTTCCTCTCCCTCTCTACCTGCACCGGCTGCCATACTTGTCTTCCAGAACCTATAAGTTGACACCTGAGGACGCTGCCCCCGATCGAAAGGCCGCATCGCTCGTCCCGCTCTGCCAGGAGCGACTGAGGCTGGCCCGCTACGTACGTGTACCGGTCGTTAGCCCCCCTTGAGAGGGCCTTCCGCGCCCGAAACCTGACATGCGTCTCCTTTCTTGGCGCACCTGTCGGCAGCCCGAAGAGCTCGTGACGACGTTTGCCAACATCCCGCTTGCGATCGAGCTCCACCGGCTCCTGCTCGTCGAGCACTCGCTCCTCGCCGGCTTCAACCTCGCCCTCTACGGGCCCAACGACCTCGCCATCGTCTGGTGGGCGCTCCACAAGGCGTATGCGACCGAGGCGGGGCTCTGGGCGCGGCTGGGCGGGAAGGCTGAGGACACGGGCGAGGAGGAAAGAGACGTGGGCGAGAGGAGGGTTGAGGTCGCCGCGGGCTGGGCGGCCGTCTGCTCGCTCAAGTTTGAGGTGCGTGTGTCCCATTCTCCGGGCGACACCCAACGTTCTTGACCGCTGACGAGCTCAAGGCACCTTCGTCTGTTTGCTGCATCGTCTGGTAGGCCGCCGTCGGACTCTCGACGGCCTCCTCACCCCTCGAGGACCGGTATGCCCGCTTCGTCTCGCGCTTCAAGCACCTCCTTCCGCCCCTCTCGCGCTTCGCACAGTCGCGGCCCCGGCCGTCCGACGACCAGTTCGTGCCGTCCTGGCCTGACTTTGTCGCCGACGTCGAGCGCGTCCGAGCGGGCGCGTGGCCGACGCCGGAGAGAGGAGACTTGGCCGTGCTGGCTGGAAGGCTCGAGCAGTCGTCGATTGAGCTCGAGGAGCTCCTGCCCGGCGCACCAGAGGCCTACCTCTTGCTCTGTCGCGATGTGCGTACCCCGCCTCCCCAGGCCCCTTGTGACCGACCGGTGCCTTCGACTGACGCCGACGCTGGCTACACCGCGACAGATGGACGCCCGGCTTGCCGCTGCTCTGCGGTCCGACACGGCCGACGTAAAAGGCTACAGTTGAACTGCTCATTGAGAATGGAGTTCAGCGAGCGCCCGGGAACGGAGGGGACGAGAGCGTACAGCGCATGATGACCCGTCAGCAGATCCGGCGGCCGAGATACAGAGAGTCTAAGTCGAAGGAGGGGGAGGGGGAGGACCCATGAGGGCAAGGGCGGAGGGAAACCGAGAGCGGCGACGAAAGAAAGACAAGGCGGTCGAAGCCGGTCAGAAGGGAAGAGGTGGCTGGGAGTGCAGGCCCGGATCACGGAGAGGAGCGGGCGCCTGCACGGGCCGTCGACGGGACGAGACCCTGCAGCTTCTCTGCCCGCCGCTTGGCCATCTCGACTTGCTTCTTGAGGTCTCTGGAGTCGGGGCGCAGTCGGGAAGGTGGTGAGGCGCAGTCAGCGCTCTGCTGCGTCTGCGACCTGCGAAAGAAAGGCGGGAGACGCACTCGACCTGCATGTCGAGCTGGGCGGCGCGTTCCTTGCCGCCCTGCTTCTCGGCCTTAACCTTCTCCTCGGCCGCCTTGAGCCGGCTCTCGTACTCGCGCACGCGGACGTCCCAACGCGACTCGGCCGCCGCCATCTTTGCCCGCGCGCTCGCCAGCTTCTCCTCGTACGTCGACATCTGGTTGAGGGCGTTGTTGAGCCTTCGCTCGAGTGTCGCGATCCGCGTGGTCGACGCCTTGGCGTCGGCCGTCGACTCGGATCGCGTCATGCCCTTGACGCCGCTCAGCTGGGCCGCCAGGTCGGCATGCTTAGCCTGGAGCGAGTCGAGCTCGCCCTGCTTCTGCGCGAGCTTGTTGCGCCACTGGGTCTTGACGAGCTCGACCTTGCGGACTGAGGCCTCAAAGTGGTCGAGCTGCCGCCACTTGGCGTCGAGCTGCTTCCTCATGCCGCTGCAGCCGGGCGGAGGAGGGCGGTATGGCGTTGCTCAGTCAGCGAGCGAGTCTTTCAAGAGCGAGGGCGGGTGAGTCTGGACACGGGACGCACTTTAGGCGCTCGGCAAAGGTGGCCTCGCACGCCTTGACCTTCTTGTCAAAGCTGTGCTGGAGCTGGCCGAGGTTCCGGAGGCGAGAGAGCAGCGTGTCGCGGAAGACGCCGAAGTTGGCCGGCGTCGCCCGGTCCTGCAACGGGGGGTCAGCAGCCTGAGTGATGGAACGAGAACCCAGCTTGGTCGTGCACCCAGACTCACGTCGGTGCCGAGAATCTTGTTGAGGTTCTGGAAGACGGTCAGTAGCAGCTGGCTGCTCTCCTTATGCTGCGTCTCGCTCTGCGTCCGCGTCGTCAAGAGCGCCCGCTGGTCGTCCGTCAGACGCTGCTCGAGGTCCTCGACCCGCTCGCGCAGGCCGTTGGCCTCCTGCTCAGCATTCCGGAAGCCCTGACGGACGGGGAGGGTAACTTGGTCAGCAGCGAACGCGCTTTGGAGGACCAACGCTTTCGCAAGTGCTCACCTTCTGAGCGCCGTCGAGCTTATCCGAGACGTTAAGCCGCGCCTGCCGCTCGGCCGACAGCTTGGCCTCGACGTCGCGGATCTCTGCGTGCTGAACGACCGGATGTCAGCAAGAAAACTTCCTCAGCGACCAGGACGGGAGGGCAACGTACCAAGCTCGCGAACGCATCCTCGCGCTGGCCGAGGGCGGCCTCCTTCTTCTCGAGGTCCTTGCGCGTGCGTTCGAGATCGTCCTCCGCATGCTCGAGATCGCGTCGGTAGCGCTCGACCTCGAGCTCGAGGGCAAAGCGGTCCTCCGAGTGCGTCTCGCCAAGACGACGCGTGCCGTCCTGCATCGCCTGGAGATCCTGCTCGCGCTCCGAGAGCCGGGTCTGGGCGCGCTCGACGTCAAGGGTGAGTCGCGAGATGACCTGACAGGCGGGGTGTGCACTCTCCTGTCAGCGCTGACTGCAGTATGCGGCAATCCAGATCAGAGCGGGACGGACCGAGTCCTTGTCTGTGAGCTGACGTTTCCAGTGGGCCTCGCTGTCCTCGAGTTCGCGCTTCCAGCCGCCGGCCTCTCGAGCCTTCTCGTCTTCGACCTTGCGCAGCTTCGACGCGAGTTCCTCCCGCTCCTCGGTCAGCCGGCGCTTGAGCGAGCCGTCCGTCTGCTGCTTATCCTCAAGGTCGGCGGCGAGGACCGAGAGCTCCTTGACCTGCGTCTTCTTGAGCTCGAGGTCCTTCTGCGCGGCCTCGTACAGCTCGACGAGCTCGTCCAAGTCGCCCTTCGTCTGTGCGTGCTTCTACGGCCGACAGATGGGTCGATGCAAAGGTCAGTCTCTTCGGCGACGAGACTCACGCAACCATTTGACAGGCTGACGAACCTCCTTGAGCGCGGCAATGACCTGGTCGTGGAGCGAGTGCGTGTCCTCGATCTGGGCATCCTGCGCGTCCAGCTCGCGTTCAAGATCGCGCTCCTTGGCGACGCGGCCCTCGAGCTCGTCCTCGAGCTCTTGGACGCGCGCGGCCAGCTGCGTCGAGGAGACGGTTCAAGAGCGCGGCCGTCAGTTTTCTGTCCGCCGGACGACAAGACACGCCTGACGCTCGCCACTCACGGCCTGGATCTCCTCATTGTTGGCGAGCAGCTCCGCTTCCCGCTCGGTCTTCTCATTCTGCTGAATCGACATGTGCTCCTCGAGCCGGTCTGCGAGCTCGGTGTTGAGGTCCTCGAGCTCGCCCAGCTTGGCCTGCAGCTCGGCCATCTCGTTCCGGAGCTCCAAGACCTCGTCGCGAAGGGTCTCGTTCTCCTTCTCGCACTCTTGGAGGACCTGGTAGGGAGGACCTGCCGATCAGCCTAGACTCCTCCAACGGTGGCTACAAGAGCCGTCGTCAGACTGACGTCCTTGAGCTCCTCGTTCTGCGACTTGGTGACCTTGACCTCGTCGGCCCAATGCTGGTCGGTGCCGTCTAGCTCGGCATAGGCCTCTTGAAGCGCTCGCTCCTTCTCCTCGAGGATCGACTCTTTCCGCTCGAGCTCGAGGCCCGCCGCGGCCAGTCGATCGCGAAGCTCGTTGCGCTCCTGCAGTCGAGGGCGAAACCCGGAAGGTCAGTCCTGAAGCGATTGAGAACCCCTCGAGTATCGCGTCAGACGATCGACGCACGCGCTCAAACTTTGCGCTGCCAACGTCGCCACCGCCTCGGGCCATCGAACGGTTGAGAGCGCCGCCGGCACCCGCCTCGGCGGCTCGGTCGAGCTGCTTGTGAAGGTCGTCGCGCTCGTCGAGCAGCTCCTCCCGCTCGTCCTTGAGTGTCTCGATCGAGGTTTTCTGGGCCTCGAGCTGGCCATGCGCCGCCTCGAGATCCTACGTGCGCACCAGACGAGCGTCAGCGCTTAGCGATAGAGAGGCGCGAGATTCGCTATGAAGTTGGGGCCGGCACTCACGTCCTCCAGCTCCTCTGCCCTCCGCCGGAGCTCGTCAAACTCGGCGTCGCCAGCGCCGCCTCGTGTGCGGCTCTCGGTCTCGTCTGTACGGCGGTCGAGCTCCTCCTGAGCCTGCCTGAGCTCGTCCTTGGCCGCCTCAGCGTGGTCGTGGACAGCCTCGTTCTCTTGCTCGAGCTCAGCATTGGCCTTCTGGAGGCGCTGGATCTCGTCCTGGTCGGTCGCAGGGTCAGGGAGGTCAGTCCGGCGCACGCCCTCAAGCAGGGACTTGCAGCTAGGATAGGAGGAACGCACCTCGGAGTCGCGCAGCTGGCGAGCCTCCTTGTCGGCTCGATCCCGCAGACGTTCAACCTCCTCTTCGAGCGAACGCCTACGCTCCTTCTCCTCGCGGACCTTGTCGGAGAGCTCGGCCTCGCGCTCTCGGGCGGCCCGCGCAGCCGCCAGCCCGCCGGCGCCGGCGTGGTTGCCGCTCGCCCGCGCATTCTCGAGCTCGCGCTTGAGCTCCTCGATCACCTTGACGCATTCGAGCGAGTACTTCTTGTTCTTTTTGCACTCGGCCTTGAGCCGGCCGTAGGCGACCTTGAGCTGCATGTTCTCGTCCTCGAGCGCTGAGTGCGTCTGCGGCGACTGCTGCTCGAGCCGGAGCGTGAGAAAGTGGATCTTGAGCTTGAGATCAAAGATCTCGCGGTCCTTCTGGTCGAGAGCCTGGAGCGCAAGGTCGAGCAGATTAGACAGGACAGCTCGTCAGAATCCGAAGACACAGGCCCCGCCGCACCTTTTCCTGCTCCCGGAGGGTCAGGCTCTGGCCCATGCGCGAGCCGCCGAGCTCGCCCCCAGCGATACTCATCCTGCCCGCTCTCGACTTGCCGTTGGTGGTCGAGGCTCCAAGCAGCGAGCCAGAGGGCCCGGCCCTAGGCGGGCTCTGTGCAAAGAGATCGTCGTCGGCACCGCCGGTACCATCGATGGCGCTGACGTCTGTGAGGTCCGACAGCGCCCTCGACGACGCCGACGACGCGTTTGATAGCGAGTGCTCGTCGGCCCGGTCCATTGGAGCTCCTGCCGGTCGCCGGAGATGCCGATTGGCATCGGCCTGGGGCGTGTCGAGGTCGACGTAGGACGAGGGGTAGGCGACGGCGCCGGCCGCAGCGAGCGGCGTCATGATGCTTGTCGAAGAGCGCGAGGGCGAGGCCGACGACGACCGGTGCTCTGGCAGGCGCCGAGAGCAGAGATTTTCAGCATGAGCTCGCTTCGAGCCAGAACTCTAGAGCTGCTGGAGAGAGCGGTCACGAGGGGGAGCACAACTCACGCGGTCTGCTGCGGCTCTTCCTGACTGTCGCCGGCGTCCCATGTCGGTCCCAGCTGTCGCCGTCGTCGTCGTCGTCGTTGGCACTAGCCCGAGCCCCTTCGATGCTGCCCCAGCCGTCGCCGATGCCGCCACCAGCGGCTCCAGAGCCTGACGGCAGCCGGTCACGCTCGAGGTCGCTGTGGAACGAGTCGGCGAGCGAAGGCAGGCTGAGGTCGTCGGCCCCGGGCCCGCCGCCGCCGCTCCGACCGTCATCCGAGCCGAAGCCGCCGGCGGACGAGCCCGGCGAGGACGGGAGGAGACCAGCAGAGAAGGCGGAGGCCGGGGGCATGGAGTCGAGCGGGTTCGGGTTGTCGTGCTAAGCCCGGGTCCGACTGGTTGCTAGCAGGGGGAAGGAGCGCGACCGGCCAAGAGTGAAGGCCCAGAAAGGAGAGCCAGAGGGGAAGAGGGGCGGGCAGCGGCGGGTCCTCCCACGGACGTATACACTTGGGAGCTCCGGAAGGGCGCGCGTCTGGATTTGGAAGTGGCCAAGTCGAAGGAGGATCGGGAGAGAGGAGCTCGAGAGCCGGTCGTGTTCGTCGTCGACGACGCCTGCTGTTGATGGACGCGACGGCTCGAACGCCTGCGCCCAGGCAGAACCAAACACGGCCGACCTCTCCGAGTCGCGTGCCAGTGAGCATGCGTATTCCTTGCCGGCCCCTCACCGGTCCCAGGCACGCGCGAAATCTTCGATTCGCATCTCATCCCAGGAAGCGCCCAAGCAAGAAGACGTCAGGCACGCGGCCGCCGGCCTCGAGGTCGAACCGTTCGAGCACGACCTCCTCCCTCCCTTCCGTCCTCGGCGTGAACGACCGGACCGGGACGCGTAAGACCTGTCACAGGAAGACGTAGGGCGTCAGCAATCGACGCAGGGTCAGGACAGGTCGAAAATGGGCCAGGAAGACCGAAGGGGAGGGCCGCACATCGTAGACGCGCGTGCGGAAGCCGACCTGTCGGAGGGACGGGCAGGCCTGCGCGAGCCCGCGGAGGTCCTGCATCGTCGGCTCCCAGCCCGTGCCCTCGAGGGTGCCCGGGACGACGAGATGGATCGTGTGCAGAGCACGCCACTGGCTGATGATAGTCAGGTCCTGGAGCAGGTGGCGATGCCAGGCGAGGAAGAGATGCTCGAGCCGCGGCGTCAGGCGGGCGAGGTCGGTTGGCAGGTCGTCGTCCGACAGTGGTGGGAGCGAAAGAGTCCGGAGCGCTGGAAACCCGCCGGCCGGTAGGTAGAGGGAGACAGATTGGGAGGGCGCGCTCGGTCGGCCGACGTGAAGCGTTTCAAGCGTTGCGGCAAAGGGCGGCAGGAAGGTTTCGAAGAGGTAGCCCGGGGAAGCCGTTGGATCGTCCGCCAGGCCCGAGACTGACGAGGGCGATGTGATGGACAGCCATCGCAAGTCCGGAGCCACGCCGATGAGATACGGCTGGAGCCGGTCGAGACGAAGGTGGTCGAGCGACTCGAGCGCGAGCTCGGTCACACCACGCTCGGTTCGGCGCACGCCGTCGGTACTGAGGACGGTCCTCGTCGAGCTGGAGGCGGCCCGCAAGAGCCTGAGGATGCCATCCGCTGTAACGCGTGTGCTGGCGGTGAGACTGAGAGCTCGGAGGTGAGGTAGACTGGGCGCGAGGGCGCTCAGCAGGGCGTCGTTGACGAGAGGCGAGAACTGTCACCGTCGGTCACAGGTCAGCAAGTCAACTTCTGACAGTCGGCCCTGGAGACGCCGTACCTTGCTCAAGATCGACAGCTCGTGAAGGCCAGGGCGTGCTCGGCCATCGCGCACGCCGTCGTCGTGGATAGCCCGGAGCCACAGCTCTAGGATGCCGACCGTCGCCTTGTCTGGCATGACCAGCACCAGCTTCACGAGCGGGCCTCGGATCTGGAGCAGGTCGACCGGTTCAAAGCTCCCGGTCGCGTGCGCGTTGATCTCGAGCTCACGGAGAGCCGGCATGCAGGTCGCTACGGCCCGGAGGAGCTGAGGCGAGAGCGAGTGGTCGCGCGTGAAGGCGAGGGAGGTGAGATTCGGCAAGGCCAGGAAGGCAAGGAGCGTCTTGGCCGCGAGCGAGGCCGTGAGCATCTGGGGCGGCGGATAGGAGCGGATCTCGAGCCGCCGGACTCGCCGAGCGAGCGAAGCGGCCGAGGAGAGTGTCTCGAGCAGAAGGACGAGCTGGCGTCGGCGAGTTCGGTAGTCGCGTGCGACGGTCAGCAGCAGCGCCTGCGGCTGGCCCCTGAGATGAGACGGACCAACCTTGCGATCGGCGCCCTTTTGCCAGGGCCGGACCCAGACGTGAGCGTAGAGAATCTCTGTCGCATATGCCGCCCAGGTCTGGCAGACGAGCGAGGCCGCCAGAAGATGTGACGGGGCGGCGAGGTGGGCAAGGATGAGGGGCAGGAGCTCGGGCGGGAGACGGCCAAAGCCGACGGCCGGCCTTGCCTGATCTTTAGCCTCTGCGACGGGCATGGCGAGCGCAAGGGCTGGCCTTGCTGTCGTGCGTGCTTGGATGGAGCTCGGCCAGAGTCAGATCAGGGCGGGTGCGAGGTGTGAGAGATGGAGCGGACGGTCCTGCTGGTCGGCAGGGACGAAGCAGGGCGCCCGCCCGGGCGAGCCAAGCAGCCGGGACGCGTCGGTCGCTCTGGAAGCCCCTTCGACTGTCACTTGCTCTCTCTCCCTCGCGTCATCCTTTCTCCTTGCTCCGCTTTCGTGTGGTGATGGCCCAGCCTGATGAAGCGCCGGTCCCGCTAGCTGTCCCGCGAGAGGGTGCGACGCGGAAGATCCTGCTCAAGCCGCTGCTCTCGACGTCGTCGTCGTCACTCGGACGCGCGGGGACGCCTCAGCCGACGGTTGACTTAAAGGACGGCATCGTTCGCCGGGCAAGGGGCCCGCTAGGGCTCGGCTATGCGTCCAAGGGGGCATGGTATCCGCCAGTAGCGCCAGCTCCTGCCGTCTCAGACGGACGGAAACGCAAGTCGATCGTTGAGGACCTCGTACGTCTCCGTGGTCCGGTAGCAGCGCCTTCGGGACCGCGACCGACGCGCCCAAGAGCTTCCTTTCGTCAGCGGAATCTGACCTCTCGCTCTGATCGTCCCGTTGCTCTGCAGGAAGACATCCAGCCGCGCGAGTTCCGGCAGGTGCTGTTCTCTCCCTGGTCGCAGCATACGCTGCGATCCTTTGGCATCACCCCGGGCATGGTCACGTCACGCCGGCTCGAGCCCTGGCAGGAGTGCTGGGTGACGATCGTCAAGGAGTACGCCCACGTCGTCGCCATCTGTTGCTCCGACTCGGTACGGCCCACTGAGTGTACCCACGTGCGCGCAAGATCGTCCTTTGCTGAGCGGCGCTGACGTCGAGGGTCTCCTTCCGGGCAGGTGACGCTGCTGAGGCTTGGACCGCAGCAGCCCAACAAGGTCGTCCTCAAGATTGTCGAGCCCGAGGACGACATCCACTGCGTCGCTTGGTCATACGACCCGATCCGGCTGATGCCGCTCATCACCTTTGCCGGGCGCAAGGGCCTCATCTACGTCTGGCGGCTCAGTCTCGAGCCAGGACAAGGCGCCGAGCGCTTCCGCGTGCTGCGAGGACACGGCGAGGTGCGTCTGATACGCCCGGCCTCGCGCAATTCCTGTCGGCTGACCCGTGTCTGGGTCGCTTCGGTCGCCTGCCTCGCAGGAGATCTACAGCTTGAAGTATCACCTCTCGAACCCTCATGTACGTCTCTGTTCGGGTGTGGCTGCCAGCTACCCGTGAGAAGGACGCCCCGCTGACGTGCGAGGTCCGATGCACTGCTTTCCAGATCCTCGCCTCAACCTCACTCGACACGACCGCCCGCGTCTGGAATGTGCTCGGCACCGAAGCGCCGCCAGGGGCGTACAAGGTCCCTGCGACTGCGACCGGAAACGAGGGCTCGGTCGTCGTCGCCATCTATGCTGGCCAGGCGCCTGGCGGCCACACCGAGGGCGTGACGGCTGTAGTGCGTGCCAAACTACCTTTATCGAAAAGCGCGGCCCGACTGACATCCTGGCTACTCGTTTGCGCAACAGGACTTCCACCCGACCTTGCCGCTCCTCGTCACCGGTGGCGTGTGTCCGCTCGACGCGACTTCTCCCTTCCTTTCGGCTGGAGGGCTGACCAACGCCCGCACTCTTTCCTGTACGCAGCTCGACTACCTGCTTAAGATCTGGCCTCTGCCGCGCCTGCCGTCACCAAAGAACCGTGGGACCGACCACCGGACCTACATTTCGTACCACCCGCTCTTCTCGACCCGCTTCCTGCACGACGGGCCAATCAACGGCGTCGAGTGGTGCGTCCCGCCACGGTGACTAGAACCGCGGGACAATTCTACTGATGCCGATGCTTCCAATACTACTCCAGGCACGGCGAGGACACGATCCTCTCCTTTCAGAACGCGTGCGGAAGCCCGCACGTCCGAGGGCCCGAGGCCGGCTCGAAGCTTATCAAGTGGCGCTGGCTCGGCCTCCGAAGACACTTCCCCCGCGACAGATCATCCGGCAAGGTCACGCTCCGCTACGGCGAGCACAACGGCAAGGGAGGCCTCGAAGCAGCCTCGAGCCAGTACGCGAGCAACACGGCCAGTGCGTTCTCGCTCCTGTTGCGTCGCGTCGGCCGTCGATCGGCTAACCTTGGCCTCCCCGTCGACTTGCAGAGTCGTATCAGGTCCTCCACGTCTACCAATCCCCTGATTGCGAGCGTCCGCTCTTACCCTCGGAGCCGCTCGAGCGCCCCCTCCGGCCGGCATGGTTTGCGACCTTTGCGCACGTCCTGCCATTCGCCTCACCCAATCCGGGCCGGGCCGGGAGCGAGGTCTCGTCCTCGCTCGTCGCGATGCCGATTCGCGGCGGCCGCGTCTGCGTCTGGAACCCCGACACGGCAGCCAAGACGCGGCCGGTGCCGGTCGTTGCCTGGCGGGCGGGGTCTGAGATTGAGACGGAGGAGAAGGCCGCGGCCGCCGCTGCTGCTGCTGCGTTGGTCTCGGCCCCGCTGCCGCCGCCTGCCCGGGCAGTCCTGGCGGCCGTACCGACCGAGATCATTGATGTTGACATGTCGTCCGATGAGGGCGAGCGCGAGATGCCCGACATCAAGCCGCAACTGCTCCAGCCCGTCGTGCCGCCCTGTACGTCCGCGGCCTCTTCCTAGTGCCCTCCTCTGGGCCGCGTGCTGACACGCCAATCATCTTCTTGCTCGTCAGCGCCCGTCGTGCCTCCGAAGCGCAGCCGCTGGCCGGAGGAGCCCTATTCAGTGGTTGACCTTGTCGGCAACAACGAGGAGGAGGAGGAGCTGACGTCGGTCACGATCGCGCCGGGCGGGGCCAAGTGGATGGTCGCGAGCAGTGCTCGGGGCGTCCACGTCTGGGCGCTGCCAATCTGATGGCGGTCGTCCTGGTCTCTTCCGGTTACGGTGGAAGCTGGTAGCTTCGAGCGGATCCTCGCCAGGCGTCTCACTGTGCGCCTGCCATCCCGCGCAGCCTGCAGGCACTCCTCGTCGGGGGCGAGGAAGCCTTGTTCCGAGAAAAGATTCCTCTATCTACACTCGTGACGAAGCTACAGGATCCATGTTCGGTTGCTGGACCATCGCAGCCTTCAAAGGGCCTCGTTGAACCTTCGAGCTGTCGGTCGGTCGTGAATGCCTCCCTTGCTTCGCTGCAGATGAGCTTGGCTTCGTCTAGCTGGACCAAGGAGCGGAGGTTGACCGAGCCCCTTGACCCTGGACTGATCTGGCGAGAGCGGATTAACAAGGAGACGCGAGCCTGCAGGAGAGGCCGGTGCGCGGAAGGAGGGTCAGCCCGATGCAATGCCCAGGGTGCTGACCAGCCGTCCGAAGGCTGACCTTGGCCGACGCCGGACTCTTGCCCCTCAGGCCATGCAGAGCTGTTTCTTGATGTGAGATCAACCTTTCCACCGGCCCGATGCGAGCCATGCGATCATTCGATGTTGCGCTCGAGGTACTCGCGGATGAGCCCTTCGACCTCCGTCCGGATGTCGGCCGGTACCGAATCTACCGGCGAGCGCGTCAGCCTCGCGCACCGGTGTCGACGACGACCGCAAGAGCCGCACGCACCCTGCGCTGATGGAGACATGGCTGTCAAAAGCTTGTCCAGGTTCAGTGGGTCCATCGACCGGGCTTGACCTGAAGGCGGTCGAGCAAAGGCGAGCAGATGAGCAAGGTCAGCCC
>Ga0308160_10001232_pt1 | contig 37789 bp, 48 predicted proteins | sample PhyFR1_FD_201036 | JGI IMG/M metagenome (GOLD analysis project Ga0308160, IMG submission 201036) | Phyllosphere microbial communities from UC Gill Tract Community Farm, Albany, California, United States - DLSLF.R1 | ecosystem: Host-associated > Plants > Phyllosphere > Unclassified | place: USA... | reverse complement strand
GAGATTGTTGCTGTGACGAGGTAGGGAGGAAGGAAAGTCCTGCTTGAGAGAACCAACCTCCTGAGAGGGAAGGGAGTGAACCGGGAGCTCCTGAAGTTGAAGCAGAGGGATAGGCGGGCATGGACATCGAATATTGGAGGGAGGGAGAGGGGAGAGGGCCGGCAGTAGACGAAGGAATAATGATGGCTGCGGAACCGTGAGAGGCAGTCGCTGGATTGGATGCAGGAGTGTTCGACGAGGCAGGTGCCGTCGCGGTGCTCGAGGATGAACGCTCGTTTCCGCCAGGAGAAGGTCGATCTTGATATCCAGCTGCCGTACTGTTCCTGCGAGCCGAACGAGAGCGAGAAGTCGTACGAGGCGCTTTCCCTACTCCAGCTGTTGCGATCGATCTCGACCTGCTCCCAGTCCTTTCGCTACTCCCGTCCTTTCCTTTCGACGAAGATCTACCTTCCCTCGTAGATTGAGTCGGCGGCGAGCGTTTCGAGGAAGGAGGAGAGAAAGTATCTGAGGTGTAAGAAGAAGGATCTGTCGAGGTACCTTGGCCGAGAGGGGAGTCTTTACTGTTGAAAGGGAGAGAAGGGGTAGGGAAGAAGTCGGCTGCAGAAATCGTCGAGCTTGCAATGGAAGGAGAACGAGCGAAGTGAGGAATAGAAGCGGCTGAAGAAGGTGGATGAGGATGCGGATGAGATGGAGGTTGAGAAGAGGCAGAGGGAGAGTTTGCGAAGAACGAGTGGGGAGAATTTTGACCTTGATTCGTCGCTGAGATTGAACCAGTTCTACTTTGAAGTTGCGGTGCTTGTTGATTCGTGTTGTAGTTCATCGTAGTAGTGCCTAGGAATCCATTACTTCCAGCAGGATCGTTGCCATTCCCTCCATTACTTCCTCCTCCTCCTTGCGAACCGAAGAAATGATGTTCTGCATTCGGATTCCCATTGTTGGACGAGTGCGGTATGTTGCCATTCTGTTGATGATGATGCTGACTGAATGAAGCGAGCATATTCTCTATATCTAGATCCGTTTCCGTCAAAACCGAACTTGAACCGAATCCTCCCATCCCGTTCGACGATGATCCTCCAAATCCTTGACTCCAACCGTTCGATGGACTAGAATGATGGTGACCAGTCAATCCGAACAAGATTGAAGGATCTATTGAACTGTGTCCTCCTCCTCCAGAGAGATATTGGCTTGTGGGGGGAACAGTTGAAGAGGAGGAATGACTCGTCGAAGAAGTGTTTGAACTAGAAGGGATGGCGAATCCTGATAACTTGATGGGTTGGCGAGTAGAGTGATCTGGTGGTTGGTGAGGTGGGAAGAAGGCTGCCATCTCTTTCAAAGTTGTCGAGCAACTTGGAGAGTTGTCGAAGAGAAGGGGATCAAAGGGGGGTCTCAAAGAGGGAGCGTGAGAGAAAGGAATCCTCGCTAAGGGCGAATCTACTGATTGGGGTTGCGTGTAGAGTAGCTTGAGTCGTAAGTATGTGAAGATCGCGAAGTGAGTGTATGAGAGTAAGGTTAGTTGGAGGAGCTCCTCGAATTGATTTTTGGGGAAGAGAAAAAGGAGGAGGGCCTCCGCACCATCATTTGTTCGCCTTTTCTTGCATAACGGTACTCGCTATACCAGGACTGTGAGCCTACATGCTCGCTCGGACGCGTCAAGCGGGAAATTAAAGAACACTGTTCAAATTTCGCAGAAGCTCAGTAAAAATATCGTCGCAAGCTCACGTCCTCTTCGCGCGGGCTTCGGGAAGTCCTCTCTACGATTGAACTTTGTTATAGTGTGACGGGTCGAGCGAGGGGAGAATGAGGAGAAGACCCCGCGACGTCGTAGGCAGGCTAACCCTCTCTCAAATCAGCTTGAAATGTCTGCGAAAGCTTCAATCTCGCGATGAGCTCACCAAAGACATACAAGTGCCACCCCTGGGCTCGCCCTCTGTCTGATTGTCACCTTTGGAATGGGCTGCAACTCAGCGGGTTCGCTCAGCGTTTCCAAGCGTCGAATGTGTAACTCTCTATTTTCCTCCTCTCGCGTCGAACGAGACCAGGCAGGGATCTAGCAGCCGACAGCGAGTGAGCTGCAATGGATGGAAGAGAGCGACAACAATTACAAGAGAAACAGTAACGAAAAGAGAGCCAAAAACTTGATCCCGCTTTCGAAAAGCACACCAAAACCCACTCCAGCGAGAACCCTATCAAACGACCTCTCAAGCCCCGATCAAACTCTATGCATCCGAGATTGAAAATCCACCTGGCGAATCCGGATAGAATGAGAAGATGATTCCCCTCGCTGTGCATCGTTCATAGAACTCCTGAATCAAATTCGGATCGTACACTTGAGCACTATCCCTGACCACCAATTCCTCCAACGTGATCTCGAGGTTCGGATCCTCCAAGTCTCGGAGTAGTTGCAGATCCATGAAGAAACGAGCTGAATCGTTGAGAGAGGTGATCTCGAGGTAGCGTAGGGAACGGGGAAGAAGGCGGAAGAGACGGCAGGATAGTTCGGTTGCGGTGACGACGAGGGTCTCGAGTTGAAGATAACGGGGAAGGAGGAGATCAAAGATGGGAGTCGCAGTCGAGTCGAAATCGGCGAGATCGTCGGCAGTTGGACTGCGAGGAACGACGACGACGGATCAGCGTGAAGCTCTCTTTCAATGAGAAGATTGAAGAAACTGAGTGGAAGACGAGGGGTATAGACTTACTTGCTGGTAAAATGAAGACGTTTCATAGTTGAGGTCGAATTGAGGAGAGCTTGCACCGTTCTGCAAAGCATCGACCAGCGTAAGTTTCGGGTCCAGATGATGTTAGTGAGACAAGACGAGAGAGCGAGAACGTACCCGTTGATTTCGAGTAAACGCTCAAAGTACAACTGACAAAGTTCGAGAGCCTGACTCGACGTCAACACCTGCCACAGAGCGTGTTCCTCACAGTCACAATTCAACCAGATACTCTTTATCATATTCGACTGAGCTTGAGAAGAAATGACAGGGAACGGAGCGCTCCAAGTACTTGCGAAATCTAGTTCGAGACGTTCGAGTTGAGGCGGTAAACTGAATTCGACAACGTCCGTTCGTGCGAAAAGGTTTTCTCCCCATGTCGATCCGTTCCAGTCGGCACTGAATCTTGGAGAGATCACGAGAGTCTTGAGCTGTTGACAAGCACGAATCGCGGGAAGGAGGAAATCTCTCGCTTTGACGTGGAGAGGGTGAAGGTGAAGGTGGGTGAGTGACGAGGAGACGGCAGTGATGACGCGCGTGAACTCGATTGATTCGATCAGCAGACGTTCCGAGTTCTCTTCGAGCGAGAGGTCTTCGTCGTCCTCCTCGCTCGCTCCGAGTGCGAGGTAGACAGTCGAGCGAGAAGGGTCGAGAGAGAGTTGGTGAAGGAATTTCTGAGCCGAGATCTTCTGAAAGAGTGCGACTGATTGAAGAGCAACTCGGAGAGCTATAGCACAGAATGTAGACGTGAGTGAGAGCGAGGGAACAGACGAAAAAAAGGGGAACAGACCAGGTTGACTCCATGCTTTGCAAACGAGTCGGTAAGCAATCGCCTCCTCATTCGAATCCCATGATGCCACGTTTGCTCCATACGCGAACTGTCCTTTCCTGCTGATCGAGATAGTAGATTCAAAGATCTTGAACAAAATCTCATGCGGTAGAGCTTGAATCGACATTCTTTCGATAGCGGAGATGATAAAGTCGAGGTTACTTGTTGAGTCGAGTCTAAATGTGGGGTCTGTAGGTAAGGAAGAGTACACGCGAGAAGATGCGAGCGATAGTCTTGAGAACGAGAATCTCGAGATGAAAGTGGAGGAGCAACTCGAGAATCGACCTTGACAAGGTCGGATAAACTTCAGTGCGGATCTCTTTGGTCGTCCAGCTAGCGAGAGTGAGGCGTAGCGTCTAGCAGGGTGGAGAAAGTAGAGTTGAGAGAGAAGAGCGGCACCACCGAAATCACCGAGATCGTAAGTCTGTGTGTTCGTAGCTTGTGTGAGTAGTCGATAAGATGTTCTGTATCGTCAAAGAGTGGTCTGAAGTGAATAGTAGAGAGTCAAGAGAGGTTAGACTCCTCGCGAACTTTAATCTCTCCTTTCCTCCACTTCTCTCTCGAGTCTCGCTTAGGATGAGTCCACCAGTACAATATGGAAGCGATGAAGTAGGTGCACTCGTATTAGATATCGGCAGTGGTTCAGTCAGAGCAGGGTAAGTTTGATTGTTTCATCAACAATCCATCACTCCCTTCTCTCCCACTGCCTCTGCTGCTTCAAGGAATGAGCTGCCATCTCAGTATCTACCGGAAAGTAGGTATGCAGGAGAAGATTGTCCCAAAACAGTGTTCCCAACTTGCTATTCTTCAGTACCTTCTTCCGACCCTTCCCAGCCTCCCTCCTTCATCCACGGCGTATCCAGTCAGCTCTATCGATCAAACGGTGCCATCCAATCGTTCGTACAAGATGGTATCGTGACAGATTGGAATGCGGCAGAACGAGCGATCGATCATGCATTCTCAAATAGAATGAGATTGAAATCTCTCGCAGAGTACGCTCTATCGGTGACGGAGCCTAGCTGGAACACGAAGAAGGATAGAAAGAAGGCTGTAGATTGCAGCCGGATGGACTTGAATGGCGTTGGATGAAAAATGGCATCGCATCCTCGTTTCATTCCATCTCAAGATTCCGAGAGTGGTTCGCAGCGAGACTGCAAGCACTACTTTGCTCTCCGTCTTGTCCTGCTTATACGACCGGAATTGTAGCGGTGAAAAAGAGGAGAGCAGCCTGTGATGATGATTCTCGAATTCCTCGAAATGGCCCGATTGCGAAAGCTCCGTGTCCGCCTTAGGACCTCTCGAGCGCTGGACAAGACGAATCTCGACGCATAAACAAAATCGTTATTCGTGATTGCATGCGTAGGTACGAGTGATGCGATGCTCTGAAACGATGACATGAATAAATCTCTTTGTTCTTCCCTTACTTCCTCAAAGCCTTCTGATCCCGAACACATTCCCGCAACCAGGTACATACATCACCGATGCCCCTGAGCCCAACCGTGATATCCTGCACAATCTCTCCCTTTCAAGCGTACCAATCCTCTTCCTCTCGAGTTAGACTTCCTCACTTTCCCACATCGCGACACCTTCAGTAACTCTTTCCATCGACGAATGAACCCACTCATTTGGACGTCTCTCCTCAGGCGAATTGGCGAAAAGGTAAGAGTCGAGGTCGAGATTGGAGATAGTTGAATTCGAATGTCCCGACGAAGAATGATCGACTCCCACACGCCTTCCCTGGTACGTCGAATCGAGGGAGGGAGCGCGTGAGGTAGGAGTGAGGCGGGGACGAGGAGGTCCAGGTACGGGGACGAGGAGGTCCAGGTACGGGGACGATGTGAGGAGATGGGAAACGAGGATCTCGGATATGTCCAATCGAGGGTGGACCGTCGAATCTCGCTTCGTCTCCGTCGGCAGGCGGGACGTAGTGACGGGCTCGGAAAGTATTGAACGTACGAATGCGAAGTACGTGGGAGGTCTCCTCGTTCAAACTGGGGAGTGAGGCTGCTGAAGCGACAGAATGGAGAGAAGAAGGACAAATTGGCGCGGCGGCGACAAGTCCTGCAGCGATTATTTGATCAAAATTGAACAGATGAATAGTATCGACGTAGTGAGAGAGTAAGGAACTCACTCGTTGATTCCTCCACTTCCGATTCCGCAAAACCTGAATCTCGAACGACAATGACTGGCCTGACTATCTTGCTCAACTCCTCCTCAATCAGATATCTCCTATGCTCCTCTGACATGTCTTTCTTCTTCTTCCTCCTCCTCAAGCTGAAGAAGCGATAGAGTGATTGAACGATTCGACGGAGGATTTTGGGCATTGTTGATGGATTTCTCGAATCGAGGGTGTCTCCCTGGTGTGTGTGTTTGATGTTGTCTAGAGTCTCTTCGAGTTTAGCAGAAGCGATGAGTAGGGGCGAGAAAGGAAGGCGAGAGAGAAAGGAGAACGGGCGATAATATGAATGTTCCAAGTATTCGCTCGCTCTCGCCGATTCTCTTGGTCGTTGAAGTTGGCGGCAGTTAGCCTTCGTTTCCCTCACCAACCTCACACATACTGATCGTTCCTTTGAGCGTCAGACCCGCAGTCCTCTCGCCTGTCAGAGGAAGTGAGCGTCTCGCTCTTATTCGTCTCGAGCAAGCATCGAGTAAAAGTCCTCCATTGCTTCTCGCACTGTACCGATCTCCTACGATCTCTCGATGGGCTCACAGCTCTTCTCCAACCATCTGGGTAACGATAGAACGATCGGAATCATCAGTCCTCGACTTATGAACCAGCGAAATAGGTTTCGTTTCGAACTCACTCGAAAGCTTCTTCATCTCCAGTTTCTTTCACGAGTGCACCAATGTTGTTCATCACCTTGAAGTTGTACTCGTTGATCCAATCAATCTCATCGGGTGACATCAATTTCGTATCGATCAAATTCGTCGCAATCGGGCACTATTTTCCGCTTCATTCTGATCAGCTCTTCTCCGTAGACGACAATAGGAGAAAGGTATGAAACGTACCATCGTCAAACATTCCATACCCAAATACTTGACTCCCCCAAACTTCTCTCTCGTGTCTTTCTCGACGACCGCAACCAAGTTTTCGATTCGAATTCCGAATGAGCCGGGCTTGTAGAATCCTGGTTCATTCGAAACGATCATTCCCGGTGCGAGCTTGACATCGTTGTAGAGTAGCTTCGTTCCGACTGCCGATGAATAAAGGGTGAGTGAGCTATCTACCGGCGACAGCAGAGGAGAGAAAAGTAGCTTACGACCGTGGGGTCCTTCGTGACAATGTAAGAAAGATCCAACTCCATGTCCCGTACCGTGATTGTAGCCTACAGTGTGAAGAACCGCTTGTCAGTGCTCAGAGAAGATTTCGACAATAGAGAACGAGGAAATCGGGCTTACCTAGTCCTTCTTTCCATAGAGGAGCCCGAGCGAACGCGTCGAGCTGATATCCAGTGACAGTATCGGGGAATACAAGGGAATCGATCGCGATATGACCTGTGTGCGAAACGGGATGTCAATCAGTTCTCAATTCCATTCCTTCGGAGAGTCATCGGGTCTTCCACAATTCTCCTTTTCTCACAGAAAGCGAGCTTGGACCAGAGTAGGGACAGGGTGGAAAGAAGTGCCAGAGAGGAAGAAGAGAACTAACCTTGTAGAACTCTAGTGTAACATCTCTTTTCCTCCTCAGTCGGCGTTCCAAAGTGAAGCGTCCTCGTCACGCTACCCATCAAATCCCATCTCGTCAGTGCCCTTGTTTTCTTAAAACCAGGAAAGAGACAGAAAAAGTAAAGCTTACTCGGTAGTTCCATCGAGCGCTTGCATTCCCGAATCGCAGAGGTAAATCTCATTCTTATCAATGATGGCAGACTCAGTTTCGGATGGCGAATAATGAATGATTGCTGCGTTTGGACCAGTCGATGAGATGGTGGTGAATGATAAGCCTTTGAATAAGGATAATTCACTTATTCTCCCTCAACAGCCGTCAGTGTTGTGCTCAATTCAAGGAGGAGTGGAGCGAGAGGGACAGCGTACGATCTAAACTTCTCCAATTGTGTAGCAGCATCAAACTCTTTGATCTCCATCCCACTCTCCAATCGTTTCTCTAACCAATTGAAATACCTCACCAAAGCAACTCCGTCCCTCTTGTGACTCTCCCTGAACCCTTCGAGTTCGACAGAATTCTTGATCGCTTTCAAAGCGGTGATTGGGGAGAGGTGGGAAGGGATTACTGAGGTTTTAGGGAGGGAGAGGGAGAGTGCTGTCGAGAGGGAGACGCGAGGTGGGAGGAGTACTAGTTCCTGCACAGCGCTCTCATCGATCAGTTTAGACCTCGAGAGACTGAGAGTAGTCGTGCGAGCGTACATCAGCGGAGAGTTTCGACTTGAGTTCAGAACAGAATTGAGGGAGAGCATCGTAAGGTTCGATCAATAAGTTGAGCTTGCTGAGGTTTTCGTAGACCCTCTGAGGAACTTGATTGAGATCGATAAAGAGGGTTGGCTTTGAGCTTGAGGAGGTCGGTAAGGCGAGGTGAGAGAAGAAGACTGGGTTGTAAGGGATGTCGTTTCCTCTCAAGTTCAATAACCCTGCGAGCGATTCCTCTTCCTGCCACATCAGATTCTGTACTTCTCGGAGGCGTTCGAGAGAAGACTTGACTCACAAGCGATTTCGTCCAATTGGGAAACGATCATCCCCCAACATTTCTTTCCCAAATTCTTCGAATCACTTTTGAACACGTCTTCCTTGCCCAATTCTTTCCTGACCCTCTCAATCTTCTTCTGACTACTCTCTCCCGTGTACTTCTCCTCCAACATGAAGACCTCCTCTTTAGGTCGCTCGGGTTGATCCTCCCATATCTCATCGACCAAGTTGTTCTCGATTGGGACGAGAGAGATTCCTCGTTGTTCGAGAGAGGGGAGGAGGGAATTGTATTCGACGATGGAGAGGAGGGAGGGGTCGAGTCCGAGTTTGGATCCCGAAGGGAAGAGTTTTGAGGAGTGAGAGGGCGTCGACAGGTATTCTGTCCAAGAAGGAACGTTGGGGAGACCTTGTTTCAACAGCGTCCAGTCTTCTGATATCTCGTTAGATGCTTGCTGAGAAAATGAGATCAAAGGTTTAGCTTGCGAACGGAGAGAGAGGAGCTGGACTCGGATCTCGAAACTCACTTGATGATACCTTCCGTCTGTCCATAATAGAGCAGCATCTTTGTGAATGATAGCAGTTCCGGCTGATCCAGTGAATCCAGAGATGTAAGCCTGTCAAGAATAAGCGCGAGTGTGAGCAAAGTTGGGTCAACATGAATGAGAAGGGAGAGAGTGGTTTACCCTTCTCTCGTCGCAAGGTGCGAGATACTCTGATGCATGTTGATCACCTGAATCTACTAAGTATGCGTCGATTGAGTGTTTTGAGAGGAGAGATCGGAGTGAAGATAAGCGAGTGGAGGGATCTGACATGGTTGATTGTAATCTTCTAATCGAGTAGTGGTGAGTCTTGAGTAAAGTCGTACTCGTTCTGAGCATACGCCGATGAACGGGAAGAAGGAGAAGGAGAGAGGAGGACACCACGAGGTGAATTAATATTCAGCGGCGGGGAGCCGAAGCAGCTCCTTCTTTTCCTTCCTCCCCCTCTCTATCGAGATGAAAACACTCTTTACACTATCAGCACTCGCCAGTTTAGCTTTGGCGAGTCCGACACCATCGACTCCAGCTCTCCTCGCTCTTTCGCCTCGCTCTTTATCATCTACATCTCCTCTACCCGATTGCGCCCTCTACCTCTCTACAATCGGTGTAGAAACCTTATCAGACGTCTACTACTTGGATTCACAATGCTCTATATCATACCGCCAATCAATAAACGGGGATGAGCAAGTGAGAGTGGTCGAAATCAATCAAGACGTCTTCCAAACTTCACTTTCAACCTCCCAATCAGACTTGAGTAGACTCGTATGGATCCACCTACCAAAACTAGAAATCACCGATCCATCTTCTTACAAACCAGAAATCGCTCCATCACCTTCCCCCTCTCCGCAAGAACAAATTCTATTCTCCTCGACTCCCTCACTAGACGAGATCGCCTCCCTCACTCCGACGCACCTCGCATCCCTTCCTTCCGGCCCCTCGAGCGAAACAGAAGAAGGATCTCTGTTCCTTCTCTCCCCCGATTCTTCCCTCGCTATGAAGCAACTCGAATTCCTTACTTCCCACCCCTCTACCTCACTCTTCACGATCGTCTCCGTCCCCCAACCCTCAAATGTTCGAACAATGGATGTTAGGTTTCCCGAGGTACCGAAAGAGGATGTCAAGAGAGTTGAGGGATGGTTGGAAGAGTTGGAGTTTGAACCGTTATTGAGTGAATTGATGCATGGGATCAAAGTCAAGGGGATTGAGAAAGATGTGAGGGTATTGAGTGGTGAGGACCAGGACAAGTTGAAGGAGGATCACAGGGTACGCGCGCTTGTTCGTCTCGACGAATCATAGTTGAGCTCATGACCTTTCTCTCTTTCCTTCTCATCTCTAGTGGGTATCTCGTCACTCTATGTCAACGGGAGCGATGAAAGCTTCCTCCTGGCTCCTCTGTACGTTCCCTTTTCCTCGTCTTTCCGTCCCTACTTCCTTTCTGACGCCCGTCCTCCTCTCAATCCATAGCTCAAATGAGATCCTACGATTTCCATTGTACTCCTCATCAATTCCTACCCGGTTTCAGTCCGATGCTCGAATGCGTCTATGCGAGATCTGGACGAGAGGTGAATGAAACGGTTGTGTTAGGCGCTCATTATGATAGTAGAGGTGTACGTTCCCTCTTCTCGCTGTTCAGCTGAGATTTCTGGATCAGTAACTGACGTGTGAGGAGGAATACAGTCTTTCGGATTCCCTACTGCACCGTGAGCTCTCGTTTCCTATTTTCACCTCTCGCCGCTGAACTGTAGCTTACCAATGTCGAATTAACACGCAAAGTGGTGCCGATGATGATGCATCCGGTACTTCGCTCGTCCTGGCCGTCGCCCGGCACATTCACTTGAATCGACTCGTCTTCTCTCGCAAAGTCGGTAGGCTCCCCTCTCCTTCTCTCTGTCTCGGCTCTCCCCTGATTGACGTATTCGATCTCTTAATAGTTCTCGCATTGTTCGCTGGAGAGGAACAAGGATTGTTGGGATCGAATTGGTACGCTCGGTATCTCAAAGAGGAGTTGCAAGAGTCCGTCGTTTGGATGTTACAAGTCGATATGGTTGGTATGTATCTCATCCCTCTCTCCAGAGTCGCTCTCCTCGCTTATCTCGACGAGTTCGCAGGCTATCGAGCACCTAACGAACCACCTCAACTTGCCTTACCCGACCTGATCGGACTTCCTCAAGCCGCTTACCTTGTCGGAAACCTATCGAACACCTATGTGCCCGAGCTCGTTGTCGGTCGTACATCGGCCTGTTGCTCCGATCATCAATCATTCGTGCAAAATGCGATTGCCTCAACGTGGATCTTCGAAAGGAACGGTCCTATCGCCGATCCGTACGTCTTCTTTCGTTCTCGCTCAGTGTGTGAGCTTGGAGCTGATGGAGAGATCATGAGCAGGTGCTATCACTCTTCGTGCGATTTGAGCGAGAGAAGAGGTTACGATTTCCAGCAGATCTTGATGCATACCAAGGTTGCGTTTGGAACGATGTGGGTTGTAGGAGGTGGCAGACTAGAGTAACGGGAGCTAGAAGGTAGGAGACTATGACTGAGTTTGTAGTCGGAAAGAGGAGCGCTGATTTGTATGTAAGAGCAAAATTTCACGTACGGTTCAAGCTCCCGGGCAATGCAGAGGTTCCTCGTGGACAGATGTAGGTTGAACAATTCGATGACGAACGACTTCGCGTCTACCCGGCGTCCGCGGTTATCTCTTTTCACTCTCTCTTCTCTTTCTTTCTCTCTCAGCCTTTCACCTCAACCTCTTCACTATGCCCAACAATCGCGGAGGTTCTCAAGCAGTATTCTTCCATACTTTCCAGAGCACAGCACCTCGCGGCGTCATCGGTTCGCCTCAGGACATTCGAGACAGAATTCGTACCTTCTATCGTCAATGGCTCGAAAGAACTAAGTACACCACAGGTGAATACACTCTATCCGCAGATGAGATCAACATAGAGCTCGAGGAGCCGTCTAGGGAAGGGCAACAACGTGAGTTTTCTATAACCGGTCCCCCCCTGCACTGAAATTCACCCTCTCGACGCGCAGAGGACGGAGCCGAGGAGATCTACAACGCCAGCGGCTTCGTCGTGCGAGGCGTTTACAGAGAATTCGAATTCATACGGGAAGAGTCGCAGACGATTGTAGATGATCGAATCCCCTTAGCTTACGCGCGCTGCAAGACCTCAAAACCACGACTCGATCACATTGAGCAGGAGCAGAACGAGGAATGGAAGGCTATGGAGGAGAGACAGAAGAACCCTTGTTGGCGCAAACCGTATCGACCTTATCCCGTCGCACTCCCTACTCTATTCTGTCACCCGCGAATCATGACTCTCCAGCCAACCGCCAATCGTCAATCTCATGCATGCACAATCATGGAAGACTGGAGGCGCAACTTTGAAAAGCCTTGGGTATCTTTTTTGGACCCTGGTCTGTCGTTTTTTCGCCTTTGCCTGCACAATTGCTGATCCTGTTCTTCCCCTAGAAGTCTCGAATAACTGTCGCAGCGAATGGACTCAACTGCCGGCAGTACCTGATCAGAAGGAGGAAATCGTCAAGGGTTCCCCAAGGTCACCACGCATTTCGATTTTTCGCCTTTCAATCGTTGTGAACGGTATCACTCGGAAATCAGTACTTGTCGTATTCCGTATCGTTCGGACTGCTACCGGAGCTAGACCTTGGACGAAAGCGGTTGGTCGGATCTTTCTCCTTTGCGAAGGATTGGTGCTGAATCTTCGATTCTCGCAGGACGCACTCGAGCCTGCACTGAGGCTTCCTCCTCCGCCTCCTCCGCCTCCTCCGCCTCCCGCCGCTTCTATTCCTCCTCTACCACCTCGTCTGAACCCTATGGCCATCCAATCGCTGATGGCATCTCCCGACGATCTGACTTCGAAGCCTACTCCTCCTCCGTCCCTTGAACCTCGTCTTGATCCGCCACCTCCCCAGTTCTTTCCGATACGTGTGAGCTATCTCTCGATCTCATCGACTGCTGTTATAGCTGACACTTCCCGGTCGCAGCGCGTACAACGATTCGAGCCCTATCGTCGTCCTCTGCAAATTGTTCAACCTCCTCCTATGCGACCGCACTACGAGTCGAGTCGTCCTGGAACTCGATACTTCGGTAGTTTGTAGCTAATTCTTTATCACTAGTTCCATCGACCTCTTCGTCGTTCGTAACTATTTGGTCTCGTTGCTTCTGATGCTGATGTACTCTCAGCCTGCTCTTCTATGCACTCGATGTAAGCTGCTCTATGGTACACCTCCGAGCGTCTTGTCGAGACGTACCAGCTTGCGAGATATTGAGCTGTCTTTCGCGCAGAAGTTTTGCGCTTCTTGAGCTAGCTCGAAACGCAAGTCCAAAGTCGAGCGCTAACTGTCATTCGTACGTATGAAGATCATGATTGTTTGAGTTATGCCGGGATCTCACGAGGCTTCGACAAGCGCATGAACTGGGAAGTTCGAAAGAGAAGGTCTCTCCCTCTTCTCCTCTTTCCTCCCCTTCCGTCGCATTCAAGAGATGCCTGTGGAGTCAAAGGGAGGGTATGTTGGGGAGAGACCGACGTCTACGAGTCTTGTCGAGGAGCAAGAATGCGCTGGAGTTCACGAAACGACGAAGGACTGGCGAAAAGAATCGTTTCGCAAAATGGTCACCAGGAAGAAGTGAACAGCAATAGAACAACGATGATCGACGTTGCAAGTCGTTTGGGATGATTCATGTTCATGCGAGAATCAGTCGAGATCGAAAAGGAAGACATGAACGAGAGAGAGGACGAGAAGATGGTGGGAAAGTGCAGCAAGCGAGCCGCAACCGACACCCCACCCAGAGTCCACACTTTCACTTTGGCGAAAAGTGAAAAAAAAGTTCTCGAGTCTCAGATTTTACCCCGTTTTGCATTTCCCTCTCTCAACCTCTCCTCATCTCCCTCTTCCTCAACCTCAAACTCTTCTCAAAAACAGAATGACACAACAACGTTCTGTTCATGACCATGTAAGCAGTCGTCCCTCTTGTCCTCCCATTCCTTCCAAAGCAGCTCTCTCTCTCTCTCCACATTGCCCTCCGCCTTTTCCCTCCTCAACCAATCCAAACTCCCCGCGCGGTTTGAGATCATTTGAACTGACTTGTTTCGTTGCTTGTTTCAACAGCTCCTGTACGTACAGCTCACAAGCAACGCAAGATCAGTCGAATCTGTCAACTGACCCCACTCTCTTTTCTCTTCTCTTCCTTCTTCCCAAACTTCGTCATCGATTTCCGCCCACTTTCCCATCTCTTTTACTTGTCCGGTTCTTGATATTACAGCTTCGAGGTAGCTTGGGAAGTAGCAAAGTGAGTTCTCGTATCCTTTCATCAACCCGTTCGCTCGTTTCGAATCGGCGAAATCTTCCAAATTCGAAAATTGGATAGATTTCGCTCGATTCGTCGCAGTACTACTTGTTCTCATTACGGTCAACTGACTCGTTGCTCTTTGTCGTCTACAGCAAAGGTTCGTTCTGATCCACCTTCGTGTTCGGTCTAGAGATGCAGGAAAAAGATGGCCGGCGGGACGTGGAGAGTTTTGGGTTTCGACGACTTCCCCCATCTTCACCCTTGCAGCTTTCGCTCTCCTGACGGGATTTAGAGTCGGTAAGAGCAACTCAGAACGCAGAGTATTGAAGGAGAATGGAAAAGGACAAGAGTTTGAGAAGTTGAGGAAACGAAGCGGGGGAATCGCCGGATTCGAGAAGATGGCTAGGTAAAGCTAGAAGATTGGACGAGGAGAGCTGTGAAGCAGAGTATACGCGGAACTTCGAAGAGAAACTGAGACTGACTTTCTCCCGGCACTCTTCGCATTCGAAAAAATTGAACAGTCGGAGGTATCTACACTGTCATCAAGACGAAAGCACCCGTCACATGTCAAGAATATGGCGATCGATACACTTTGATCGGTCCTCTCAGCTACAAGAGCGCTCCTATGGAAGTTGAAGCGATCGAGTGGGATAAGCCAAACCGACTCAACGACGGTAAGTCTCCCTCAATTTCCTCTTGCTACCTTCATTCGTTCGCTCATATCTGCTTCCTGATTGCTAGACGGAACTCCTGTTCCTCACACGTCCACTGAAGCTGCTCTCGTCGGCACTCTTTCCTCGATGCGAGATCGAGGAGTCAAGTTCCTCTACGGACGCTGGCTCATTGAAGGAGGACCCAAGGTTCTCTTGTTCGATACTGGATCAGTTTGGAACCGTCTCGACGAGTGGAAGGGAGATTTGTGGAACTTGGCAGGAATTCCAACTCCTCCCAACGACACCGAAACGAACGAAACTATCCTCTTGGGTTACTTGACGGCATGGTTCTTGGGAGAGGTACATTCCATAGTCCCTCCTCGACTAGAACTAGGCCTTCGACTGACTTTTGATTGATTTCTGCGCCTTTTGACAGTTCTCTGCCCGTGAGCGAAACAAGGCTATCGTCGCTCACTTCCACGAATGGCAAGTCGGACTTGCGATCCCTCTTTGCAGGAAGCGACACATCGATGTTACCACCATCTTGTGAGTTCTGCTTGTCCATTCTGCCTCGTCGAATCTCGAAAGAAACGAAAACTCACTCTTTCCTTCGTTTCTCGTAGCACCACGCATGCTACCCTCCTCGGTCGATACCTATGTGCCGGATCAGTCGATTTCTACAACAATCTAGCATATTTCGACGTCGATCAAGAAGCAGGAAAGCGAGGAATCTACCACCGATACTGTATCGAACGATCAGCAACTCATTGCGCTGATGTCTTCACCACCGTCTCACACATCACTGCTTACGAGTCAGAGCACTTGCTCAAGCGCAAACCTGGTTAGTCTTCCTTTTTACCTCATTCTGTTCAGAATCTCGAACCTGATGATTTTTCGCTATCTGCAGACGGAGTTACTCCCAACGGTCTCAACGTCACCAAGTTCTCGGCGATGCACGAGTTCCAAAACCTCCACGCTGTCTCGAAGCAAAAGATCAACGATTTCATCCGAGGTCACTTCTACGGTCACTACGATTTCGATCTTGACAACACACTTTACTTCTTCACTGCTGGTCGATACGAGTACCGAAACAAGGGTGTAGACATGTTCATCGAATCTCTCGCTCGTGAGCTTCCCACTCTATTCCGAATCCTGGAGTGTTGCTCGAAACTGATTGATCTCTCGAATCGCTCCACAGGTCTCAACTTCCGACTCAAGCAAATGGGAACCAAAATGACCGTTGTCGCTTTCATCATCATGCCCGCTGCTACTCACTCTTACACCATCGAAGCCCTCAAGGGTCAAGCTGTCACCAAGCAACTTCGAGATACCGTGACCGAAATTCAAAACCGAATTGGAGCGAGGTTGTTCGAGAAGACTGCTCGTTACACTGGGTACCTCTCCTCTTCTTCCCTCTCTTACCTGAGGGTCTTCTAACTCAATTTTCTCTCACAGTGAGCACGGAACCGAGGTTCCCGATCCCGCCGAACTTCTTTCCTCTGAGGACAAGATCCTCCTCAAACGACGAGTGTTCGCTCTTCGCCGCAACTCCCTTCCTCCCGTCGTTACCCACAACATGGCAGACGATGCCAACGACCCTATCCTCAATCAAATCCGACGAGTTCAACTCTTCAACCGAGATTCTGATCGAGTCAAGGTTATCTTCCATCCCGAGTTCTTGAACTCGAACAACCCTATTCTCGGTCTCGATTACGAAGAGTTCGTTAGAGGATGTCACTTGGGAGTCTTCCCCAGTTACTACGAGCCATGGGGATGTGAGTCAAACTTTCTCATGGACATGTGACGAATCAAAACCGATCTGACCGCTTTATCCTCTTGCAGACACTCCTGCTGAATGTACCGTTATGGGTGTTCCTTCCATCACTACCAACCTTTCCGGTTTCGGTGGATTCATGGAGGATCTTCTCGAAGACTCGCAAGATTACGGTATCTACGTAAGCTCACCCTCTTCTTTTTCCCTTCTCTTGAGAGCTGCTGCTTATGCTCTCTACTCGCTTCAATAGATTGTCGACCGTCGCATGAAGTCTATCGAGGATTCAGTCAACCAATTGACCGATCAAATGGTTTCCTTCTGCCAAAAGACTCGCCGACAACGTATCAACCAACGTAACCGCACCGAGCGATTGTCTGATCTCCTCGATTGGAAGCGAATGGGGCTCGAATACGCCAAGGCTCGTCAACTCGCGCTTCGACGAGCGTACCCCGATTCATTCGATGAAGACGACTTTTCGTTCGAAGATGGTCAACAACGCATTCCTCGACCAATGTCCGCTCCCGCTTCCCCTCGTTTCACCTCTGGCCTCATGACCCCTGGAGATGTCGCGACTCTCACCGAAGAGATGCAAGGACTCGGTACTTCCGATTACATGGGTAACCGATTCTGGCAATCTGTCAACCAAACTCAAGAAGATGAAGATGCCGGTTACTTCCCTCCCCTCGTCCTCAAGAGAAGATCTTCGACTGCCTCGACTAGTGGCTTCACCACTCCCGGTGGAACTGGAACCAACGGAAAAGGACGAATCCTTTCTGAAGGTGATCTCGAAGCTGCTGATGCCGCTCTCAACTATCGTACGTCTCTGACAGTCTCCCTAGGCAATGATGCTCGTAGCTTATCTTTTCCTTATATGCTCCAGACACCACCAACGGCGAGACGAACGGTCACTAAATCTTATCGATCCACGTCCCTCTCTTTGCCACACCCAAAATTGATCATATATCTACTTCCTCCACTATTTCCCTGAGATCCTCTCTCTAATATTCCCCGACTCCCTCCCCTCTGCCCTGCTCTCAACAACTATCATTCACTTTCTTCTCTTTTCGTATGTTCTTCCTCGCAGTTCTTCCTTTTTCTGTTTGTTTGTTTCTTGCTGTCTTCTTCTTTTCCTCTCTCCCTCTCTGAACAATCAGTCCCTCCTCTCTCCCTCTCTGAACACTCACTCTCTCCTCGCTCTCTCTCTTTCTCTCTCTTTTCATTGTCCATGACTAGTTAGCAGTTTGATTCCAGTTCTGCAATACCCTATTGTAGCTATAACGTCTTCACTTGCGAGCTAGGGCACGTTGATTCTTCCGTTGAGGTCGCTGAGGAAGAGAGAGAGAAGAAGGGGAAGAGAAGGGTTAGTTCGACGAAATTTGAGAGAGGTATGCGAAGTGGAAGTAGTGAAAGAGACGATGATTCGACACAGAGAGAATCAGGTCGAACCTAGGGAGAGTGGGAGAACCAACTCTGAATCGCTCTCGGCCTCGACGAGGAGGCGGATGGCTCGCGGCCGAGGGGCGAAGCGGGGAGGACATCCAGGGAGGTGGGCAGGATCCAGTGATCCAAGATATCCCCTGCGCTAGAGGGTAGAAGACGTGACAAAGCTGAAACGAAGGAAATTGCGAAAGCCGTGAAGTTGACGACACAAGACTCACTCGCGCGGGCGGGTGGGAGGGGCGCGAAAGTGAGTCCATTCGAATGATATTGAACGACAAGTGAGATGAAGAAGCAGAAGAGATGGAAATCGTGAAGTCATTCTCTCGAGTTTCGTCAAGGCTCGTTTTGACGAAGGAGGTACCGTACTGCCCTCAGCGATAGGACTGCATCACTCCGTGCCCTATATTCTTACTCGATTCCTGCGTCGACAAGTCAAGCATCTCGAGACCTCTCAGACTCATTTCTACAGCGAAATCTGACCCTTCATCATCTGTCTTGCCCAACCTCTCAACTCTACTCGCTTCTTCTCCTGATCAAACTTCACAATCATCTCTCCTCCTCGTTTACTGACCTGCTTCGCTCTTAGTGTTGAAGCCTCCTTGATCGACGACGATCGATGTAGGCGGGAAAGGGAGGGAGAAGAAAGCCAGAAAGGGCCTAAGGCAGTGTGGGCTGCGCCAGTTACTGGATCTTCTAAGACGCCCACATCGGGACCAAACACGCGGGAGTATATGTCGAACGCAGAGGAGGGAGGAGCAGGTTGAGTCAAAATGATGATGTCGCCGATACCACTCTGTCTCGGAGGCCCGCATGGTGAGTACGTGATCTACCGTAAGCGTCAATTATAGATAGGCTTACGAGAAGTGAAGGATCAACATCGAGACTGGGTAAATCGATGTCTTCGGACAGTTCGATTGTGACGCCGCTGATCTCGTCTGACCAGTCAATACGCTTGATCTGTTCCTCCTTGACGACCTTCCTGACCTTCTCGAGGATCTTCTTTCGTCGTTTGTGTCCTTCCGAGAGAGTAACGAGAGACGAAGAAGGGAAATCGAGCGAAATCGAGGAATCCTCCGAGTTCTTTCGCGCGATGAGGTGTCCACGAGTTCGTGTCTCGAAACGAATCGACGTGGCTTGAGGGTGGTGATGAGTGAAGAGTACGTAGCTTGAGGCAAGTGTCGCGTGGCCACTTCAAAGGTTGTCATAGGGAGAAAAGCGAGTCAGCGGGGATGAAGAACGGTAGGAAAAACGTCAACACGCTTGCTCACCAGAGGGGGATCTCGCTATATCGATAACGAACATATCAGCCTGAGAATGGTAGCGAAATGAGCGAAGGAGGTCTCACGAAGTGGGCGTGAACCACTTAATCTCGTACTGCTTCTCACTCTCGTCACCACCACCTAAAGGAGTCGCGAACGCCGTCTCGCTGAGATTGAACTCTGCGGCAATCGATTGGCATAGATCTTCTCCCACCTTGAAGGAAGTATCATCAGATTGTTGTGGGAGGATGATAACGGCCGCTGGGTTGCCTGTGAACGGCTCTTTCGTGAACGCATCAACAGTGAAGAACTCCAATTGATCTGGCATGGTCGGGAAGTGGCTTGGAAGTCGAGGCAAGAGAGTGGAGGAAGGGAAAGGAGTCAAGGTAGTTGGAAGAGGGAAATCGTGGAACGAGTCAAGTTGGCCGAGTTCAAGCGATTCGTGAACGCTTATGAGTCAATAAGGTAAGCCCCTCGTTTGCTCAGAGTTACGAGAGAGGTCGGCGACCTGACGACCTTTTCGTTGCGAAGGACTCTCGGCAAGCTCTCTCTAGCTCCAACTATCCGCTGAGTCCGCTAGAGGCTTTATCGACGTAGAGTCGGTACACTGAAGGATGTATGCTCGATCACCTTGCCTACAAGTCCAGGGGAGTCCGCAACAAGTCTTCGTCGAACCGTCGCAATCCTTCGCGAAGCAACATCCTACGCCACCTCGCATCAGATCTCGCGTTGTTCCTCCGCTCTAAGGCGTAATGGCTGTAGAAACGTATTCTCAGCTTACCACGAGGCGATGACTCGTGAGTTCGCTTCCGCGATTTATCGTCTGCAAACCGCCGGACTTTACTGACTCTGTTCTCTCCAACAGAGCTTCCGCCCACTTCACCTTGCACGGCCTATCCTTGTTAAGGTATAGAGCGAGGCGATCAGTATTTGGAGGTGTCGATGATCGACGCTCTCTAATGGTCTCGCTGAGCTCCAGCATTTGCCTTGAGACGAAAGCGGCATTCTCGTTGCAGATCTCGATAAAGTCCACACTCCTCAAATCCGTCTCGCTTCCACCCTTGCTCAACTCTCCCTTCAATCCACCTCTCAAGCTCTCCTCTTTCTATCATTCGCTACCATCGAGCTACCTCCCTTTCCTCTTCAGCGCATCGACCATACAGCCCTCGTCCTCTTCGCAAAACAACCTCTTTACGACCTCTGTTCCCTCGAAACGTCATGCTGGATCATTCTCCCCGCGGCATACAAACTCTGGACCTCATCCGAGATCAGAACTTGGCGTATCAGAAGTACCTTATTGTGTTCACCAGCCTGATGGTGTGGGATTGGCTATCATTACTACGCACGGAGTATCGACATGTATATCGAGCGAAACGTAGCTTCTCGAAAATTTGCTATCTCCTGAAGTGCGTCGATTCCTTGTCGTCGAACGAAATTGTACTGACATTCCCTTCCTGCGATAGTCGATACGGAACTATCGCTCTCGTTATCATCTACACTACTCTTGCTCTCGCTCCAGTCTCTCCAGGTCCGCTCGAGTCCTCATATCTCTCTCAATTTCGATTGCTGACTAAGGTTTCGTTCGTAGAGGTCTGTCGACGAATCTTCTGGCTAGAAACGCTAGCTTTGATCTATGTCGTACTGTGGGTCGTCCAATCTTATTACGGTACTGAGCCGGACTAATCCTCGTTGTCTCTTCGATAGCATTACGGATATCATGTTGATGCTGCGAATCTTCGCGTTGTTTGAACGGAGTCGCAAGGTGCTGATAGCGTGAGTCGTCCCTCCCTCCGGAGCGTCCAATCAGACTGACACGATCCCCTCTCCTTTGTCACAGTCTTTGTGTTCTCTTTGCGCTGGAAGTGATTGCGATGGTAGCTGCAGGAACTCAGGTCGGACGTAAGTACTATCTCCCTCAATTCTGATTCAGTTGTGCTCATATCGCCGTCACTACAGCGATTGAGATGTCTCGCAAGGTTGCGATTTACGTGAATAAGCGAGGCTGTTATGCCGGAAATTACAGAGGAAGCGGATTTGAAGAGGTTGTTCTCTTTCTGTGAGTTCCTCAGGCTTCAATGTCTTCCTTCCCTACTTAGCTGATCACTGACACCGTCGTTCCCTGTAGGTCCGCCGTCCCGCTCATCGTCAACGGCATTCTTCTGTTGTCGACGTTCTACCGAAGTTGGAGTCTGAAGCGCGAGTTTGGCGATACTCTTCCTCTCCTACAGAGAATGAGTCGAGATGGTCTTCAATACTTCCTCGTGATCACTGCGTTCAACGCTCTCAATTTTTATTTCTACAAGCGTATGCTCCTTTCTCCTCCTTCCTCCCGGTACACTGCACTCTGCACATGAGACTGACGGGTTCTCGGTGCCGATGTAGAACCCAATCACTGTATCAAAGCCTTCAACATCGTTGCGAACTGCGTCTGCAGCTCTCTTCTCAGCTGTCGACTCGCTCTCTCCCTCTTCGACGTCCGTCCCTCGACTCCCAAATTACGTACTATCACGCCGCTACCCTCTGCACAAGCGACACCGAAGATTTCGGACTCTTCGATATCCATCTCGAAGCCATTACCTTACGCTCCCGAGAGACGAGCTTCGATCAAGCGCAACAACTTTATCGCTACGAAGCGGAATACTGCAGGTTTGGGCTCTCAACCTCAAGTGCCCAATGTCTTCATAGAAGACGACTTGGTCTCAATCGGTGGTAACTCGTACAGAACCGTTGAACTCATGCGATGAGTTGCTCTCTCGTGCTGTCCCGTCGTAGTATTGTTGTATTTATTTCCTATCTGTGCATCTTTGTAGCGCTGGTCGCAGCTGGTAGTGAAATGTGTATCTCTGTCCAGTCTTGCTCGATCATTGTGCCGGAAAGCGGGAAATTTGAGGCAGAGTGATCTGTAGCGACTACCCCGCCTGGACCACAAGAGAGAATACGAGAGGGCCAGGAGATGTGAAGCTGATCGAGATCAAGCTGAGAGAGCGAGAAGCAAAAGAAATCGCGGTGAGCTTGGGTCAGGTTACTTTGCGTGATCTGTATACGTAAATTTGACGAGGGCTTCCATAGGTGTTTTGGCCGAGCGGTCTAAGGCGCCAGCTTAAGGTTCATCCATGTGATCCGCTGGTCCGAAAGGGCGTGAGTTCGAATCTCACAGACATCAATAATCTTTTGCTGCCAGCCGGTAGCTCACTCGCTCGCTCATTTTTGTTGCTCGCCGTTGGAGTCCACTCTTAATTATAGGTTCACTTGGGTGCGACGGGTTCCAGTTTTTCTGCAAAGTGCTTCAAGCGAAACTTCAAGGAATACTTTCAACATCTCTCGCTCTTTTTTTCTTCTCCCATTCGACTTCGCCACTCATGGCACGACAAGGACGTCAGCCGCAACAGCTAAGCGCAGATACAAAGGCAAATAAATCAAAGCCAAACAAGAAGAAGAGCAGTAAAGGGAAAGCCAAAGTTCCTTCAGATTCTGCCAACCTCGATGTCTACTCTTTCACTTCCTCCACCAAGCGACCTCGCGGAGATGTAGATCCAGCTGCTAGAGCTAGCTTCAAGGGGAACACGGGCAAGGGCAAAGGAAAGGGGAAAGGGAAAGCTCGACAAGAGGAAGATGAAGAGGAGGATCAAGAACTCAGCGATGGAGACAGCGAGGTAGAGAGTGAATCAGAGACAGAAGGATTCAAGGTTAGAGGCAACGATATTATCGACTTTACCGGATTGAAACCAGCTGGATTAAAGATGGGAATGGGCAGCGATGAGGAAGGTGGATTCGGTTCAGACGATGATGAGGACATCAACAGTGACTTCAGCGATGATATGAGCGACGAGGCCCCCCAAAAGAAGAAGGGCTCCTCTTCAAAGGTGAGTCGGAACCTGATGAATTCGATTTCTTGACGAGAGGAAGCTGAACTCTCCCTCCGCTTTTCACTGTACGCAGAGCAAGGGCTCCGCTTTCCAATCTAACGAGATCGATATGGATGAGGACGAAGTCGATTCGGAAGATGAGGAAGGAGATGGGTTCATGGACGCCTCGGAAATGTTTGACCGAGGAGGAGACGACGATTCTGAACAGGAAGAATCAGGCTCAGACGAGGAGGTCGCCTCGGACGCCGAATCTGTCGAGGAGGACGAAGAAGAGGCAGATGCGCTTGACCGTCTTGATCGAATGGTCCAAGGGCTCGAGAGTAGCAAGAAACGAAAAGCAGGAGACCGGAATGAGGAGGAGAATGGGAAGAAGAAGAAGCGAGTCATCCTGAAGGAACGTACCGAGGCTTATCCTGAAGGAGAGTTTGTGGCGGTTGGAGCGGATCAGGTCGCAGACAGTGAGTCTGATTCACCAATTTTTCTATCTTCCTTATTGAGCTCAAACGGTTCTCTCTTTCGATAGATCGAGTTCAACTCGAAGACCTCCTCTCGTCATTCGCCGACTCGAAGAACCCTCGACTCGCCAACCTCCGCAAAACCCTGAAACCTCTCGCCGCGACCGCAGAATCAAATTCTGCTGCTCCCACCGGTTCGACTTCTGCCCTCAAACGAGCTGGTCCCATTTCCGCTCCTCTACCCGCTCGATTGCAAGATAAGGTTGATCGAGAAGCTGCATACGAGCAGACGAAGGAGGAAACCGACAAGTGGAATGAGACGGTCAAGCGAATGAAGGGAGAGAGCGGCTTAAACGTTTCAGGTGCTCGACATGAACGACTCGCTCTACCTCTCATCGATCCTACGCACGATGCGAAGCGCGCTCCAAACGCGAACGAGCTCTCTGCCAAGTTCCAGGTGCGTTCTCTTTGGACTCTCCTTCGAACCTATCGTTTTCGACCTGACACCGTTCTCTCGCCGAACAGCCCACGAACGATCTCGAAGCTTCGATTCAAGCACTCCTCGCTGCTGGTCAAATGCAACAAACCGATCTCGAGAAGGAAGAACAGGCTCAACTCGCTACTCTCGATCCGGCTGACCTCGCCGCACGACGAGCCGAACTTCGTCGTCAACGTGATTTGATGTATCGCGCAGAACGTAAAGCCAAGCGCGTCGCCAAGATCAAGTCGAAAGCTTACCGACGAATTCATCGCAAGGGCAAGGACAAGGATGGACCTCAACTCTCACTCGAAGATCTCGAAGAGCTCGACCGAATCGATGGAGGGGATCGAGTGGCGGAGGAGAAGTCTCGTCTCGAGGTACTACGCGCGAAGGAGCGAGTCACCCTCAAGCATTCACAGAAGGGAGGACGATGGGCGAAGAAGGTTGAGGGACTCGATGGACTAGAAGATGAAAGGAACAAGTCGATTCGGGATATGGTTGAGCGAAGGGATCAGTTACGAAAGAAGATCGCTGGTATCGAGGACGAGGACGAAGACGAGTTTGCGCCGAGTGGTAGTGAGGAGGAGGACGATTCTGGGGACGACGCCGACTTCGATTCGATTCGACGAACCGCTTTCGACGAACTCGCTACTCTCGACGCCAAAGAGGCTGCCGCTGCCCTGAACGACCCGAAGCTGAAGGGTGTCATGAACATGAAGTTTATGAAGGATGCGAGAGCGAGGGCTAGTCGGGAAGTCGATCAAGATGCAGACGATCTGAGACGGAGACTCAAACAGATGGATGAGTTGGCAGAGAAGGAAGAAACTGGAGATGAGTCAGGAGCTCTCGCGCTCTCTCAGCAAGTGCAGGGAAATCTTGGTCGAATGGTGTTCGGTCCGTCATCAACAACCGCTCGAGTCAGTCACAACATGCTCTCCTTACCTCTTGTCTGATCTCACTGATGTCGATTACTCCCTACAGGCTGATCCTTCCGAATCCGAGAACATCGCTCCAAGATCCTCGACTACCACCAAAATCTCTTCGATGGCTATCGAATCTCCCGCTTCCTCCTCCCGTCCATCTTCTTCCCGCAATCGCCCTTCACTCTCAAACCCTGGAACTGCGGCTGAGGCTGAAGTCAACCCTTGGCTCGCCCTTGCCGATCAACCTGATGCCAACAAGGTGTCTCGCAAGAACAACAAAGCTTCATTCGGCAAAGATTCGCTCTCAGCCGCAGAGAAGGTTGCTGGGAAGGCCGCGCGTGTACGATCAAAGCAGACCGACGCTCGTCAAGCCGATCGAGATGATGCGGAAGTCGAGCTCGACTTGAGTGCTGGACTCGTCAGTTCTGGCTCGAAGAAGAAGCAGTCGAAGGCGCCTCAAGTCGGAGGAGCTGTGGCTCGACCTGCTGAAGCAATGGAGGATGACGACTCGGACTTCCAGAGTGATGGCGAGATTGAGGCTCAACGAGGTCGAGGTCCAACCGCTTTCAAACAGCGAGAACTTGTCAAAGAGGCTTTCGCGAATGATGATGTCGTTGCTGTACGTTCTCATCACTTTGTCACCATCGTGAACACGTCACTGACGAGTCATAGCCATCCCTTCGTGCAGGACTTTGAGGAGGAGAAGCGAAAAGAGATTGAACGAGATGCTCCGAAGGAAGAAGACAACACTCTACCTGGATGGGTGAGTGATCTCGTTTCCTCCCTCTCGCTGTATAGCGTGTACTGATCCTCTCTATCGATCGACGTGACAGGGATCTTGGTCTGGGAAAGGTGCGAAGAAGAACAAGAATCAGAAGAAGTTTGTCAAGAAGATTGCCGGGATCGACGCTGCTGAACGCAAAGACGCTGGACTCAATCACGTCATCATCAACGAGAAGAAGGACAAGAAGGCAGCGAAGTACATGCTCAAGGATCTACCTTTCCCTTACACGAGTGCAGCTCAACACGAGCATAAATTACGAACTCCGATGGGTCCAGAATGGTCTACTTCGACGGTAAGCGATCCTACTCCTTTTATTGCCTCTCTTCAACCTTGCAAGCGATCAGCCGCTGATCATCCTGCAACTCTTTAAACAGGTTCTTCGAGACCAGACGATCCCTTCGGTGTTGATTAAACCTGGAGCGACTGTTCGACCTGTCAGTCGTCGACTCTAATCTCTCATCTTCGTTCGTTCGCACATGCTATCCTAGCTTTCTCGTTACTCGTCTACTTCTCCGATTCCATCAGATCGTCTTCGCCGTGTCAATTCCATTTTGATTTTCGAACGGACAGAAGCCACCTTGCCGTCCGAGCCGTCGTTCGACTTTAAAAAACCTCCGAAGAGAAAATGAGTTTCCATGAATTTCTGTTCTAATACCCAAGCAAGTGGTCTTGCCATGCAGTCCGAACTTTCTCCAGAGTTCAAACGGCCAGCGTTTACTCTTTGACTCTCTTTCTCTCTGTCAACGAGGTATAGAAGAACCAGAATCGAGGGGTAAAGTGCGAAAAGAACACGCTACTTTTTTCGCACTGGCTTCCGAGGAAGGAAACTTCGAAGAGAGTCACAAAGGTCGATCGCGCAAGGGGGTCGTCTTCTCAAAAACCCCTTCCGAACTCGATCATTTGAGCAACTTTCGGGCAAGGCAGCAGCATCAGCAGCACGGCAGAGACACAACCTTCGCACTACGCTTTGAAGCTGCGATCGCTGGACCTCCGTCATTTTGAGCCCTTTCCATCTCCATTGCTCATGTCCTCAGTAAGCTCGACGAGCAATCGTGTACTGTAGTGATCTTATGGAGATCTTCCCTTTGAGGAGAGTGAGAGAGACACGCGAAGAAAAGTCTGTGCCGCTCACAATTCAAAAAGTAATAATAAACTGAATCAAGGCACACTGATTGGAGCTCTACGACTGTCATAGTTTACAAAGATTCTCGGATGAGCAACAGGAATTTTGGCGGAGAGAAAGTTGAAATTGTCCATCTCTTCTTCATCGGCTCTCTCACCTCTCGACTCTAACAACACCATCAGCATCTCTCGAGCGGACCAGTAACCCGATAGCGCGCTACATAGGACACGCAACAGCATAGTGAGAAAGTCAAGAGAAGTCTTTCAATCCGCCGTCATTCGACTTTTGGACTCGATCGGTCAATCCTCGGTTTAGCGCTGGATTCTGGACAACGCACGCTCGCGGGAGAGAATGTACAACACAACAGAATGTTACAGCAGGAATCAGCAATAGGGCGAGGCAGTATGGAAGTTGAACCAGTTCCTTCGCAACATTCAACTTTACCTTCTTCTTCTTCCTCATCTTCTATCTCCTCTTCTCCAAATCTACCTTACGACTCTGCCGCTTCCCCTTCATCTCTACCTCCTCCACGACTCCCTTCCATTTCGAGTTTACTCAACAGTATTCCTCCTCCTCCAGGTGAGAACAAACTTCCATCTTTTTCATGATCTCATGTAAATTTTCTGTCAAATTCCTGCAAGCTGACCACTCTCGCGCCGAATCCCCCTTTCCTTTCTCTCCACATAATCCCCATTGCGATCCATCTGTCGTCTTCAGAGCGAGTATTCGACGAAGGGACCCCCTCTGGAACTCCGTCTTCATCTTCTCGCAACTCGTTCGACGGAGGACGCGACGGCTTACCTTCGCTCACCGTCTCGCAACACTCGAATGGTCAATCACCTTCGCATCGACTGCCAGTTCCTCCCGCTGCTGCCGAACCATGCTATCCGACTCCGCCTTACGTTGACGAAAGCGCGAGATTCTCGCTAGAAAACGGACATTCTCCCCGAAACGTTATTTCAACGTCTCCGAACAGCTCGCTCACGAATTGGGATCAGTCATCGGGAGGACTCGGTACTCGTCCTTACTACTCTGCACCGACGAATCAACTTCCCTTCGAATCGCTTTCTCCTTTCGACGCTTCTCAAGCTGCCGCTCACCGACAGCGCAGCGCTTCTCTCAACACCTCGTACCAGACCTACCCTCCTTCCGTCCCTTCTCAAGCACTCCCTTCACCTTATGGTCGACCTTACCCAGGGTTTGCGACGAGTTCAGAGCGAAGGAGCAGTGGAGGAGAAGAAAGAGGACCGCCGCATGGAGGATTAGGACCTTGGAGGAATCGTCGAAGAGGAGCAGAGTCATCGTACGATGCGAGTATGGCTCCACCGCAATGGCAACAGACTGTCACGTACTCTCCGACAAGACCTCGAGCTTTGTCAATCTCGACTGCAGACGATTACTATCCTTCTCGACCAGCCTGGTCTCCAAATACGGCCATGGCACCTCCTCTCCATCACCTAGATCCTATGCAGCGACGGACCGAATCAGACCCGTATCCGATGGAATACTTTCATCGACCTTTCCCTCCAAACACACTGAATCGAAGTGTCGGACCATTGCCAGGAGGAGTGACGAACGATCTCTCGTACCTACGTCTAGGACCAGGAGGAGGAGGAGGAGGAGGAGACATGCCTCGCAACCAATACATTCCCCCTGCCCTTCCAATCCCTCCACCTCTCGTCAACGCACCTTCCGAATCTCATCCTGATTTACGACCCATCATTCTCCCGAGCGGACTACCAGGATCTGCACCTTCTTCCGCTGGCTCAACCTCAACCTCCGTCTTCTCCTCACATTCCGGCACTGGCCTTCCAACGCCAGTTTCAGCCGGACCAAATTCTTCCCTCTCTTCTCCGAACACGTCAAATTCAACCGGTTTGGACTTGATGGGAGGAGGAGGAAGTCATGGAGAATCGTACAACGATTCAAATGCGCCAACCGAAAGCGGGAAATATAGTTGTCCTCACTGTTGTGAGTATCTCTTTCGCAGGACTTGACCCTCCTCTTGACGTTCAAGGACTGATTCACAGTCTTCTCTGTCAGCTAAACGATTCGCTCGTCCCTCCTCTCTACGTATTCACACCTTTTCTCACACCGGAGAGAAACCTTTCACCTGTCCTCAATGTGAACGTGCTTTCTCTGTACAAGTGAGCTTACTTCCTCTCAGATCGACCTTGTCCACCTTCACTGATTCCTCTCGACTCTAGTCAAACTTGCGACGACATCTCAAGATTCACAAGAACGCTGAATCCGCTCCAGCTCCTCGAGGCAGAACTCGAACGGCACCTCAGCCATCGACAACGAATCGTAACGACGCTGGTGGAGCAGAACTAGGCCATCGAAGTAGTAACGATATGGAAGATGATGAAGATGTCGACGCAGAAGCAGAACGAGACGAATCTGCTCCACCACCTCTCCCTTCGCCAAACTCCTATCGAGATGCAAATTCTGCTTTCCCGAGCGTGTTGATGCGATGATAAACACACTTGCGCTTTATGTATATAGTCAATCTCTTCTCCTCTAGGCCGCCCTCTCGCATCAGCAAATCGGTTTTTATGCATCCCTAATCTCAATCTCACGATACCCACCCTTTACTCTTTCCTCTGTTCTTTTCATCTTTGGTTCTGCCTCTCTCTTCCTTTTGCCTTTCCTCACTTGGTTTTCGCATACCTCCTTCCTCCCTCCACAGAGCTTGCAGTGCTGTACTTTTGTTGTTTTTACTCTCTCTCTCTCTCTCTCTTGGGTTACTCTTTCTAGATCTCCTTCTCATAGGAAGGAATGGAGTTTGGGGAAAACGAAATGATGATGGTTTTCCTTCTTCGAGTGAGTTCACACAGAGAGGACCGTTCTACAGATGTCTGGTCTTGTTCCTACTAGCACTCCTAGCCGGTCTCCTCATCTTGGTTCGACCACTTCCATCCTCTCCCTCGATCTCTCGTTCCTCCTGCATCGAACCCCCTTCACTCTTCTCCAAACCCATTCCAAACTTGGCCTTCTCCTGCTTCTCCTTGTCTCGTTTCGCTTTCACCTCCTTCTTCTTCGCCAACGCCTCATCAGAAGATTTCTCTTGAGGTACGAAAGACATCTCCATAACTCCTCCAGGTCCACCTCGAATGATATCGTCTCCGTCTGTTCGAACGGTAGGTTCCGATGCAGCTCCCTTTCTTCGTTTCGTCGTCGAAGTGGCATCTCCAGCAGCTTCTCGTGTTCGTTGGGCGAAAGATTGAGTCGCTCGTTGTTCATGAGAGGCGAGAGGTCGGGCTCGGGCCGCAGTGATAGCTTCGTCGTCTGAACCATCGGCGACGACGAGGGAAGGTTTCGGTCGAGCTGCTGCTGTCGGTCGAGATGAAGATGGACGGGAGGAAGAAGCGGAAGAGGATTTGATACGAGAAGTAGGTGCAGGTTCGTTCGGTCTTCGAGTGATCTTGTCAAAGCCGATGTCTGTCGATCGAGGAGAAGAGGTGAGTCAACGCCGCGGAATAGAGGAGGAGAAGAGAGCTCACCGATCGAACTGTCCGAATCTGAATCATCTTCGCCGTTCTCACTTCGTTCCGAATCACTCGCCTCCTCGTTCTCTTCGACATCACTATCATCCTCGTTGTCTCGATTCCGGTTGGGTTTCGTCGAAGGGTTGAGCAATTGGAACTCCCTCGACTCCTCGTCAATCTCGAAATCGGGATTCTCAAAGATGGCACCGAATCGATCGTCCTTGAGCAACGAAGGTTGATCTGCCATCTTGTCTGCTTTTCTCTTCCTCTTCTTCCTCTTCTCGTCGTCCTCATCCTCGTCATCGACGATCCCAGCTTCCTTCTTCCTCTGCCTCTCCTCCAACTCTTTGATCTTCTTAGCCAAAGTCTTGTTGACCTTGATTCCAGAAGTTTCGGCACTCTTCGATTGCTTCTTCGCTCCTCTGATACGTGACTCTTGTTCGGCGGCGAGTTTGTCTCGAATGAGCTTGTCTCGATGTTCGGCGTAGGCGAAGGGGTTCGCGATAGCTTTCGCTTTCGTGTAGAGTCGCAAGTCGATGAAGTATCCGTGCATGTAAGGTTTGAGAGTATCGGAACCGACGAGGTGAGTGAGGTTGAGACTGTACATCTCGATCCAGTCAGCTTCATCAGGTCGAGGATAATGGAAGAAGGGCTCACTCTTCGAGTTCTTGACGGTCGACAAACTTGTAATCGTCGTAAAGTAAAGTATCTTGATCCTCTTCCATCTCTTCCGTCATATTGTCCAAGAATCGACACCATTTAGGTGCAGGACCCAATTGAGGAACGTAGTAACCAGTCATGGGAGAAGTTTCGTTGGCGAGGAAGACTAATCCGGTTCCAGGGTAGACGTGGAGATCGTTGATTTGCATTGGAGGGTTGATCGCGACGAGATTGGTACCCTGCCGTGAGAGTCGAGATCAGCACGCGGAATCGGAGATCGAGACGTGAAGTAGAACTTACAGTTTCTTTACCCCAAATCTTGACCACCTTTTCATCCGCACTCGCAACCCATCCACCTTCAGCTTCAGAATCTCCCGCTCCCTGTCTCCCACTTTCAATCCATTCGACTTTCTTGACCGGTAATCCATAACCCTGGTCCTTCGTCTGGTATGGTCTGTTCGCTCGTAAGTCGTACAACAAGACGTGACCCGTACTTGTTCCGACGGCGAGGTTGAGTCCATCCGATTTGTTCGCCAACGAAGTGACTGATAAACCCATCGAACCCAAATAATCATCGACTCCAGGTAATTTCGGTTGTAGCAAACTCGCTGACGATTGACTCGATCCCATCAATGATGTGTAAGGTAACCTCAATAACCCAGCTCTCGTCCTACTCCTAGGATCCCATAATTCGACCGTACCCCTGCCTTGAACCGTTTCCGTTCCGAAACACATCAATTGATGAGCCGGATTGATATCGATCGCGTTGACTCCCAATACCTTATCCCCCGTCAATCCACCTCCTACTCCACTTCCCGATTCACCTCCATCAGGTCCTTCCGTCGAACCTTCCAATGAAAAAGGTTTCATGAATCTTCCCACTTCCATATTCATCCTCCAAACTTCACTCCCTTGTCCACCTACCAAGGCGTCACAGGTCGGGAAGTGATACGCGAGGGTTCTACCATGTCGGGGCATTCGTACTCTGTAGTGAGATGAGGATTGAGTGTGTAAATCGAGTGAACGATCAGATTGTAAATGTAGAGTTTTCGTCCAATCTGAACTCAGGATCTAGATACTCGCTCCTTCCTATTTGATCAGCTCAACTAGACCCATCACGAGAAGGATAAGAGAAGGGTTGTTACATACGCAGAAATCTATATTTTCACTATCCGTTACTCTCTCACTCTTTAATGACAATTCCTCGAGATCAAACACTTTCATCCTAGGTTTGTAAGTACCGGTAGCCAATAAATATTTACCATCCCTAGTAGTTTTCAACTTGTTACTAGCTTCAGGGAACTCGAAATCCTACTCTCGCTCTCCCTCTTGATCAGCTTTCCCTCTCCTCAATCTCACGTAGGGAGAGTGGTTACTCACTTGAATTAAACGAATCTCTCCTTCACCACCAGTACCTCCTTGACCACCTGCCTTTCTGCGTCGTTTGCCTTTTTCCTCCACTTTGGCTTCCAACCAAGCAGCTGCATTCTTCCCTGTTGTACCTCCTCCATTCACGCAATAGATCTTGGCAGCTCCTCCAGTAGAAGCTAACGTCACTACCATCTGATCGAGGTGAAGTTGAAGTCTGGAAGTTGAGGGATGAGAAAAAGGTTGAAAGCGCAGATTAGTATTTTTGATCAATGCAATTTCGCAAAGTCCAAAAACTCGAATCTCGTGTCAAGTGAGGCATAGTGGAGAGTAATGCGTAGATATTGTGTTACAACAGAACAGAGAGGAATACTGTAGTTGACCAAAAAAAAGAATACGAGAAAGAAGGGAAATCTATCTGTCAAGCTGAGAAAGACCTCTCATTCTCCAGTATCGAAATCCCCATTATCCATCTACACGCCCATCACCACATCGAGTATAATCAAGCGAGCGAGGGAGAGAGCGAGAAGGAGAGAAAAAAAGGGAAATGAAGAAGCAGAGTACAGTAGATTTGCATCAGTTCTCGCTCACAATCACGGTAGAACGAGAGAGATTGAGGAGATACTTACATCTTTCGGTTCCTTTGGTTCTTCATTCTCACCATATTGAATAGCGTTATCAATGTGACTCAATACGACTCCTACTGAATCTTCGTCTGTCACGTCGAGGGGTAAGAATTGTACCATGTTGAAATCCTCAATCTACCGAATCAACTCACTCTCTGTTAGTTCATCTTGAGTGGAGGAGGGTGAAGGGGAGAGATGGGAAGATACGTACGAGTTGGACGAGTGCGGAATTGAGAGAATGGAATTTTGGATTGGTTTTACTATTCACGTTTGTTCTCAACAACTCTGGATCTGGATCGAGGAACCTGTAACCCCAACGTCCTCCTAATCAGCGTGTGCTCTTCATCGCTGAGTAGTCAGAGAGTTCAGGCAGCATACCTATCAACATCTTTCCTCCTTTTAGTTCCTTCCTTCCTGACCAAATCCATTTTACTCATGACATTGACCGTAGGAACCTCTAATCCAACCATACAACTCATAGCTGACAATACACCACTAAAATATTTCGTAGGGTCCTCCATGAATTGCGACTCGAGTAAGTAAACCGATACTAAATTGATTTGCATCGTTGTCGTCAAAAGTTTGGCGAGGCGTGGGAGGATCGGGATATGAGTATAGAGTTCAATTTGTCCGGGACAATCAATAATGAGCTTATAGAGAGAGGGATCAGCGCCAGAAGAGAGCAGAGAGAGCGAGAGCGAGAGAGAAGAGACGTACATAATCATCCTCGAATTCTCCCAATGCATCACTCAACCAATCCAAATTCTGCATCAAATACCTAACATGACTCTCCTTCTTTCGATCAGCATCTCTTGAATCAACCACTACTAGAGAGAGAAAGAGAGAAGTACGTACTCGAAACAATAAATCAAAGCACCATTCGGACCCAACTCTAAATCCTCCATGACTTCTTGCAAACTAACCAAATCTTTGATATCGATCGAAGGCGGGTACTCGAATTTGTCGGCGGCTGGATCGAGGTTGAACAAGTGGACGGATCGACCTAAGGATTGAGCGTGCGTGATTAGAGAGGCACAGAAGGTGGATTTGCCAGCTCCTGCGGGACCAGTTACTAGTACTGCGTCTGTAGAGAGGGTAGGAAGGATCAGTAAGAGAGGAGGAGAGAAGGAGAGGGGGGAGAGGGAGGAAGGGAAAAGGGAAACTTACATCGCATTTTTGAATGGGGAGAGGGAGAGCTACTGAGCAGAGTTTGGCTGGAAGTTGCCTATTGAGGTAGTAGTAGAGTCTAGACTGAGCGAGTGCGTGAATGAGAGTGAATGGGATAGAGAGAGGAGAAATGAGGGAAGCTTCTTTCAACTCTTTTACTATTCACTCTCACAAACTCAAACCAGCTCTACCTACTCTCGGATCCTACTAGAAGCTACTAATTAGTCTACGATCAAGTCAGATTGTTCATCATGGTGAGTAGTCGCTACTTTCTTCTCAATCCTTTTTTTCTCATTTCTCATCAACTTAACTCTCCCGACTCGCTCACCCGCTCACCTGCTTCCCTTGGCATGTGTCATGTCATGTAGAAAATCAAAACCATGCATCGATCCCTCGAGGATCACCTCCCTTCTACCTCTTCCACCGCCGCACCAGTCTCTCGCAACCTCGATCCAACTCTCCATCCTTTCGCTCGTTCAAGGGAATACAAACGTGCCGTAACCGCTTCTAAACTCGACAGAATGTTTGCGAAACCTTTCATCGCCTCGTTGGAAGGACACGGAGATGGGATTTATACAATGTGTAAAGATTCTGAAGGGGCTTTGGGAAGGATCGCTACCGGTGCAGGAGATGGTGAGGTTAGGGTATGGGACTTAGGATCACAGAAGACGGTTTGGAATGTCGAGAACGCTCATAAAGGCATGGTGAAAGGAGTTTGTTTCTCTCAACCCATGGTTGGAGAGGATGGGAGGGTAGAGAAGAAACCTGCACAACAAACTCAAGATGGAGTCAGGGAGAGGAATTTGAAGAGGAAGAGAGCGGCGATTGGGTTCAAGGGGAAAGGGAGAGCAGGAATGGACGACGAGTTGGACGATTTGGACGATGAAGAGTATCAGGAGGAACAGGGAAAGATTGATTTGATGGAGAGTAAAGGAAGTGAGAGGGTCTTGAGTTGTAGTACCGACAAGACGGTGAAACTTTGGGATATCAAAGGTCAGAGTGGGAAACAGGCAACTCCTTTACAAACTTATAATGGAAAAGCTGGATTCAAGTCAGTTTCTACTTTCATTCTCTACCCTCGTTGCTCTTGCTGATACAAAGGTGACTTCGTGCAGTTCAATCTCTCACCACAGATACGATCCCTTATTCGCCGCCGCTTCTCACTCGATCGAGATTTTCGACGAAACGAAAACTTCTCCCATCTCAACTCTCAAGTTCCACTCGACCTCGAATTCGTCAGTCGGTGAACACATTGTCAACGTCGCATTCAACAAATCGGAGACGAACGTATTGGCTAGTTCGGGAAGTGATAGGACTGTAGTGTTGTACGATTTGAGGAGTGGTAAAGCATTAGGAAGGGTAGCTATGCAGGTAAGTCCCACACTGCTCTCACTATCTCTCGAAGTCGACGTGCTGATAGGTGAGTTTGGGCTTTGTACAGATGCGAGTGAATCAATTATGTTTCAATCCTTTACAACCTCCAATCCTACTCTGCGGTTCAGAAGATCACAACCTCTACACTTTCGATATGCGAAACCTGTCCTCTACCACCCAAGTTTACAAAGGACATGTTGGAGCGTACGTTTCCTATTCGATTCTCGGCGTCTCCTTCTCCCTTGCTGATTCCGTCGGAATCCCTGCAGTGTCATGTCTTGTGATTGGTCTCCTAGTGGAAGAGAGTTCGTTAGTGGAAGTTATGATCGAACGGTTCGATTGTGGAAGAATGGAGAAGGAGGTTCACGAGATACCTATCACACAAAACGAATGCAACGGTAAGCTTTCCTCCTCTCGCCCTTCTTCCTATGTTTCCTCAACTTACAATCCTCCGCGACGTAGGGTATTCTCGACGCTCTATACGCTCGATACGAGATTCGTTTTGTCTGGATCAGACGATGCGAATCTACGAATTTGGAAGAGTCGTGCAGGAGACAAACTCGGAGTCGTCGACAAGAAGGAACAGGTTCAAAGAGAGTACCGAGAAGAATTACGGAACAAATGGTCGACTGTCGCTGAAGTTTCCAAGATTGAAAGGTACGTTTTCCCCTCTCTTCTTGAGTTTGCTTCGAATGCTGATCATGATTTCGAGGGCGACTACAGGCAAAGGTACTTGCCGAAACCTATTCATCAAGCTACGAAACTCAGGAGGGAGATGTTGGATGCCGCTAGCAACAAAGAGGATAATAGGAGACGACACGCTCCTAAGGGAGTCGATCCGGAGAGCCTCAAACCTAAAGCCCAGAGGAAGGTTGCGATTCAGAAGGTGGAGGGCTAGAGGGAGGGAATCAGGGTGGAAGGAGGAGCGGGAAAGGAAGAGGTGTTCTGCAGACAGTTTCGATCTTTTCGAAGACGAGGAGCAATGCTACCCATTTCTCTCGTTCTCGCCTCTGAGTGTCGGACACCGTGATGGGTGCCTCACTGTGCAAGTTGGAACCGTCAAAACAGACAAGGACGTCGTGAACCGACTCGATCGCTCTGCGAAAGCTTTACCTGTTTCTCACAACTCTGGCAACCTCTTCCTCGAGACTCTCACGTATAGCTTCGTCGTTCTCTTCGGTGCTGGTGGTAATCAAGTAGACATGCCGTTTTGGCCCTCAATCGTTAGTCTTTCATTCTGGCACGACTCTGATTTCGAACGTAGACACTAACTCTTTGACCAGTAGCGGAAGTGTGAACGAATGCAGCTCACTTGCAGATGCAGATGGCTCCTTTGTCCCGCCGAGATGAACAGCCGGCTCGTGCATCTAACGTCGACGAGTGCCTCATCTTTCGTGAAAAGTAAGGAAATTTGGTGAGAGAGCGATTGACGAGCACCCGAGAAGCGACAGCCCAGATTCGCGCAAGCATGTCCGTACCCCTTCTGAGCAGCTGTATACAGTGCCCAGATACTGTCAGTGCTTCGAGACTGCAGCTGAGAGATCGCAGAGAATAAGTTTCGATCGGCTATAGAATCGCACGAGCGGAGAGACGTCTCGGGCGTCAGATTAGTCGTCCATGTATCCTGTAGTCGTATCAGGATGCTGAGGCAGAAGCTGCCAGGCGTGAGAGAAGGACATCGGGCGACATAATCTTGAGGAGCACTCTGAAGGGAGTCGTTATCCAATTCGAATGTTGGAACATTTGATTCTTCGTCAGTTCGCATGCTCATCGACCACGTTACGACGATCTAACAACGATGAACTGTATTCGATCAAGGTTCCGCTGTATTCCTTGAGAATGCGAAACACTGTCAGGAGCAGGTTTGTTGAGACAGCAATATTTCCTCCTTTGGGTGGCCAAATCTTAATCTGAAACACTTCTACTTCTTCTCGGCGGTCGCTGCTTCCGGACACAGCCTCGTACCGAGATCGTACAGATCAGACAAGGATTCCCTTGGTCGCTGCCTGTGAAAGATGCGAAAGTCAGGTCTTCTCTTTCCTCCTTAATCCTTTCACTCGTCACCCTCAGATGTAAGCTCGTCGCCCGCTTACGTCTCCCCCTCTTTAAGAGTCTCATCGCTGACCTCAACTCGCTCCGAACTAGCTTTTCCGCACCGACCTCGCACGATCATGCCAGTTCAACTCCCCTCGATCTTCTACGACATCGCTCGTCAGCCTGCCGTAGCAGTTGGTCTCCCTCTCGTATTCGGATCCCTCGGAGGTCTCTTCACGAAGTATTCGATCGAAACCTGGTATTCGACGCTCAAGCGACCTCGTTTCAG
>Ga0308160_10001231_pt1 | contig 37826 bp, 35 predicted proteins | sample PhyFR1_FD_201036 | JGI IMG/M metagenome (GOLD analysis project Ga0308160, IMG submission 201036) | Phyllosphere microbial communities from UC Gill Tract Community Farm, Albany, California, United States - DLSLF.R1 | ecosystem: Host-associated > Plants > Phyllosphere > Unclassified | place: USA... | reverse complement strand
ATGCGTGCTCTCGCGAATACAGCGACCGGTTACCAGGAGAGGTGGCAGAGTGGTCGAATGTACCTGACTCGAAATCAGGCGTACGGGTGACCGTACCGTGGGTTCGAATCCCACCCTCTCCGCCAAAAAAGAAAAGGGCTCCCGAAAGGGGGCCCTTTTTTCGTTCGTGGTTGGCCTTTACGTCAACTGTGACAATCTGTGATTTTTTCAGATTAGCAACATGTTATGCTCAGCTGAATATCACCCAGCGCACAGGCATGTCGTGAACACCAATCAGCCCATCAGCGAATCCGACCTTTCCCTCGCGCGCGCGACCGGCTTTTCGGAATGTGCGATCGCGCTTCGCCGCGCCCTCACCACCACCCCGAGCGGGTGGCTGCTCGCCGTCTGGTTCTGCTGGGACCGCGTTCCCGTCCATTCCATCGTGCTGTGGTTGGGAATCGCGGCCGCGATCTGGGCCGGCAGTCTATGGGTGCTGCAGAACATGATCGGCGCCGGCTCGACGCGCAACTCGCATCGCAGGCAGCTTCGGTGGATTGCCGGACTGGATGGTTTTGCCTGGGGTCTGCTGACATGGTTCCTGATGGGCCACGACCCCGTGCTGGACGCCGTGCTGATGGCGCTGCTGTGCGGCGTCACGTCGATCAATGCGCAGGTCTATGGCACCTATGTGGTGGCCTATTACGGCCAGATCGGCATCCTGTGGGCGATCGCCGTCGCCGGCTTGTTGCTGACCGGTAGCCAGAGTGCGCTCGATTACATTGCCGGCCTGAGCGTTTTTATCGGGCTCACCGCCTATTACACACGTGCGATCTCACAACGCTTGCTCGAAGGGATACGCTTGCAGCACGCCAATGCCTCACTGGCGGCGCAATTGCGTACGGCGCTCCAGAAGGTCGAGCTCGATGCCGCGACCGACGCGCTGACGGGGCAGTGGAACCGCCGGGCCCTCGATGACGTCCTCAAGCAGCAGGTCCAGCGCCGCGCCGTCTCCGGCAACACCTTTTCCATCCTGATGCTCGACATCGACTTCTTCAAGAAGATCAACGATGAATTCGGTCACCTCGTCGGCGACGACGTGCTGCGCGCGTTCGCGCAGAAGCTGCGCGAGTTTCTGCGTTCGGACGATGTCTGCGCGCGCTTCGGCGGCGAGGAGTTCGTCGTCGTTCTGCCGGATACGTCCCTGGCAGTAGCGATCGACATTGGCGAGCGTATCCGCCGAGGCATCGCGCAGACGCCCCTGCTGACCAAGCCGAAAGTGCAGGCCACCGTGTCGATCGGCGTGGCGACCATGGAGCAAGGCCAGAGTATTACCGAGCTGTTTGCCGCAGCCGATGCCGCCGTCTACCTTGCCAAGAATGCCGGACGCAACCAGGTGCGCTCGCACGTGCCAATGCCATTGCAGATCGGCGCCATGCAGGGCTGAACGGCGTAAATGGCGATACCCCTGGTCGCTTTGCGCAAGACCAAATCCAAATTATTCCGAGACCAAAAGCGGCACGCTATTATTTTAATAATTCGCAACATCGCGCCCACGTAATTCGAACTGACATCTGAGGCTGGAGGCGGCATGGACGGTGTGATCTTCCTCGTGTTCCTGGTATTGGCCTACCCCTTCATTGCGGCCTGGATGGTTGGCGCCGGGCGCGGCCGCAGGCTGGAAGCGCTGGAGCAGGAAGTGGCTGCGCTGCGCAAGGCGCTCGAGGCAGCGCAGCGCAAAACGGCGGATGGCGCCGAGCCGGCTACTGCAGCCGCCCCCACGCCCGCGCCTGAGCCGCAGTCCGAGGCCTTCCCCCTGCCGGAAGAAGCTGCTGCCCCCGAACCCGCGCCGGAAGAGTGGCAAACCGAGCCCATCCGCGCAACCGTTGCGGCCAGAAGCGCCGAGGCGCCGGAACCCGAAGCCGAACCTGCTGCCGCAGCCTCCCTCGCCACGCACGCCGCGCCACCGCTGCCAAGCCCGCCAACCCCGTCAACCCGGTCAACCCCGCCACAACCCGCATCCACGCCGCCACGCTGGCTGATCGCTGCAAAGAACTGGCTCCTGACCGGCAATCCGGTTGCCAAGATCGGCCTGGTCATCCTGTTCATCGGCGTCGGCTTCCTGATGAAATACGTTGCCGGGACCGTCGTCGTGCCGATCGAGCTGCGCCTGGCCGGCGTGGTGCTGGCCGACCTGGCGCTGCTGGGCTGGGGCTGGCGCCTGCGTTCGACGCGCCGCGAAATCGGCCTGCCGGTGCAGGGCACGGCGATCGCCATCCTCATGCTCGTCATCTTCGGCGCCTACCAGCGCTACGGCCTGCTGCCGGCCGGCTTCGCCTTCGCTCTGCTGGTGGCGCTGACCGCCTTCACCTGCCTGCTCGCGGTGCTGCAGGATGCGTTCTGGCTGGCGGTATTTGGCATCACGGGCGGCTTCGCCAGTCCCTTGCTGGTGTCGACGGGACAGGGCAACCACATCGCGCTGTTCTCCTACTATGCGCTGCTGAACGCGGGTGTGTTCGCGCTGGCCGTCCAGCGCAACTGGCGTCCGCTGAACCTGCTCGGCTTCGGCTTCACCTTCGTGGTCGGCGCCTTGTGGGGCGGCCTGCGCTATACGCCGGACAACTACCCGTCGGCGCAGGGCTTCCTGATCCTGTTCTTCGTCTTCTACGTCGCCATCGCGCTGGCCTATGCGCGCCGCCAGCAGACCCGCCTGAAGGATTACGTCGATGCCACGCTGGTGCTGGGCACGCCCTTGCTGGCCTTCGGCCTGCAGGTGGGCCTGGTCAAGGACAGGCACTTCGGCCTGGCGCTGTCGGCGCTGGCGCTGGGCGGCTTCTACCTGACGCTGGCGACGGTCCTGTGGCGCCAGGGGCGCGAGCGCTGGCGGCTGCTGGTCGAAACCTTTGCCGCGCTGGGCGTGATCTTCGGCACCCTGGCGATCCCGTTCGCGCTCGATGCGCGCTGGACCTCGGGCGCGTGGGCGCTGGAAGGCGCAGGCTTCGTGTGGATCGGCCTGCGGCGCGGGCAGCGCCGCACCTGGATGTTCGGCATGCTGCTGCAGATTGGCGCGTGGCTGAGTTTTAGCGGCTCGGCGGCCGGACTGGATGCGGGCGCCGCGCTGGCATCGCATCTCTGGCTCGGCTTTGCGGTGCTGACCGGCAGCGCTTTCGCCATGGCGGCGGCGCTGCGGCGCCATGCGGGCGGCGAGGCGCCGGTCGTGTCGACGCTTGCAAACTGGGCGCTCGCCATCGCCGCCGTCTGGCTCGTCGCAGGATGGTGGGCCGAAGCCATGCTCCGCACCAGCGGCAGCGTGCTGGCGAACTGGCTGGTGAGCGGCGCCATTCTCGCCACGGCGCTGCTGCTGTTCATCGCTGCGAAGATGGCCTGGCGGATGGCAGGCTGGCTGGCGCTGGGCGCGCAGCTGGCGGGCGCCATCGGCCTGCTGGCGGTCAGCATGGATGGCTGGACGAGGCTCGACCTCATCGAACAGCTGCGCGACAAACCGCTGCTCGGCGCCCTCATGATCGCGCTGGCGGCCTTCGCGACCAGCCGCATGACCGGACGCGCCGAAGCCGATCGTGCCGATCCAGCGGATGTAGCCAGCAGGCGCCTGGCGCCGGTCTTCCTCGGGTGGGGCGCGGTCTGGTGGTTCGGTCCTGTCATCGCGATCGCGGCCGCGCGCCTGCTGTCCTGGCTGCCGCCCGCGTTCGGTACGCCGGCTGCGCGCTGGACCCTGCTGTACGCGCTCGGCGTCGGCCTCACGGTTGTTGCGAGCACGCTGCTGGGACGGCGCCTGCAGTGGAGGCAGCTGCGCCGGCTGGGCATGGCCTGCTGGCTGACGCTGGCGGCGGTGACGCTGGCGGCCTTGAGCGACCTGTACGGCGCGCGCCTGCTGCCCGCGTCGGCGGTGTGGCTGGCCTGGCTGGTGCTGCTGGCCAGCGGCGAATATCTCCTGCTGCAGCGGCCGGGCAGCAGAACGCCGCGCAGCCGCCGGGGCCTGCAGGCCGTGCACCTGCTGCGGACCGCCGGGCCATGGCTCGCGCTCTGGCCGGCGGGCTCCATCCTGATCGACGGCTGGCTGCGCGTATCGAACAGCATCCCGGACCTGGCCGCGGCGGACAGCTGGGCGACCAGCGCCGCCTGGGGCAACTATCTCCCGACCTGGGCGATGATGCTGGTGCTGGCCGCGCTGCGCCGCCGCAGCCACGCTGGTAGCGACAGCGGCCAATGGCCAACACGGCCGCTCGCCGGCTGGTACCGCAGCGTGCTCATCCCCGGCGGCGCTCTGCTGGTGCTGGCACTGGCGGCGGTATGGAACCTCAGCCAGGACGGCACGATGCTGCCCTTGCCCTATCTGCCGCTGCTGAATCCCCTCGACCTCACGACCGGCTTTGCCCTGGTGCTGTGGGCCAGTGCAGTCGAGGTGTCCACCAGCCAGCGCCTGCGGATCGCGGCCCTGGTCCTGGCCTATGCCTGGTTCAACCTGATCCTGCTGCGCAGCGCCGCGCATTACCTCGGCATTCCTTACCGCTTCGACGAACTCGCGGCATCGCAGTTCGTGCAGGCCATGCTGTCGCTGGTGTGGAGCGCCAGCGCCCTGGTCATCATGCGCTACGCCGCGCAACGGGCGATGCGCCGCACCTGGGGCGCCGGCGCGCTGCTGCTCTGCGTCGTCGTCGGCAAGCTGTTCGCGGTCGATCTCGCCAACGGCGGCAGCATGGCGCGCGTGGTCTCCTTCGTCGGCGTCGGCCTGCTGATGCTCCTGATCGGCTATTTCGCGCCTTATCCGAAGACGGCGGAGGGCGCGGTTGCGCCGCCGTCCACAACTTGAGCGCACGCGGAGACACCATGTTTGCATTCCTCGGCCGGCGCCGTATGGACCAGATCATCGCCGGCATGATGCTCGTCCTCTCGAGCGCTGCAGCCGCCGCCGACACGCCCGCCAACTATGCCTACACGATCCCGGTCGGCGTGAGCGGCAAGCAGGCCATCGTCCAGCTGCGGCTGCCGCGCGCGGTCTATCTCGGCGCCCGCACCGCCGGCCTGAGCGACCTGCGCCTGTTCGATGCGGCCGGCGCCGCGATGCCGTTTGCGCTGGTGGAGCGGATGCAGCAGGCGCAGGTATCGAAGGCGACCGCGCCGGCAGCCGTGTTCCCGGTGCGTGCGCCCGCAGGCGCGAGGCAGGGCCTGCCGGAAGGACTGCAGATCCAGACGCGCGAGGACGGCGCCGTGATTTCGGTGACGACGCCTGCCGCGCGCGGCGCCGGGGATGAACTGGCCAGTCTCGTCCTCGACATCCAGCCCCCGGGAAAGGCGCCCGGCAAGGATGAAAGCGTGGCCGTCTCGGCGCTCGCGCTGCAGCTGCCGCAAGGCGTCGACAGCTACCACGCGCGGCTCGTGATCGACACCAGCGACGACCTGCAGCGCTGGCAGCCGCTGACGGAAGCATCGGTGAGCTGGCTGGTCAACAGCCAGGGCGCGCGCGTGCGCAAGGACCGGATCGCGTTCCCGCCGCGGCCCTTCCGCTATGCCCGCATCGCCTGGGTGGAAGGCAAGCCGATCGAGTTCGGCATCGCGGCGGAATTCGTGGTCTCGCACCAGGCGGCCCAGGAATGGGACAGCGTGGTGCTGGCGGCGGCTAGCGCCATGCCCGGGGAAGATCTGGTCTACGCGGCGCCGGTCGCAATTCCGGTGCAGGCGCTGGGCGTGGTGTTCCATGGCGAGAATGCCGTGCTGCCGGCCGCGATCGGACAGTATCGGCAGCAGCAGGGCAGGGAGCTGCAAGCGCTCACCAGTGCGACCTTTTACCAGTTGACGCAGGACGGCCGGCAGCGCGTGTCGGGCAATGTCGAGGTGCCGCTCACGCATGCATCGGAATGGGTGCTGAGGCCGCAGGCGAAGCTGGCGGACCGCCCGGAATTGCGCCTGCTGTGGAAACCGGCGGCCATCGTGTTCATGGCCGGCGGGAAGGGACCTTACACGCTGGCCTTCGGCCGCGCCGGCGTGCAGCCCGTGTTCCAGCCGCTCGACCAGGTGGCGCCCGGATTTTCGCTGTCCGAACTAGCCTCGCTCGAGCAGGCGACCAGCGGCGAAGCGGTGCGCCAGCAAGCGGCGGACGGGTTCAGCGAAATGGGTGGCGCGGCCGGGATGTTCCAGCGCCGCGAGTTCTGGCTATGGGCGCTGCTGCTGTGCGGGGTGGCGGCGCTGGCGGCGATGGCCTGGCGCCTGACGCGCCAGCTCAAGGACAGCGCGTCCGGCCAGCCGCCGCCCTGAGCTTCAGCGCATGGCGAGCGCCGCGCGTTTCGCCGGCGCCTGGACTGCAGCCGGTGCTTGCGCGCCGACCTTGAACACGCTCACCAGCTTCGCCAGCTCGGCCGCCTGCTGCTGCATCGCCTGCGCCGCTGCGGCGGCTTCCTCGACCAGGGCCGCGTTCTGCTGGGTCACGCCGTCCATGTCCATGATGGCGCGGTTGGCCTGCTCGATGCCGTGGGTCTGCTCCGAGGTGGCGGCGCTGATGTCGGCCATGATGTCTGCGACCTTGCCGATGCTGTCGACCACTTCGCTCATCGTCATGCCGGCCTCGTCGACCAGGCGGCTGCCGGCGCCGACCTTGCCGACCGAATCGTCGATCAGCACCTTGATTTCCTTGGCTGCCGCGGCCGAGCGCTGGGCCAGGTTGCGCACTTCGCCGGCCACGACCGCGAAGCCGCGGCCCTGTTCGCCGGCGCGCGCTGCTTCCACCGCCGCGTTCAGCGCCAGGATGTTGGTCTGGAAGGCGATGCCGTCGATGACCGAGATGATGTCGACGATCTTCCTGGAAGAGTCGTTGATCGAGCCCATGGTGTCGACCACCTGGGCCACCACCGCGCCGCCGCGCGCAGCCACGCTGGAGGCGGTGCGGGCCAGTTCGTTGGCGGTGTGGGCGTGGTCGGCGTTCTGCTTGACCGTCGAGGTCAGCTCTTCCATCGTCGATGCCGTCTCTTCCAGCGAGCCGGCCTGCACTTCGGTGCGAGAAGAAAGGTCGGCGTTGCCGGTCGCGATTTCGCTGGAGGCGTGGGCGATGTGGTGGGTGGCTTCGCGCACGTGGCTGACCAGTTCCGCCAGGCGCGCACGCATGGTGTCCATCGCGAACAGCAGGCTGCCGCGGTCGCCGTCGCGCAGCGCGACCTGCACGTCCAGTTCGCCGTTGGCGATGCGGCCGGCGATGTCGGCGGCGTAGCCCGGTTCGCCGCCCAGCTGGCGCAGCAGGCTGCGCGTGATCAGCCAGGCCATGCCGCCGCCGACCAGCGTGGCGAGCAGGGTGATCAGGAGGGTCTGACGGCGCGCGGCCTGGTGCGCTGCCGCGGCCTGGTCGGCGGCGGCGTTCACTTCGCGCTCGAGGTGCTGCACCATCTCGTTCATGGCGACGATGGTCCTGGTCTGCAACGGCTGCAGCTCGTTCAGCAGCACGCGGTTCGAATCTTCGCGCTGGCCGGCTTTCACCAGCGCCGTCATCTTGGTAACCACGTCGACCGAAGCGGCGCGCGCGGCCACGATCTTGTCGAGGTCGGCCCTCTCGGCATCGGTGGACAGCATGGCGGAGAGCTTTTCGAACAGGACCTTGTACTCGGCGCGGTTGGCGGCCAGGCGCTTGTTCTCGGCGTCGATCTCGGCTTCGTCGCTCATCAGCGCGATGTTGCGGCCGTTGATGATCGCGTTCATGACCGACTGGCGCAGGCCGGCCACCAGGCGGACCTTGACGTTGTCGCTGTCGACGATGCGGGTCATCTTTTCCTGCATGGTCGCCATGTTGGCGACGCCGTTGATGGCCAGGGCCACCATCAGGATGAGGACGATGGAGAAACCGAGCGCGAGCCGCGCCCATACCTTGAGATTGCTGATCTTCATGAGGAATCGGTTGTTCAAGACGGGAGCAGCCGATTATATGTGCAATGAATATTGCCGAACAGAAATTTTGACCGGTTATTACAATTTGCCTATCGATTCGTGGTTTTTTAACCGCGCTTCACTGCATGCAGCCAGACCGCGGCAATCCGCTCGACCTGCTCGTAGCCCTCGCACTCCAGCTGGCCGCCGAAGATGTCCGGATCCAGCTCTTCGTACAGCCAGTCGTCGCAGGCTTCTTTCAGCAAGGGCCGGATTGCCGACAGAAAGCGGTCCTCGCCGGCGACGATCGCGACCCCGGTATAGAGCAGCAGGCTGCCGCCCGGCAGCAGGCGCGCCAGCCCGGCCTTGACGATGTCGATCGACAGGCCGGCGCCGTGCTCGCCGCCGCCGTGGCGGTAGGGCAGCTCGTCGGCATCGAGGATGTAGGGCGGGTTCGACATCACCACGTCGAAATGGCCATCGACGCCATCCAGCAGGTTGCTGCGGCAGGGGATCAGCTTCGCAGCCCCGTTCAGTTCGGCGTTGATGCCGGCAAGCGCCAGCGCATCGTCGTTGATGTCGGCGCCGTAGACGGTGGCGTCGGGACAGCACAGGGCCAGTTCGATCGCGCCCGGACCGGCGCCGCAGCCGATATCGACTGCGCGGCGCACCGGACGGCGCAGCAACGGCGATGCCAGCGAACGCTTCAGCGCCGCCACGTAGCGGTAGGTGTCGGGGCCGAAGAAGACCGCATCGTCATCCGAGGTGGGAAACGCCGAGTGGAAGTACAGCTGGCGCCCGATGGTGGAGGCGCGGATGCAGGCCCGGTGGCCGGTTTCGCCGGCGCTCTGTCCGGCATCTTCGCGCAGCCCCGCTTCCTCCAGCAGCCGGTCGATCTCCGCCGGCAGCACGCCTTCGCGATAGGGCCGGCTCCAGCCGAAGACATCGCGCAGCCCGTGCGCCCAGGCATTTTCCGCACGCCGGTTGACGCGGCGGTGGGTGGCCGGGGTCACGGTGATGAAGCGGTAATCCTCGCTGCGCAGCTGACGGCCGAGGCTGGAGAGAGCGGAGGGAGAGCGCAGGTTCAGGGTCATGTTTACCAGCATGACCGGCAGCGCGCACCTGCTCCGTGCGCAAGCGAACATAGTGGCCCTTCCGTTAAAATTGCGTTTATGTGAAGGCTCGTACATACCCGGTGTGCCCGCTTGCGCATACTGCGTTCCAGGGAGGATAGCCATGAGCAAGAGAATGTCTGACGCTGGCCTGAGCCAGCGCCTGGAGCGCGAAGTCGAGCGCGAACGCCACGAGCGCGAACTGCTTGACGAGCAGCGCGCCGGGCTGGCCGCGGACGAGGAATTCCGCATCAAGGATGCGCGCGAACAGCGCGGTTCGGTTTGCCTGAAACGGGCGCCGGGAAGATAAGGAGAAAGCCATGCGTTGGGAAGGAAATGAACAGAGTTCGAACGTCGAGGACCGGCGCGGTGGCGGCGGTGGCGGCGGTTTCGGCATCGGCGGCGGTACCGTCGGTATCGGTACTATCGCCATTGCGCTGCTTGGCTCCTGGTTCTTCGGGGTGTCGCCGGGCACGATCCTGAATCTGCTGTCCGGCGGTTCGCCGGCGCAGGTGCAGCAGGCGCCGTCGCACCCGCCCGCGAATGACCGCGAAACCAAATTCGTCACCACGGTGCTGCGTTTTACCGAGACGACCTGGACACAGATATTCAAGGCCAATGGCGCGCAATACACGCCGCCGGTACTGGTGCTGTACGACGGCCGCACGCCGACCGGCGGCTGCGGCACCGGCCAGTCCGCGGTGGGCCCGTTCTACTGCCCGGCCGACCGCAAGGTCTACATCGACCTCACCTTCTTCAACATGATGCAGCAGCGCTTCAAGGTCGGCGGCGAATTCACCCAGGCCTATGTGATCGCCCACGAGGTCGGCCACCACGTGCAGAACCTGCTGGGCATTTCGGGCAAGGTCGACAGCATGCGCCAGCGCTTGTCCGAGACCGAAGCGAATGCGCTGTCGGTCCGCGTCGAACTGCAGGCCGACTGCTTCGCCGGCGTCTGGGCCTACCACACCAACGAGGCCAAGCAGATCATCGAGCAGGGCGACGTCGAGTCCGCCCTGGCCGCGGCAAGTGCAATCGGCGACGACGCGCTGCAGCGCCAGTCGCGCGGCGAAGTCGTGCCGGACTCGTTCACGCACGGTACCTCGGCGCAACGGGTGCGCTGGTTCACGAAAGGCCTGCAGACCGGTTCGGTGGAGCAGTGCAATACCTTCGACGCCCGCCAGCTATGACCTGAGTTTCGTTATCGCATCGATCGAACGGCCGCTTCATGCGGCCGTTTCCGTTTCCGAAGAATAAGAAATTTCCCTTTAAAAACAAATACATAAGAAATTGTTCAGAAACCCGCGCACGTTTCCATTCGCATATCGCCTTTCTTGGCGTTTTGACATAACGTTCATGAAGGGCCTGCTCAGTCCGGCCGTTCATCAATCGAGGAGGAATTATGCTGGCAATGAATTACCGCGGACCCTACCGCGTCCGCGCCGATCACAAGCCTGATCCGGTCATCGAGCATCCGGGCGACGCCATCGTGCGCGTAACGCGGACCTGCATCTGCGGTTCCGATCTGCACCTGTACCATGGCATGGTGCCCGATACCCGTATCGGCCATACCTTCGGCCACGAGTTCATCGGCGTGGTCGAGGACATCGGTTCGGACGTGCGCAACCTGAAGGTCGGCGACCGCGTCATGGTGCCCTTCAATCTGTTCTGCGGATCCTGCTTCTACTGCCAGCACGAACTCTACGGCAATTGCCACAACACGAATCCGGAAGCGACCGCGGTCGGCGCCATCTACGGCTACTCGCACACCGCGGGCGGCTACGACGGCGGCCAGGCCGAATACGTGCGCGTGCCGATGGCCGACGTCGGCCCGATGATCATCCCCGACGACATCCACGACGACGACGCCGTGCTGCTGACCGACGTCACGCCGACCGGCTACCAGGCGGCCGAGATGGGCGACATCGACGAAGGCGATACCGTGGTCATCTTCGGCGCCGGCCCGATCGGCATCCTGGCCGCGAAGTCGGCCTGGCTGATGGGGGCAGGGCGCGTGATCGTGGTCGACGAGGTCGAGTACCGCCTGGAATTCGTCAAGCGCTGGGCCCAGTGCGAGGTGGTGAACTTCCGCGAGGTCGAGGACATGGCCGAGCACATCAAGAAGATGACGGACTGGATGGGCGCCGACGTCTGCATCGACGCGGTCGGCGGCGATGCCGCAGGCTCGATCGCCCAGACCCTGACCGGCCGCCTGATGAAGGCGCAGGCCGGTTCCTCCACCGTGCTGCACTGGGCCATCAACTCGGTGCGCAAAGGCGGCAACGTGTCGATCGTCGGCGTCTACGGGCCGACCTTCAACATGGTCCCGATGGGCAATGTGCTGAACAAGGGACTGACGATCCGCGCCAACCAGGCCAGCGTCAAGCGCCACCTGCCGCGCTTGATCGAGCACATTCGCGAAGGCCGTCTGTCGCCGAAGGACATCATCACCCACCGCGTGCCGCTGGAAGAGATCTCCGACGCCTACCACATCTTCTCGAGCAAACTCGACAACTGCATCAAGACTGTCCTGATCCCGCCGCGCGCCCATGAGGTCCGCGCGGTCAAGGCCAGCACCGTGCAATAAGGAGCCCCCATGCAAACTTCCGACCAAGTCGATCCGCACTCGCACCAGCACCACCATGTCGGCCACGCCGACGAGCACCAGCAGGACTACCCGATGAAGCCGCAGCGCCCCACGCGCGAACAGCTGGCCCACATCAAGGGCTGGGGCGCGGACCTGGACCGCAAGAACCGTCCGGCCGTGCCGATGGAACGCACGCCACCGCGCTTCATCCACGCGCATGAGGAAAAGCTGCCGCAGCAGGAAGAAACGGTCGAGATCCTGACCTCGACCGAGCGTCCCGGCATCACGCCGATCTTCGGCACCGCCCAGCCGCCGAAAGGCCTGTCGGGTGTGCTGCGCCGCATCGCCTACCGCTGGTCCGAAAACGACATGCGTCACTGGCTGATCCTGCTGGCCGCCGACCGCGTGAACGTGGTCGAAGGCATCGGCGAAGACCTGGCCAAGGGCAAGGTGCCAAACGTGCTGGCCGAGATGGGCATCAAGTCCGAATGGGAGCACAACAAGGCTGGCCTGGCGAAAAAAGTTGCCATCGGCGCTGCGGTGGTCGGCACCGCGGTCTACCTGATGCGCCGCCGCGAAAGATAGAACTTGGGCCCCCGCCTGCGCGGGGGCGACGATACGTCTGGTACCGTCTGACGCTACGCCCCACAGCGGTTCACGCCGCTGTGGGGCTTTTTGCGTTTGAGCAAATCTTTTAACGGAACCTCGTCCACACTCTGATGGTGCCCAAAGCAGAGTTTGCTTACGGCTGTCCAACCGATTGGAGACGAGAGATGAACCAGCGTTCCTTCACACTGTTGGCGGCGTCGATTGGCGCCGTTTCCTCCCTGGCCCATGCTCCGCTCGCTGCGGCGCCGCAGCCGAACACGATGATGAGTGCCCCGGTGCAGGTCACGCCGCAGGCGCGCGCCGGCATCGTCGCCCAGCTCGAGGCGCGCCGCGCCCAGCACGGGCTGGATGCGCGCCACGGCTTCACGGTGCTGGTCCAGCATCCCGGCATGCAGGGTACCCAGGTCGCGCGCGTCGCCCATACCTGGAAAGGCGTGCCCATCTTCGGCTCCGAATCGGTGGTGGTGCTGGACCCGAGCGGCCGCATCCAGTCCGAATCGAGCTCCGAGCGCCGCGCCGGCCTCGGCAAGAACAACGGCACCGCCGCAGCCAACGCGCCGGGTTCCGATTTCAGTGTCGTGCCGGCGATTTCGTCCAAGCAGGCGATCGACAAGGCGCTGGCGTCGATCGGCCAGGATGCGCGCCACGCCGCCCCGCCCAGCGCCGAGCTGATCATCTACCCGGTGATGCGCACCGAGCGCACCGCGGCCGCACGCGACAAGCAGGAATTCGAACTCAATGCGCTCGACGTCGAGGAAGTGGTCGACCATTACGAGCTGGCCTATCTGGTCCACACCCGCATGCACGTGGGCGACAAGCCGGTCTACCACGACACCGTGGTGAGCGCGCGCGACGGCAGCATCCTCGACCAGTGGAACATGCTGCAGACCGTGGTTGGCGTGGGCAAGAGCCAGTACAACGGCGAGGTGCCGATCAACACGACGCTGGCCGACGGCAAGTACAAGATGATCGACGATACCCGCGGCACCGGCGGCACCTTCGGCGCGATGGCGATCACCAATGCCAACCACGGCACCTCGGCCGGCAACGTCTACGTCAACGATACCAATACCTGGGGCGACGGCAAGAACTACATCCCCAAAGGCTCGACCACCGACGCCAACGGCCAGACCGCGGCGGTGAACGCCATGTGGGGCCTGATGAATACCTACGACGCGCTGAAGAACATCTTCGGCTGGCAGTCGCTGGACGGCCACAACACCGCCACCTACATCGCCGCCCACGTCAACACCGCCTACGACAACGCCTACTACAGCGATACCTGCCGCTGCATGTTCATCGGCGACGGTTCCAGCTTCTACAGCCTGGGCTCGATCGACGTGATCGGCCACGAAATGGGCCACGGCGTCACGGCCGCGACCTCGAACCTGACCTATTCGGGCGAGTCGGGCGGCCTGAACGAGTCGGCCTCGGACATCAACGGCGAAGTGGTCGAAGCCTATGCGCGCGCCGGCGGCAAGGGCGAAACCATTCCGCTCGAAGGCAACGACTGGGTGCTGGGCAAGGAGATCAGCAAGAGCGGCACGCCGTTGCGCTGGATGTACAAGCCGAGCAAGGACGGCAGCAGCCCTGACGCCTGGAGCAGCTCGCTCAAGCGCATCGACGTGCACTACAGCAGCGGCCCCAACAACCGCATGTTCTACTTCCTCTCGCAGGGCTCGAATGCGGACAAGGCCAGCGACTACTACAGCAAATACCTGGTCAAGGCGCCGGCCGCGATGAGCGGCATCGGCCTCGACAAGGCTTACCGCATCTGGTTCAGGGCGAACACGACCAAGTTCACCTCCAGCACCAATTACGCGGATGCGCGGACCAAGATGATCGAGTCGGCGCAGGAGCTGTACGGCAAGTCCAGCAAGGAGGCCACTGCGGTGATGCGCGCCTATGCGGCGATCAATGTCGGGGCAGATGTGGACGAGTAAGCGTGCAAAACGGGACAGGCACGCTGTTGCTGGCCTGTCCCCCGCAACTCTGATAGGTTTTTGACAAACAAGTTGCAATAAAAACACATCCATCGCTAGCATGGCTTCCTCTTTACTATCACCGGGAAGTCATCGCCATGCCACGCCAGTTCCGCCTCCTGCCCCTGCTGCTCGCTCTTTCGACCGTGTCTCTTGGCGCCCAGGCTGCGCCTACTTACACGATTGCCCCGATCGCCGGCCTTGGCGGATCGGCCAGCCAGGTGAACGCTCTCAACAATGCCGGCACGGCAGTCGGCTTTGCTTACACGTCGGGCAACCACACCAACGCCTATGTCGCCAGCAACGGCACGACCACCAGCCTGCATCCGGGCAATGCGAACAGCGGCAACAGCTCGGCGACCGGCATCAACGAGAGTGGCACCGTGGTGGGCTACATCAGCACGGCGAACGGTCCGACCCGGGCGGCCGTGTTCTCGAACGGGGGTGTCCAGGTGCTGGGGACGCTGGGTGGCACCAACAGCTACGGCAACGGCATCAACGCCAGCGGCCAGGTAGTGGGCCTTTCGGACACTGCCAATGGCTTCCAGCGTGGTTTCGTCACCGGCCCCAACGGCACGTTGATCGAAATCGGCCCGCTGAACGGCGGCTACGGCAGCGACGCCAACGCCATCAACGACCTGGGCGCCGTGACCGGCTACGTGGACGTCAACGGCAACGGCGACTACCGCGCCTACATCTACACCAACGGCACGATGCAGATCCTGGATACGCTGGGCGGCAATTATGCCCAGGGCTATGCGATCAACAACGCCGGCATGGTCGCGGGCTACTCCTACCTGGCAGGCGACATGGTTGCCCACGCCTTCCTGTACACGAACGGGCAAGTCAACGACATCGGCGGCTTCGGCGGCGATACCTACGCAACCGGCATCAACGCCGCCGGCAGCGTGGTCGGTTCGGGCATGGCCGGCGACGGCTCGTTCCACGCCTTCCTGTACAGCGGCGGCCTGTTCCAGGACCTGAACAGCCTGATCGACCCCAGCCTCGGCTGGAGCATCCAGCTGGCCACCGACATCAACGACAAGGGCCAGATCGCCGCGCGAGGCTGCCGAAAGAATGGCCCGTGTTCCGACTTGCTGCTGACCCTGGCCGATACCGGCGGCGATCCGGACCCGAATCCGGAGCCGAACCCGGTGCCGGAACCGGAAGCATTCAGCGCCATCGCCGCCGGCCTGGCCCTGGCGGGCATGCTGCGCCGCCGTCGGGCCAAGCGCTGATCATCGAGCGCTGATTACTGCCCCAGCAGCGGATAGGGATTGACCGGCGTCCCTTTCCACCACTGCTTCTCGGGCGTCAGCTCGAACACGGCAAAGTGCAGGTGCGGCGCGTTCGGGTCGGCATTGCCGGTCACGCCGACATAGCCGATCGTGTCGCCGCGCTTGATCGTCGCGCCTTCCTGCAGGCCGTCGGCGTAGCGGTCCAGGTGGGCGTAGTAATACGCGTATTTTTCGCTCGGGTCGAACTGGTAGACGGTCAGGCCGCCCGGCTTGCTGGTGAACAGCTTGGCGACCTTCCCGTCCGCGGTGGCCACCACCTTCGTGCCCTTGGGCGCCATGATGTCGAGCGCTTCATGGTGGCGCTCGGTGCCGCGCGGCTGATCGAAGTTGTCCTTGATGCTCGCCAGCGCCATGCCCTCGACCGGCACCATCAGCTTGCCTGGCGGCGTGCTTGGCGTGGCGGGGTTGTTCGCAGCGCCCGCATCCGCCGGCAGCGCGGTCGTCGACGGGCGCAGCGGCAGGTCGAGTTCGGTCAGGTCCGGCGTGACCTTCGGCGCCGGCGGCAGCTTGCTTTCGATGTCCGGCCCTGCCGGTGCGGGCAGGGAACCGGTATTCACGGCAGCCTGCGTGGCCGCCGCCGGTTCATGGGGCATCTGGCGCAGCCAGGCGAACAGGCCGCCGGCGCCAACCACGACGCCGAGCAGGAAGGTCAACAGCCATCTCATCACGCTCTCCTTGTTGTTAGTATTTGCTGCCGTGATACTTCGTTACTCCAGTATTTACTCTTGTAATACGACTTCGGTGCCAGCCTGCACCAGCCCGGCGACCTCGGCCGCGCTCCAGTTGGTCAGGCGGATGCAGCCGTGCGACTCGGTCTTGCCGACCAGGCCAGGCACCGGGGTGCCGTGGATGCCGTAGTGCGGGATCGACAGGTCGATCCAGGCCACGCCGACCGGGTTGTTGGGGCCGGCGGGAACCTTGGTCTTGGCGTCGCCCGGCTTGGCATCCCAGAACAGCTTGGGGTTGTAGTTGTAGGTCGGGTTGCGCGCCACGCCATCGATCTTCCATTGGCCGATCGGGAGCGGGTCATGCTCGCTGCCGGTCGATGCCGGATACTGCGCCAGCAGCCTGCCGGTGGCGTCTTCCAGCATCAGGATGCGGTTGTCGCGCGAGACGATGACGCGGGCCGCCGGCGGCAGCGCAGGCGTGCCGACCACGTTCGGCACCATGATCTGTTCGCCGGCGCGGCTCAGGTTCTTGCCCTGGTTGAGCTTGTCGATCAGCCCCGGGCTGGCGTGGAATTTCTCACCCAGGCCTTCCTGCACGGTGGCGTAGCCGAGATTCGGCAGCTTGGCCTTTTCCATCATGTCCTCGGGAATGGGACGGAAGGGGCCGGCGACGTCGGCGTCCGCCAGCGTGTAGGCGACCACGGTCGGCGCATTGTCGGCGTTGAGGGCGTTCCAGGTCGCGTCGTCGAGCTTGCCGGTGACCTGCAGGTTGCGCGACTTCTGGAAGCCGGACAGCGCCTGCTTCATGTTGGAGCCGAAGGCGCCGTCGATCTCGCCCGGCGAGAAGTGGGCGCGGTCGAGCAGGACCTGGGCGCGCAGCAGGCGGTCGAATTCGCTGGCTTCGACCGGCGCATTGACCGGGGCTTGCTGCGCGGGCACCTGGGCGGCGACCGGCTGCGCGGCCGGGGCGGGGGCGGTGGCCGGCATCGGTGCCGGTGCTGCTTGAGGCGCGGGTGGCGCCGCGCCGGTGCTGCCGGCCATAGCGCGTGCCTGCGCGGCCGTCTGGGCATTGGCATTCGATGCGGCCGCGACGCGGGCCTGCACGCTCGGCTGTGCGGATTGTTGGGAAGCGGGCTGGGCAGCGGGTTGGGCAGCTGCCTGCGCGGCCGGCTTGTTCTTGACGAGATAGGCCTGCTGGGCGCCGGCGGCAGCGCAGACGCTGCAGAGGAGGGCGGCCAGGGCGGGGGCGGTGATGTTTTTCATTGGCTTCCTGCATTACTTGCATATGGAAACCTCAGCGTAGTGCTGCGCAAGACCAGGGTCTGTGCGCGAACGAACCCATCCTCCGGGCCGCGTAAAGACGCCCCGCGGACGGTAGAATCCCGATCATGAGCGATGCCACCATCACCTTCCAGCCGTCCGGCTGGACCGCCCCCGCGCCGGCGGACACGACCATCCTGCATGCCGCCGAGCAGGCCGGCATCGACCTGCCCAGCTCCTGCCGCAACGGCACCTGCCGCACCTGCATCTGCCGCCTGGCGGCCGGCAAGGTGCGCTACCTGGTCGAGTGGCCGGGGCTGTCCTTCGACGAAAAGCGCGAAGGCTACGTGCTGCCCTGCGTGGCGGTGCCGGAAGGCGATGTGACCGTCGAGCAGCGGCTGGCGAAGCGAATCAGCTGGGATTAACGCTGCTTGAGCGCCGACTCGATCGCCTGCAGCACCAGCGGCCACGAATGCGAGCTCGCCGCAACCTCGTCGTAGTGGCTGGCGCCCGGCAGGATCACGACCTCGGCGGCGTCGCCGGCGGCACGGGCGCGCCTGGCGTAGTCGTGCGCCACGCGCGGCGGCGAAACCTTGTCCAGCTCGCCCGTCACGAGGATGGTGCGGCTGCCGTTCGGCAGCAGGTCGCCGGCATTGGTGTCGGCGAAGACGTCGGGCCGGCTCTCGCTCGGCGCGCCGGTCAGCTGGCCGATCTCGCGGTCGCAGCTGGACTTGATCAGGGCCTGCTCGCGGCGCAGGTCGGCCAGGCCGCCCAGGCTCACCACGTTCTTCACGGGCAGCGGATCGGGCAGGTAGAGCGGACTCGTGGCCGGGATGCGCTGCCGGCCGGCCATCCACTGCACCAGCTGGCCGCCGGCCGAATGCCCGACCGCGACCAGGCGCTTGAGGTCGAGCGGGTAGCGCCCCGCCTGCCGGGCCAGCATTTCGAGGGCCGCGTTCATGTCCTGGTAGGTGCCGGGATAGCCGCCGCCCGGCTCGTCGACGCGTCGGTATTCGATATTCCACGAGGCGATGCCGCGCTCGGCCAGCGCCCCCGCCAGATTGCGCAGCTGGGTGATGCCGCCGAATTCCTTGGTCCAGCAGCCGCCGTGCACCAGTACCGCCACCGGGAAGGGGCCGGGCCCGCCGGGGACGAACAGTTCCGCATACTGCGAGGGCGCGCTGCCGTACGAGAATTTGGCATTGGGCACCGGTCCCTTGAGGGCCATGTAGTCGGCCAGCTTCATGGGCGCCGGCGTGGCGGCGATGGCGGCGCCGGCACAAACGGCGGCAAAGGTGGCGGCGAGGGCAAGGGGGAGCAGGCGGCGCGGCATCGGGGCATCCAGTGTAAAAACGGCAAGTTCACCATCATACCAAGTCCGCGCACGATTGAAAGCCGGCCCCGTTCTTCCATGCTAGGCTGCGCCAAAACGTCATCCGTTTGCGACCCTTTTCACCAGAGGAGAATTGCTATGACCCAATCGAAATCCAGCGGCAACCAGAACAAGCAGTCGGCCAATGATTCGGAAGAGGATCTGGCCAAGCGCCGTGCCGGCGTGAACCCGGACAAGAGCAGCCACAACGAGAAGACCACCATCAAGGCCGGCAAGGGGAAAGGCGCCGGCGGCGGGGCGAAGCAAAAGGAAGGACGATGATTCGCGCTCACACCACCCCGGATCCGACCGATCCGGACCAGCCCCCGCCGCAGCCGAGCCCGGATCCGGACGACGTGCCGGCGCCGGCCCGTGCACCGGTCGAAGAACCGCGTGCGCCCCAGCCGCCGATCAAGGCGGACTAAGGCTGGGGGAACGGGTCAGGACTGGCCCGTTCCGCCCTGCGGCTTGGCGGCAGGATCGTCCGACGGCACGTGACCGTGCAGCGGCGGAATCTCCTTGATCATCTCATTCGTTTCGTGCTGGCCCGGCGTGATGTCGCCGCTGCCGATATCGCCTTCGTGCATCATCGGCGGTGCCTTGGCGCCGGGATCCGGCTTCGGGGTCGAAGTGTTCATGGTCTAACTCCTTGGTTGGCTGGTTGCGTGTTGACCTGATCCTAACAGCCAGCCCCCGCTCACGGCGCTCGATAGGGCATGCATGAACGTGTTGCTTTATGGATACAAATTTTGCGCTCCGTATGCCAGCGCACATAGTCCCCCGAGAAACTTTTTATAATATTCCATCGGCCAACCACACTCGGGGATGACAGCATGGGCACCACACTGCACAACAAAATCTATCTCGGACGACACCCGCTGCTGGCCTCGCGCCGCATGCAGGCGGCGCTGGCGCTGGGCGTGCTGGCAGGCGCCAGCCTGGTCTGGGCGGCAGTGCGCGCGCTGAAGTAAGTTGCGGGCAAGGCCGGGCCGCCTTACCATGGCGACCTTTGCTCTCAACGAAAGTCTGCATGAAGAATGAAAAACTGACGGGCGACGAATACGACGCCCTCGAAATGATCCGGCGCGGCGCCCGCACCGACCGGGTCAATGCCTGCGTCGGACGGAACGCCAAGCGTTTGTCCGGGCTGAAGCTGGTGCAGTATGCGAAGAATGGCGCGCTGTCGCTGACGGACAAGGGCCAGGAAGTACTGTTCCTGCGGCGCTGTATCGTGGCGCTGCGCGCGCTCGAGCAGGATCCTGCGAGCGCGCTGGACGACGACGTCGTGCAGTTCCTGAGCCGCAAATCGCACATCGCCGCGCATGAAGGCGGCGGCTACGACCTCACCGAGCGCGGCCGCGAATCGCTGGCCGACATCAGCGCCCAGGAACCGAAAAAGTAAGTTAGTTCGACCGGCGGCGGTTCGGATACACCAAGGTGCGCACCGCAACTTCCGCCGGCACGTTCATCGCCGCCAGGAATTCGGCCGCGCGCTGCAGGCCCAGGGTCGGGATCGACGCGACCGCCTGGTTGACCAGATCGCGGGTCCGCATGTCGGTGCGCTGCTTGCGGGTTGCAGTATCAAGGGTAGCGCCCAGGCTGCCCGTCTCGAAGTTCATATCATCCCTCATTATTATCTGAAAAGCACTGTTGCCATATTTTCAGGCTATTGTAGGGGAACGATATTATTTCTGCCACAAAATTTTTGTGGATAAAACAAAGAATACAAGACCTTAGCGGCCTTTATTCATGCAAGCTGCGAGCTTGCGCCTATGCGACCGCGACTTGCGGCGTGTCCGGCTCGTCCTCGAGTGCCGTCAAGCCGCCGCGCTGGCGCAGCAGCTGCTCGAATTCGTGGGCCGGCAGCGGGCGCGAGAAGTAATATCCCTGCATCTCGTCGCAGCCCTGGTGGCGCAGGTAGTCCAGCTGCTCGGCGGTCTCGACGCCCTCGGCGATCACCGACAGGCGCAGGTTGTGCGCCAGCGCGATGATCGAGGCGACGATCGCGGCGTCGTTGGCGTCGATCGTGATGTCGTTCACGAAGGAGCGGTCGATCTTCAGCACGTCGATCGGGAAGCGCGACAGGTAGGAGAAGCTCGAGTAGCCGGTGCCGAAGTCGTCGATGGAAAGCTTCACCCCAAGCGACTTCATCCGGTGCAACAGGTCCACTGCCGGCGTGACGTCGCTCATGAACAGGCTCTCGGTCAGCTCCAGCTCCAGGCAGGACGGCTCCAGGCCGGTGTCCGCGAGCACCTGTTCGATGCTGGGCAGCAGTTCGGTGGCGCTGAACTGGCGCGCCGACAGGTTCACCGCCACCCGCAGATGGCCCAGTCCTGCATCCTGCCAGGCCTTGTTCTGGGCGCAGGCGGTGCGCATCACCCAGGCGCCGATCGGGACGATCAGGCCGGTGTCCTCGGCCACGCCGACGAAGCGCGACGGCGGCACCATGCCCAGCTCCGGATGCTTCCAGCGGATCAGCGCTTCCATGCCGACGATGCGGCCGGTCTGCAAATCGACCTGGGGCTGGTAGTGCAGCACGAATTCGTTGCGTTCGAGGGCATTGCGCAGCGCGCTCTCGATGCGCACGCGCTCCAGCGACTCCTCGTTCATCGCCGGGGTATAGAACTGGAAGTTGTTGCGGCCCAGCTTCTTGGCGCGGTACATCGCGATGTCCGCATGTTCGATCAGGCTGTCGGCCGGGGTGCCGTCGCTCGGGTAGGCGGCCACGCCGATCGAGCAGGTGACGAAGAATTCCTTCGGCCCCAGCATCACCGGCTGGGCCACCGAATCCATCACGCGCTGGACGATGTCGGCGGACAGCGGCTGGTCTTCGTGCTGCGACAGGATCACCACGAATTCGTCGCCCGACAGGCGCGCCACGGTATCGGTGTCGCGCAGGCTCGAACGCAGGCGCGCGGCCACCGTCATCAGCAGCACGTCGCCGGCCTTGTGGCCCATGCTGTCGTTGACGAACTTGAAGCGGTCCAGGTCGATCAGCATCACCCACACCGGATGGCCGCTGCGGGTGGCGTAGGCCACGGCCTGGCCCAGGCGGTCCTGCAGCAGCGAACGGTTGGGCAGGCCGGTCAGCACGTCGTGCTGGGCCACGTGGTGCACGCGCTGCTCGGTGATCTTGCGCGCCGTGATGTCGCTGCCGGTGCCGCGGTAGCCCGTGAAGCGCCCGGCCTCGTCGAACATCGGCTGGCCGCTGACGCAGTACCAGCGCTCCTCGCCCTCGTCGTCGAGCGCGCGGTACTCCAGGTTCTTGAAAGGCTCGCGCGCGGCGATGGCGTCGAGGTGCTCGCGGCCGGCATCGCTGTCGGCCAGGCCGGCAACGAATTCGTCGCGCGTCTTGCCGAGGATGCGCCCGACGGAGACGCCCGACTTTTCCGCGAAGTGGCCGGTGACGGCGACGAAACGCAGCTGCTCGTCCTGCTCCCAATACCAGTCCGAGGACATCGCCACCAGCTGGCGGAAGCGCTGCTCGCTTTCCTGCAGCGCTTTTTCGGTGCGCTTGCGCGCCAGGACGTCGTCGATCAGGCGCTGGTTGGTCAGCTTCAGGTCGGCGGTGCGCTCGCGCACCAGCTCCTGCACCTTGCGTGCGCGCTGGCCGGCGGCCTGCACGAAGGCCGCCAGCAGCAGGGTCGACAGCGCGCCGCCGGCCAGCAGCAGGGTCGAGGCCAGGTGGTCGGCCAGATACGGTTTCGGCGTCGCCGATGCTTCCACGGTCCAGGTCTGGCCGGCCGCGACGAAGCGCTCGAGCGCGTGCGTACCCGGACGCGCGAGCCAGCGCAGCGGCGGCAGCTCGGGCGAGGCCGCATCGACGGCGTCGTGGTTGGCGTAGACCAGCGCGGCAGGCGCGGTCTGGGCGCCGATGTAAAGCTTGAGCAGGATGCTGCGGTCGTCGAGCAGGCCGGCGCGCGCCAGCGTGGAGCGCGCCAGCGACGGCACCTCGACGATGGCGGCGGTGTCGCCCAGCAGGCGGCCGTCGGGCCGGTACACCGGCATCACCACTTCGAAACTGGGCTTGCCGGCCGGGTCCTGGGCCAGGCGCAGCAGGCCGGTGGCGGCCGCGCGTCCGCCGGCGTGGGCGCGCGCCAGCGCCCGCGCCACTTCGCCGTTCTCGCCGACGTTCAGGCCGAAAGCCGGCTCGTTGCCCAGCATCGGCTCCAGGTAGTCGACCACGTTGTAGTGCGCACGGCGCGGCGCCGGCACCAGCCGGCCGCCCTGCATCTCGCGCAGGACGGTGCCGGGTCGTACACGCTGCAGTTCGGCCTCGAAGGCGGCGCGCTCGCTGTCCTCGACCGCGCGGTGGAAGTTGAATGCCTTGACGAAGGGATTACGGAGCAGCAGCGGGGTGGTGAAATCGTGGAACTGCGCGCGCGTCACCGGCTGCACCGTGGTGAACAGCTGGTTGGTGACGTTCAGGACTTCGACCGCTTCGTCCATGCCCTGGCGCAGGGCGGCCACGCGCACGTTGGTGCCCTGTTCGAAGGCGAGCGAGGTGTTGTCGATTTCGAGCCGGTTGACCGCGACCGTCAGCACGGCGGTCGTGACCAGGCCGCCCCCAAGCGTGAGGGCCGCCGCAAGCGTGAGCGAAAGCTGCAATCGGCGACGCGGCATCCGGAATCAATCCTATAAGAAATTACTTGCTCAAAGGCACGAAGTGCGCGCCAGTTTGTCATAGAAGCGCATATTTCCGCAAACAAATTGTCACATCGCAGAAGCTGCTGTGCAAAGTTGTGGCTAGGTAAAAACACTTGGCCATGCAAGACGGATAAGGATCAGCCGGACGGCTAGACGGTTCAATAATTTGAAGGGCAGGCGCTGCATCGCGCGCGCCGCCCGGCCATCGGTGCCGGCGCCGGCGCCGGCGAACAGGATGTGGTTGTTGCCGGCGACCTTGTCGAGCTTGCAGGTCCGGCCGGCGAAGGTCCAGTCCAGCGCATCGAGCACTTCGCCGCGGCGCCGGTCGTAACTGAACATGTTCGCGACCAGCACGCCGTCCGTAGCGAGCAGGCGCCGGCAATCGGCATAGAAGGGGCGGCTGGACAGGGCCGGGGGCAGGCCTTCGGTATCGAAACCGTCGACCACGATCAGGTCGTAGCCGCCATGCGCGCACGCTGCCATCCAGGCGGCGGCATCGGCATGGATGACCTGGAAGCGCGCATCGTCGGGCGGCACCAGGAAGCGCTCGCGCAGGGCGATCACGTCGGCGCGCAGCTCCAGCACGGTGATGCGGGCCTCCGGGAAATAGCGGTAGCAGAACTTGGCCATCGAACCGCCACCCAGGCCGACCATCAGGATGCGGCGCGGACGCGGCACGAACAGCACGAAGCACATCATCGCGCGGGTGTAGGCCAGCACCAGCGCGTGCGGGCGCGAGAGCCGCATCGCGCTCTGGATGTCGCCGGGCGTGAACTCCAGCGTGCGGCGGTTGCCTTCGGTGCGGACCAGCGGCTTCGGTGGATTCTGCATGGGCTTTCAGTATAGGCGAGAGTGCCGCCGGGGCGGTCCGGCTTGTTCCAAAGGATAAGTTTCTGATAAGCTGGCCGCCGCAGCCTCACGGAGACCCCATGTTCCTGGACCATCCCACGATTACCGCCACCAACAGCCAGACCGAGCCCGATCGCATCGAGCGGCTCGACCGCGTCTATGGCTACGCGATGGCGCTGGCCGACGTGGATGGCGACAGCGGCTTCGTCGAGAAGCTGACCCAGCTCCACGACCACAAGGGCACCCTGATCGTGTTCTGGCACGAAGCGCCCAGCGAGGCACAGATGCATTATTGCGCACGCGCCTGGGCCAGCAAGGTCGGCGACGGCACCACCACCGTGGTCCACGAGTTCTGAGGCGGCCATGGATTCCACCACCATCATTCTTGCACTCGCCCTCGGCAACCTGGCCATCTGCGCCGCGCTGTTCTTCTTCGAGCAGCCGCACCAGGACGGCGGCGGAGTCGGCAGCCGCACGGCGGCGCTGACCACCTGGGGCTGGTCGCGCCAGATGCAGGGCGCCGGCTGGCTGCTGCTGGCGATCGGCGGCGCCAATATCGTGCCGGAGCGCCTGGCGCTGCCGGTGGCCTATGCGCTGGTGATCGCCGGCGTGGCCTGGGAAGCCGGCGCGCTGTGGGAGCGGGCCGGCGGCCGGCGCTGGCGCCGCATCGCCACCCCGGCGCTGGTGCTGGCGGTGTGCACCTTCCTGCTGTGCTACTGGATCGACGAGATCGGCCTGCGCGCGCTGGCGGCCTCGCTGATCCTCGCCGCCTTCTATCTGTCCGGCGCCGCGGCGCTGGCGCGCGGCTGGCGCCAGGCTTCGATGCTGCGCCGCTTCCTGGCCCTGGCTACTGCGCTGCTGGCGCTGGTGGTGGGCGTGCGCGGCGCGCTGGTGCTGCTGGCGCCCTCGGGCTGGGGCTGGATGAGCAACGAGCTGCTGCGCCAGCTGTATTCGGGTGCGCTCTACCTGCTGATGCTGCTGGGCGCCTTCGGCTGGCTGCTGCTGGGCCGGGAAGACGTGCAGGACCAGCTGGCGCGCCTGGAAGTGGTCGACCCGCTGACGGATTGCGCCAACCGGCGCGGCTTCTTCCAGATGCTGGCGCCGTGGATGTCGCTGGCGCGCCGTCCCGGCCCGCCGACCGCGCTGGTGCTGTTCGACCTCGACCAGTTCAAGCGCGTCAACGACAGCTACGGCCACCCGGCCGGCGACGTGGTGCTGCGCACCCTGATCGAGGTCTGCAAGCGCCAGCTGCGCGACAGCGACCAGCTGGGCCGCCTGGTCGGGGTCGAGTTCGCGATCCTGCTGCCGCGCACCAGCCAGGAAGATGCGGCGATGGTCGCCGAGCGCATGCGCGCCGCGATCGCCGCCACCAAGGTCAAGACCGAGCGTGCGATGATCGCGCTCACCGCCAGCTTCGGCGTGACCGCGATCCGCGCCGACGACAGCAGCGTGACCCTGCTGGCGCGCGCCGACGAAGCCCTGCGCAGCGCCAAGGAGAACGGGCGCGACCGGATCGCGCTGGCGCCGCCGGCCCTGGCCGTTCCCGCCGAGGCCTGAACGTGCCGCCCTGGGCTGTCATCGAAGCGTCATCAGGGCCCGCTAACATGGAGCTGCAATGAACGACCAGCATACCGATCCCGCCGCGCCCATCTACGCCGCCCTGGTGCTCGGCTCGGACAGCTTCCGCCTGCTGGTGGCCAGCTACCGCGACGGCGTGCCGCTGGCGCTGGACGGCGAACATGTGCCGCTGCGCCTGGCCGCCAGCCTCGATGCCAGCGGCTGCCTGAGCCAGGACGCGATGCGCGACGCGCTGGACTGCGTGGCGCGCCTGCGCGAGCGCCTGCGCGCCCGCCCGCCGGCCGCCGTGCGCGCGGTGGCCACCTCGACCCTGCGCATGGCGCGCAACGCCCACCTGTTCCTGCCGGCCGCCCAGCAGACGCTCGGCATCGACATCCGCGTGCTGTCGGGCGAGGAAGAAGCCCTGCTGACCTGGCTGGGCGTGGCCGGCGCGGCGCCGCGCGGCAGCCGGCCGCTGGTGCTGGGCATCGGCGGCGGCTCGACCCAGTTCGCGCTGGGGCAGGGCATGCGCGTCACGCGCGCCGGCTCGGTGGCGCTGGGCACGGTGCGCCAGGCCCTGACCTTCTTCGGCAACGGCCGCATCGACGCCGTCTCCTTCGCGGCGGCGGTGTCCTCGGCGCGCGTGCGCCTGGCTGACCATGCGGCGGATTACGGTCCCGCGGTGCGCGATTGCGTATACGGCGCGTCCGGCACGGTGCGCACGCTGGCGCGGCTGGCGCGTGAGAATGGAGCGGACTGCCGGGCGGACTGCGGCGCAGACCGTGACACCGGCGCCGGCAGCGTCGACCGCAGCGGCCTGGAGCAGCTCGCCGCGCGGGTGCTGGAACACGCCGGCGGCGGACGCCCGCTGGCCGGGCTGGGACGCCTGCTGCCGCGCGACGTCGCCGCCGCGCTGGCGATCCTGATCGCGCTGATGGAAGAACTCGACATCGGCACGCTGCTGGAGTCCGACGCCGGCCTGCGCCATGGCCTGCTGCACGACCTGCACCGGCAGCGGCAGCCGCTGCCGGCGTGACGACAGCGCGAGTGAGGCAGTCCGGCCGCTATCCAGGCGTTGTGCAGAGCTGACAAATTTACTAATTTTTAACTAGCTCTGGCATACTTGCTGTTCTGTTTCCAATTGTCATCAGTGCCGGCGCCACCGACATGCAGCGTTTTTTCACCATCGGATTCCTTGCTTCCAGCCTGCTTTTCCAGCCTGCGCGCGCAGCCGGCCCGGCCCTTGCCGCCAGACCCGCGATCACGCTGTGCTTCGAACGCCAGGAAGTGCTGCCATGGCGTACGCTGGACGGCGGCGGCCTGAATATCGAACTGCTGAACGAGGTGGCGCGCCGCACCGGGGTCGTGTTCGAGTACCAGAGCATGCCCTGGAAGCGTTGCCTGGCCCAGCTGAAGGCCAACCAGGTCGGCGGCGCCTTCGCCGTCAGCTATCTGCCGGAACGCCAGGCGCTGGGCGCCTACCCGGGCGGATTGACGCCGGATCCGGCGCGCCGCCTGCACGTCGACCGCTACTTCCTGGTGCGCCGCAAGGGCAGCCGCATCGACTGGAACGGCAAGGCCTTCCGGAACCTCGATGGACGCGTCGGCGTGCAGCTCGGTTATTCGGTCGGCGACTTCCTGCGCAGCCAGGGCGTGCTGGTGGACGAAGGCAGCCAGCGCTCCGACGAGCTGCTGCAGAAGCTGCTGTCCGGCCGCATCGAAGCGGCAGCGCTGGGCGGCGGCGATGCCGGGCGCCTGGTGCGCGGCGCGATGGCGCAGAAGCTCGAGATCGTGCCGGCGCCGCTGCTCGAAAAGCCGTATTACCTGATGTTGTCGCACGACCTCGCCGCGCGCGAGCCGGCGCTCGCCGAACGGATCTGGAAAGCCGTGGCCGAGGTGCGCGGCAGTCCATCCTATCAAAAGCGCGAGCGTGAACTGAGCCTCGTCCCGCAAGCCGCAAAAGCAAACGCAAACGCAAACGGAAACGGAAACGCGCATGCCGCCCTCCAGCACTGACACCCGGCGCAGGGGCGCGGGCAAGCCCACGCTGGCGCGCCGCCTGCTCGAGAGCTGGCGCCAGAACGTCGTGTTCCGCCTCGGCGCCGGCATCGTGCTGGCGGTGGCGCTGTCGACCGGCGTGTACACCACCTACGTGATGCAGACGCTGCGCGAGGAAGCCAGCACTCGCCTGCAGGAGCGCGTCGAACGCCAGGCCTCGGTGCTGTCGCAGGCGCTGGCCCGGCCGCTGTTCGACATCAACAGCGCGGCCGTGTCTTCGGTGGTCGATTCGCTCGGCGCCACGCCGGAAGTGCTGATGCTGCACGTGCTGGCGCCGAACGGCGCGGTGCTGGCCGCGCTCGGCGGCGCCGACGACGAGCCGAACGCGATCCGCGTGGTGCGCAAGATCAGCTACCACGACGGCGTGCGCACCTTTAATGTCGGCAGCATCGAGCTGGCCTTCTCGCGGCGCCAGATCGACGAAGCCCTGCACCGCCAGATGGTGCAGACCGTGATGGCGAATGTCGTGCTGACCCTGGCCATCGTGGTCTGCGTGCTGCTGGTCGGCCGCCGCATGACCCAGCCCTTTGCCGACATCCAGGAAGCGCTGGAAAAGCTAGCGCGCGGCGAGACCGACATCTACCTGTCCGGCATCGGCCGGCGCGACCAGATCGGCCGCCTGTCCTCGGCGGTGCGCAGCTTCCGCGACACCCTGAACCGGCTGCGCCGCGCCGAGCAGGTCACCAACGGCCTGCTGCGCGAGAAGAGCGTGATCGAGCAGCAGCTGCGCGAACTGAACGAAGACCTCGAACAGAAGATCGCGGCGCGCACGCGCGAGCTGATGGATTCGATGCGCGCCGCCCGCGACAGCCAGGAAAAGCTGCAGGCGATCGTCGACACCGCCCTCGACGCAGTGGTGCGGATGGACCGCCAGGGCCGCATCGTCGGCTGGAATACGCAGGCCGAGAAGATCTTCGGCTGGTCGCGCGACGAGGTGCTGGGCCTGGACCTCGACCAGTGCATCGTCCCCGAACGCCACCGCGCGGCGCACCGCAACGGCCTCGCGCGCTTCGAGCGCAGCGGCGTCGGCGGGGTGCTCGACAGCCGCATCGAAACCTATGCGCTGCGCCGCGACGGCGCCGAATTCCCGATCGAGCTGGCGATCACGCGCGTACAGCTGGCCGCCAGCGAAGACTACGAATTCTGCTCCTTCATCCGCGACATCTCGGAGCGGCGCGAACGCGAGCAGTCGCTGGTCGCGGCCAACGTGCGCGCCGAGGCGGCCAATGTCGCCAAGTCCGAGTTCCTGGCCAACATGAGCCACGAGATTCGCACGCCGATGAGCGCGATCATCGGCATGGCCTACCTGGCGCTGCGCACCGAACTCTCGCCCAAGCAGCAGGACTACGTCGGCAAGATCCACCGCGCCGCGCTGTCGCTGCTGGGGATCATCAACGACATCCTCGATTTTTCCAAGATCGAAGCCGGCAAGCTGGACGTCGAGCACATCCCGTTCTGCCTCGACGAGGTGCTGGCCAACGTCGCCAGCGTCACCAGCCAGAAGGCGGCGGACAAGCAGCTCGAATACCTGTTCCACGTGCCGCATGCGATCCCGCGCATGCTGGTCGGCGATCCGCTGCGCCTGGGCCAGGTCTTGATCAACCTGGTCAACAACGCGGTCAAGTTCACCCCGGCCGGCGAGCTGGAACTGTCGTGCATGCGCCTGGATGAAAACAATCCGCACCATGTGAAGCTGCGCTTTGCGGTGCGCGACACCGGCATCGGCATGAACGAACGGCAGCAGGGCAAACTGTTCCGCGCCTTCCACCAGGCCAACGGCTCGACCACGCGCGAATACGGCGGCACCGGCCTCGGGCTGTCGATCTCGCAGCAGCTGGTCGGCCTGATGGGCGGCCAGATCGTCGTGAAAAGCAGTCCGGGCATGGGCTCGACCTTCCATTTCGACCTCGAATTCCCGCTGTCCGGCGAGCCGGAACGCGTGACGGTGGCGCCGCCCGAGCTGGACGGCGCGCGCCTGCTGCTGGTCGACGACAGCGAAGTTGCGCGCGAGATCACCTGCGAGGCGCTGCAGGCGCTGCCGCTGCGGGTCGATACGGCGGCCAGCGGGCAGGAAGCCGAGGCGGCGCTGCTGGCCGCCGACGCCGGCGGCGATCCCTACCGCGTGGTGCTGACCGACTGGCAGATGCCCGGCATGGACGGCATCACGCTGGCGCGCCGCATCGGCGCCAACCCTGCGCTGCGCCAGCCGCCGGCGGTGGTGCTGGTGACCGCCTTCGGCCGCGAAGAAGTGCAGCAGGAGGCGGAAAGCGCCGGCATCCGCGGCTTCCTGACCAAGCCGATCGGCCAGTCGGCCCTGGTCGACACCCTGGTCACGCTGTTCGCGCCGCCCAGCGGCGGCGGCATCCGCGGGCGTTGCGAAGAGCTGGGCGACTGCGTGGCGCGCGTGCTGCTGGTCGAAGACAACCAGGTCAACCAGCAGATCGCACTGGAGTTGCTGCAGGCTAGGCGCATCGCGGTCGACGTCGCCGCCACCGGCCGCGAGGCGCTCGAACGCCTGATTGAGGCCGGCCCGGACGCCTACGACCTGGTGCTGATGGACCTCGAGATGCCGCAGCTGGACGGCCATGCCGCCACGGTCGAACTGCGCAAGGACGCGCGCTTCGACAAGCTGCCGGTCATCGCCATGACCGCGCACGCGCTGGCCGAGATCCGCGAGCGCTGCCTGCGCGAAGGCATGCAGGATTACGTCAGCAAGCCGGTCGAGCCCGAAAAGCTGTATGCGACGCTGGCGCGCTGGATCGGCGCGCAGCTGCCGCCGCCGCTGCCGCGCGCGCTCACGCTCACGCCGGAAGCCAGCGAAGGTCCGTCGCTGCCCGGTCTGTCGAACCTGTCGGGCATCGACTCGGCCTTCGGCCTGCGCCACGTGGCCGGCAACGTCGATCTCTACGTCCAGCTGCTGGACCGCTTCCGCGCCACCCAGCGCGAGGCCGGCCGCCAGATCCGCGACGACTATCAGGCGCGCCGCCTGCCGCAGGCGGCCGTGCGGGCGCACACGCTGCGCGGCGTGGCCGGCAACATCGGCGCGCGCGAGCTGCAGACCCTGGCCCAGGCGGTGGAGGAGGGCCTGTCGCTGGCCGAGCCGGACCGCGGGCGCCTGGCCGCGGGCGTGCGCGCACTGGATGCGGCGGTCGCGGCCACCATGGCGTCGCTCGACAATTATTTCGCCAGCCGCGCCGCGCAGGCGGCCAGCCAGCCGGCGCCTGCCGTTCAGATCGAGTCTACGGTGCTGCCGGCCGACGCCGCGCAAGCCGTCGCCCAGCTCGGCCAGCTGCTGGCCGAGTTCTCGGGCGACGCCACCGACTACTTCGAGACCGTGCGCGCGCAGCTCGCCGCCGTGCTCGAGACCACGGTACTGGCGCGCCTGGAGCAGCACCTGTCGCGTTACGAATTCGAAGAGGCCCGCCAGCTGCTGCCGCAGGCAGCCGAGGCCCCGCCCGCCATCCCGGAACCCACATGACCTTCATGCACAAGCAGAACCCGCCGGAGACGCGGCCGACCATCCTGATCGTCGACGACACGCCCGACAACATCATGCTGCTGTCGCGCCTCCTCAAGGACCGCTACAACACCAAGGTCGCCAACAACGGCAGCACCGCACTGCAGATTGCCGGCGCCACGCCCAGCCTGGACCTGATCCTGCTCGACGTGATGATGCCCGGCCTGGACGGCTACGAGACCTGCCGCCAGCTGAAGGCGAATCCGGCCACCGCCGACATCCCGGTGATCTTCCTGACGGCCAAGAGCCAGGTCGAGGACGAGGCCATGGGCCTGTCGCTGGGCGCGGTCGACTACATCGCCAAGCCGATCAGCCCGCCGATCCTGTTCGCGCGGGTGGCCACCCAGCTCAACCTGCGCGCCGCACGCCGTGCGCTGCAGGACCACAACGAGAACCTGGAGAAGCTGGTGCAGGAGCGCACCGCCCAGCTCTACCTGATGCAGGAAGCGATCATCGTGGCGATGGCCTCGATGGCCGAGACGCGCGACCAGGAGACCGGGAACCACATCCGCCGCACCCAGAATTACGTGCGCGCGCTGGCCACGCACTTGCAAAATCACCCGCGCTTCGCTTCGGCGCTCAGCGACGAAGCAATCGAGCTGCTGTACCGCTCGGCGCCGCTGCACGACATCGGCAAGGTCGGCATCCCGGACCGCATCCTGCTCAAGCCGGGCAACCTGGACCGCGAGGAATTCGAGCTCATGAAGATGCACGCCGTGTACGGGCGCGACACCATCATGCTGGTCGAGAAGCACATCGGCGGCAGCAACAGCTTCCTGATGTTCGCGCGCGAGATCGCCCATTCGCACCAGGAGAAGTGGGATGGCTCGGGCTATCCGCAGAACCTGGTGGGCGAGCAGATCCCGCTGTCGGCGCGCCTGATGGCCGTGGCCGACGTCTACGATGCGCTGATCAGCAGGCGCGTGTACAAGCCGGCCTTCACCCACGAGCAGGCGCTGGACGTGATGCGCAAGGGGCGCGGCAGCCACTTCGACCCGGACGTGCTGGACGCCTTCTTCGAGATCGAGGCCGAATTCGCGCGGATTGCCGGCGAGTTCGCCGACCACGAGGATTGATCCTGTTCCATCTGCCTTGCGTGCTGTCCTTCCGGCGAAGGGCCAAATGATATATATTGTTTGGCTTGTTTGAGGATGGAGTAAGGGATGGCGAAGACAACAGCCGCCGGCGCCGCTGCGAAAACGGCACGCGTCAAAGCAGCAGGGGCGGTGAAGGCGCCGGCAAAGGCAGCGCCGGCGAAAGCAGCGCCAGCCAGGGCAGCCGCGAAGACGGCGGCAAAGACCGCCAAAGCCGCACCGGCGCCGGCGCGCAAGCCGGCCGCGGCGAAGCCGGCAGCCGCCGCAAAACCGGCAGCAGCAAAGCGCGCCGCCACGCCGGCCGCGAAGGCGGCAAAGGCAGCGGCAAAGGCCGTCGCCAGGCCCGCAGCCTTGAAAACCGCCGCGAAATCCGCAACGAAACGCGCAGCCAGGACACGCACCGTCGAAACGGCACGCCCGGAGACCGCGGCGCAGGCACGTCCCACCCTCGTGCGCGACAGCTTCACCATGCCCGAGCAGGAATACGCCGTGCTCGGCGCCGTCAAACAGGCCTGCCTGAAGGCCGGTTTCGAGGTCAAGAAGAGCGAACTGCTGCGCATCGGCGTGGCGCTGCTGGGCCAGCTCGACGCCGCCAGCCTGCGCGCCGTGCTGGGCAGCTTGCCTCAGCTCAAGACCGGACGCCCACCGGGCGAATAGAGCACCGCAAAAGCCCGCATGGCTGCGTTGCATCGTCTCGCCGTACTAGCGTACTGTCTTCGACGATGCGCCTTGCCCTGCAGGCTTTGTGATGCGCTCTAAGAGAGTCCAGCAGCGTCAAGCTGCATGAACCGGCGGCCATCCACCCCGCGGCTTCCCGCTCAGTGCGTCGTCCGTCCCGGCGGCTGCGACCTCGCTTCTGCCGTGAGCTCCTTCAGCTCGCGGATCGGGATATTCGACTTCTCGTGCATCCTCAGCAGGATGGTGGCGCCGACGTTCAGCTTGCGGTGCCGGATCTTGCTGATGATGGGCGGCTGCACTTCGAGGACGCGGCATAGCTCCGCGTCGTTCTTCAGCTGCATGCGTGTGATCAGGGTGTCGAGTAGGGGATTGGGGACGAAACTCGACGGCTCGGCCGCGCGGGCGCGGTGCATCGCCTCGAGCAGCTCCTGTTTTTTCTGTCGTACGCTCATGAACTTCCTCCGTAATGGATGAACATTCAAGACAGACTTTGTTTTGGAGGGGAGAGTCCTTGAACTCTCCGTGCCCGACCGATTTTTTGAACTGCTTTTGTGTGCGATATGCTGGGTGGGTTTGTTGGAATGCTACTACGACTTTGACAAGTTTGACGCACTGTTCATGAATAAAAGCCCATAAGATCGGTCTTTCTGTGCGGAACTTACGTTAATTTCAGTCCGGAACGTGTCAATACGAGGGTGCGGTCGGCCATGGCGGCTGCGGCGTGCGAGTGCGTGACCATGATGGCGCCGGCGCCGCTGGCGCGGATCTCGGCGCGCAGCAGGTGCAGGATGCCGTCCGCCGTCTCGGGGTCGAGATTCCCGGTCGGCTCGTCGGCCAGCAGCAGGGCGGGGCGGTGCACCAGTGCGCGCGCGATCGCCACCCGCTGCAGTTCGCCGCCCGAGAGCTGGCGCGGGAAATCGGCGCCGCGGCCCAGGAGCCCGACCGCGTCCAGCATGGCCCTTGCGCGGGCCATGTCGGCGCCGCCGTTGAGAAGGAGCGGCAGCGCCACGTTCTGTTCCAGCGTCAGGTGCGGCAGCACGTGGAAGGCCTGGAAGATGAAGCCCATGCGGCTGCGCCGCAGCCTGGTCGCGGCATCGTCGTCGAGGCTGGACATCGGCACGCCGTCGACCACGACCTGGCCGCCGTCGGGCGTGTCCAGGCCGGCGATCAGGTTCAGCAGGGTGGATTTGCCGACCCCGGATTCGCCCATCACGGCGACGAATTCGCCGGGTGCGAAGCGGTGCGAGAGCTGGGCAAGGACGGCACGGCCGCCATAGGACTTGGTGAGATCGACGAGTTCGAGCATAGACTGCTACTGTAGCATGGCGACGGCCCTTTCCCGATTCGCGTATGATGGCAAGAACGTCAACATTACGGGACCTTGCGATGCTGAACCGCCCAACCGAAGCGCCTGCCCTCGACAGCATTTTCGATACCTCGGCCGAGGCCCTGCGCCTGCGCGCCGAACTCGAAGCCGGCCTGCGCGCGCGCGATGCCTGCATCTCGCCCAAGTTCCTGTACGACGCCCTCGGCTCCAAGCTGTTCGAGGCGATCTGCGAGCTGCCCGAGTACTACCCGACCCGCACCGAAGCGGCGATCTTCGAGCGCCACGGCGGCGAGATCGCACGCGCGATCGGCACCGGCACCACCCTGGTCGACCTCGGCGCCGGCAACTGCGCCAAGGCGGCGCGCCTGTTCCCGCTGCTGCACCCGGCGCAGTACGTCCCGGTCGACATCTCGGCCGACTTCTTGCAGGACGCCGTCGAGCGCCTGCAGCAGCGCTTCCGCCACATCGAGATGAATCCCCTCGGCATGGACTTTTCGGGCGGCGACTGGCAGCTGCCGGACACCGTGCGCCAGGAGCGTCGCCTGTTCTTCTATCCGGGCTCCTCGATCGGCAATTTCACGCCTGACGACGCGCTGGCCTTTCTGCGCCGCGTGCGCGCCCAGTGCGGCGCAGATGGCGGCATTCTGATCGGCATCGACCTGGCCAAAGATAATGCGGTGCTGGACGCCGCCTACGACGATGCGCTGGGCGTCACGGCCGCCTTCAACCTGAACGTGCTGCGCCACGCGAACCGCTTGCTCGGCGCCGACTTCGACATCCGCGCCTGGCGCCACCACGGCTTCTACAACGAGCATGAAGGCCGGGTCGAGATGCACCTGGAAGCGCGCACCGCGCAGCAGGTCGCCTGGCAGGGCGGCAGCCGCCGCTTCGAGGCCGGCGAGTGCATCCACACCGAAAACAGCTACAAGTACCGCCCGGCCGGCGCGGTCGGCCTGCTGGAGCAGGCCGGCTTTGCCGCCGCCGGGGTCTGGACCGACGAACGCGGCTGGTTCGCCGTGATCCACGCGCGCGCGATTCCGCCGGGCGCGATGCATTGAGCGGGGAGGGCAGCCATGGGAGCGAACGAACACCGCCAGGCCCGTGAATTCGAACAGGTGCGCCAGCGCTCGCTGCACCTGGCCGAACCCCTGTCGAACGAAGACTGCTGCGCGCAGTCGATGCCGGACGCCAGCCCGATCAAATGGCACCTGGCGCACACTACCTGGTTCTTCGAAACCTTCATCCTCGAGCCGCGCGAGCCGGGCTGGCGGCCTTTTCATCCGGCCTTCCGGGTCCTGTTCAACTCCTACTACAACGGCGTCGGCGCGAAGCACCCGCGGGCGCAGCGCGGGCTGCTGACCCGCCCCGGGCTGGACGACGTACTGGCCTGGCGCCGCGACGTCGACGCCCGCATCGCACGCCTGCTGTCGGACCGGCCGCAGGATGCCGGGCTGGCGGCGCTGGTGGAACTGGGCCTGCAGCACGAGCAGCAGCACCAGGAACTGATCCTGACCGACCTGAAGCACCTGCTGGCGCAGAATCCGCTGTACCCGGCCTACCTCGATTCGCCGCTGCCCGAGTCCTGCCCGGTGGGGCCGCTGGGCTGGCTGGACTTCGACGGCGGCCTGGCCGAGATCGGCCACCGCGGCGGGGGCTTCTGCTTCGATAACGAACTGCCGCGCCACCAGCAATACGTTGCCCCCTTCCAGCTGGCCTCGCGCCTGGCGACCAACGGCGACTACCTCGAATTCGTCGAAGCCGGCGGCTACCGGGACCCGGCGCTGTGGCTGTCCGAGGGCTGGGACAAGGTCTGCAGCGGCGAGATCGAACAGCCCCTGTACTGGCGCAAGGAGGACGGGCGCTGGATGGAATTCACGCTGCACGGATTGCAGCCGCTGGACCCGGCGCGCCCGGTTACCCACGTCTCGCTGTACGAAGCCGACGCCTATGCGCGCTGGCGCGGCGCGCGCCTGCCGACCGAGGCCGAGTGGGAATTCGCCGCGCGCGACGTCGCCATCGCCTGCGGCGACCTGCATCCGCGCGCGGCCGGCAGCGATGGCCTGACGCAGATGTTCGGCGAGTGCTGGCAGTGGACCTCCAGCAGCTACGCGCCGTATCCGGGCTATGCGCCGGCGGAAGGCGCGCTGGGCGAATACAACGGCAAGTTCATGATCAACCAGTACGTGCTGCGCGGCTCCTCCTGCGCGACCCCGCACGGCCATGCGCGCGCCAGCTACCGCAATTTCTTCCCGGCCGGCAGCCGCTGGCAGTTCACCGGCATCAGGCTGGCCAGATGAAGGAGACGCGCAGCCTGCGCCTGGCGGTCCTGAACCGGCGCGCGAACGCCTACATCGTCGGCCATCCGCTCGCCTTCACGCTCGGCGTCCTGAAAAGCTTCCGGGCCAACCAGGGCCTGCTGCTGGCCGGCGCCGTCGCCTATTACGCGCTGCTGTCGATCGTGCCCTTCCTGATGCTGGTGGTGGTGGTGCTCTCGCACTTCCTGAACGAGGCCGAGCTGCTGCTGACGCTGCGCCGCTACCTCGAACTGCTGCTGCCCGGCCAGTCCGCCGCCATCGTCGCCGAGGTGGCACATTTTCTGAACGAGCGCGACCTGATCACCTGGGTGCTGGCCGCCACCATGGTGTTCTTCAGCTCCTTCGCCTTCACGGTGCTGGAGAATGCGATGAGCGTGATCTTCGTGCACCGCGTGGCCGTGCGCCGGCGCCACTACCTGGTGTCGGCGCTGCTCCCTTACTGCTACATCCTGGCGCTGGGCTTCGGCATCATGATCGTGACCCTGGTCGCCGGCACCCTGCAGGTGATCGGCAGCGAGAGCGTCGAGCTGTTCGGCTACAGCTGGTCGCTGCACGGCGTATCGGGTGCGCTGCTCTACCTGCTGGGCCTGGCCGGCGAAATCCTGGTGCTGACCTCGATCTACCTGGTGATGCCGGTGGGGCGGCTGTCGCTGTCGCACGCGCTGGTCGGCGGCGTGACCGCGGCGCTGCTGTGGGAAGTCGCGCGCCACGTGCTGGTGTGGTACTTTTCGACCCTGTCCAAGGTGAACGTGGTGTACGGCTCGATGAGCACCGCCATCGTCGTCATGTTCAGCCTCGAGATCGGGGCTGCGCTCCTGCTGTTCGGGGCCCAGGTGATCGCCGAATACGAGCGGGTCGGGCAGGGCGGGACGGCAGGGCAGGCCAAGAAGATGGAGACACGGCCGCCCGAATGAGCAGTCGCTGATGCTCAATCGAGCGATTGGGCCTCGTTCGGCGATGCATCGCCCGGTGCTGCCTGCGGCACGATGACGTCGCCGTCGACGACCTGCACGACCATTTGTTCGCCTTGCGAGGTGAGAATGTGGATGAC
>Ga0308160_10001227_pt1 | contig 37950 bp, 48 predicted proteins | sample PhyFR1_FD_201036 | JGI IMG/M metagenome (GOLD analysis project Ga0308160, IMG submission 201036) | Phyllosphere microbial communities from UC Gill Tract Community Farm, Albany, California, United States - DLSLF.R1 | ecosystem: Host-associated > Plants > Phyllosphere > Unclassified | place: USA... | reverse complement strand
CTCTTCTACAGTTTAGCTGTAAGGCGAAGACGCCTGCGTAATGCCAACTTTTAGCGCACGGCTCACCAAGAGCCATTTCCCTGGACCGGATACAGGAATCGTATTCGGTCTTTTTTTGTTCGCCACTATAAAACAGTAAGTTACATCAAAAACAATCACTTAACGCTTATCCTGTTCTACTCTCTTCTACCCTGCCGGAACCTCTGCCGCCATTTTGCCGCCACTCTTTTGCGCCATGATCGCCAGAGGATTGCAGTGCACAGCATCCTCTAAATGACTCGGCGCAAAGTGCGCGTAGCGCATCGTAACGCGTATATCTGAGTGGCCAAGAATACGCTGCAACACCAGAATGTTGCCTCCGGCCATCATAAAGTGGCTCGCGAAGCTGTGGCGCAGTACGTGGCTCATTTGCCCTTCCGGCAATTCAATACCGGCAAGGCGAATCACTCGGTAGAACTGCCGGTAACATTCAGCAAAAAACCGCCCTTCTTTTGTGCTGAGCTGTTGATAGAGATCTGCGCTAATAGGAACTGTGCGGTTCTTTTTGCCTTTGGTATTGATGAAGGTAATTTTGCCAGGCGAGAGCTGGGTAGATTTGAGGTTAGCCGCTTCACTCCAGCGGCAGCCGGTCGAAAGGCACACTTTGATGATGAGAGTGAGATCAGGATTGCCGTGCAGTTCACAAGCAGCAAAGAGCTTTTCAATTTGGCTTTCTGTTAACCAGGCCATCTCTTTTTCTGGCTGGTCGAACTCACGGATATTTTTCAGCGGGTTGGGAAAGTTGATCTCGCCGAGCCGTTCCAGCTCATTGAATAAAGCGCGCAAGAAGGCATGTTCGCAGTTGATGGTTCCTGCTGATACCTGCAGGGATTTCTGGCTGGTCTTATATCCGTTTGCAATCATCCCCTGCATACGACGATCGCGATAGTGGGCCCAATCGCGGGCGGTAATAGTGGATGCAATAGGATTACCCATTCCATTGCAGATGATGTTGAGCTTACCGAGTCGCCCTTTCTTATCACTTAATGAACAGCCGTGTAGCTTGTACCAGAGATCTATTAGCTCACTTAGCTTTCGAGTATCTTCTTTATCAGCCAGCCAAGGCTTCGCTTTGGTTTCTTCCTGTGTGTATTGCTCGAACGCCATGGCTTCAGCGCGAGTTTTAAATTGCCTCCTGACGCGCTTGCCTTCTCGTCCGTTGAGATAGCATTCACATAACCACTTCCCTGTACTTAGCTTTCTGATCGCCATAATGCCCCCGGCAAAAGGGCAAAAATACTGTATATAACAACAGTTATCAATGTTTATTCGGTTGAAAACATACATGAAAAAGCCCGCATTTGCGGGCTTAATTAGTGCAGCAGAGAGGGTTGCCTTTCATGGCTGGTAAAGAGCGGCACCTTATTAACTGTCCCCGGCGAGACAATCATTGCTGCAACTGACTCATGAGTTTTGAAGGTGCAGCTGCAATTGATATTTTGGCACTGGTGATAACGCTCTTTGGTTTCTTTAGAAATATAGCGGCTGCTCTTTGCGTGAGCGGCGGTCTGGCACAGCGGGCAATGCATCATTGTGTTTATTCCTGAAGCAAACAGGTCGGAAGATGTTTGCATTTTAATAACCAAACTTGATATTGCAAACTTTAGTTTGCTTTTTCATCATCAATTTCTTCATCGTCGCTTTCAGCTTGATATTCCACATCAGAAAGCAGCACCTCAAAATCCAGTGTCGTCGTGTAACCGCTGCCGTTCAGGCTGTGCGTGACCTTGCTGATAAGCCACGGCTGCGCATCGATAACCGACTTAAACCCGCTCACCTGCACCGGCGTCTCCGGGAACAGGTCGGCACGCCCCATCGCCAGCGTGATCGAGAACTCCGCAACGCCGCGCTGTAGCCTGTCCCACTTTGCCTTTGCGGCCCGCATGGCGGCGGCTTTGGTGGCGTAAACCGTGGTCAGCGTAAACACGTTATCCTCGCTGCCCGCCAGATAGTCGCCTTCTTTTGCCTCGGGCGTTTTGGTAGTGGTTGCCTTTTTTTTCTTCGCGGCCGGATGCTCCAGCGCACGCAGGTGCTTCTCTTTCGGCCTGCGTTTGAGCTTCACCTTTTTCGGCTTCGGGTCTTTGGTATGCAGCCAGCTGGCCGACACGCCGGTGTAGGCGCCACGGTCGGCAATGCTGAAGCTGTGCCGGTCGCCGTCCTGGCGGGTGAGGGTCAGCTGCGGGATCGGCTTGCCGCTGACGGTTACGCCGTTGCCGGGGCGCAGGAACAGCAGCCGCCCGGCCTTTACCGCCGCCACCGCGCCGTACAGCGTGGCCAGCCGCGTCAGAAAGCTGGCGTCGGTTTCCTGCGTCTGGTCGATGTGCGCCACCGTCATCCCGGCAAAGCCTTCCGCCAGCTGAGGCGTGAGTTTGTTGCGCTCGGCTATCTGCTTCACCACCTCGCCCAGCGTGGTGCCGTGATACGACACCTCCCGGCGTGAGTTGAGCGTGCCGCGAAAGTCGGCGCTGCGGGCGCGGATGGTCAGGGTGTCGGGCGCGCCGTGGTGCTCCACCTCGTCAACCGTGAATTCGCCCTTGCCGGTGAGCGGCTGTCCCTTCCAGCCGAGGAACAGCTTCAGCACCGTGCCGCGCACCGGCATCGCCAGCTGGCCGTCGGCGTCGTCCAGCTCGATATCCAGCTGGTCGGCCTCAAAGCCGCGGTTGTCGGTGAGCGACAACGACAGCAGGCGCGTGCGCAGGTTGCCCGTAACGTCCTTTGCGTTCACCGTCAGCATAAAGTCGGGCGCCAGCTGCGCCCCGGCCTGCAGTGGCAGGCTGCTGATGCCCGTCATGATAAAAACCCGCCCACGGATGAAATCAGATTGCCTGCCGCCGACTGCGCGCTGCTGATGGCCGACGTGACCTGGCCCGGCAGATTACCGGCGCCGCTTATCAGCCCGTCGGCCTGTTTTTTCAGGTCGCCGAACATGGCGGTCAGCGACTCGTCCACGCGCTTCAGGTTCAGGGTGAACAGGATTTTCCTGGCGCTTCCGTCGCTGAAAAACTCGCTGTGCGTGGTCGCGTAGTTCTCCACCACGTACATGCCGAAGATGGTGCCGTTACCGCCAATCAGCGGCCACGCCCGGCCCTCGTCGGCCAGCAGCTTAAGCGTGAGCAGCGAGACGGCGCCGCCGGTAATCTCCGGGCGCAGCTCGCCCGACAGCGTAATTTTCTCATCGCCCACGCCGGTAAACTGCGCCGACGCCCGCTGACCAACGCGGCTGTTGGTCGGCCAGCGGTAATCGATGCTCTGCTGCAGCTCCGCATAGGGCAGCGTCTGGCGCATAAACGGCATCATGCCGTAAATCATCATCATGTTTATTCCCATCCCATTTTACTGCGCTGCTGTGCCTGCCGGTTGCGCTGCTCACGCGCCTGATGCTCTGCCATCAGCGCCAGCGCGTCGTCTTTGGTCATGCCCGGATGCATGTTGATTTCATACTGGTAGCTGTTCTGGCTCTGGTCGCTGTAACCGGGATTGGCGGCGGGCGTGATCACCGGCCTGTACGGCGCGCCGGTGGCGTTCAGGCTCTGCTGCAGGCCGCCCGGTACCGCGTCGTCATGCTCCGGGATTTTGTCCTTCAGGCCGTCCGATTTGGTGTCGATGATGCCGAGCTTGTCCAGCACCCAGTCGATGCCGCTGCGCAGCTGGTCCAGCGCCTGCCCCGGAATCTTCAGCGCGTCGGCCAGCATGGTGCCGAACTTTTTACCCATGTCTCCGGCGGTGGCAAGCTCCGCCTGCGTGGATTTCACCGGCTCCAGCAGCTTTCCAAACCAGTCCCACAGCGTCTTAACCTTTTCCGTCACCCAGTCAAACACCGGCTTCAGCGTGCCGAACGACTCGCCGATCGGCCCCATCGCGGCGGTGAAGCCCTCCGCCACGCCCGCGATAAAGGCGCTTATCGGCTCCCAGTATTTGCGGATGAGCAGCGCCCCGGCCACGATGGCGGCGGCAACGGCCACCACGGGCAGCGTTATCAGCCCGAGCGCGCCGGTGATGGCGCCGCCCGCGATGCTGAATCCGGTGGCCAGCAGCCCGGCCCCGGCGATGATGGCGTTAATGCCCGCCATCACCGGCCACGCAATCAGCCCGATGGCGCCCAGCGCGCCCACGAAAATCAGCCCGGCCACGGCCGCTCTGGCGATGCCGCCAGCCAGCTCGGGGTTGGCCTGTATCCATTTATCCACCGTCAGCAAAAATGCGGTGGTGTCCTGCGTCAGCTGGCGCAGGGTGCCGTCGAGCTGGTCGTAAAGGTCGGTGCCGATGGCCTCCTGCGCCGACTGCAGTTCTTTAAAGTCGCCGCCGAGGTTGTTCTGCTGCACCTTAACCAGCGCGCCCGTGCTGCCGTCCGACTGCTGAAAGGTTTTCGTCAGGTCGTCCAGCAGCCCGCTCGTGGCGCCCTTCATCAGCGTGACCGCCGAGGAGGCGGCCTCCTCGCCGAAGATGGTCTTCAGGTACTCCGCCTGCTGCGCCGTGCCGAGCTTATTTTTCTCAAAGGATTTCTGCATTTCCTTAAGGATGGTGAAGAACGGGCGCATGTTTCCTTTGCTGTCCGAGGTCTTCACGCCCAGCTCTTTAATCGCCTTGAACGCCTCGCCGGTCGGCGCCTGCACGCGCAGCAGCATGGCGCGCACGCCCGTCCCGGCCATGCTGCCGGTGGTGCCCTCCTTCGCCAGCGCGCCGATCATCGCCGTAGTCTGCTCGACGCTCACGCCCGCGTTTTTCGCCACCGGGGCGATGTAGGTCAGGGCGTCGTTAAGGCCGTCGAAGTCCGCCGCCGTTTTGTTCAGCGTTGCCGATATCACGTCGCCCAGGTGCGCCACCTGGCTGTTGGCGAGGCCGAAGGCGTTTTTGGTGCTCATCAGCAGCTTTGCGCTTTCTTCCATCGTCCGGTTGTTGGCCAGCGACATGTTGAGCGTGACCGGCGTTGCCGCCCTGATGTCGTCAGCCGTGCCGCCCGATTTGGCGATGATGATCTGCGCCTGCGCGGCGTCGTTCGCCGACGCGGCGGTGTTGTCGCCGATGCTGCGCGCCTGCGTCCTCAGCGACTGAAATTCGGGCGAGGCTTTATCCACGCCGAGCGTGGCCTGCAGCGTGGAGTTGGCCAGCGCAAAGTCGTAGCCGGGGCGCAGCACTGACGACGCCGCCACGGCGCCCACGGTGGCCGCCCCGACACCGGCCGCGCCGACGTTGCGCACGCCCGCGGACAGCGCCTGCCCGCGGCGGTAGCGCTCGCTGATGTGGTTCAGCCTTTCCTGCTGCTGATTCAGGCGCTGCAGCTCCTGCCGCTGGCGGCTCAGGCTCAGCGTGGCCTGCGCGGCCTCGCTTCTCAGGCGCTGCTGCTCGCTGCTCAGCCTCCGGGTGGAAATGCCCGCGGCGTTCAGCGCTTCACGCTGCTGCTGCACGCTCAGGCGCAGGCTGTTGGTTTTGGTCTGCAGGGCGGCGGCGGCCTGCCGGGCTTTCTCCAGTTCCCGCGCCTGCGCCGCCGTGGGTCGGGCGGTGCTCCTGAAGGCCACCGCGAGCGCGGCCGCCTCGTCTTTCGCGTTCTTCAGCTTCTGCTGCGTGACGGCCAGCTGGCTGCTTGTCCGCCGGAACCCGTCGATTTTCGACGCCTGCGCGTCCAGCTGCTTCAGCCGGTCCTGCGTCTCGCGAATGCCGCCCGACAGCCGGGTGGTTTCGTTGCGGATGGCCTTAAACGGGCGCGTCGCCTGGTCTACCGCCTTCAGCAGCACCTGCAGCTTAAGGTTATTGCTCATCGGTTTTTGCTCCGCTGCGGATCAGCGCCTGATGCCGCCAGTCGAGCAGCTCGGCCAGCGGCATGACGTACATTTCAGAGGGGGGCCAGTGGAACACGGTGGCCACGTCGGCCATCAGGTCGCTGACCGTCAGGCCGCCGGGCCAGCTCAGTCGTCCGACTTCGGCGACAAAAAACCGATCACCTTACCGGCCAGCGCAATCAGGTCGGCCGGGTCGAGGGCGTTGCACTCCGCCCTGGTCAGCGCCGGGACGGTGATGCGCGGCAGCACTGTGATCAGCGCGTCCACATCGGAGCCTGCAAGGTCGGCCAGCCGCACGCCGCGCAGCGCGCCCGCGTTGGGTTTAATCAGCTCCAGCTGCGTGATGTCGGACTCGCCGCGCTTCAGGGGAAATTCCAGTACCACGACGTTTTCTTTCGGTTCCATGTTGTCTGTCTCTTTGTTCAGTTGATTACTGGCCAGCGGCGGGCGCTGGCGTCGGGTTTACATCAGGCCGATGTTTTTGCGGCGCTGCTCCAGCCGGTCAACGCCGCCGACCTTCTCCACCATGTTGATGGTGTCGATTTCAATCAGCTCTTTGCCGTTCCACGTCAGTTTGAAATAGGTGTTTTTGGTGGTGATTTTGGTTTCGGTATCCTCGCCGGTTTTGGCCTCGCCAAAATCAAACGCCTGATGCCGTCCGCGTACCTCGATCTCGACGGCAATTTCCTCGCCGGTGTCGTCGCGCTGGTAGGAGCCGGTAAAGCGCAGCGGCACGTTAGCCGAGGCGCCCCACTGCGTCAGCACCAGGTCGTCCATGCCGCCGATGCTCCATTCCATATCCAGCGCGTCGTCGTCCAGGCCGTTATCGATGTGCGCGGCGCCGTTCATGCCGCCGCCCCGGAACGGGTCAAGCTTGCGCGACAGCTTCGGCAGGGTCACGGCGGTGACCACGCCCTGATAGCTGTTCGAGTCGTTGAAAAGGTTCATCGCCTTTAGTTTTCTTGGTAGTGCCATTTATCCGACTCCTCAGCTGTTAACGGATGCGGCGAAGGTCGCCAGGTATTTGTCGGTGATGCGCTGGCGCAGGGTCAGGTCTTCCAGCGGCGGCACCGGCGTGTAGTCATAGTCAATCGACAGCTTGCCCGCCTTCAGCGTGTCCTTATCGTTGGCCGTGTCGTCGTACCAGCAGGACGCGCCCAGCAGATAACCGGCGCTGACCAGCTCGCGGAATTTAGCGTTGATGCCCGCGATAATCTCGCGCACCAGTACCGGCGTCAGCGGCTTGTCGTTCGCCCACATGTGCGCCTCGGCCATTGTATCGGCCAGCACCTGCGCCGTGCGGGTGTAGTTCTCAAACTGAAACAGCGGATCGTCGCTGCAGGTGCGGTTGCCCCAGAAGCGGAAGCCGTCCTTACGGATAAGGGTGGTGACGCACGCCTGATTGAGCAGGTCGGCGTCGGTGCCGGTCTGCTGCAAATCCCAGAACACGCCCGCCGAAATGCCGGTGACGCCGTTCACGCCGACGTTGGACAGGGTTTTGTGCCAGCCGGTGTCGTTGTCGATTCTGGCGCGCAGGCCGAGCGCACGCGCCGTGGCGTATGCGGTTTCGGATTGGTTGGCCGTGGTGTTCCAGGCGAGGAAGTCCGGCCAGATAACCATCAGTTCGCGCTGGCTGAAGTTGTCGCGGTACTTCATGGCGTCGGAAATGGTTTTGCAGTTCCAGGCGGAGACGTAGGCAAAGGCACGCAGCTGCTGCGCGATGCTGGCCAGCGACGTCGCCACCTCCAGCGAATCCAGCCCCGGCACGCCGAGAATGCGCGGCTTGACGTCGAGCTGCGTCTGCGCGGAAAGCAGCGCCTTCATGCCGGTGTACTGGCCGTTCTCGTCGGTGGTGCCGATGATGTTGGAAATGGTCTCCGCGTCGGTGGCGCCTTCGGCCACGCGCACCACCACGGTCACGGGTTTGGCCTGGTCAGCGATGGCCTGCAGGGCGCTGGCCAGCGTGCCTTTTTTACCGGCCTTGCCGATGGCCGACAGCACGTTGGTCAGCAGCACCGGCGTGTTGAGCGGGAACGCCGCGGCGTCGGCATCATCTGCGGTGCAGACCATGCCAACGATGGCGGTTGAGACGGTGGAGATGGTGCGCGTGCCGTCGTTAATTTCGACGACGCGGACACCGTGATGATAATCAGACATCTGATGCACTCCGTGTTATGGGTGCGCTCAGATTGTCAGCTCAGGGAACGGGATGCATGCGGTTGCGGCCTGCTGGTCTGTCAGCAAACAGAATCACGCAGGCTGCGCTGCTTCGCGGCGGGTATGTACCGGTAAACCGTTTTTAAGGAGACCTCCAGCACGAGCGAAATCTGCTCCAGCGTGGCGCCATTGGCAAACATTCTCTCGGCCTGCGCTATAACCTCCGGCGTCATAATGCGCCGCCTTCCGCCGATGCGTCCCTTTTCCCGTGCGGCACGCAATCCGGCCTGTGTCCTTTCCACAATCAGCTCGCGCTCCATCTCTGCCAGCGCACCCATGATATGAAAGAAGAAACGACCCATTGATGTGCTGGTATCGATGCTGTCGGTAAGGCTGCGAAAGTTAACGCCGCGTTCGTGAAGCTGCTGCGTAAGCATAACCAAGTGGCGCATGCTCCGGCCCAGCCGGTCGAGCTTCCAGACCACCAGTGTGTCGCCAGCCTGAAGGCAGCGCATTGCCTTTTTAAGGCCCGGCCTTTCGCTGGTTTTTCCGCTGATTCTGTCCTCGAAAATCAGCTCACAATCTGCGCTCTTTAACGCATTGCGTTGCAAATCCGTGTTTTGCTCATTTGTTGACACCCTTACATAGCCGATCAGCATGTTTACACCTCGCTAAATGGCGCGGAGTTTGCCAGTGACGCGGTTTACAGCACCAGTATTTTGTTTCTCAAAAACCTTGGTTTAGGCGAAGCGGCAAAGCGAGGTGTGGGCACTGGCAATAACCAGCTGCCGGACATGAGTGCTTTTATGTCAGTCAAATCGAATAACGGCTATTTCAGGTTGCCTAACGGGATCATCATTCAATGGGGAAACTCTGCACTGGCTCAGCAAACAACAACCGTTGTTACGCTACCTATCTCGTTTCCGAACGCCGGGCTTATGGCTTTGGCCAACAAGGGATGGGCGTTAAACACTGCCGGAGATTACACCGTGGGCATACAGACCAACGGACCGTCATCCATCAAAATAACAAATACCGGTGCTGGCACTGCTCTGCAGGGCATCTGGTGGCTGGCTTTGGGGTACTGAATGAAAAAATATTCACCTTCCGAAAATGCGTTTTACGACACCGTCATAAACAGTGTCATGCCTTCCGACGTGTTTGAAATATCTGAAAAGGAATGGGGGGATTTGCTGGAAGGACAGACACATGGAAAGCTGATTTGTTGCGGTGTTGACCTGCGCCCATGTCTTACTGAGCAGCCGCTACCGACAGCAGATGAGCTAATCAGGCAGGCAGAGTATAAGCGCAGCAGGCTCAGGACTGAGGCTGATATGGCTATACAGCTCTTACAGGATGGGAAAGATTTAGGGATGACCACAGATGAAGAGGTAAGCCAGCTTATTGCCTGGAAGAAATACCGCGTCATGCTGATGCGGGTGAACACAGGAGACGCTGAAAATATCATCTGGCCTGAACAGCCCGTCCACTAAGAAAGCTGTATTTTTTGCACTGGCTCAGTATTCTTTCTGCCGGGGGAACTGAGCCAAAATTAAAGCTCACCGGCAGCAATGAGCGAGGAGCGGCAGTTAGCACCTCCGATGCTATAGCGCAGTATTCTTAATTATGTAAAGATATTCTACCATTCAAATAGAGTAAGTGAAAAAAATGGAATTTAAACTTGATCTAAAATCTAATGCTTTAGATAGTTTTAATGAAGCCATCAAAAAATTCCAGCAAGGAGAAAATGGTGATTATAAATCTTTCAAGTTTGCTATACTACATTTGTCTCATTGTTTTGAGTTGACTCTAAAAATGTATATTCAAACATTAGACGAAAACTTGATTTTTTCAAAATGCTACAGAGCAGTAATAGAGCGTGCCAAAAGTGACAAAGTCAATCTTATTGAAGCTTTTTATAAAATGGAAGCTGAAGAATTCGACTTTGAAGAACTTATTAAAGGACATAAAATCCTCATACTATTACTTTGGATCAAGCAATATCGATAGCTACACATGAAAAGTGTAGTATAACCTCAGTGGACTTAGTTGATAAAGAGTTGCTAGATGATATCGCTTGGATGAAAGATCTTAGAAATTCAATTGAGCATTACGAATTCTCGTTTACTATTAAATATGTTCGTCTGGCAATGGGGCGTTTGGTCAGAGGGTTAGCTGAGTTTTCTGATATATTTGGTTTATACATTCTAGATAAAGAAGTTTCTAAGGAAATATCAAATTCCTATAATATACTTTCTGACGAATATGAGCATAATATTCATGAAGGTTATCTTGATGTAGCTGATGCTCGAAAAGAAGCATTTCTTGGGGTTAGACCAAAGTTTTTTGAGCTAGTTAATTGGAAAGAATATATCTGCGATTACTGTGGTCATGAGACAATGATTCAACATAACGATTCTACTTCAGGATATCGTTGTACGTATTGCGGTGCCGAAGACTCAGGCTCAATTGAAGTCACATGTGATGTTTGTGGTGCTGAATGGCCTGAAGAGGAAATGAGTTCTTGGCTTGGGGAGGGGACTCACACTTGTCCTGACTGTAGAGATATTAGCAACAAACCATGATTAAGATTAATCCTTGATTGAAAATGCATTCTTGTCCGCCTCTCATGTTTTATAATGTATAGTGCTTCTGGCATTATAGCGTGAGAGGCGGAAAGATATTGTTAACCGAATTGGCAAGCCTAATTTATGACATTATTGCTAATATGGAGGAATAGGTTTCTGTCCATCCTCTTTCATGGAGTATATACTGTAAACCTTACATCCTTTGAATAAACAGGATGGGAGTCGTCCATCCTGTTTAAGATTTCCATCATAAAAATTACAAATTTCTTATTCTTCTGAAGTAAGCATTTTCTCCTGATTGGGATGATACTTATATGCATAATTAAAGAGGGTCAGATCTAGTTCAAACGTTTCTCGCATACCATCCATCGTTACGGACGTATTCAGTAATCCACGACGGGCCAGAGATTCTACACCCGGTTCAGGATCATCAAGCCTATTCATTTGTCCCCATGTCATAACAGAACCGCCATGCGTCACAAAGTGCATTACTACTTCTTTTTCTCTTCCAGTCAGAGAATTATAAAGCGTTGCCAGTTGTTTTTCTGCAACTGCCTCCCCCTTGCGGGTAATAATTAGCAGATATAATCCTCCCGCAATAATCTTTACAACCGGAAAAATAATAACAAAAGAAAACAGCGTCAGTACATAATCGCGAAGAATAAGATAACAGGTAACTCCTGCGATTCCGGAGACAAATATTGCGATGTTAATGCTGAAGTCTTTCTCCGAATAAACACGATCAAACATTTTTTCAAGAAATTCTGTCACGGTTTCATTCCTTATTAACACTAAAGATGCTAGAGTGGGTATTAATATGCCGCAATAGTGCGAGGGAATTTCATTAATGTCCCATAAAAATCTGGCTTGAACTGGCTATTGAGTCGCTCATCATTATAAATTTTAGCTGTCAATACTACCACAGTAATAGCAGCATTCTCAGGAGTTGTGGCGAACGCAACAAAACGCTCCCCAACAAACCGCTTATAAAGATGCTTTTATACTTCTAACGTCCGCTCTTGGCACAAAGCAGCCTCTCAGCGCATATATGTCTTGTAGGAATAGTGTCAGCTTAGATTTGAGCTGACACGTTCATTTTATTTCGGCCTTGCAGGCCACTCTATATCTGGTGCCTTACTGGTATCAATCCGGCTGAGTGCCACCCGGTATCGCTTCCACTCTGCAAGGCGGGCGCTCTCCGCATCTGTTGCAATACTGATATCAACCGCATCCTGCAGTGGCGCAATGATCCGATTTGCCTCATCCGTTTCGGCTGCCAGCCTACTGCTGGCAATCAGTGCCGCATTCTCAGCGTCCGTAACTGGTGCCGTAAACACGCCGTCGCTGTAGTTATAATTCACATCAGGCTGTTCGGGCAGCGTGGTGATATCAACCCATACCAGTGACGGGTGATAAAGTTTTTCAGGCTTCACATTCAGAAAGACTATTTCAGCAACGCGCTGATCTTCAATACGGGCATACGTTTTCATCAACTGAATTCCTCAATGTAAATAACACCATCTGATCCATAGCTGCCGATAAAGGGGTCGGCGCGGGTAGTGCCGCCACCGCCAGAACCAAAGGTTTTTCTTTTACCGGATGATGAGCCTTCACCACTGCGGATGCCGCCGCCCCAGTAACTCACACCACCATCACCAGAGCCGCCCCGGTAAGGGTTTGTGCTCGTCGCAATTATGCCTGGTGCATCGCTGCCGTCACCGCCCTGAATATTAAGATCACCACCAACAGCCGTACCGCCCGCGCCGCCCGCATCACCCGATGAAGTGTTAACGCCGTTGCCCGCCGTCAGCAGGCCGTTGAATGTGCTGCTTGTTGCTGACAGGGTTTCATCGCTGCCACGGCCTACTACGCCGGGGTAAGTTTTGGTGTCGTCCACGTTCAGCCAGGCGATGACCGTACCGCCCGCGCCACCACCTGCACCACGGCTCGTGAAGCCTGTCCCCCATCCCAGATAGCCGTAGCCTCTGCCACCACCACCGGTCAGGATAATCCTGATGCGCTTCGTTCCAGACGTAGGTTTGTAGTTGATCGCGCCCGGCGTGGTGAAAATCTGCTGACCAATAAAACGCCCGGAAAACTTTTCTGTTAAACCAAGGTTTTTGAGAAGTTCAGCAACCAGCCCGGCATCCCTGATTTCGGCCAGCGCGCTGGCCGTCTGCAGGTACTGGCCGTGCGGATTGTCTGCGGCAACATGTTTACCCATCAGACTGTCGGCGTAGTCCTTCACCTCGATCACGGCATTGTCCACGTATTTACGCGTTGCCAGCACCACGGACGGGTCGATTTTAAGCGTCACGGCGGTGGTGCTGTTCACGATGAGGATCATGCGCACGGTCTGCGTGCGGCCGCTGCCCTCCTGCAGCTGCGGCTTGTAGGTCTCCGCGCAGTTGGCCACCGCAATCAGCACGCCGTCGGCATCAAAAAGACCGATTTCGCGTATCCAGAAACCGCCCTCACTTTCGGGAATAATCTGCTCGGCAATAATCTGGCTGCTGTTGGCGGCATCCACCGTCAGCGAGTTAAGTGGCGCCCGGCGCTTTTCACCGATGAGCCTGGTCTGCGAGGCGTCAGGCGTTGGCAGCGTGCCGCCGCCGTCGCCCAGGGCCATTTCGGTGATCTGCAGCTTTGTGCCGAGCGCGGTGGCGTTGGCCAGCTTCGCGGCGCCCTGGCTGGTCAGCAGGGCAAAGTATTTAGTCGTCATGCTCTCACTTCCGTCAGGTCAATAAGATGGACCGCCGCGCCGGTATAACCGGAGCCGCCAGCGGTGATGATTTCGGGCGTGTACGGGTAAACGGTCAGCTCGTCGCCGCTGTAGCAGGCGGCGGCAGTCGGCAGCCCGCCGGTGGAATCAAGATTGATGGACAGGCCGATAAGGTGGCGACTACACGGCCTGGCATCTGCTATCAGCCGCTCCAGCTCGTTATACATCTCTTCGGTAATGCCGGTATCCAGCACGCCCACGTCCAGGCGAAACGTGCCGGGCACGTCGCCGGTTTTCCACCATTCAATAATGCGGATAAGGTAGCCGAGCGGCTCCACCACGCGCCGGATTGAGCCGATGGTGCCCTTGTGCCGGTGAACGTATTCCGACGCGGCCACCACGGCGCGTTTGGTGCTTTCGCTCCAGCCGGAATCCCAGCGGTCAACCGACCACGCCCATGCCAGATATGGCAGCAGCTCCGCCGGGCAGTCCTGTGCGCTCCAGAGCCTGCGCAGGGGCACGGGAAGCGTTTCAATCTTGGCGCAGGCTTCGGCGGCGGCCACCTCCAGACTCGACGAGCCAGATGGCAGCAGGCGATCACTCATCCGAACCCCCGACCGCGATGCGGTAGCCGGTGCAGTACGCGGCCTGCGTTTTATCCAGCACCACGTCCTCAGCGGGCGCTGCCAGCTCAACGCGCTGAACGCCCTCAACGTGCAGCGCGGCATACAGCGCCGAACGGCGGATGTCACGGCCGAGCCGGGCCTGCGCCGTCACGAACGCGGCAAGCCTGGCCTCAGCGGCGGCGCGCACCGGCTCCGCCTCCGATCCGGGATACAGGTAAAGCGTTGCGTCAATCGCATAGTCCACGATGGCGGCCGACTGCACGGTGACGCGGTCGGCAACCGGCCGCACGTCCTCATCGTTCAGCACGCTGTCCACCGCGGCCAGCAGGTCAGCGGCGGCAACGCCGTTGCCCTCACGCGACAGCACGCTGATGGTGACGCAGGCGGGCGACGGGCTGATAGCCGAGGCATCCGCCACGCGGCCGTCGGCGCTTTTCGCGTGATACTCATAGGCGCCGGTTGGTCCTGCCACGCTTAAGCCTTCAAACGCGGCGGCGATGCGCATGCGAAAATCATCGTTGCTTTCCATCACGGCGGCGACGGGCGGAATGGCCGACGCATCGCCGGGCGTCAGCGTCAGGCGGGTTACGCCGTTATTGGCCCCGAGCTGGTCCAGATCGCCGTCGCGTGCCCACGCCACCATGACGGCTTTGGCCGCCTCGTTGATGCGCTGGCGCAGGATTACCTCACGATAGGCGTTCTCCTGCAGCAGCTTCACCACCGGCTCGGACTCCAGCGCCAGCGTGCGCGCAATGGCGTCCTGCTGGTCAGCCGGATAAAGCGAAATCAGCGTGGCTTTGCGCTCGGCCAGCAGGGTTTCATAGTCCAGCGTTTCCACCACGTCGGGCGCGGGCAGCTGGCTCAGGTCGATAGTTGCCATAGTTTCAGCTCACAGAAACGGTCAGGGAAAAATCCTGCGCGGTGTCGGTGCGATTGCCGGTGATTTCAACCACCATGCTACCGTCAAACGCGGATTCGTAACGGATGCCGGTCAGCTTCAGGCGCGGCTCCCACTGCAGGATCGCCATGTAGCAGGCCGACATAATCTGCAGACGCAGCGCCGCATTCTGCGGCTGGTCGATAAGAGCGGACAGCAGCGAGCCATAGCTGCGGCGCATCACTCTGGTGCCAACCGGCGTCAGGAGAATGTCGCGCACCGACTGCCGGATGTGGTCAAGGTCTGACACCGCCGCACCGGTCTCACGGCTCATGCCGGTATATTTAGCGGTCATAGCGGCGCCCCTGTCTGGCCACCGCTGTCGCCAGGGTGTTTATGGATATGCAGCACCGTGCCGTTGGATGAGAGGCTGCCGCCGCTGTGCGTGATGTCGCCGTGCATCTTGCCGCCTTCAGTGACTTCGAGCGTGGCGGTTTTCAGGAGCGCGGTGCATTCCACTTCCGGCGAGTCGAACAGGATTTTCACGGCGGCTTTAATGGTTGCGGTCTGGATGCCTTCCGCTTTCAGCGCACCCGTTTCCGGCTCGTACTCGATTACCGCGCCGTCCGGGAATGACCAGTGCAGCGCATCGGCGGAGGCAGACGGCGCCGGATTGTTGTCAGAGAAAATGCCGGGTAATACAAAGCCGGTATCAAGCTCTCCGCCAATGCACAGGACAAGCACCTGCTCGCCGACCGATGGCACATTCCACGAGCGTGTCTTACCGGCACGGGCGGTCAGCCAGTGCAGCCAGGTTGTGGTGTTATTTCCCGTCGCCACGCGGCAGGTGCCGTCGGTGAGATTTACCTCGGCGACGGTGCCATTGCGGATCAGGTTGCGTAATAAACGCATGATTTCATATATTTGAATATTCATGCGTCCAGAATGGATTAGTTTGGACTAATTTTAAAATCAGCTTAGTTTGCTTATGTATCAGCAGACAGATTCATTGAGTTTAATTTTGTCTAATTGCAAAGAGAAGGGCGTGTGCTTTCTTATGTAAACAGGAAGACCAAAAGCATCTAGCTCAGATGTTTGAAATATGCCATTAAAAAAAGAGGGTTTAAAGATACCAAGCTCACCTTTCCAGATTTGCATTAGATAACCCACCCACTCGGGAAGTTCTTTATTATCAATTGATATCCGGGCTTTCGAGTTTAAATATGATGATATTTTTTCACTAGGGATCCAATGATCTAGTAGCTCGCTGAAATAAACCTTTTCACCGATTTCTTTATTTTTTATTGCACCTAAAACATTCCCTCTAAAAAACCCAGCATTTTTGAGATAAAGATCAGCCGCACCACAACAACTATTACCATCGGAATAATGAAGTAAATCATTATCTGCAAACCCAAAACTAAGGCCAAAACTTTTTGTTGATTTATATATTTCAATTAGTGAATTTTGTCTAACCTCAATCGGCAAAGAGAACTCACGACCTAATTTAAAAGCCCCTAATGAATTATAATACTGCACTGGGTTTCCAAAAAGCATTTTCTTTAAACTGCTTCCAAATTTCAAATTAGCGTCAATCGGAACCTTTAGATACTCCGCCGATATGTGTTTCACCCCACACTTTGCCGCCTGCTCAATAAGATAAATAGCAGAATCCTCATGCCCAGGAATTACAGGTTGAAATCTAAATGAAACAGGCAAACCATGTGAGGCTAACATTCCAGCGCAAGCAATGACTTCGTGTAAAGGGGGGCATTTCCTATCGACTGACTCTCTAAACTCTTCAGTAATAATTGTAGTTGAAAACCTGATATAACAATTTGATTTTTTTAATTCAAGTAGATATTTATCATTAGATAAAACAGTACCTTTAGTACTGACAATAAAGGGATAATGAAATTCGTTTAAAATCTTTATATAATCAAGAGTTACACCTGCATTTTCCTCAAAAGTCGAAAAAGGGTCTGACATACCACCTAATTGGAAAGGTATTTTTTTGTATAAAAACTCATCTAAAGCCGATGATATTTTTCCATTTGATACACGTTCAAGCCTTTTTTTTAATATTTCTGGATTCCCTATTTTTAGTGACTGTTCCCTTCCGAATCCTTGACGAGTTTTAGCAAAACAATAAGCACACCCAAAACTACAGTTATTATATGAGTCTAAACGCAGCGGAGTTGCGCAAAAAGGTAGTTGGCTAGTTAGCGCAGTAGAGTATCGATAAAGTTCTTTTATCATTATTAATTGAGCCCCAGTATAATTAGGAAGTAACAATATGAATGAGGTGTAACCATATTTCCTTCACTTGCCCCCAAGCATATAGGTCCTTTACCCACTCCAAAAAAAAGATTGCTCCATGAAAAATATGTTGCACCAATACAATAAAAAACAATACAAAGCTAATACTAAGCAATATAAAAATAATCGCTCTTGCAAAAGTTTTTGACGCAGAGTATCTTCCAAAAATCTCAAAAAACATTCCTTTATCCGCATAGGGATCAATAACATACTCATTGCTTTCTTTTGTGTACTTAGGAAAAGACAACTTATAAAACTTACCTTTATTTTCGTAATAGAAGTCAGTAGTCTTCTCGTTAACAATGGGTTTTTTTAAGGTGTTGGCATCGAACATTTTTTCCATAGCATCAGAATCAATCTCTTTTGCAAACTTTTTTGTCAGCAATCTACTTGTAAACTTGTCACGATCAATTTTATGTTTTAAAAGCTCACATGCCTCCCAACTCATCCATCTGTAATCATGATGGTAGGTTAAATATTCTCCATAATTATTATATTTTTTTATAAATTCAGGACAAGCAAAGAAATATATTATGAGTGCCACCACAAAAAATAATGATGATAACCAAAGTAACTGCCAGCTGAATGGCAACTCAGGTTTAATCGGAATGACTTTACCGCCTATGTTTAAGTCGATTTGCTCTGGCATCTGAGCTAACAAAACCGCAAGAAAAGGCACTACGGAAAACCATAGAACAAAATATTTAAAAATAGTTATTTGAAAGAAAACCTTGTACCTTTCCCAGCGCCAAACCTTCTCTTTGATTTTCAAGTCATACTCTCCCAAAAGCCAAGAAGCCATTACTCTGACCTCGAATTTCTTCTAACCAACCAAATTCTCCCCGATTAAATTTATTATATCTTCTAAGAGTTCATTATCAAATCCTAGTAACGGCCGCTCATCATAGGGCACCTCTTTCGCACCGCGTGCCGGGCGGTCGCGCAGCCCGTAATGATGCACCTGCGCCATGCGCTGCACCTTGCCGACAAACTCCACGCTGGCCTCGCTGTTGGTGGCTTTCGCCTTCATGTACTTCGCGGTGCGCAGCTTCACGAACATCTCACGCTTTACCCGGCCTTTTTTCTTACGTACCGGCTCCGCACGCCGGGGCTTGAACGGCGTGCCGTCCGGTGCCTGCTGACGCTTGATGTTCTGTTGCTGACTGGCGCGCAGGCGTTTTGCAATGGCTCTCGCCATCTCCTTTTGCGCGGGCGGCTCAAGGTTGTTAATCAGGGCACCCAGCCGTTCGGCAAAGCTCTCCAGCAGCCTCATGGCTGCCACTCGCTGACCAGCTCACCCTTAGCGAACAGCCGCAGCGGCCGCGCATCATCAACCGGCGCCGGATTTTCGTTCAGGTGGGTGACGTGCAGAGCGCCGCCCTCCTGCTTCACCAGCACGCGCTCGGTCAGCTGCAGGTCAATGCTGATGTCGCAGAGCGTGTCACTGATGATGTCCGCCTTGAAGGTGAAGCCAGTGCGGCGCTTCTCCTCCGTGGCCATGATGTCGGGCTGGTTTTCGCGCAGCCAGGCCAGCACCGGCACCATCACCAGGTCGATGTCGTCACCGTAGTCGGTGATCACCAGGTTCAGCTGATACTGGTACTCAAACGACAGCGAACTGGCCAGCGTCGAGGCCAGCCGCCCGGCGTCGATAAACATGTTCAGGCTGTCAGGGTTTCGCTGCAGCAGCGGCACGCTGTCGGTCAGCGCCCGGCGCAGCTGGTTCGGTTTCAGCATCGTGTTCCTCCTGGCATTCCTTGATGATTTCCACCTGCAGCCCGCACGACGCGAGCGCGGCCTCCAGCTGCCGGTTATCCGCCGCCAGATCGCCCTGCGTCAGCAGGCTGTTTCCCGGCAGCGGGCAGCTTGTCACGCGTGGACAGCCAGTCCAGATAATCTCGGGCGTTGCCGAAGGTGGGACGGCCGTGCAGCCGGATAACGTCAGCAGGCAGGGCAGCAGCAGTCCAGTTACGTAAAGCCGGATTGGCATCGGTTTCCCTCTGTATGGTCAGTTCACGGTTCAGCGCGCCGGTGCTGGCGCGCCCCTGCTGCAGGCGCAGCGTGGCCTCGCGTTTCTGGCTGGCCTTCGCGTCGGCGTTCAGCCGGTCAATGGCCCTGTCCCGGCTCTCAATCCCCGCCGACAGCGTGCCGATGATGCGCTGCGCATCGCCGAGTTCGCCCGTTACGGCGCCGAGCCGCCAGCCGGTCAGGCAGAGCGCGGCGAGCAGCGCGGCCAGCACGGTCACAAACAGGCGCGTCACACTGCCCCCTTAAGGCACCGGGCCATTTCACGCTGGCGCCGGTTATCCAGCCCCGGCGTGAACGCACCTTTCACGTACACCCAGCGCGGCAGCTGCAGGCAGGCGGCGCGCCACTGGCCGCGGTTGATAAAGGTCGCCAGCGTCGAGGCGCAGGCGGCGCGCACGCCGACGTTGAAGGCAAACGACACCACCGCGTCGTACACCTGCAGCGGCATGTCGCGGCGCATGCAGGCGTCAATCCCGCGTTCGACGCGCATCACGTCGTACACCAGGTTTACCGCCACCTGCCTTTCGGTTATACGGCTGTGCGGCGTGACGCCTACGGTGTGCCCGATGCCGCTGGTCCACACCCCGGCGCTGCACTGGTAGGCCGAGGTGCGGCACCCCTCGGCGTCGGCAATCAGCTGCAGCCCGGCCTCCGAGGTGCGCAGGGTTTTAAACTGCGGAAGCAGCGCGGCGATGGCCAGCACCACGGCGACGGCACAGCGCTTAGCGGTCTGGCTCAAGGTTCACCCCCTGCGTACTCCGGCGCTGCAGCTCAAAGGTCTTGCGGCGGTAGTGCCAGTTGATAAAGAACGTGGCCACGTTGGTGACAAGCGTCACCACGGCCACGCCGGAACCGACCATAAAGGCGATGTCCTGCGGCGTGTGGCGGCCGAACCACATCAGAACGAGGCCGATCAGGTAGTTAATCAGCGAGCTGACTTTCTCCATTTTCATTAGTCCCACAGGTTAACGGTTTCAGCCGCCGGGGCGTCCGGCAGGTCGGGCAACACCACTCCGCGGCCGTGAGGCAGCATGGCGCCGCTTTCTGCCAGCCCCGGATTGGCCGCGTAGACCCGCTCGACCACCTGCTGCGTGCGCCCGTAGTGGCGCCAGCAGATGTCGTCCACAGTATCGCCCTGCTGCGCGATAACCCTTATCACAGCAGGCTCACGATGCAGCCCGGCCGGTCGCCGATGCGGCTGATGCTGAAGCGGGCGTCGCGCCAGTATTCGTCGGCGCTGGCCTCCATCTCTCCGGCCTTTTTGCCGCCGCTGGCGTCATAGCCGCGGTAGCGCTCAACGATTTCCGCCGAGGTGATGGCGCCGACGGCGGCGAGGTAGTGCGATATCTTTTCGCTCTCGCCGTCAAGGCGCTCCGCGGGCACCTCGGCCAGCGTCCCGAAGCCCGCCGCCATCTGCGCGGCGCGCCAGTCGTACAGCTCGGCGTTCACTTCTGAAATCGCCGTTTTCACCGCGAGGCGCAGGCGCTGCGCGGTCACGGTGCCCTCATAGCGCAGCGACTCCCTGAGCTGCTGCAGGTCAACGTCAGGCCAGAAAAACGTGTTCTTTACCGGCGGTTCGGCGCTTTCTGCCGGTCGCGGGGCGGGGATAACTACCGTTGCGTTCATAGTTGGCCTTTGAATAGGTGGGCGGTGGAGGAAGGCGCAGACGCTGAAAGCGCATTGCCGTCCTGCCGCCCGGCGCGGGGCGCGTTCTGTCAGCGGCGGGCTGCTGCCTGTTTTTTCATTTCAGTGGCCAGCCGCTCTATGTCCTTGACGACGCCGCAGCGGTCATGCAGCTGCAGCGCCCGTGTTAAGTGGCTCATCGCCTCCTGAGTCCTGCCCGCATCGCGAAGCGCATACCCGGTGATTTTGTGCAGCTTGGCGCGCACCTGGTCGGGCATGTCTTCGGATTCCGTCAGCGCAAGGGTGGCCAGCAGCGGATCGATATCGACCGGCGCCTTTGCCGTCCAGGCGCGCGTCGCGGCGCTGGCCACCTCCTCGGCGAGCAGGTAGGCCGTGGCGTCACGCTTAAAGCCGTCGGGCGGCACCAGCCCGTGCGTCAGGGCGTACCGGGCAATCTCCAGCGCGCCCGGCACGTCGCCCGCGTCCAGCCGCCAGATCATGACGGTCATCAGCACGGCGTCCTGTGCGCCTCTGCCCCGGCTCAGCACGCCCGACACCCACGGCAGGTACTCCGGCAGCATCTGCTGCTTGAGTTCCGCCTTGCGCTCGGTTGAGCGCACCTTTTTCAGGCGGCGCCTGTCGTCGTTGAGCTTCATCAGCATCAGCTCGTAGCCGCTGGCGTGGCGCAGCGGATTGTCAGCCTTCTGCGAGGCATCAATGGCCTGCTGGCGCATGCGGTGACGTCGGGCAGGACTCAACATGCGTTACGCCTCCGGGGTGGCCGCTTCCGGCGCCTTCACGGTCGTGAAGTCACCCAGCACGATGTTTTCAATCAGGCATCCGGCCGCGTAGTCCTCGATCACGTAGTCCTCGTTAATCGATTCGTAGTTTTCGATGCGGTCGCGCTTCGGCACCTCGTCGATCATCCGGCGATGCGTGCCCTCCTGGAAATAAATCGACAGGTTATCGAGGCGGGTAACCATCAGGGCGTCGGCCGGGAAGTACGGCACGCGCACCGCGGGCAGGTTGCCGATGCGCTTCTGGCTGATGATTAGGTCGGCGGCCAGCGCCTCGGTGTTCGCCTGAGACTGATTGACCAGCGGGAAATACTTGTCGGCCAGCAGCTGACGGCCGCAGATCACAACCAGCTCCGGGTCTTCCTGGTACCAGGGCTCAATCAGGGTGTTGGTGCTGTCCATCACCAGCGCGTCGAGGTTGGCGTAGTCACCGCCCCTGCCGATGCGGACCGTCTCCGAGACCACGCTGCCGTCGTCGGCCAGCACCCTGCTCAGCACGCGTTCCGGGGCGTGGTCGCGGTACTTCTGCAGCCAGCCCACGGCCACGTCCTGCAGCATCGGATACTTGGCGCGGTTTGAGGTTTTGGCGCGCTGCACGCCGTTAAAGCCGATCATGATGCGGTCAAGGCTCTGGCGCTTCACGATGGCGTCGCGCAGGCGGCTCTGAAAGTCCTCATAGCGCGCCCACAGGTCGAGCGTGTTGTAGCGAATGTGAAAGTCGTAGTTGACCTGCACGCACTCGTAGCCGTTGCTGTCCAGCGCGGCAAAGTCCGCGGTTTCGCGCTCGTCGCCGCCCGCCGTGTCGGTGGTGCTGGCAATCGAGCCGCTCACGCCGATGCCGATTTTCTCGCCCTTCATTTCGGAGACCGGCACGACGTTGATGCGGGTCAGGAAGTCGGACGACACCTGCACGCGGTTCATCAGCGTCTGCGTCACCGACGGCTCGACGGTGAATTTCTTGTTCATGTCGTCGGCCTCAATGCCGTTCAGCTCGGCGAGGCGGGACATAAAGGCGTTAAATTTAAAGCGGGTGTTCTTACGCATGTTCGGGCGTTCCTGTTCTGTGGGGGTGTGGTTTCAGGCGGCGCCTGATTAGCAGTCGGTCTGCGTCCCGGCCTTCGGGTCGCTGCCGGTTGCGGCCGGTCGGCGGCTGAAGCTGCCGTCGGTGGTTTCGAGCTGGCCCTGCAGTGCGGCAAACGCGGCGCGGTCTTCCCCGGCCTGCTGCTCGATGGCCTCAAGGCGTCCGGTCAGTGAGCTTTCCAGCGCGGACAGCTTTTGCGCCTGGCTCTCCGCGTTCAGCTGCACCTGCTCCGCCACGGCCGTCACCGCCGCGCCAACGTCGGCAAACTGCTCGCCGCTGGCCTTTTTCTGGCCGGTGAACATGGCGGAAATGCGCGCCAGCAGGGACGGCGCCGGGTCGGCCACGTCCTCAAACTCGATCACGGTTTCTTCGGCGGCGGTGAACAGGTTACCCCTGTCCTGCTTGCGGGACGCCAGCGGGTTAGCCTGAGCGGTGGCGCTGAAGCTCAGGATTTCAGTGCCAAGGCTCGCCGGGTCATCGGTCACGGCGAGACCAACCAGGTACGCCTCGCCGGTGTCGGCAAACGTCGGGTTGACCTCAATCGAGGTGTAAATTTTCTGGCGGGACCGGGTCAGCTCCACCAGTTCCGGCGTCGGGTCAATCCAGCCGAAAAGCGCCAGCTTTCCCTTCAGCGCACCGTCGGTGATTTCCTCAGCCTCAACGGCGGTCACGTCACCAAAGCGGCGGAAGGTGCTGTCGGCGGCGTAACCCCGGATGTGCTCCATGTTGATGCGGGCGCCATAAACCGCCGGGTCGTAGTTCGCGGCCATCTGCGAGATCCAGTCGCGCGAAATCTCGCGGCCGTCGGTAGTTGAGCCTTCAACTGCGATGCGAAAACGCTTTGCTTTAGTTGCCATTAATCAGGCTCCGGTCAGTGGGTTGGTTCAGGTCGGGGCCAGTTTCTCCGCCCCGCCCCTTTCCCTCAACGAAAGCCAGCCCGCTCAGCCGTCAGCAAACAGGGACAGCGGGCGCGGCGTTTTGGCCACCGGTAGCCTTATGACCATGAACATGACACCGACAACCACCATCAGCGATCCGCGCCGTCAGGCCGCGCTGCTTTACTGGCAGGGATATTCCGTGCGCCAGATTGCGGAGACGCTTAAACAGAAAACGCCGACCGTGCAGAGCTGGAAGTTGCGCGACGCGTGGGACGACGTTGCGCCCATCAGTCGCGTGGAGTTCAGCCTCGAGGCGCGGCTTACGCAGCTCATTCTTAAGGACGTCAAGGGGGGAAGTGACTACAAGGAGATCGACCTGCTCGGCCGACAGATTGAGCGGCTGGCCCGCGTGGAGCGCTACCGCAGCTCGGGCAACGAGGCGGATTTAAATCCCAACGTGCGCAACCGCAACCGGGGCGAGCGCCAGCCGGTCGTGAAAAACGAGTTCAGCGAGGAGCAGACCGCCAGGCTGACCGGGCTGTTTATGGACGCCTGCTTTGAGTACCAGCTCAACTGGCACCGCGCCGGGCTGGCGCACCGCATCCGCAACATCCTCAAGTCGCGCCAGATTGGGGCAACGTTCTACTTTGCCCGCGAGGCGCTGATTGATGCGCTGACCACCGGCCGCAACCAGATATTTCTCTCCGCCAGCAAGGCGCAGGCGCACGTCTTTAAAAACTACATCATCGACTTTGCCCGGCAGGTTGACGTTGACCTGAAGGGCGATCCGATTGTGCTGCCGAACGGCGCCCGTCTGATATTTCTCGGCACCAACGTGCGCACCGCGCAGAGCTATACCGGCAGAATATTTCTGGATACCGAAGTTTCAGGAGCTGCGCAAGGTGGCCAGCGGCATGTCGCTGCACAAGAAGTGGCGCACCACCTATTTTTCCACGCCGTCGAGCCTGTCGCACAGCGCCTATCCGTTCTGGTCGGGCGCGCTGTTTAACAAGGGGCGCCGCAGTAAGGAAGACCGGATCGAGATTGACCTGTCGCACTCGCACCTGGCGAAAGGCGCGCTGTGCGACGACGGCCAGTGGCGCCAGATTGTCACGGTTGAAGACGCGCTGACCGGCGGCTGCAACCTGTTCGACATTAACCAGCTGCAGCTTGAGTACGGCCCGTCGGAGTACGACAACCTGCTGATGTGCGAGTTTGTCGACGACGAAGCGAGCGTGTTCCCGTTTAAGGAGCTGCAGACCTGCATGATCGACAGCCTGGAGGAGTGGGAAGACTTCAACCCGTATTCCCTGCGCCCGTTTGAGTACCGGCCGGTGTGGATTGGTTATGATCCGTCGCACACTGGCGACAGCGCAGGCTGTGCCGTAATTGCGCCGCCGGTCGTGGCGGGCGGCAAGTTTCGCGTGCTGGAGCGCCATCAGTGGCGCGGCATGGACTTCGCCGCGCAGGCGAAATCGATTGAGGAGCTGACGCGCAAATACACCGTGGAGTATATCGGCGTGGACGCCACCGGCATCGGCCAGGGCGTTTTTCAGCTGGTCCGCCAGTTCTTCCCGGCCGCACGGGAAATCCGCTACTCGCCCGAGGTGAAGACCGCAATGGTACTGAAGGCAAAGGACACCATCGGCAGCGGCCGCCTGGAGTACGATGCCGGGCACACCGACATCACGCAGTCGTTTATGGCCATTCGCAAGACCATGACCGCCAGCGGCAACCGCTCGACCTATGAGGCCAGCCGCAGCGAGGACGCCAGCCACGCCGACGTCGCCTGGGCGATTATGCACGCACTACTCAACGAACCGCTGACCGCCGCCAGCGGCGGCTCCAACCCTTCAATTCTGGAATTTTACTGATGAGCAAACGCAGCCGGAAGGCATACAAAGCACAACCCCAGCCCGCACAGCCCGCCGCGTCGCAGCCGGTCGAGGCGTTCACCTTCGGCGAGCCGACGCCGGTCATGGATAAGCGCGACATTCTGGATTACGCGGAGTGTATCGGCAACGGTCGCTGGTACGAGCCGCCGGTCAGTTTTCACGGGCTGGCCAAGAGCCTGCGATCGGCCGTGCATCACAGCTCGCCGATTTACGTGAAGCGCAATATTTTGGCTTCAACGTTTATCCCGCACCCGATGATGAGCCAGCAGGAGTTCAGCAAGTTCGCGCTGGATTACCTGGTGTTTGGCAATGCCTTTGCCGAGCTGCGCCGCAATGGCCTCGGCAGGCCGCTCCGGCTGGAGACCACGCCCGCCAAGTTTACCCGCAAGGGGGTTGAGGATGGCGTGTACTGGTTCGTCAACGACTGGAAGGAGCCGCACGAGTTTGCGGCTGGCAGCGTATTCCACCTAATCGAGCCGGACATTAATCAGGAGCTGTACGGCCTGCCGGAATATCTCAGCGCGCTAAACTCCGCCTGGCTGAACGAGGCGGCGACGCTGTTTCGCCGCAAGTATTACCAGAACGGGGCGCACGCGGGTTATATCCTCTACATGACCGACGCGGCGCAGAGCAGCAGCGACGTGGATCGGATGCGTCAGGCGATGCGTGACACCAAAGGCCTGGGCAACTTCCGCAACCTGTTTATGTACGCCCCGAACGGCAAGCCGGACGGCATCAAAATCCTGCCGCTCAGCGAGGTGGCCACAAAGGATGATTTCTTTAACATCAAAAAATCCAGCCGCGACGATTTGCTAAGCGCGCACCGCGTGCCGCCTCAGATGATGGGGATTATTCCTGAAAACAGTGGTGGTTTTGGCGATGTGGAAAAGGCGTCTCAGGTTTTTGTACGAAACGAGCTAACGCCGATGCAAGAACGTCTAAAACAGCTCAACGAATGGATGAGCGAAGAGGTTATTACGTTTAAAAAGTATTCATTCTCTATATGAATCGTTATGCTGCTATCAGTTTTTACGCGTATAAAGCTGCCTCAAGCTCACACATGTTTCTCTTATTCTGCGAATCTGATAACAACTTGGGTTCAACGGCCTATGACCAATATCAGTGTCGCTAGTCATTGCTTGGCGAAGATCTTTAAAAAGACGTGGCTGGTAGGATTTTCCTCCAGCCTTAGCGATCTCTTGAGCGCTAGTAGTGAGGCTTTTAATTTCTCGTTGAATTTTCGCTAGCGCTAAAATAGGTTCTTTTGTACTATTTTCTGCCCAAAACTCCAACGCGAAATCTTCAAGCGCTTCCAGTTTCTCTCGAAACTCACCTATCCATTCATTATGATTTTCTTTAGCGCTGTCCTTATCATTTTTATTAAGCTGCAAATAAGTTACAACACCTCCAAGCCCCCATCCTAAAATAACAAGCACCCAAGTGATCCACTGATTCTCATCACCAAAAAGTGCTCCCAGCTTACAAAGAAAATCTTCACTCCAAGTGCAGGCTGTTTTTACAGAATTAACTTTGTCCATGAGCATCTCGAATCGCATCCTCAATATATTCAGTTATTTCTTCAATTAACTCCGGCTCTTCCTTTGATATAAGATTAATGTTTTTTATTTTAACAGGGTCATAGCCCTTTCTTATTAAGCCACCAAAGCTTTCTTCTAAAAAAGAAGAACCATAGCCTTCAGTTCCGTCAAAGTCGATAGTAAGTTCTTGACCGCTGGAGAGCTCCTGCTCAATCCAATCACGGAAGTCTTCACCGGATGCAGGACCTAAGTGTTTGTACCTCGGTCCAGGGCAAGGGTATCTATCAGCTACTTTTAACATTTTCATCCTTTAAGAGCTCCATATCACACGGTATCGACCATTCAATTATAGTGCCTCTAACTGAAGATTTATGATCGAAAACCAACTCTTTTATCTTACCACTGTTGCCTCTGTAAATATATTTACCTTTATTTGAGAAAATGCTCATGTATCCGCTACCAATTATATCAATTACTGCCTTGATATCCTTGAGCCCCTTTCCTCGATACCTCTCGCCAGTGCGCGTTTTTTGAACAGCAGTCGAGGCCTTGATAAACACAGAGTCTTTAACATTATCAAGTGAGTACCCCATCTTATCGAAAAGATTCCTTAAAGCTGTAACGCCTTGTGTTTTGGGAAGCGTATTCGGAATCCCTACTCCTTTGTCACAAATCACAACAATTAGTTGCTTTTCTCTTATGCCAGCAAAAGTCCACCATTTAGCCGCATTGTCTTGTTCATCTTTTTCAATAGAACTATTATTTCCAGGCTCATTTAAATAAGCATGCTCTACTGAATTAGACATAGCCTCAATAAATCCACGATATAATTTTTTCGAAGCACGCTGCGCAAGCTCTTTCTTAATCTCCGCAATCATTTCTTTGGCAATAATTGGTTCTGAGCATGAACCTGAAGAATATTTCCAAAAAGTAACATCATCGAAATCTTTAGTTTCTCTTTTTTCCTTCTTAATAAGATCATAAAATCCAACCTGAACTAATATACTTTCTATTTTTTCTTCTAAAGGATGTGAGAAATTCAAACACCTGTTGCCGTTAGGATGTTTTTTTATCAAAACGTCTACTTCAGCTAAAAAGGAAAGCATAGCAGCTGCGCTTATAAACTTTGTATTTCTAAAGTCTATAAATACACGCCGGCCGCTTGACAGACAATCACGTATTTGACCAAGGAATCTATTGGTCAAATCATAATCATTTTTTTGATAATAATTTATTCTTACCGGTGCGGAAAATATCACACGTCTGTTACTTATTTTTTTATCCATATTAAAATGGAATTTTAATTTAACAGAATCCCGTAGCCTCAATTTATTTCTATTGTGTTCTGCAACCTTCCAATTTGCACTGGACACTGTATTTTTAACCAGCCTTTTCAGTTTGCTGATTTTAGTGCGTAAGTGCTTTTTATGAATCAATCTCTTCGCAACGCCTTCCATAAGCAGAATCCAAACTGTAAGAAAAACTCATCATATGGCAAATCATTCAATAAGAATAGTCTCTAATATTTTTTTAGATGAATTTTTTAAGATCATGATTTTCAGTGACAACTTTCCACGTTAAATCGATTGGACACTGTTTTTATCAAAGTTGATTTGAAATTATCCTCAGCGCGCAATGCTATCCCCGCCACGCCTGCCCGCTTTATGCATCGCTTTTCATGCATCTGCATGCCCTGCCCCGGGCCTTGCCAGCGCTAACGTTGAAAGGGATCTGTGATCATGTCTGGATCATGCAAAACCATGCAAGCTCATGCGCAGTCATCATATGAAAAAAGCCACCTCAAAAAGATGGCCTCAGTCATACAAATTTCTAACGAAAGCAACTATTCGACTTGGTAGAAAATCTTGCTCTGAAGGGTAGCCGTATCGATAGTTCCAGCCATATCGCTGATCATCGACAGTGCCATTTTTAATTCATCTGATTCGCACTGCGCAACAAGTGATACATCCGCCACAAATTGAATACGTGCAATAGTCTCGCTTAGTTTATCAATATCCATCAGTTGGTTACCTCCTACCTGTAAATAATACTGTATATAACAACAGTATCACGCAGATTAGGAATCGTAAACAATCGTATGGTTCGGATTAGTCCGACCGCTTATTTGTTAAGCAGGCTTCGCCATTGAGTGCCTGGCCGCTAGCGCCTGGAAACGCTCCAGCGGTGACGGTTTTATTGGCTTGCCTCTGTATAGCTGACCACGGCTGCCGCTCCAGTACGTTTGCCCTCCAATTTTGACACCATGCCCACGCATCATGCGTGTTACCTCTCCGGCTGAAAGCCGCATACGTGAGATATCAAAGACAGTAGTTTGTAAGTTCCCCCCTGCTTCGTTGATTGTGGGCGGGTTTGTTGCTTTTTTATGAGTTGCGGGCTCTTTACTGCGTATTCGCGACAGTAGTTTTCGCCGTTCTTTACGGCGTTTCGGCTGTGAAAAGTCGAATTCTGCACTTGACTCATCGGCAGGCTTACCTGCTTCCGTACAGTTATTGACAGAACTCCAAGGGGACGCGGACGCGTCCCGAAGTTCAACACCCAAATCAACGGCACGCTTCGGCACAATCTTCCACTGCGCGAGCCGGGTTAAAATCGGGGTATCTTCACCAACAGACGTTGCGTAAACGCCCTTGATACGCACAGTCTCCTCGCCGTACTCGTTGCAGTCTTCGCTTGCCTGATACCAGGTGCGTACGGCCAGTTCATCACGTTTCACGAATGGGCCGCCCTGCGCGTTGACGTATTCAGCCCACTGCCCGGCATCTGCGGCATCATGCACTGCTGCAAACTCAACGCTTAGGCCATGAGCAGTTTCGCTGTCAGCCATGCGTCGCAGCTCACGATAAACCGTCACCGGCGCACCACCGACAAACTGAAACTGGCGGATGTGCCAGCGCGCCGCCCAGGCAGAAACGGCCGGGGCGGTTTCCTTCAGCGCCTTACCGCTTTCATCGTCCAGCTCGCCGTCGAGCGCATAGCCGTCGATGTTCTTTGAAATGTATTTAGCCACGTAACCGGTGGCGCTGCCTTTCTCTGGATCGATGGCTTCAGGGTGAAAGCGCGCTTTTCTGGCTTTGTCTGTGGTCAGCTCATGGCCATCTTTTTCAAAAGCGTAAGCCTGGATGATGCTGCGCACGCGCTGCACATCTTCAGGGCGCATAAACATCAGCATATGCCAGTGCGGCGTGCCGTCATGGTGTGGCTCGGCAACACGAATGCCAAAGATGCGGATGTCTTCCCGGTGGAGCTTGGCGCGCACCTTCTGCCAGACGTTGCAAAGGTAACGCTGCGTTTCGGCCGGGCTGGCACCGTCCCATTTACGGTTACGGTGGCCGGTTTTGATTGTGGCGTGAAAGCGGGCTGGCGCCGTCAGCGTGTAGAACTCGCCAACAAATCCCATTTCATTGCAGATATTTTCAAAGCCACGGATGCGGGTCATCAACTCGCAGCGACGAATAGCCGGATTGGCCACGCTGCCGTCGTACTTCTCAATCAGGCTGATGCGGTTGCCATCCTCATCTTCAAGCTCCATGCCTTTGAGAAACTCGCGGGTACGGCGCTTTTGCTCGCGCCATTCAGATACGGTCATGTTGCTGGCGTAGGGAGTATGTTTCTTGCTGACGTTGGCCAAGGCAATCTGCAGGTGTTCACGCCACGATGCAGCGACGCGGCGCAGGCGCCCTTTCCACCATTTTTCTGTCTGCATACGCATGATCGCCGGGGTGACTTCTTCCGGGTCAAAAAGACGTGATGTAACTTTATCCCACAGAGGCGGTGTCTGGTTCAGTTCGCGAGTGATGGTTGCGGCAGCCATATATACGCGGTGCGTATATTTATAATCTGACTCATCGCTGGCCTGAGCATGGACCTGCACCATTTCCGCCAGGATAAAATTAGCAATATCGCCAGCCAGCAGATCCACATCTGCGCGAGCCATGTCAGGCAGCCGGTTATAACGCTTCATCAGCTCCCATAACATCGCTGCTGCATGAGCCGCACCTTGTGGTTTAGCCTGATTACCAGCAAGCATTGTTGCGATGCCGCGATTCATCTCATTAAGTCGGTATTGAGCGCTGACGCATTCAACTCGTGGCAATGTGCGCTCAACAAAGGTTTTTGCAAAGTACGCATTGGCACGGGCTATGCCGTTTGTTTTTTCCAGCTCGCTGATACGCCGTTTTACATCGAGTTGCACGATCGAAGGTTGTAGAGCCAGCAGCTGCTGCGCATGCGACAAAGCCGCAATCATTTGATCGCGGCGATGCTGTTCGTCATAGGTAAGATAAGGACTGGCAATAGCTTCCCGTGGAATGTTCCACGGGTAAGCGTATTCTTGCTGGCTTTTAGTTTCAAATTTAGAGTGTCCTCTCTTATCATTTGAGAGAATGGACGATGCCTCAGAAACCATTTACAGACCGCCTTCACTACACGGATCGTATGCATTTCCCGCTCGACGCGTCTTCACTTCCAAACGCTGCAAAACTTTTATCAGCGACCGACATGTGTGCCGCTTGTGACGCGTTTTTGAATCAGACGCAAAATTACGAAGTTGAGCGCTGGCTTCCCGAAAAATCCTGTCGAAATGAGCTTGCTCGTCGTGTGCAATGGAATACCGAAGCAACGTGGCCACATCACGAAGAGTGGTTAAAAGTAGTGCTGACCTCATTGAAAAACGTAAGCCAACAATATGAGAACACCCGAGTACGCGGATTCCTTCAGTGGGAGACAGTGGAATCTCTAGAGTCAGATATTCATATAGCGGTTCAGGCAACAAAGAAGACTGTTGCGTTTTTCCGTAGCGGGGAGAGGCAATTTCTTCCAATGCCGACAGAACTTTTTCTTGTTCCTGGGCATTTTGGCGAGTTTCTGGCTTCGCTCGTAGCGGGCAATGTTTATCCTCTTTGGTTTGGCCGAGTTGATACGGCTGATACGCCAGGGTGTCGAGATGGGCAGTATCCGTTATATTCCCCTCGAACAATTTAATTACGGTGTTAGCAGGGCTGTTTGCTGCAAAATTCATAATTAATGACCTTTGAAGTGAGTAGCTTTGAGTTCAAATATTTGCTGGCAGCTGACGCAGCGAGTAACACCATAAATAGCCCGGCGCCGCGCTTCTGGTATTGGCGTGTCGCACTCTTCACAAAAGGAAGCGCTGACCGCCGCCGGACGATGAATGATTTGCGCAATGCTACGGGCAAGCACTTCTTCACTGCGTTGTTGCGCCATGTCGATTGCGTCAGCCATTAGTGCAGCTCCCTTGATTCATTTTCATAACGCTCTGCTTCGCGGCGAATCAGCTCGGCGGCTTCAATGCCGTTTAATCCTTGCTGATGAACATGCACAGCCAACTCTGCCAGGCGTGCAGATACAACCAATGCACGATCTCTGCGTTCTTCACCGCGGGCTTTATTCAGCATTGCGGTCATTGCTTCCACATCAGCGGTGTAATAATGGGTTTCGATATTTCGCATTTAACTCTCTCCAGTTTTAGGCAAAACAATGCCCGACGGGTTTACGTCAATTATTTCGATACGGGCTATTTAATCAGGCAGAAAACAATCCGCAGTTGAGAACCGATGCGGCAGGATATTTCCCCAGCGCACTATTTTATTCATGGCAATGATGATTAACTCTCGGCGCTTTTCATCAAAATACTCGAACGGCCGGCCAATCTCGTCTTGCTTAAAAGTACCCGGCTGTTCTCGGTTTGCCAGTGTTAAAACACAGAATTTAAACTCGCCATTCTGGCGATTAAAATATCTCAGGGCCGGATTGCTGTTGTTGTCTCGCATCTGTCGCCAGCTTTTCCGAAACTCATCAAAAGTCATCCTTTCAACTTTATCTACACGGGCATGTACCAGGCGAATTTCGGTAAAAGATGCCGGTGCGTTCTTACCTGTCAGTGCGAGAGCGGCGTTTGCCATATTTAACCCCCGATAAAACATTTGATGCGCTGTAATACGCTTTGGCGCCTGGTGGACAGTTCACGCAACAACTGCTGCTGATCGTTGCAAGGGTGCCAACGCTCACTCGATTTCGTGGCTATCCAGCCATGTCCGAAAGATGGCGACTGACTCTGACGCTTGAGCAAAGGCGCAATTGAAAAGGACATAAGCACCTCAGCTCAGACCGATTGATGCGCCGAGCCCGCTGATAGCATCAACCGTCGATGCCATAGTGGGATTTGCCTGGATACGTGCCTGTACAGCCAGAGCGGCTAATGTCAGGCAGCGGATGCCTGTATTCACGTTTTGCAGCAAGCCGCGTCTGCAGCTCGCGGTCATACGGTCAGTAGATATTGCACCAGCAGCAAGCTGCCCGATCTCAGACGTAGCCTTCATGACGTAAACGGGAAGGCTTTCAGTGGCCAGCTCATTTACTGCGACTGCTGGTAGGCAGTTAAGCTGCGAAAGCGCGCCATCCATCAGAGACATATCCTCAGTGACGGCAATTAGCGATAGCATCTCTTTAACGGTCAGTTCGTGGAACTGTTCCGGGTTGAGCTTATTGCGCAGTGTCTGCGGTTTAATCCCTGCCCTTTCTGCCAGCTTTACCAGGTTATGTCGGTTAGCAAAATCGCGGCATGCATTATCGAAATGCGGATGTGAAGAAAGCTCAAAATCAAACATGTTGGGATCCCTTTAAACTTGCAAAATCAAATTAAGGTTTGATGTAGCGACATTTAAGTGCCTGTTGACGGTTTTTTTCACGCCATGCAGCCACGTTGATAAGGGGATTTCCATGTTTGGTCATGGTGGTTTCTACAATCTCGCCCGTCTTCTTGTTCTTGCGAGCTTGGGTATAGGTAACAGACGGCGTTGGTGCCAGAAGCACAACACCGTTAGCGATCCATTTTTCCAATACAGACATGCTAATACAGTTGGCAGAGGCAAAATCCTGCTTTGACATGGTGGGTGACGTAGAAAGAGATACAGCTTTCTCTACTGCCTCGTTTACCGCTTCACTTAGCGCAGGCATCAGAATAGCCGCTACGCTGGCAATAAAGCCCTTGGATTGCACTAAGTCAAATGCGTTCTGGCTGTTTGCATTTTCAGTATGCATAACGCAAAATCTCCTTTTGAGTCGTTGTGTTCTATCGTGTTGCATGTGGTGTGCAAACACTTTAGATCGTAAATACGATTCATTAAATGATTATTTATCACTTATTGGTGTTTTATGATTCCAGAGAAGGGCAATAGCGCTCAGATTCTCGAAAGGCTTATGTCATCGTACGGCGTTAACACTCAGAAAGAGCTTGCGGTGGCTCTTGATATACCAGCGAACAACATCAGTGGCTGGACTCAGCGAGATAGCGTGCCTGGTAATGCCATTATCAAATGCGCATTAGATACAGGTGCTGATCTTCAGTGGCTGATGACAGGTGATCTTGCAAAAGCAAATTTAATTGCAGCACATTCAGTTCGTAAGGGCGCGGCACTTTATAACGAAATCATGTCAAATGGTGGGAAACCTGTCCTGCGTCGCATCATGGATGCATACGGTTTCACCTTGCAAAAGCAACTTTGTGATTTATTGAATATTTCTTCTGGTACTGTGAGCACTTGGATTCGGCGGAATTATTTTCCTGGTGACGTAGTCGTCACTTGCGCACTTGATACGGGCGCATCTTTGGCATGGCTTGCAACTGGCAAGGGAACTAATAACAAAGAACAAGGACTTGAACCTCAAGGCGCTTCCATTACAAAAAAACATCTAAATGCTGGCATTCTTATCGATGCAGGTGGATGGTCATCCGACTTATCTTTTCTTCCCGCTCCACCTTTATCACCCATATTTGTCACTAGTAGTGCAAACTCGTGGGTGGTTGATAATTCAGTTCTAAGCTTGAGCAATGGGCGATGGTTATTAGGTATTGACAATAAATATGATATTTATGATATAGCGCTCTTACCCGGTAGAAAAATTAGCGTAACAAACAAATCTTCTAATTTTGTATGTGGTATAGATGAAGTTGAAACATTAGGAAAAGTAGTGTTCACGATGGAATATAACTTTTAAGGAAATTAAATGAAGAAAAGAGCATGGTCCTTCAAGACTATTGAGCAGTCTGACTTACGCTACTTTGGCAATAATGGATACGAAGATGATTCATCACAGCATTATCGATACGACAATCTGGTAGCGAATCACAAAAATGTTAAAAATGGCGACTTAGTAATTATTACGAATCGCGAAAAAGTTATCGGCGTATCCATAGTGAAAAAAATCACTTCAGAGCCTGGAATTAAGTTAAGAAATAAATGTCCTCATCCAGGCTGCAATGCGAAGAAGTTAACACCTCGTAAAACCCTTAAGCCGACCTGGAGGTGTAACAACGACCATAAGTTTGAAGAACCGTTAATTGTTAATGAAAAGATTCAGCAATTTACTGCCAACTATGCTGATAACTTTATTGAAATAAGCAACATTAGCATGGCTCAATTGAAAGAAAACACACCCAGATATAATGTTCAGAGCTCCATTCAGGAAGTCGATCTGGAATGGATACAAAAAATATTATATAAAAAACATGAAATCGATAGTGTCCTTGCAAAAAATGATGCCGATGATAATTACGAACGCAACAGTCAAGATGAAAGAATATTGGTTAAACGCGCCATTAAACAAAGAAGAGGTCAAAAAAAATTCCGTAATCAACTAATATTAAGTAATCCCTTATGCGCAGTTACGGGCTGTGAGGTTGTGGACATACTAGAAGCAGCGCATATTGATGCTTATCGAAATGACTCTCACAACCATATCGAAAATGGAATTTTACTTAGAAGTGATATTCACACACTTTACGACCTAAACCTTTTAGCGATTCATCCCTTATCATTAAAAGTTTACTTTAATTCCAATATTCAAGATAAATACTATCAAAATTACAACGGCAGTGAATTGTTAATTTCCCATAAATTATCTATCGAGGCATTAAATGCCCGTTGGGAAATATTTAATAATTAGTTTAATTTCATTTAAAAAGAGGATTACATGACGGAAAACTGGGAAATTACATCTAAAGTCGCCATTCCAGCAATTTCGCTAATAATAGCTTTTGCAGCGGCATTGAAAAACTGGGTGAAATCAAAACAGGCAAGATTTGAAGAGCGTGAAAAATTAAGTAAACATGCTTATGAATTGTATCAAATATCAGGTGATGAAAAATTAAAAAATCTGTCAATGGAGTATGGTTATGCTGCTATAACAAAGGATTCATTTTTGACAATACATCAGCGTAAGGCTTTAGTAGAAAGTAACAACCCCGTAAAAGATATTGAAAGCTATATACGATGTCGTGAAATTTTAGATATAAAAATAGAACCTTTAAAATTTGTGTGGAAAAAGAATCGCCTTGGTATGAGATGGTATTACAACTTAGTGTTTTCTTTAAAAGTTTTCATGTTTTGGTTGGGAGTTGTAATATTAGTTTCTCCAGTCATTCTGATCTTATTTTCAGAAGATGTTTTTAATCATAATTTTTTGTCTCTTCCTTTATGGCAATCTACTGGGGTTGTAGCTTATTGCGAAGTTATGGGTTTCCTGATGGTTTCCTTAAGTACGATAAGTATCATCAGGCTCACTTTGGCATCAGGACTGATTAAACGTCACTTGTAGTGGGTACAATCTCATAAAACTTAGATTGTATAGCCAAAATATCGCCAATCAATATACTAACTTACTGATTCTAAAGACCGCAAATCGTATTCGGTCTTTTTTTAGCAACTTAACTACTTCTGGATACAAAACTTCCTCCATGCTAACAGGGCTACTAACCCTGACTGGTTGACTTTATGTTCAGGCAAAGCTCAACATCAGGAATCCTCACAGGAACCTTTTCATTTCTAAAATTGTTATCCATTCCCTTACTTCAATCGCCTCTCATCCCCTGAACAAGCAACCCTCTCCAATAGCCAAACTCCATCCTGCCTCTTCTCACTCCTCATATCTCGCCAACTCAATCAGGTTTAAATCCGGGTCGCGTACGTAAACCGAGGTAATTGGGCCGCGAGCACCGGTGCGCGTAACCGGTCCTTCGATGATACGGGTTTGTGTGGCGTGCAGATGCGCAATCAACTCTTCAAGCGAGATGTTGCATATAAAACAGAGATCCAGCGAGCCTGGCACCGGCAAATGTGCCTTCGGTTCAAACTCATGGCCATACTGATGGACGTTGATTTTCTGTGCGCCGTAAACCAGCGCCTGACGATTTTCACCGAAGGTGATCAGCTGCATGTCCAATAAGCGGGTGTAAAAGGCTGTGCAGGCTTCTGCGTTGTGGGTGGTTAACACCAGATGATCCAAGTGGTCGATCATAACTCATCCTCTGTTTTTTTTAGGCGGCGCTTAGGTGTACCAGGCGGAAAGCGCGATCGAGGTGAGGATCTGTTGCGGTGGGGAGAGAGAGAAATACTACTGCGGATTTAACGGCAATGGCTACGGCGAAAAGATCCTCCCCGCCAGAACGGGGAGGATCGCGTCAGAGATTAAAAGCTCTCCCAACTGCTGTCGCCCGCGGCAACCGGCTGTTTGACACTCAGAGGCGCCGGACGACGAAGCGCTTCCTGCGGTTTATTTACCGCATGATGGTCGCCGATCATTTTGAATGAGGAGACCAGTCGGGTCAGGGTTTCCGCCTGATCCTGCAGCGAACGGGAGGCAGAAGATGCCTCTTCCACCAGCGCGGCGTTCTGCTGGGTCACTTCATCCATTTGGCCAATCGCCTGATGCACCTGCTCAATGCCCCGGCTCTGCTCAATAGCGGATGTCGCTATTTCATGCACGATGGTGGCCACCTGATTGATCGCATCGGTGACTTTTTCTGAGTTTTCACCCACGCCCGCCGCCTGCTGTGCGCCGTTCGCGACCTGCTGCACCGAGGTGCTGATCAGATCTTTGATTTCACGGGCGGCAGACGATGAACGCTGCGCCAGATTGCGCACTTCGCTGGCAACTACCGCAAAGCCACGGCCATGTTCACCAGCGC
>Ga0308160_10001225_pt1 | contig 38026 bp, 38 predicted proteins | sample PhyFR1_FD_201036 | JGI IMG/M metagenome (GOLD analysis project Ga0308160, IMG submission 201036) | Phyllosphere microbial communities from UC Gill Tract Community Farm, Albany, California, United States - DLSLF.R1 | ecosystem: Host-associated > Plants > Phyllosphere > Unclassified | place: USA... | reverse complement strand
TGCCGACCTTCTCCACGGCGTCGGCCGCGAGCACGCGGACGGTGTCGACGGCCTTGTTGTCGATGGATTCCCATTGCAGATCTGCCACTGGAAGTTGACCCTTCTTGTTGCGAACTGCGCGGGGTCGATGCGGACCCGCGCGGACATGCGCCTGCCGAGACGTCGTCGGCTGCGGCCGCACGTTCACAACGATGTGGAGATCAGGACAGGGAGGTGTTCGTTCCGGTGTCGGGAATCCAGCGCGGAGCAGACGTGCAACTGGCAAGCACCTGCCAGTATAGGGACGTACCGAGGTCGCGTGCCCGCAGGTGACGCCCGGTGCCGTGTCAACGCGGACGTTCATCGCCTAGACTCTCCTGGCACCCCGTTCGTCTCGTTAGAGGACTCATGACCGCAGCCATCGACACCCGCCCCGACACCGCACCCCGGGGCTTCCGTCGCAAGGCTCGAGCGTACGTGGCCCTCACCAAGCCCCGCGTGATGGAGCTGCTGCTCGTCACGACGGCGCCGACGATGTTCCTCGCCCAGGGCGGCGTCCCGAACCTCTGGCTCGTGCTCGCCACGCTCATCGGCGGGGCGCTCAGCGCCGGCTCGGCCTCCGCGTTCAACTGCTACATCGACCGCGACATCGACCGCATCATGAAGCGGACCCAGGGGCGGCCCCTCGTCACGGGCGAGGTGACCGACCGCGAGGCGCTCGTCTTCTCGTACGTGGTGGGCGTCGCCTCCATCGTGTGGCTGGCCCTCACCGTCAACCTGCTGTCGGCGGCCCTCTCGCTCGGCGCGATCCTCTTCTACGTCGTCGTCTACACCCTCTGGCTCAAGCGCCGGACCCCGCAGAACATCGTCTGGGGCGGCATCGCCGGCTGCATGCCGGTCCTGATCGGCTGGGCGGCCGTGACGAACGACCTGAGCTGGCCCCCCGTCATCCTCTTCATGGTGATCTTCCTCTGGACGCCGCCGCACTACTGGCCGCTCTCGATGAAGTACCGCGACGACTACGCGGCCGCCGACGTCCCGATGCTCGCCGTCGTGCGGGGTCGCTCGCTGGTCGGGCTGCAGGTCATCCTCTACGCGTGGGCCACGGTCGCCTGCTCGTTGCTCCTCGTCCCCGTGGCCGGCATGGGAGTGCTCTACACCGTGGTCGCCGCGGCGAGCGGCGCCTGGTTCATCTGGGAGTCCCACCGCCTCTACAGCCGTGCCATCCAGCAGGTCGCCGAGGTCCGCCCGATGCGCGTCTTCCACAGCTCCATCACCTACCTGACGCTGCTCTTCCTGGCCGTGGGCGTCGACCCGCTGCTGCCCTTCTAGGGCCGTGCCCGCCTCCGGCTGGTCCACGCGCCCGGCGCGCCCCGGCGACGTCGACGCCCTGGCCGACCTCAAGCTGCAAGCCCTGCGCGTCGACCTCGAGCGGGCCGGCGTCTGGCGTCCGTCGTACAACCGTGCCCGGTTCGTCCGCGAGTTCGTCCCCTCCGAGACCACCGTGGTCGTCGACGACGACGGCGGGGTCGTCGGCTGCCTCGCCGTCCACCCCGAGGGCGGGACGACCTGGCTGCGCCACTTCTACCTGCGCGAGGAGGCGCGCGGCCGGGGCCTGGGCACCCGTCTCGTCACCGAGGCCGTCGCCGCCGTCACCACGCCCACGGTCACCCTCGACGTGCTGACGGGGAGCCGCGTCGAGTCGCTCTACCGCCGCCTGGGCTTCGTCCCGGTCTCGGACGACGGAGTCGACACGATCATGCGGCTGGACCTGCCTCGCTGACGCCGGCGCCCCGCCCCGAGACGGGGGCAGGGCGCCGAGGAGGCGGTGCGGGCGTCAGACCCGGAGCTCGGCCTCGCGGACGGGCGCCTCGACCTCGTCGGGCTGCTGGTCGTTCGTCAGGGAGAGCAGCACGGCCGTCATCGCGGCGACGAGGAGCGCGGCCAGCACCATGTGGCTGCCGACGAGCACGGGGGGCAGCCCCGTGCGGGCCTGGAGCAGCCCGACGGCGATCTGCACGAGCTCCACGGCGAGCAGCAGGAGCGGGAAGCGACGGGGGAGGCCCGCGCGGAGGGTCCAGGCGACGAGCGCGACGGTGAGCAGCAGGGTCGCGTAGGCGGGCCAGCTGTGCACGTGCTCCATGACCTCTGGAGCGAGGCCGTTGCGGGGCGTCGCGGCGTCGCCGGCGTGCGGCCCGGCGCCGGTCGTGAGGATGCCGACCACGACGGTGACGGCCACGACGACGGCCGCCGCCCGCGCCAGGAGGGCGTAGCCCCGGGGAGTCGCGGCGCGGGTGCCGCGAGGACCGTGCAGCACGCGGTACACGAGCACCGTCGTCAGGGCGACCAGCACGACGGACACCACGAAGTGCGCCCCCACGATGTACGGGTTCAGGCCCGTCAGGACGGTGATGCCGCCGAGGACCGCCTGGAACGGGATGCTGAGGCCCTGGACGAGGGTGATGCGGAAGAGCTCCGGGCGCACCCTGCGGATGCGCAGCACGGCGAGGAAGGCGAGGATGACGACGAGCGTGAGCACGAAGGTCAGCAGCCGGTTGCCGAACTCGATGACGCCGTGGATGCCCATCTCGGGCGTCGACACGAAGGAGTCGTCGGTGCAGCGCGGCCACGTCGGGCAGCCCAGGCCGGACCCGGTGAGACGCACCGCGCCTCCGGTGCCGATCAGCAGGACCTGGCAGACGAGCGACGCCCAGGCGATGAAGCGCACCCGCGAGTCGACCGTCGTGGGCAGCCACGCCCAAGCTCTCGACAGCACGCCCGGGGTGGTCTGGTCTGCCTTGCTCACAGTCTCCTGCCTTTCGTCGATTTCAGGACTCCGCCCTGTAGAATCGACGGGTTCAGGAACACAACCCGGCACGGCGTCGACGGAGACGCCGCGAGACAGCTGAGGCGGACGAGCACTACGGGGTCGAGAGGCACCGGGTGCGGGTCACAGTCTAGGCAACGCACCCTGGCACTCCGCTCGCGGAGGGCCCGCCGACCACCCGCGACGATCAACGCCCCGGGGGGCCGTCGACGGGCGGCGATCGTCACGCGGACCGGGGTGTTCGACTCGCACCGCGAGGAACGGCCCGTCGTCGCCCGCGGCGAGCACCATGGGAATGGTGGCTCCGCGCACCGCGTTCGGTCCGTCAGAGAAAGAGGTACACATGTCAGACGTGCTGATCGACCGCCCCGAGCTGGACGGCCTGGGACAATACGAGTTCGGCTGGTCCGACTCCGACGCTGCCGGCGCCTCCGCGCGCCGCGGCGTCTCGCCCGAGGTCGTCACCGACATCTCGAACCTCAAGAGCGAGCCCGAGTGGATGCTCAAGAACCGCCTCAAGGGCCTCACGCTCTTCGAGCGCAAGCCGATGCCGACGTGGGGCGCAGACCTCTCGGGCATCGACTTCGACAACATCAAGTACTTCGTCCGGTCGACCGAGAAGCAGGCCACCACCTGGGACGAGCTGCCCGACGACATCAAGAACACCTACGAGAAGCTCGGCATCCCCGAGGCCGAGCGCAACCGCCTCGTCGCGGGCGTCGCCGCCCAGTACGAGTCCGAGGTCGTCTACCACCAGATCCGCGAGGACCTGGAGCAGCAGGGCGTCATCTTCATGGACACCGACACGGCGCTGCGCGAGCACCCCGAGTTCTTCCAGGAGTACTTCGGCTCGGTGATCCCCGCGGGCGACAACAAGTTCGCCGCGCTCAACACGGCGGTCTGGTCGGGCGGCTCGTTCGTCTACGTGCCCAAGAACGTCCACGTCGAGATCCCGCTGCAGGCCTACTTCCGCATCAACACGGAGAACATGGGCCAGTTCGAGCGCACGCTGATCATCGCCGACGAGGGCAGCTACGTGCACTACATCGAGGGCTGCACCGCCCCGATCTACAAGAGCGACTCGCTGCACTCGGCCGTCGTCGAGATCATCGTGAAGAAGAACGCCCGCGTGCGCTACACGACGATCCAGAACTGGTCGAACAACGTCTACAACCTCGTCACGAAGCGCGCCATCGCGCACGAGGGCGCGACCATGGAGTGGATCGACGGCAACATCGGCTCCAAGGTCACCATGAAGTACCCGTCGATCTACCTCGCGGGCGAGCACGCCAAGGGCGAGACCCTCAGCGTCGCCTTCGCCGGCCCCGGCCAGCACCAGGACGCGGGCGCGAAGATGATCCACATGGCGCCGTACACGACGTCGTCCATCGTCTCGAAGTCGATCGCCCGCGGCGGCGGTCGTGCGGGGTACCGCGGCGAGGTCCGGGTCGACGACTCAGCGCACCACAGCGCCAACACGGTGCGCTGCGACGCGTTGCTGGTCGACACCATGTCGCGCTCCGACACGTACCCGGCCATCGACATCCGCGTCGACGACGTGCAGCTCGGCCACGAGGCCACGGTCTCCCGCGTGAGCGAGGAGCAGCTGTTCTACCTCATGTCGCGCGGCATGGCGGAGGACGAGGCCATGGCCATGATCGTCCGCGGCTTCATCGAGCCCATCGCGCGGGAGCTCCCGATGGAGTACGCCCTCGAACTCAACAAGCTCATCGAGATGAGCATGGAAGGATCCGTCGGCTAGATGTCCGCCGTAGCACCCACCACAACGAGCACGACCCCCGAGGGCGTGCAGCACGGCGCGAAGGCGCACAGCGACGGAGGCTGGGGCGTCGTCCCGGTCCAGACCCGCTCCGAGCGCTTCCGCAGCACCGACCCGGCCGCGTTCCCCGCGGTCACCGGCCGGGAGGTCGACTGGAAGCTCAGCCCGGTCGAGCGGCTGCGCCCGCTCATCGACGGGCCCCTGGACGGCTCTCCCTACGCGTACCTCGCGCGGGAGACCGCCGGGGCGACGGTCGACTGGGTCGACCGGAGCGACTCGCGCGTCGGTCGGGCCGGCCAGCCCGAGGACAAGGCCTCGGCCTCGGCCTGGGCCGCGACCGAGAAGGTGCTGCTCGTGACCCTGAGCGGCGACGAGCCCTCGACCGTGACGATCGGGCGCTCCGGCCTCGACACGGCACCGCGCGCCGGCCACACCCTCATCCACGCGACGGCGAACTCGACGTCGCTCGTGGTGCTCCGCAACACGGGGGCCGCCCAGCTGGTCGAGAACGTCGAGATCGTCGTCGACGACGGCGCGCACCTCACCGTGGTGACGCTGCAGGAGTGGGACGACGAGGCGATCCACCTCGCCAGCCACTTCGCGACCATCGGGCGCGACGCCCAGCTCAAGCACTTCGTCGTCTCGCTCGGCGGGTCGGTCGTGCGGGTCAACCCGTCGGCGCACCTGGCCGGGCAGGGCTCGGACGCCGAGCTCTACGGCGTCTACTTCGCGGACGCAGGCCAGCACCTCGAGCAGCAGGTCTTCGTCCACCACGACGCCCCGAACAGCCGGAGCCGCGTCAACTACAAGGGCGCGCTCCAGGGCGAGGGAGCCCGCACCGTCTGGATCGGCGACGTCCTCATCGCGCGGACGGCACCCGGCACCGATAGCTACGAGCAGAACCGCAACCTCGTCCTCAGCGAGGGCACGCGGGCCGACTCCATCCCGAACCTCGAGATCGAGACGGGCGACATCGCCGGGGCGGGCCACGCCAGCGCCACCGGCCGCTTCGACGACGAGCACCTCTTCTACCTCCAGTCGCGGGGCATCGACGAGGCCGAGGCCCGTCGCCTCGTCGTGCTCGGCTTCCTCAGCGAGGTCGTCCAGAAGATCGGCGAGCCCGAGCTGCAGGAGCGCCTCATCGACGCCCTCGAGGTCGAGCTGACCTCCGGCCCGTCGGTCGCGGAGCCCACCGCATGAGCACGCGCGTCTGCTCCTCCGACGAGATCACGCCCGCCCAGGCGCTCCGCGTCGTCGTCGACGGCGTGGCCGTCGCCGTGGTGAAGGACAGCGCCGGGGTCATCCACGCCATCGGCGACACCTGCACGCACGGCGACATCTCGCTCTCCGAGGGCTTCGTCGAGGACGACACCCTGGAGTGCTGGGCGCACGGCTCCAAGTTCGAGCTGACCTCGGGCAAGCCGTTGACCCTCCCCGCCTACGAACCCGTCCCGGTCTTCGCCGTCTCCGTCGTCGACGGCGACGTCTTCGTCGACACCACCGCGTCGCCCGCCGGCGTCGCACAGTAAGGAATGAACGCATGAGCACTCTCGAGATCCGCGACCTCAAGGTCAGCATCGACACCGACGCCGGCCCCAAGCCGATCCTCAAGGGCGTCGACCTGACCATCAAGGAGGGCGAGATCCACGCCGTCATGGGCCCCAACGGCTCGGGCAAGTCGACCCTCGCCTACACGATCGCCGGCCACCCGCGCTACAACGTCGACGGCGGCTCCATCCGCCTCGACGGCGTCGAGGTGCTCGACATGAGCGTCGACGAGCGCGCCAAGGCGGGGCTGTTCCTGGCGATGCAGTACCCGGTCGAGATCCCCGGCGTCACCGTGTCGAACTTCCTCCGCACGGCGAAGACCGCCCTCGACGGCGAGGCCCCGGCCATCCGTGGCTGGATCAAGGACCTCCGCGAGTCGATGTCGGCGCTCAAGATGGACTCGGCCTTCGCCGAGCGGAACGTCAACGAGGGCTTCTCCGGCGGCGAGAAGAAGCGGCACGAGATCATGCAGCTGGAGCTCCTCAAGCCGAAGTTCGCCGTCCTCGACGAGACCGACTCCGGTCTCGACGTCGATGCGCTCAAGATCGTCTCGGAGGGCGTCAACCGGGCCAAGGCCAACACGGGCCTGGGCCTCCTGCTGATCACGCACTACACGCGGATCCTCCGGTACATCAAGCCCGACTTCGTCCACGTGTTCGTCGACGGCCACGTCGCCGACGAGGGCGGACCGGAGCTCGCCGACCGCCTCGAGAACGAGGGCTACGACCGCTACGTCTCCGCTGCGGCGGCTGCGGCCGCCGTCGACGCCCCGGTGGGCAGCTGACCGTGGCGGTCGCTCTGGCCCCCGAGAAGTTCGACCAGGTCGCGGAGGCGCTGAAGGAGGTCGTCGACCCCGAGCTCGGGGTCAACATCGTCGACCTCGGCCTCATCTACGACCTCGCGATGGACGAGGAGCACGAGAACGCCCTCATCATCAGCATGACCCTGACCTCGGCCGGCTGCCCGCTGACCGACGTCATCGAGGCCGACACCGCGAACGCGCTCGACGGCGTCGTGGACGCCTTCCGGATCAACTGGGTCTGGATGCCGCCGTGGGGCCCCGACCGGATCACGGACGACGGGCGCGACATGATGCGCGCCATCGGCTTCTCGATCTGATCCACCCCGGCCGACGCCGGACACGACGACGGGCCCCGGTCACCTCGACCGGGGCCCGTCGTCGTGCGTCGGGGGAGCTGCGCTCAGCGCTCCAGGCGACGGAGCCCGCGCCACGCCAGGGGCAGCACCGAGGCGGCGATCAGCCACTTCGCCACGCCGCCCACGATGAAGGGGACGACGCCGACGGTCAGGACGGTCGCGAGGGTGACCTCGACCCCGAGGCTGCTGAGGACGACCGCGAGGTACGGCAGGCCGACCACGAAGGGCACGAGGCTGGCGAGGAAGAACGCGACGGTCGACAGCAGCCACTTCTTGTCCCAGTCGCGCTGCGAGAGCCAGCCCACGAGCGCCGCCGCCGGGACGAACCCGACGATGAAGCCGAAGCTGGGCTTGAGGACGCTGAGCGGCCCACCGGTGAACTCGGCGAAGATCGGGAGCCCGACGACGCCCAGCACGAGGTAGGTCAGCATCGACAGGGCCCCACGACGCGCCCCGAGGGTCGCACCGACGAGCATCACCGCGAGCGTCTGGCCCGTGACGGGGACGGGCCAGAGGGGCACCTGCACCTGGGCGAGGGCACTGGTGAAGGCCGCTCCGCCGAGGACGAGGGCGACGTCGGTGGCCCAGCTCCTCGTCACCAGGCGGTCGGCGAGGACCGGCCGTGAGATCGGTGCAGCAGTGTTCGTCATGCAGTCTCCTAGAATGGGTAGGTTGATCGGCCGAGCGGCTGGTCGGCAGCGCAGTGCTGCGACCCCCTCCACGCGATGTCTCATCCTAGAGGCGGCCCCTGCTCGGGCTGCGTTGTGGACATCCTCCCAATCGATTGGAATACTGCTGTGCTCTCCGTGCACGACCTCGAGATCCGCGTCGGCGCTCGCCTGCTGATGGCCGACGTGAACTTCCGCGTCGACAAGGGCGACAAGATCGGTCTCGTCGGGCGCAACGGCGCCGGCAAGACCACCATGACCAAGACGCTGGCGGGGGAGACCCAGCCGACCGACGGCAAGATCGAGCGCGGCGGCGAGATCGGCTACCTGCCGCAGGACCCCCGGAGCGGCAACCCGGAGGACCTGGCCCGCACGCGCATCCTCGACGCCCGCGGCCTCGGCCAGCTCCTGCTGGGCATCCAGGAGGCGACCCTCCTCATGGGCGACCCCGACGCCGACGTCGCCGCCCGCGCCATGAAGCGGTACGGCGACCTCGACGACCAGTTCAACGCGCTCGGCGGCTACGCGGCCGAGGCCGAGGCGGCGTCGATCGCCAGCAACCTCAGCCTGCCCGACAGGATCCTCGACCAGCCGCTCTCGACCCTCTCCGGCGGCCAGCGCCGACGCATCGAGCTCGCGCGCATCCTCTTCTCGGCCGCCGACACGATGATCCTCGACGAGCCCACGAACCACCTCGACGCCGACAGCGTGGTCTGGCTGCGCGAGTACCTCAAGACGTACCAGGGCGGCGTCATCGTCATCAGCCACGACATCGAGCTGGTGGAGGAGGTCGTCAACCGCGTCTTCTACCTCGACGCCAACCGCCAGGCGATCGACATCTACAACATGGGCTGGCGGAACTACCAGCGCCAGCGCGCCGCCGACGAGGAGCGCCGCAAGAAGGAGCGCTCGAACGCCGAGAAGCAGGCGTCGGCGCTGCAGAAGCAGGCCGCGCGCTTCGGCGCGAAGGCGTCGAAGGCCGCGGCGGCCCATCAGATGGTCGCCCGTGCCGAGAAGCTCCTCTCGGGCCTCGAGGAGGTCCGTGCCGTCGACCGCGTCGCCAAGCTGCGCTTCCCGACGCCGGTGGCCTGCGGCAAGACGCCCCTGATGGCCTCGAACCTCTCGAAGAGCTACGGCTCGCTCGAGATCTTCACGGCCGTCGACCTCGCCATCGACCGCGGCTCGAAGGTCGTGATCCTCGGGCTGAACGGTGCGGGCAAGACCACGCTGCTGCGCATCCTCGCGGGCGTCGACGAGCCCGACACTGGGCAGCTCGAACCGGGCCACGGCCTGCGCGTCGGCTACTACGCCCAGGAGCACGAGACGATCGACGTCGCGCGCAGCGTGCTCGAGAACATGGTCTCGTCCTCGCCGAACATCACCGAGATGGAGGCGCGGCGCGTGCTGGGCTCGTTCCTCTTCACGGGCGACGACTCGGCCAAGCCGGCCGGCGTCCTCTCCGGTGGCGAGAAGACCCGCCTCGCCCTGGCGATGATCGTCGTCTCCGGCGCCAACGTCCTGCTGCTCGACGAGCCCACGAACAACCTCGACCCCGCCAGCCGCCTGGAGATCCTCGACGCCCTCGCCAACTACGAGGGGGCCGTCGTCCTGGTCAGCCACGACGAGGGAGCGGTGGAGGCGCTGAACCCGGAACGCGTGCTGATCATGCCCGAGGGCACCGAGGACCACTGGACCAAGGACTACAGCGACCTCATCAACCTCGCCTGACCGACGGGGCGGCACGCCGCCCGCGCCGGGTCAGTGCCCGGCGGCGTCGAGCAGCTCGTCCTCCGCGTCGTTGTCGGCGAGCGGCCGGGCAGCGCGCCGGCGGGCACGCTCGGCCTCGCGGACGCGGGCTTCGTCGCCGTCGGCGCCCTCCTCGTCGAGGGCACGGTTGCGGCGCTCCTGCCGGAAGACGTAGAAGAGGAAGGCGAAGGCGCCGACCGCGAACATGATCCACTGCACGAAGTAGGAGAGGTTCAGGCCCGTGTCGATCTCGGGTGCGCTCGCCTTCACGGGAGCCTCGGCCGGCGCCGGCGTCTCGCTCTGCAGCAGGCCGTACGAGGCGCTGTAGATCGTGCCGCTCACCCGGGCCTGTACCTCGCTGAGCTGCACGGTGGCGATCTGGTTCGTGCCGGGGACGCCGGTGCGCGACCCGAGGGCGGGCTCGCCCGGCTTGAGGCGGGCGGTCACCGTGACCTCGCCCTCCGGGGGAGCAGGCACCTCGTCGGGGGCGTCCTGGTCGTTGCCCGTGGGCACCCAGCCGCGGTCGACCACGAAGACGTCGCCACCGGTCACCCGGAACGGCACGAGGACCTCGAAGCCGGGCTGCCCGTTGAGGGGCCGGTTGCGGACGAGCAGGGTCTCGTCGACGGCGTACGTGCCGGTCATGCTCACCGGCTGCCACTCGAGCGCGGGGTCGTAGGAGTCGAGCGCGGGCACGGCCTCGTCGAGCGGCACCGGAGCCGCGTCGTAGCGCTGCTCCAGCTGGTGGACGACGGCCGTCTTCTCCTCGTGGCGGCTCCACTGCCAGTGGGCGAGGAAGCCGCAGACGACGGCGAAGACGACGACCACGCCGAGGTAGCCCAGCCACTTGCGGGCGCCGGTGGTGCGCGCGTCGCTCACCGTGCCTCCTCGGGGACCCGGTCGACCGTGACGCCCGCGGCCGTCACGACGACGGGGAAGTCGCGCGCCCGGAGGAACTCGGTGAGGAAGTCGACGTGCTCGGCGCAGGCCGACCAGACCTTCACCCGGTCGAGCCCGTGGATCTTCGGGTTCCGCCAGTTGACCGCGGAGACGGCGGAGGCGGTGCACCCGGCGCGCGAGCACTGGACGTCACCGGGGCCGTCGAGACCGAGGCCGAGCATCAGCGGAGGACGCCGTCGGCACCCGCCACGGGTGCGTCGTCGTCGGGGTCGTCGTCGACGACGACCGGTCGGACGGGCTCCGGCGCGGGGGCCTCGGCCTCGGGCTGCCACGCCGGGTCGGGGCCGCGGTAGAGCTCGACCCCGCCGGGGCGCTCGACCTCCTGCCCGGACTCGTGGCCCACGTTGGCCAGGACGACGGCGACGTAGGGGATGACCACGGCGCCGAGGACGGGGAGCAGTGTCCACCAGGAGAGCGGGATGACGAAGCACAGGGTGATGCAGACGATGCGGATCCCGGTGGCCAGCAGGTAGCGGCGCATGCGGGAGTGGCGGTCGTCGGTCGGCGACGGGGGGAGGGAGGTGATCGGCTGGGAAGTCTTCATGCACTCACGGGCTCAGAGCGCCACGGGCGACGCGTGAGCCGATCTTAAGCCCGACAGCCGACAGTAGGCTGGTCGGCGGCCGCGAACGGCCTCGACCTCCGGTCGACCCCCACGCTGCGCCCGACGCACGACCCCGAGGAGACACCATGACCACGCCCCGCACCGTCCTCGTCACCGGTGGCAACCGCGGCATCGGCCGCTCCATCGCCGAGGAGTTCGTCGCCCAGGGCCACCGCGTCGCGGTGACCGCGCGCAGCGGCCAGGGCCCCGAGGGCACGATGACGGTCGTCGCCGACGTGACCGACTCCGCCTCGGTCGACGCCGCCTTCACCGCCGTCGAGGCCGAGCTCGGCCCGGTGGAGGTCGTCGTGGCCAACGCCGGCATCACGAAGGACGGACTCCTCATGCGGATGACCGAGGAGGACTTCACCTCGGTGGTCGACACCAACCTCGGCGGTGCCTTCCGCGTCGTCAAGCGCGCCTCGAAGGGCATGCTCAAGGCCCGTTTCGGCCGCATCGTGCTCGTCTCGAGCGTCGTGGGGCTCTACGGCGGCCCCGGCCAGGTCAACTACGCGTCGTCGAAGGCCGCGCTGGTAGGCTTCGCGCGGTCGCTGACCCGCGAGGTCGGCGCCCGCGGCATCACGGCGAACGTCGTGGCCCCCGGCTTCATCGAGACGGACATGACGGCGGTGCTGCCCGACGAGCAGCAGGCCGAGTACCGCAGGACCATCCCCGCGCAGCGCTTCGGCACCGCCGGCGAGGTCGCGAAGACGATCGCCTGGCTGTCGAGCGACGACGCCGCCTACATCTCCGGCGCCGTCATCCCCGTCGACGGCGGCCTGGGCATGGGGCACTGACCCCGCCCCACGGAGGGCGGGGCGTCGCGGCGAGGCTGGTCAGCCGCGGAGCCCCATCAGGGGCAGGAGCTCTGCGAGGTCGCACCGGGCGACGACGAGGTCGGCCTGCTCGCGCACGCGGGGCTTGGCGTTGAAGGCCACGGAGAGCGCGGCGGCCCGCATCATCAGCAGGTCGTTCGCCCCGTCGCCGACCGCCACCGTGTGCTCGAGGCCGACCCGCGACTCCTCGGCCCACTCGCGGAGCGCGGCGGCCTTGCCCTCGGCGTCGACGACGGGGCCGCTGACCCGGCCGGTGAGCACGCCGTCCACGACCTCGAGGCGGTTTGCCCGCCAGTGGTCGAGCCCGAGGCGCTCGGCGACCGGGTCGAGGACCTCGTGGAAGCCGCCCGAGACGACGCCGATCACGCTGCCGTGGGCGTGCAGGCCCGCGATCAGCTCCTCCGCGCCCTCGGTGACGCGGACCTGGGCGACGGCGTCGGCGAAGACGCCCTCCGACAGTCCGGCGAGCGTGGCGACGCGGGCCGTGAGGCTCTCGGCGAAGTCGAGCTCGCCCGCCATCGCCCGCTCGGTGATCCGGGAGACCTCGGCGTGCGACCCCGCGGCGTCGGCCAGGAGCTCGATCACCTCGTTCTCGATGAGCGTGGAGTCGACGTCGAGGACGGTGAGGAAGCGCGGCACGCCCCCACCATAGTGAGGGCGGGCCACCCGCCGCGGACGACGAGGTCACACGACGTAGCGGCCCGCCCTCACGGAACGGCCTCGGCGCCTACTGGTCGACGCGGACGCCCTTGCCCACGACGGTGATGCCGGAGGGCGTCACGGTGAAGCCCCGGGCCCGGTCGGCCTCGGCGTCGACGCCGACGGAGGCGCCGGCCGAGATGACGACGTCCTTGTCGAGGATCGCGCGCTCGACGACCGCGCCCGGCCCGATGTGGGCCCGCTCGAAGACGATCGAGTCGACGACGCGCGAGCCCGAGTCGAGCGTGCACCAGGGGCCGAGCACGCTGCGCTCGACGTGCGCGCCCGACAGCAGCGAACCCAGGGAGACCACCGAGTCGATGGTCGTGCCGAGGTTGCCGTGCGCGTCACGGACGAACTTCGCGGGCGGCGAGTTGAGCTGCTGGCTGAAGATCGGCCAGTCCGTGTTGTACAGGTTGAAGATCGGCAACGCCGAGATCAGGTCGCGGTGCGCGTCGTAGAACGAGTCGATCGTCCCGACGTCGCGCCAGTAGTAGCGGTCCCGCTCCGTGGCCCCGGGGACTTCGTTGCGGTTGAGGTCGTAGACGGCCGCGTCGCCCCGCGAGACGAAGTCGGGCACGATGTCGCCGCCCATGTCGTGGTTCGAGTCGGGCTTCTCGCCGTCGCGGAGCACGGCGTCGATGAGGACGTCGGCGTCGAAGACGTAGTTGCCCATGGACGCGAGGATCTCGCCGGGGGAGTCGGGCAGCCCCGTCGCGTCGGTCGGCTTCTCGAGGAACCGGCCGATGCGGGTCGGGTCGTCGCCGTCGACCTCGATGACGCCGAACTGGTCGGCGAGCGAGATCGGCTGGCGGATCGCCGCGACCGTGACGCCGGCGCCCGAGGCGACATGCGCCTCGATCATCTGCGAGAAGTCCATCCGGTAGACGTGGTCGGCGCCGACCACGACGACGATGTCGGGCTTCTCGTCGCGGAGGAGGTTGAGGCTCTGAAGGATGGCGTCGGCGCTGCCGGCGAACCAGCGCTTGCCGAGCCGCTGCTGGGCGGGGACGGACGCGACGTACGCACCGAGCAGCCCCTCGATCGACCAGGTCTGCGAGACGTGGCGGTCGAGGCTGTGCGACTTGTACTGCGTCAGCACGACGATCTGGCGCAGCCCCGAGTTGATCAGGTTGCTGAGCGCGAAGTCGATGAGGCGGTAGTTGCCACCGAACGGGACGGCCGGCTTGGCGCGGTCCGCGGTCAGGGGCATCAGGCGCTTGCCTTCGCCACCAGCGAGCACGATGCCGAAGATCTTCTTTGATGCCATGGGGCCAGGATGGCACGATTCAGCGCCGCACGACTACGGTGATCAGCGTGCGAGTCGATGTAATCACCAAGGAATACCCGCCCAACGTCTACGGAGGGGCGGGAGTCCACGTCTCGGAGCTCGTGAAGGCGCTCCGGTCGTCGATCGACGTGCAGGTGCGCGCGTTCGGCACCGTCGACGCCGAGCCGGGCACGACCGGCTACCCCGACCTGGCCGAGCTGGCCGACGCCAACGGAGCCCTGCGCACCCTCGGCACCGACGTCCGCATCGCGCAGGACGTCGGCGGGGCCGACGTCGTCCACAGCCACACCTGGTACGCCAACGCCGCGGGACAGCTCGCGCAGATGCTGCACGACGTCCCCCACGTGCTGACGGCCCACAGCCTCGAGCCGCTCCGGCCCTGGAAGGCCGAGCAGCTGGGCGGCGGGTACCGCGTGTCGAGCTGGATCGAGCGCCAGGCGTACGAGACCGCCGACGCCGTCATCGCCGTCAGCGAGGGCATGCGCCGCGACATCCTCCGCTCGTACCCGGGCATCGACGAGCAGAAGGTCAGCGTCGTCTACAACGGCATCGACCTCGACGGCTGGCAGCGCGTCGACGACGCCGAGGTGGTGCGTGGGCTGGGCATCGACCCCGACCGCCCCGCGGTGGTCTTCGTGGGCCGGATCACCCGCCAGAAGGGCCTGCCCTACCTGCTGCGCGCCGCGAAGCTGCTGCCGCCCGAGGTTCAGCTCGTCCTCTGCGCGGGGGCGCCCGACACCCCGGAGATCATGGCGGAGGTCACCGCCCTCGTCCGCGAGCTCCAGGAGGAGCGCAGCGGCGTCGTCTGGATCGAGCGCGTCCTGCCCCGCCACGAGCTGAGCGCCGTGCTCTCGGCCGCCACGACCTTCGTCTGCCCCTCGGTCTACGAGCCGCTGGGCATCGTGAACCTCGAGGCCATGGCCTGCGGCGTGCCGGTCGTCGGATCCGACACCGGCGGCATCCCCGAGGTCGTCGCGGACGGCCTCACCGGCCGCATCGTGCCGCTCGAGCAGGTGCAGGACGGCACCGGCACCCCCCTCGACCCCGAGCGCTTCGTGCGCGACCTCGCCGGGGTGCTGACGGAGGTCGTCGGCGACCCCGGGCTCGCCCGGCTGATGGGCCGCGCCGGCCGGATGCGCGCCGAGGCCGAGTTCAGCTGGGGCCGGATCGCCGAGCGCACGCTCGGCGTGTACGAGGGGCTGCGTCGCTAGGCTGATGAGCATGTCGACCGTGTTGCAGCTCACCGATGTGTCCGTGGTCCGTGGAGGTTCTCCCGTCGTCGACGGCGTGAGCTGGACGGTCCAGTCCGACGAGCGGTGGGTCGTCCTGGGGCCGAACGGCGCCGGCAAGACGAGCCTCCTCCAGGTCGCCGCCGCGCAGAGCCACCCCTCGTCCGGCACCGCCGAGGTGCTCGGCTCCGACCTCGGGTCGGTCGACCTCTTCGACCTCCGCCCCCGCATCGGCTTCGCGTCGACCACGGTCGCGCGCCGCATCCCGGCGAAGGAGAAGGTCGTCGACGTCGTGCTGACCGCGGCCTACTCGGTCACCGGGCGCTGGAACGAGGAGTACGAGACCGTCGACGTCCGCCGCGCGCACCGCGTGCTGGAGGAGTGGAACCTCGACCACCTCGCCGACCGCACGTTCGGCGAGCTCAGCGACGGCGAGCAGAAGCGGGTCCAGATCGCCCGCTCGGTGATGACCGACCCCGAGCTGCTGCTGCTCGACGAGCCCGCGGCCAGCCTCGACCTCGGCGCCCGCGAGGAGCTCCTCGGCATGCTCTCGGGCTACGCGTCGTCCGACGACTCGCCCGCCATCGTCATGGTCACCCACCACGTGGAGGAGATCCCGCGCGGCTTCACGCACGCGCTCCTCCTCGACCGCGGCCACGTCGTCGCCGCCGGGCCCCTCGACGAGGTCGTCACGGCCGAGACCCTCGGCGCCGTGTTCGGCCTCGACCTGACGGTCACGTCGGTGGACGGCCGGTACGCGGCGCGCGCTGCCGGCTGACCCCCGCCTCCTGCGATCCGGGCCGCCCGTCTGGTATCGTTGACAGCTGGTCCGGGGCGTTCGTCGCGCCGGGTCCCCCCGACTCACACCACCACTCATCCGCTAGACCTAGGACTCTCATGAAGACCGACATCCACCCCGAGTACAAGCAGATCGTCTTCCGCGACCTCGCATCGGGCGCCACGTTCCTCACGCGCTCCACGACGACGAGCGACAAGACCATCGAGCTCGACGGTGAGACCTACCCGGTCATCGACGTCGAGATCTCGTCCGAGTCGCACCCGTTCTACACGGGCAAGCAGCGCATCCTCGACTCGGCCGGTCGCGTCGAGAAGTTCAACTCGCGCTACAAGAACTTCGGCAAGTAAGCAGCAGCTCTCAGCCGACAGAGGCGGTCCACTCCGGTGGGCCGCCTCTTCTGCGTCCGCCGACGGGGCGGGGCCCTCGGGAGCCCCGGGGGAGTCGCCGGTCGGCTGCCCGCGGAGGCCGGCTCAGACGCCGGGCAGCGACCGGTGCGGCCACTCGCCCGACGCGGTGAAGGACGGGTCCTTCGTGCGGCGCATGTACTCCTGGAAGCTGGCGGCCTGGGTGCCGCACCAGCCGACCTGGAGGTCGTGGAGCTCGGTCGACGGGACGTCGAGACGGTCGGGGAACTTCTGGGCCATCGCCTGCGCGACCCGGCCCGCCGCGATCGCGTCCGCCCCCGCGTCGTGGGCGTCGTCGAGCACGACGCCGTAGACGCCGGCGGCGGCCTCGAGCGTGCGCTTGCCCTTGCGGTAGGTGTCGACGGCCTTGTCGATGACGAGGGGGTCGACGACGCAGCCGATCTCGCCGACGTCGCCGAGCGGCTCGAGGGCGTGGCGCCGGGCCTCACGGTCGAGCAGGGTCAGGTCGTACGGGGCGTTGTAGACGACCAGGGGCACGCCGCGCGCGAAGACGGCCCGGAGCGCGGCGATGATCTCAGCCACGACCTCGGCCGCCGGCCGCCCCTCGAGCCGGGCACGCTCGGTCGAGATGCCGTGCACCGCACTCGCCTGCTCCGGGATCTCGATGCCGGGGTCGGCGAGCCACTCGCCGTGGGCGATGCTCGTGCCCGCGGCGTCGATGAGCCCCACGTGCGCCGTGACGATGCGCGCCGTCTCGACGTCGATCCCCGTCGTCTCGAGGTCGAAGACGCCGAGCGCCTTCCACCACGACGACGGGACGGGCCCCGGCTCGACGAGCCCGGCCGTCGCGGTCGCGGTCGGCTCAGGGGCGGACGGCGCGGCCGCGGAGACGGACGAGGCCTGTTCGGTGCTGCTCACGCCCCGAGCCTAGGAGGCGCCACCGACAGCCGGGCGCGTCACGACGGGCACGTCGCCGATGTGCAGCCAGAAGAACGCCTGGGTGCCGAGCGTCAGCGTGACGCGGCCCTCCTCGTCGAACGACGGGAACTGCGCTCCGCCGAACAGGTCGGTCAGCGTGCGCCCCGCGAACTCGGGCGCCGTGACCGTGACGGAGACGGGGTTGTGCGCGAACGAGAACACGCAGAGCACGTCCTCCGGCAGGTCGCCGACCTGCGAGCCGCTGCCCTCGTAGCTGCGCACGAAGGAGAGCACCGATTCGTGGTCGGACTCGACGACCTGCATGGTGCCGAGGCCGAAGGTCGGGTGGGCCTTCCGCACGTGGATGACGTTGCGCACCCAGTGCAGCAGCGAGCGCGACTGCGCCAGCTGCGACTCGACGTTCACGAGGTTGTAGTTGTAGACGAGCGACTGGACGACGGGCAGGAACAGCTTGCCCGGGTCGGCCGTGGAGAAGCCGGCGTTGCGGTCGGGGGTCCACTGCATCGGGGTGCGCGACGAGTCGCGGTCCGGCAGCCAGATGTTGTCGCCCATGCCGATCTCGTCGCCGTAGTAGAGGAACGGGCTGCCGGGCAGGGCGAAGAGCAGGGCGTGCACGAGCTCGAGCTCGGCGCGGCTGTTGTCGAGCAGGGGCGCGAGGCGACGGCGGATGCCGATGTTGGAGCGCATCCGGGGGTCGTAGGCGTACCAGCCGTACATCGCCTGGCGGTACTCCTCGCTGACCATCTCGAGGGTGAGCTCGTCGTGGTTGCGGAGGAAGACGGCCCAGGCGGCGCCCGGCGGCACCTCGGTGGTCTCGGAGAGGATGCGGGTGAGCTCCTGGGCGTGCTGCGCGCGCAGCGAGTAGAAGATGCGCGGCATGACGGGGAAGTCGAAGGCCATGTGGCACTCGGGCTCCTCCTCCGTGCCGAAGAACGCGGCGGTCTCGGCGGGCCACTGGTTGGCCTCGGCGATGAGCACGCGCCCCGGGAACTCGTCGTCGACCATCCGGCGCAGCCGCTTGATGAAGTCGTGGGTGGCCGGCTCGCCCTCGCCGTTGCCCTCCTCGGTCTCGAAGAGGTAGGGGATGGCGTCGAGGCGCAGGCCGTCGACGCCGAGCGAGAGCCAGTGGCGGACGACGTCGAAGACGGCCTCCTGCACGGCGGGGTTCTCGAAGTTCAGGTCGGGCTGGTGCGAGAAGAAGCGGTGGAAGAAGAACTGGCGCCGCACCGGGTCGAAGGTCCAGTTGGACTCCTCGGTGTCGACGAAGATGACGCGGATGTTCTTGTACTCCTCGTCGGTGTCGCGCCAGACGTAGAAGTCGCCGTACGGGCCGTCCGGGTCCTCGCGCGACTGCTGGAACCACTCGTGGGCGTCGGAGGTGTGGTTGAGCACCATGTCGATCACGATGCGCATGTTGCGCTCGTGGGCCTTCGTCACCAGGTCGCGGAACTCGTCGAGCGTGCCGAACTCGGGCAGGATCGCCTTGTAGTCCTGGATGTCGTAGCCGCCGTCACGCAGCGGCGACTGGAAGAACGGCGGCAGCCAGAGCGCGTCCACCCCCAGCCACTGCAGGTAGTCGAGGCGCGAGAGCAGCCCCTGGAGGTCGCCGGCGCCGTCGCCGTTGCTGTCGACGAACGACCGCACCATCACCTCGTAGAACACCGCACGGCGGTGCCACTGGGGGTCGAGGGTCAGTCCGGGCTGCTGGATCGGGGCAGTGAAGCTCACCCGGCCAACTCTAGGACGCACGGGGCCCCGGCGCGCACCCTCTCCCGCGCGTCGGCACCCGCGCCTCCGTAGACTCGGCGGGTGATCGTCCGAGAGCCCCGCGTCGTCTCGCCCTACCGGGCCCTGCTCGCCGCCGTCCCCGTCCGCGAGGACGTCGTCCGCGTGGCCGGCAGCGAGACTCACGTCTGGACGTACGACCCCCCGGGGGGCGAGGAGGCGCGGGTCACCGTCGTCGCCGTCCACGGCTTCCGCGGAGACCACCACGGCCTCGAGCCGGTCGTGGCGCACCTCACGGGCGTGCGGGTCGTCATGCCCGACCTGCCCGGCTTCGGCGAGTCGACCCCGCTCGACGGCGAGCACAGCGTGGCAGCGTACGCGGCGTGGCTCCGCGAGCTCGTGGCGGCGCTGGAGCTGGGGCCGGACGTCGTCGTGCTGGGGCACTCGTTCGGCTCGATCGTGGCGTCGGCCGCGGTGGCCGGCGGGCTCCGCGCCTCCCGCCTCGTCCTGGTCAACCCGATCGCCGCGCCCGCCCTCTCCGGGCCCCGAGGGGTCCTGACGCAGCTGGCCGTCGCGTACTACAGGGCCGGCGCGGCCCTGCCGGAGGCGGCGGGCCAGTCGGTGCTGCGGAACGCTGGCGTCGTCCGCATCACGAGCCTGGCGATGGTCAAGACCCACGACCGGGAGCTGCGCCGCTGGATCCACGACCAGCACGACTCGTACTTCTCGCGCTTCGCCGACCGCCGCGTCGTGCTCGACGCCTTCCGCGCCTCCGTCTCGAGCGACGTGAGCACGTACGCCGCCGAGGTCGGCGTGCCGACCCTGCTCGTCGCCGCCGACCGCGACGACATCACGGCGCTGCCGGCGCAGCACGTGCTGCAGGGCCTCTTCCCCGACGCGCGGCTCGTCGTGGTCGAGGGCGTGGGGCACCTGATCCACTACGAGAAGCCCCGCGAGGCGGCCGCCGCGATCGAGGAGTTCCTCGCGTGAGGCTCGTCGTCGACTGCCGGTACGTGCGCGTGGGGCGCCACGACGGCATCAGCCGCTTCACCGCGGGCGTCGTCGGCGCCCTGGCGGAGCGGCACCCGCTGACCATGCTCGTCAGCGACCCGCGGCAGCTCGAGTCGCTGCCCGACCAGCCGCACCTCCTGGTCAGCGACCCGACCAGCGTGCGGGAGCCCGCCGTGGCCCGGCAGGTGAACCGGCTGCGGCCCGACGTGGTCTGGTCGCCGATGCAGACGATGGGCTCGTGGGGCCGTCGCTACCGACTCGTGCTCACGCTGCACGACCTCATCTACTACACCAACCGGACGCCGCCGCCGGAGTTCGCGCCGCCGATCCGCCTGCTCTGGCGGCTGTACCACCTCGCCTGGTGGCCGCAGCGGCTGCTGCTCGACCGGGCCGACGCGGTCGTGACCGTGAGCGAGACGACGAAGGCCGAGATCGTCCGCCACCGGCTGACGCGCCGTCCCGTCACGGTCGTGACGAACGCCGCCGACCCGGTCGACGACGCCCCGGAGCGGAGCCGCCCCGCCGGCCGCGAGCTCGTCTACATGGGGTCGTTCATGCCCTACAAGGACGTCGCGACGCTGGTGCGCGCCCTGCCCCTGCTCGACGGCGCGCGCCTCCACCTGATGAGCCGGGTCTCCGACCGCGAGCGAGCCGCGCTCGTCGCGCTCGCCCCGGCCGGCTCGCTCGTCTTCCACGACGGGGCCAGCGACGAGGAGTACCGGGAGGTGCTGCTCACGGCCACGGCGGTCGTCACGGCGTCCCGCGCCGAGGGCTTCGGCATCCCCCTCGTCGAGGGCATGGCCCTCGGCACGCCCGCGGTGGTGAGCGACATCCCGATCTTCCGCGAGATCGGCGGCGACGCGGCGCTCTTCTTCGACGTGGGGTCGCCCGCCTCGGCGGCGGCGGCCGTGCGGCGCCTGGAGGGCGAGTGGGAGGCGCGGTCGGCGGCGTCGCGCCGCCAGGCCGACCGGTTCAGCTGGCGCCGCTCGGCCGACGTGCTGCTCGACCTGCTCGAGCGGGTGGCCGGGTCGTCCACCCGCTGACCTCCGTCGCACGACGGATGTCGCCTCGCCGTCTCGGCTCGTAGCATCGCTGCATGACCGCGACGCCGACCGACCTCGGAGCCCGCACCGAGGAGCTCTTCCGCCTCCTCGCCGACGACGACGTGGCCGCGGTGCGGTCGCACATGACGCCCGGCACGGCCCGCGCCCTGACCCCTGACCGGCTCGACGGCGTCTGGAAGCAGGTCGTGGCCGCGACCGGCCCCCTGCGCGCGCTCCGCGACACGACGGCGACGACGCGCGACGGCCGGAACGCCCTCGCCCGCCTCCTGGCGTCCCGCTCGAGCGGCACGGTCGTGCAGACGACCCTCGTGCACGAGGCGGGGGAGTGGACGGGGCGGGCGGCGTTCGACGGGCAGGGCCGCGTCACGGGGGCTGCTGATCGTCGAGCCGGGCAGCACCGACCTCCCGTTCTGAGGGCGACGCCACGGGCGTCGGTCGGGCGTCGTCGGCCAGGCCTCGTCGGTCGGGCGTCGTCGGTCAGGCCTCGTCGGCCGGCCCCTCCAGGGCGTTCTGGTACTCGAAGGCGTAGCGCCCCGCCCGCTCGGACTCCTCCTCGACCGGGTCGTCGAAGGTCCGCAGCTGGAGGCCGCCCTCCACGAGCTCGAAGGAGTGGATCGACCCGTTGCGGATCGGCACGCCGAGGTCTGCGGGCTCGTCGCTCGAGACGTGGTTGACGACCGCCCTGATGACGGCGCCGTGCGTCGCGACGACCACCGCGCCTCCGTCGCTCCGGCCCGCGGCCTCGACGAGCGCGGGGAGCACGCGGGCGAGCAGCTCGCGACGGCTCTCCCGCCCGGGCACGCGGGTGCCGGCCGGGAACCTCTCCTCGACCTCGGAGCCGGTGAGGCCCTCGGCCTCGCCGTAGCGTCGCTCGGCGAGGTCCGCGACGTGCTCGGGGGCGGCCAGCCCGAGACGCGCGGCGATGATCGCCCCGGTCTCGGCGGCGCGGCTCAGCGGGCTCGCGACGACGGCGGAGACGGTGCGGCGCGCCAGCAGGTCGCCCGCCTCGGCGGCCTGGCGGCGGCCGAGGTCGTTGAGGGGGATGTCGGTGGCGCCCTGGATGCGCCGGGCGCGGTTCCAGTCCGTCTCGCCGTGACGGACGAGGTAGAGCAGCGTCATGGTGGCCTCCGGGTCGGCGCCCACGTCAGGAGAGTCGGCGCGCCAGGGCCGTCAGCGTCTCCGACGTGCCCGCGTCGATCTTAACCGTGGCCCGGGGGTCGCCCTTCGTGACCCCGCGGTTCACGACGACGACCGGCATCTTGCGGCGGGTCGCCTGGTCGAGCAGGCGGATGCCCGAGTTGACGACCAGCGACGACCCGGCGATGAGCAGCGCGTCGGCGCCGACGACGAGCGAGCGCGCCTCGGCGAACCGCTCCACGGGCACGAACTCGCCGAAGAACACGACGTCGGGCTTGAGCATGCCCCCGCACACGGTGCACTCGGGCACGACGAACGCGTCGATGTCGGCGACCTCGACGTCGCCGTCGGGCGCCAGGCGGACGCTCTCCGGCTCGTCGAGCCAGGGGTTCGCCGCCGAGAGGCGGGCGGCGACCACGTCACGGGCGAACGACTGGCCGCAGGTGAGGCAGACCACCCGGTCGACGGTGCCGTGCAGGTCGACCACGCGACGGGAGCCCGCCCGCTCGTGCAGGGCGTCGACGTTCTGCGTCACGACGCCGTTCGTGACGCCGGCCGCCTCGAGCTGCGCCAGGGCGCGGTGGCCCTCGTTGGGCGTCGCCGCGCGGAACGACCGCCAACCGAGGTGGCTGCCGGCCCAGTAGCGCTTGCGGTAGCGCTCGCCCGACAGGAACTGCTGGAAGGTCATCGGGTTGCGCACCGGGGCGCCCTCGCCGCGGTAGTCGGGGATGCCGGAGTCGGTGCTCACGCCGGCGCCGGTCAGCACGGCGACCGTGCGCCCGCCGAGGAGGGCGACCGCCTCGTCGAGGGCGGCCGCGTCGAGTGACGGGGGCGTGGCGTTCGACACGGGCGGTGCTCCTTCGGGTGCGTGACGTTAGCCTAGACGTCGTCTCTGCCCCTCCCGTCCTCGTCGGTCGACCGACCGGGCGCCGCCCCCTGGAGCGCCGTGCGCATCACCCGCATCACCGACCTCGACCACGACGCCCTCGCCGACTACGCGAGGCTCACCGACGTCGCGCTCCGCCGCGTCACCGAGCCCGAGGGCGGCCTCTACATCGCCGAGTCGTCGAAGGTGATCGAGCGGGCGCTGCGGGCCGGGCACGTGCCGCGCTCGGTGCTGATGACCGAGCGCTGGCTCGCCGACATCGAGCCGCTGGTCGCCGACCACGACGGCGAGATCTTCGTGGGCGACGCGGCGCTGCTCGAGACCCTGACCGGCTACCACCTGCACCGGGGTGCGCTGGCGGCCATGCACCGGCCCGTGCTCCCGTCCGTCGAGTCGGTGATCGAGGGCGCCCGTCGGGTCGTGGTGCTCGAGGACATCGTCGACCACACGAACGTGGGCGCGATCTTCCGGGCCGTGGCGGGGCTCGGGGCCGACGCCGTCCTCGTGACGCCGCGGTGCGCCGACCCGCTCTACCGCCGGAGCGTCCGCGTGAGCATGGGGACGGTGCTGCAGGTGCCGTGGACGCGCCTGCCCGACTGGCCCGAGGGCGCGGACCTGCTCCGCGCCTCCGGCTTCGAGGTGGCGGCCCTGGCCCTCTCCGACGACGCCGTCGCGCTCGACGAGTACGCCGCGGCGCCCCCGGAGCGGGTGGCGCTCGTGCTCGGCACGGAGGGCGACGGGCTCAGCCCGGCCGCGCTGCGCGCCTCCGACCGCGTGGTCACCATCCCCATGCTGCACGGGGTCGACAGCCTCAACGTCGCCGCCGCCAGCGCGGTGGCGCTCTGGGCCCTGCGCGTGCCGGCCCCCGCCTCCGCCGCCGGGGCGGGCGCCGCGTGACCCGCGGCCCCCGACCGGCCCGACGCCGCCGACACGGCGTCCGGGCCGTGGTCGCGGGCGCCCTCGTGGTCGTGCTGGCCGCGCTCGTCTACGTGCCCGTCGTCCTGCTCGCCCCCCTCGCCCCGGCGACGGCCGCGGCGGCGGAGTGGACGGCACCGGCCCAGCCGGGGGCCCAGCTGACGTTCCCGGGCTACGGCGCGACCGCCGTGCAGGCCGTCGGGTGGGACGAGAGCCTGACGACGAGCGGATCGACCACGCCGCTGCCGATCGCGAGCATCAGCAAGGTCGTCACCGCCCTCGTCGTGCTCGACGCCCGGCCGCTCGACGGGGGCGACGGGCCGTCGCTGACCCTCGGCGCCGACGACGTCGCCCTGTACGAGACCTACCGGTCGCAGGACGGCAAGGTGGCACCGATGGCCCTCGGCCAGCAGCTGACCGAGAAGCAGATGCTGCAGGTGTCGCTGATCGAGTCGGCCAACAACTACGCGGACGCGCTGGCGGGGTGGGCGTTCGGCGACACGGCCGGCTTCGTCGCGGCCGCGACCGCCTGGCTCGCCGAGAACGGCCTCACCTCGACCACGCTCGTCGAGCCGACCGGCATGTCGCCGTCGAACACGAGCACGGCGACCGACCTGGTGCGGCTCGGCGAGATCGCGCTGGCCGACCCGGACGTCGCGGCGATCGTGGCGACCCCGACGACGACCGTGCCGGGCGTCGGCGTGATCGAGAACTCCAACGAGCTGCTCGGGCTCGACGGGGTGGTCGGGATCAAGACGGGCACGCTCGACGAGGCCGGCGCCTGCCTGCTCTTCGCCGCCGACTACACGATCGCGGGGGAGCCCGTCACGGTCGTCGGGGTCATGCTGGGCGGCGTCGACCACGACTCCCTCGACGCCGACGTGCAGCGGCTGCTCACGAGCGTCTCCGGGGCCTTCCAGACCGTCACGGCCACGACGGCCGGCGACGTCTGGGCGTCGTACGAGCTGCCGTGGGGTGCGGGCACCGAGGCCGTCGCGGCGACGGACGCGAGCCGCCTCGTCTGGGGCGACGTGACGGTGACGGCCTCGATCGAGACCGAGTCGGTGACGACGGGGGCGGCCGGCGACGACGTGGGCCGGGTGCGGTTCCAGATCGGCGACGAGGAGGTCGACGTGCCGCTGGTGCTCGACCGGGCCCTCGCCGAGCCGGACGCGTGGTGGCGGCTGACCCACCCCGACGAGGTGCTGGCGGCGGGCTAGGGCTCGTCGCGGTACAGCACCGACGCGGCCTCGGGCCGCTTGGGCTGCACGCCGTCGCCGGACGACTGGTGGCGGAGGCGCCGGACGACCCACGGCACGAGGTACTCCCGGGCCCACCGGCGGTCCTCCGTCCGCGCCTGCCGCCACGGCCGAGGCGGCAGGGGCTCGGTGCGCCAGGGCTCGAGGTCGTTCTCCACCGCGAGGGCCTGCAGCACGGCGCGGGCGATGGTGTGGTGGCCGAGCGGGCTGAAGTGCAGACGGTCGGGCGCCCACATGCGGGGGTCGCCGAGCTGACGGAGGGCCCACATGTCCGCCACGACCGCGTCGTGCCGGAGGGCGATGGCGTGCACGTGCTCGTTGTAGATGGCGACCTTGCCCCGCAGGCGGCCGAGCACGGGCGTGAGGCCGATGTCGGGGCCGGTGAAGACGACGACCGTGGCCCCCTGCGACCCCAGCGTCTCGACGAGGCCCTCGAAGCCGGCGGCGACGGCGTCCGGGTCGGTGCCGGGGCGGATGATGTCGTTGCCTCCCGCCGACACCGAGATCAGGTCGGGCCGGAGCGCGAGGGCGGCCTCGGCCTGCTCGTCGATGATCTGCTGCAGCAGGCGCCCGCGCACCGCCAGGTTCGCGTAGGCGAAGTCCTCCGTCGACGCCCCGAGCACCTCGGCGACGCGGTCGGCCCAGCCCCGGTGGCCGCCCGGAGAGCGTTCCTCCGGGTCGCCGATGCCCTCCGTGAACGAGTCGCCGATCGCCACGTAGCGCGACCACGGGTGCTGCTGAGTCATGGCCTCCACGTTACCGCCCGCCCTCCGCCGGGCCGAGGGGCTGCCGCCCGGGGCCCCGCGTGGCTAGCCTCGACCCCGTGACCCCGACCACCCCGCCGACCTCGACCGCCTCCGTCCCGACGGAGGTGAGCCCCGCGGCGGCGAGCCCCACGGAGACGAGCCCCGAGGAGATGCTGCCGGACGACCTCCTCGAGCGCTTCCGGGCCCGCGCCGCCGGCCACGACCGCGAGGGCACCTTCCCGCACGACGACCTCGCCGAGCTGCGGGAGCGCGGGTACCTCCGCGCGTTCGTGCCCACGGAGCAGGGAGGCGCGGGCTGGGGGCTCGAACGCGTCGCCGCCGCACAGTCCCGCCTCGCCGCCGCCGCCCCGGCCACCGCGCTGGCCGTCGGCATGCACCTCGTCTGGACGGGCTGCGCCGCGGTGCTCGCGGCCCGCGGCGACCGGTCGCTCGACCTCGTGCTCGACGACGCGGCGCGGGGCGAGGTCTTCGCCTTCGGCGTCAGCGAGCCGGGCAACGACGCCGTGCTCTTCGACTCGCTCACCCGGGCGGAGCCGACGGGTGACGGCGGCTGGCGCTTCACCGGCCTGAAGTCGTCCACCTCGCTCTCCCCGGTCTGGACGCGCCTCGGCGTCTTCGGGCGCGACGACACGGACCCCGAGGCCCCCCTGCTCGTGCACGGCTTCGTGCACCGCGACCAGCCCGGCCACTCGTCGCTCGAGGACTGGGACACCATCGGCATGCGGGCGACGCAGAGCCACAGCACCCGGCTCGAGGGCGTCGAGGTGCCCGCCGAGCGCGTGGTGCGCGTGCTGCCCGTCGGGCCGAGCGGCGACCCCCTGGTCTTCGCGATCTTCGCCGTCTTCGAGACCCTGGTCGCCGCCGTGTACCGCGGCGTCGCCCGCCGGGCCGTCGAGCTCGCGGTCGAGAGCGCGACCGCCGGGCGCTCGCACCGGGCCGGCGGCGCTCCGCGCTCGCACGACCCGTTGGTCCGCTGGCGCGTCGCCGACGCGGCCGTGCTGCTCCAGGGCATCGAGCCCCAGGTCGACGCGGTGGCCCGGGACGTCGACGGGCTCGTCGACCACGGGTCCGCCTGGCCCGCGATCGTCGTCGGCCTCAAGACCCGCGTCACCGAGACCGCCCGGGCCGTCGTGGACCAGGCGGTCGCGGTCGCGGGCGGGGCGTCGTTCCGCTCGTCGAGCGAGCTGGGGCGGCTGCAGCGCGACGTGCTGGCCGGGCGCTTCCACCCGTCGAGCACGGACTCGGCCCACGCGACGGTCGCGACCTGGCTCCTCGGTCCCGACCACTGACGACTGACCACTGGCCACGCGGGCGACCGGGCGGGCCGGTCGTGGACGACGGCCGGACAGCCGGGGAGGCGCCGGCCGCCCGACGCTGTCGGTGGTGCGTGTGAGGATGCTCGGGTGAGCAAACAGGACGGCAGCGGGCGGCTGGTCACCACCGTCCCCACCGACGACGTGTCGGCCCCGATCCTGCACGTCGACATGGACGCCTTCTTCGCCTCCGTCGAGCTGCTCGACCGGCCCGATCTCCGGGGCCTGCCGGTGGTGATCGGGCAGAGGTCCGACCGCTCGGTCGTCACGGCCGCCACCTACGAGGCCCGTAAGTTCGGGGTGAACTCCGCGATGCCGATGGCGATCGCCCTGCGCCGGTGCCCCCAGGCCGTGGTGCTCGAGCCGCACTTCGAGAAGTACCGGTACTGGTCGCGTCGGGTGATGTCGATGTTCGACGACGTCACGCCGCGGGTCGAGCGACTGGGCATCGACGAGGCCTTCCTCGACGTCTCCGGTGCCGTCCGGCTCATGGGGTCGCCCTTCGCCATCGGCACCGAGCTCCGCCGGCGAGTGCACGCCGAGACGGGCCTGCGCTGCAGCGTCGGGGCGGCCTCCACGAAGTTCGTCGCGAAGCTCGCCTCCAGCGTGGCCAAGCCCGACGGCATCCTCGTGGTGCCGCACGACCAGACAGTCGCCTTCCTGCACCCGAGGCCGATCAGCGCCCTCTGGGGCGTCGGCGGCAAGACCGAGGAGGTCCTGGGCAACCTGGGGCTCCGCACCGTCGGCGACGTCGCCACCGCGTCGCTCGACACCCTCGTCCGGGCCGTCGGGCCCGCGGCCGGCGCCAAGCTGCAGGACCTCGCCTGGGGCCGCGACCCGCGCGTGGTCACCACGGGCACGGAGGAGAAGAGCGTCGGGCACGAGGTGACGTTCTCGACCGACGTGGTCGACCCGGAGGTCATCCGCCGTGAGCTGCTGAGGCTCAGCGACCGCGTCGGATCCCGGCTGCGCGACGCCGGTCTGAGCGGCCGCACCGTCGTGCTCAAGCTCCGCACGTCCGACTTCACCACGATCACCCGGTCGCGCACGCTGGCCGACCCGACCGACCTCGGTCGCCGCATCTACGACGAGGTGCGCTCGGTCTACGAGGCCACGGGCAAGCAGCACGAGCGCATCCGGCTGGTCGGCGTCCGCGTCGAGCAGCTCGGCGCCGGGGGAGGGGGCGGGTCGCTCGCCCTGTGGGACGACGACGCGGGCTGGCGCGAGGCCGAGTCGACGATGGACGCCCTGCGGGCGAAGTTCGGCTCGACCATGCTCACCCCGGCCTCCCTCCTCGGTGCGCGTCGACGGGACGGGCTCTCCGGCCCCGACACGGGCGCCGACGCGCGGGCGCCGCGGCGCGGCGCCCCGTCCGGCGAGGGCCGCGACGCGCCCGGGCCCGTGGGCCGGGGGCCCCGTCGACCGGCCCCGCGGCCCGACCACCCCGGCCACGGCGAGTAAGATCGGGTCGAGTGAGCACAGCTAGCGCAACCGACCCGGCCGGGGGTGACGACACCGGCCAGCACGACGAGCTCGACCTGGGCGAGGTCGGCGCGACGGCCGGCAACTCGGCCGCCGAGCACCTCTCGCCGGCGTTCCCCGAGCGGGCCGCCTGGGGCACGGCCAGCAAGCTGCGGGCCTGGCAGGCCGAGGCCCTCGAGCAGTACTTCGCGACCTCGCCCCGCGACTTCCTCGCGGCGGCCACCCCCGGCGCCGGCAAGACGACCTTCGCCCTGCGGCTCGCCACCGAGCTGCTCTCGCGCGGCGAGGTCGACCGCGTCGTCGTCGTCGCGCCGACCGAGCACCTCAAGCGGCAGTGGGCCGACGCGGCCGACCGGGTGAACCTCCGCCTCGACCCGATGTTCAAGAACGCCGACGTCACGTTCGGGCGGCACTACCACGGCGTCGCCGTCACCTACGCGCAGGTCGGCATGAACCCGCAGGTGCACGCGGCGATGACGGCGGCGGGCCGCACGCTCGTCATCCTCGACGAGGTGCACCACGGCGGCGACGCGCTCAGCTGGGGCGACGGGATCCGCGAGGCCTACGGCCAGGCGACCCGCCGGCTGTCCTTGACGGGGACGCCCTTCCGCTCCGACACCGCGCCCATCCCGTTCGTCACGTACGCCCCCGACGAGCACGGCATCCGCACGTCGAAGTCCGACTACGCCTACGGCTACGGCCGTGCCCTGGCCGACGGGGTGGTGCGGCCCGTGCTGTTCATGGCCTACGCGGGCCAGATGCGCTGGCGCACCCGGATGGGCGACGAGATGAGCGCCTCCCTCGGCGAGGCCGTCACGAAGGACATCACGGCCCAGGCCTGGCGCACCGCCCTCTCGCCCCAGGGCGACTGGATCCCCGCCGTCCTGTCCGCCGCCGACAAGCGCCTCACCGAGGTCCGTCGAGGCGTCCCCGACGCGGGCGGCCTCGTCATCGCGACCGACCACACCACGGCGCGGCAGTACGCGGCGGTGCTGCAGAAGCTCACCGGTGAGCGGCCCACCGTGGTGCTCTCCGACGAGAAGGCCGCCTCCGACCGCATCCAGGCGTTCTCGGACGGCGACGCGCGCTGGATGGTCGCGGTGCGCATGGTGTCCGAGGGCGTCGACGTCCCGCGGCTCGCGGTCGGGGTCTACGCGACGAGCGCCTCCACCCCCCTCTTCTTCGCCCAGGTCGTCGGCCGGTTCGTCCGGGCCCGCCGACGGGGCGAGACCGCGTCGATCTTCCTGCCCAGCGTGCCCAGCCTGATGGCCCTCGCGGGGCAGCTCGAGCTCGAGCGCGACCACGCGCTCGACCGGCCCGAGACCGCGGACGACGGCATCTTCGCGCCCGAGGACGACATGATGGCGGCCGCGAACCGCGAGGAGAAGGCCTCGAGCCTGCTCGAGCAGCAGCCCTTCGAGGCGCTCGACTCGCAGGCCTCGTTCGACCGTGTGCTCTACGACGGCGGCGAGTTCGGCACCGGCGGCGAGATCGGCAGCCTGGAAGAACTCGACTTCATCGGCATCCCCGGGCTGCTCGAGCCCGACGAGGTGCGAGCACTGCTGCGGCAGCGCCAGGCGAAGCAGGCGAAGCGCTCAGCCAAGAACGGCATGCCCACGACGGCGCCGGTCGAGGAGGCGCGGCCGATGTACCAGACGATCAAGGAGCAGCGGCAGGAGCTCAGCCGGCTCGTCTCGATCTGGTCGCGGCACTCCGCCGAGCCGCACGGGCTCATCCACGCCGACCTCCGCCGGATCAGCGGCGGCCCGGCGGTCGCGCAGGCCAGCACGGAGCAGATCCAGAAGCGCATCGACGTGCTGCGCGGGCGGATCGGCAACCGGAAGTAGCGCCACCCGACCCGCACCCGGCCGCCCTCGCCGGGGCACGCCTAGCGTGGAGCGGGTGCAGACGTTCCTCCCCTGGCCCGATCCCGTCGAGACCGCCAGGAGCCTCGACCAGGCTCGGCTGGGCAAGCAGCGGGTCGAGGCCCTGCAGGTGCTGCGGGCCGTCACCCTGCCCGGCTACGGCTGGCAGAGCCACCCGGCCATCGCCATGTGGCGCGGCCACCTGCCCGCCCTGACCTCGTACTCCCTCGCGATCACCGACGAGTGGCTCGCCCAGGGCCACGCCGACACCGTCCGGCCGCAGATCGCGGAGTTCGCCCCCGAGGTCGACGGAGTCCCCTTCACGTCGCTCGAGCTGCCGCCGTGGCTCGGCGACGAGGCCGTGCACCGCAGCCACCGCTCCAAGCTCGTCCAGAAGCAGCCCGACTGGTACCGGTCGCGGTTCCCCGACGTGCCCGACGACCTCGACTACGTCTGGCCCCCCGCCGACCCCGCGGCGCCGCTCCCGTCGGACGAGCCGGCGCTGACGGCCGAGCACCGAGCCTGGGTCGTCAGGCCGCTCACCGCCCGGCAGCACGACGACTGGGTCGACGCCGGGGTCGTGACCCTCGCCGAGTCGTCGCCCCGCGGCAAGGTCGGTGCCGTCTGGCAGGCCCAGGTCGAGCGCTTCACGACCCTTCCCGACGGGTCCGAGCTGCTCGTGCCGGATCGCGCACAGCGGTCGTTCCGCCGTGGTCGCGTGGTGGGGGAGGTCGTCTCGGCCCTCGACGACGACCGGGCGCCCGTGCTCCTGCGCCGGGTCGCCTTCGACGGCTCCTCGCTCAGCCGGTCCGAGCTGCCCCGACCCGCCCTCGCGCAGGACCCGCGGTCGCTCTTCCCGATCGCGCTCGCCTGACCGGCCGCGTCGGTAGCATCGGAGGATGCTCGACCGCGCCGACGACGACCGACTCCTCGTTCGCGCCTCGCCCGAGGCGCCTCCCGAGGCCGTCGTCGAGCGGTTCGGCGGAGGCTGGCGCCTGACCCGGTGGTCGGTCGACCAGGGCAGTGACGAATCTCTGGGCGTCTACACGGCCGCCGAGCTCGCCGAGGCGGCGTGGTGGCGGCACCTCGACCGCGACCGTGGTCAGCGGACCGCCACGCGTTCCGAGGCCGCACGGCGGCTCGGCGACGCCTGACCCGCGGGCTCGACGAGCGGCGCGTCCACCCTCGACGCCGGCGACGGATCGGAGCCGGGGGCTGCGCCGAGCGCCCCGACGTCGATCAGCACGTCGACCCCGTCGTCGGTGCAGGTCGCGACCGCACGGACGCCGCAGGGGCGGTCGTCGAGGCTCCGGAGCAGGGCGTCCCGCCACGCGGTGTCGGAGGCCCGGACGGCGCGGCTCCCGGTCCGCTCGACGACGAAGACCACGCGCGAGGCCCCGAACTCGCGCGCGACGGCCTGGACGGCGTCCGCCCACCGGCTCACCGCGTCCGGCAGGGGGCGGAGCGGGATCCCCTCCAGGGGCACGACCACCGGGAGCGGCACGTCAGCGGCGTCGAGGAAGAGGGTCCAGAGCTGACGCCGGATGGCCACCGGGAAGAAGTGCGTGAGCAGACGGTGCAGGTCGAGCGTGGTCTCGAGGGGCCGGTGGAGGTCGAGGGCGGGGCTGGCGGTGTCGGTCATGGCCACAGCCTCGCGGGGGAGCAGGCCGGCACAGCCGTTCTCCCCATCCCGGCCCCTCCGGCCCGGGCGGGGGCCGCCTGGGGAGGGACGGCGCGGTCCCTCCCGAGGCGACGCGGTCGGTCTCAGGGCCGCGTGACGAAGCCCTTCTCGACCATCCAGTCGAACGCGACGTCCGCGGGCTCCTCGCCCTCCACGTCCACGCGGCGGTTGAGGGTCCGGAGCTCCTCGTCGGTGAGCGACGGCGAGATCGCGTCGAACACGTCGGCGAGCTCCGGGTTCTCCTCCAGCGCCTCCGCCGAGAAGACGGGCGCAACGTTGTAGGCGGGGAAGAAGCCCTGGTCGTCGTCGAGCACCGTGAGGTCGAGCGAGTCGATCCGCCCGTCGGTGGTGAACACCTCGCCGAAGTTGCAGCGACCACGGTCGGTGGCCTCGTAGACGGTGCCCGTGTCGAGGATGCTGACGTTGCTCGTCGGCACACCGTCCGCGGCGCCGAGCTCGAGGCCGTAGCGCTCGAGCATCGGCGCGAAGCCGTCGGCCCGCGAGTTGAACTCGGCCTCGACGCAGAACGTCCGCTGCTCGACGGGCAGGGCCGCGATGTCGCTCAGCGAGTCGACGTCGCCCAGCTCGGGCACCGCCTCCGAGCGGACCGCCATCGCGTACGTGTTGTTGAGGGGCGCGGGCGGAAGCCAGACGAGGCCGTTCGCGACGTCGGCGTCGCGGACGGCGACGTACTGCTCCTCCTGGTCGGGGATCCCCGCCGCCTCGCCGAGGTAGGTGAGCCACGCCGTGCCCGTGTACTCGTAGGTCATGTCGGCGTCGCCGTCGAGCATCAGCTGGCGTACGGCCACGCTGCCGGGCACGTTCGTCATGTCGGTGACGTCGAACCCGGCCGCCTTCGCGGCGAGGACGGCGATCTTGCCGAGGATGAGCTGCTCGGTGAAGTTCTTCGTCGTGACGGTCAGCGAGGCGTCGTCGGGCAGCCCCTCGATCGCCTCGATCGAGCCCGGCGCGACGGCGGGCACGAAGGCGGTGGCCGGCTGCAGGCCGCAGCCGGCGAGGAGTGCCGTCGAGGAGGCGGCCACGAGGGCCGTGAGGGAGGCGCGGCGCAGTCGGCGGCGCGGGGTCGCGGTGGTCGTCATCAGAGTCCCTTCGGACGGGCGACGTGCTCGACGACGCGGCCGAGCCAGTCGATCAGGAGCGCCAGGAGCGCGATGAGCAGGGCGCCCGAGACGAGGACGCGGGGCAGGAAGAGGTTGACGCCGGTGGTGATGAGCAGGCCGAGGCCGCCGGCGCCGATGAAGGTGGCGAGGGCGGCGGAGCCGACCAGGAGCACGAGCGCCGTGCGGATGCCCGAGAGCATGACCGGGACGGCCAGGGGCAGCTCGACCCGGAACAGCACGGCGAGCGACGACATGCCCATGCCGCGGCCCGCCTCGACCAGACGGCCGTCGACGCTCTGCAGCCCGATCATCGTGTTGCGGAGCACGGGGAGCATCGCGTACAGGACGAGCGCGACCACGGCGGCCCAGAACGAGAAGCCCAGCCAGAACGCCAGGAGCACGACGAGGCCGATGGCCGGTGCGGCCTGGCCGAAGTTCGCGACGGCCAGGATCGGGCCCGAGACCCGGCGGAACGGCCCGCGGGTCAGCACGACGCCGAGCGGCACGGCGATCACGAGCACGATCACGGCCGAGACGAACGTCAGCGCCAGGTGCTCGCCGGTGTAGCCGAGGAGGTCGGAGGGGTTCAGCGTCGTGCGCTCCGCCGTGGTGAGGTCGGCGGTCGTGAGCCACACGGCGAACGCCCCGAGGGCGAGGAGCACGGCGACCGGCTGCACGACGAGGCCGAGCAGCCCGGGGCGGGCGGGGCGCCGCCGTGCCGGCCGGGGCGCCGCGGCGACGGCGGGCTCCACGGCGGCGCTCACGCGACGTCCCGCGGGGCCGCCGCGTCGGGCTCCGACCCGGCCGAGCCCGAGCCGGTGCCCCCGGCGGCCGGCTCGGGCAGGACGGAGAGCGGCCCGGTGTTCGTGCCGACGGGCGCGTCGGTCGCGGCGATCGCCGCGGCCTTCCTGGCCCGGGTGATGGCGTCCATCACGACCTCGACGGTGATGACGCCGATGAACGCGTCACGTCGGCCGGTGACGAGGGCCGCCCCCGCGCTCGAGACGAGCATCGTGTCGAGCGCGTCGTTGAGGGTGGCGCCGCTGCCGACCACGGGCAGGTCGGCGTCGGGCGTCGCCGAGACGACGTCGACCCGCCGCAGCTGCCGCAGGGAGGGCCAGCTCACGGGCCGGTCGCGCTCGTCCACGACGACGGCGTGCGCGTGCCCGGCGGCCTCGACGCGGGCGACGACCTCGGCACCGGGCTCCCCGGGGCGCGCGACCACCGCCTCCGCCAGGTCCACGTCGCCCACGCGGGCGAGGGTCAGCTGCTTGAGCCCCGCCCCGGAGCCGATGAAGTTCTCGACGAACTCGTTCGCGGGCTCGGCGAGGATCCGCTCAGGGGTGTCGTACTGGACGATGTGGGCGCCCTCGGAGAAGATCACGATCCAGTCGCCGAGCTTCACGGCCTCGTCGAAGTCGTGCGTGACGATGACGATGGTCTTCTGCAGCTCCTCCTGGATCCGCAGCAGCTCGTCCTGGAGGCGCTGACGCGTGATCGGGTCGACGGCGCCGAAGGGCTCGTCCATGAGCAGCACGGGCGGGTCGGCGGCGAGGGCGCGGGCCACGCCGACGCGCTGCTGCTGGCCGCCGGAGAGCTCCTTCGGGTAGCGGTCGCGGTAGGTGTCGGGGTCGAGCGACACGAGCTCGAGCAGCTCGTCGACGCGCGCGGCCACGCGCTCCCTGCTCCAGCCGAGCATCTTCGGCACGATCGCGATGTTGGCGGCGACCGTCATGTGCGGGAAGAGCCCGCCGGCCTGGATCACGTAGCCGATGCGCCGGCGCAGCTCGTCGCCGTCGATGCTCGTCACGTCGTCGTCGCCGAGGACGATGCGGCCCTCGGTCGGCTCGATGAGGCGGTTGATCATCTTGAGCGTCGTCGTCTTGCCGCAGCCCGACGGGCCGACGAGCATGACGATCTTGCCGGCCGGGATCTCGAGCGTGATGCCGTCGACCGCGGGGGCGGACTGCCCCGGGTAGCGCTTCGTGACGGTGTCGAGGAGGATGCTGCGGCCGGAGACGCCGGAGTCGGCGGTCGCGGCGGCGGGGGAGTCAGTTCTGGACACGGATGCCTCTCGGGATGGTCAGGCGGCCGAGGCCGACGAGGAGGAGGTCGAGCACGAGGGCGAGGACGACGACGCCCACCACCCCGGTGACCACGGAGGCGAGCGCGTTCGCGCCGCCGAGCCGGGAGAGCCCGGAGAAGATGAAGCCGCCGAGGCCGGGGCCGAGGGCGTACGCCGCCACGGCCGCGATGCCCATCACCATCTGGGCGCTGACGCGCACGCCGGTGAGGATGATCGGCCAGGCCAGGGGCAGCTGCACCTGGACGAGCGTGCGGAACCGGCCCATGCCGATGCCGCGCGCCGACTCCACGATCGCGTCGTCGACCTCGGTGAGGCCCACGACGGCGTTGCGGAGGATCGGCAGGGTCGCGAAGAACGTCACGACGATGACGGTCGGCAGGACGCCGAAGCCGACCGGGGCGATGAGCAGGCCGACGACCGCGAACGAGGGCAGCGTGAGCCCCACCGCCGAGACGCCGTTGGCGAGGCCGCGCAGCCACGGCACGCGGTGCACGAGGGCGGCCACCGTGACGGCGATCACCACGGCGAGCAGGAGGCACTGCACCACGAGCGAGAGGTGCTGCCAGGAGGCGAACCAGATCTGGTCCCACCGGTCGCTCACGTAGTCCCACGCCATGTCGTCTCGCCCCTCGTCACCAGTAGTCGTCCCGTTCACACGAACGCCCGGCTGAGCCGGGCGGACGACTACGACCATAACCACGACGCCCGCAGCTGTCACGGTGACGGGCGCCCCCGACGGGGTGCGGACGCGGTCGTCGTTACCGAACGAGTGTCGGAGAAACCCCGGTCAGGAGGGGGTGGGCCGGAGTGGCGGCGACCGGAGTGTAACGATGTGGGGGACAACGCCGGAGGCGCGGTGCAGGACGCCCCGCACCGCGCCTCCCGAGGGCCCCGCCTCACTCCGCGGCGGCGCGCGACCCCACCTTGTAGCGCGACCCGTGGTGCTCCGCGGGCAGCCGGTCGCCCCGGCCGAAGAGCTTCTGGCGGAGGGTGCCCGCCTCGTACTCGGTCGGGTAGACGCCCCGCGCCTGGAGCACGGGGACGACGTGCTCGACGATGTCCTCGAAGGTGCCGGGCGTGATCGCGTAGGCGAGGTTGAAGCCGTCGACGTCGGTCTCGGCGACCCACTCCTGCAGCTGGTCGGCGATCTCCTCGCCCGACCCCACGATGCGCGGCCCGAGCCCGCCGATGCCCGCGGCCTCGGCGATGTCGCGGATCGTCCACTCCTTGCCGGTGTCGCCCTCCTGGGCCTGGAAGTTCGCGAGCGCCGACTGGATGGCGTTGCTCTGCACGTCGCCGACCGGGTCGTCGAGGGAGTAGCTCGAGAGGTCGACGCCCATCCAGCCCGACATCAGCGTCAGGGCGCCCTCGTGCGAGGCGTACCGGCGGTACTCCTCGTGCTTCGCCCGGGCGGCCTCCGGCGTCGCGTCCGTGATGATCGTGAGCAGCGTGTAGATGCGCGCCGAGTACCGGTCGCGCCCGGCCGCCTCGAGGGCGTCGCGGAGCTTCGTCACGGTCGCGGCGAGGCGCTCCTTCGTCGGGGCGGCGACGAAGATCGACTCGGCGTTGCCCGCCGCGAAGGCGATGCCCCGGGGCGATGCGCCGGCCTGGTAGATGACCGGCGTGCGCTGCGGGCTCGGCTCGGCGACGTGGATGCCGGGAACCTTGTAGTACGTGCCCTCGTGGCCGATGTCGTGCACCTTGCTCGGGTCGGTGAACACGCCTGTCTCGCGGTCGCGGACGACGGCGTCGTCCTCCCACGAGCCCTCCCAGAGCTTGTAGAGCACCTCGAGGTACTCGTCGGCCTGGTCGTAGCGCGTGTCGTGGTCGAGCTGGTCGTCGGCGCCCATGTTGCGCGCGGCGCTCGGCAGGTAGCCGGTCACGACGTTCCAGCCGACCCGGCCTTCGGTGAGGTGGTCGAGCGTCGACATGCGGCGCGCGAAGGGGTACGGGTGCTCGTAGGCGGTGCCGGCGGTGATGCCGAAGCCCAGGTGCTCCGTCGCGGCGGCCATGGCCGACACGAGGAGGATCGGGTCGCCCACCGGCGTCTGGGTGCCGTTGCGGAGGGCCGCGTCGTGGTTGCCTCCGTAGACGTCGTACGTGCCGAGCACGTCGGCGATGAAGAGCCCGTCGAACCGGCCCCGCTCGAGGAGGCGCGCCAGGGAGGTCCAGTAGCTGAGCTTCGTGTAGTCGGGCGAGCGGTCGTCGGGGTGCCGCCAGAGCCCGGGGGACTGGTGCCCCACGCAGTTCATGTCGAAGGCGTTGAACCGGATGCGTCGAGTCATG
>Ga0308160_10001224_pt1 | contig 38073 bp, 26 predicted proteins | sample PhyFR1_FD_201036 | JGI IMG/M metagenome (GOLD analysis project Ga0308160, IMG submission 201036) | Phyllosphere microbial communities from UC Gill Tract Community Farm, Albany, California, United States - DLSLF.R1 | ecosystem: Host-associated > Plants > Phyllosphere > Unclassified | place: USA... | reverse complement strand
GCCAGGCGGTAGGCCTGGTTGCCTTGCGCGTCGACGGTCACGCCCACCAGGCGGCCGGCCATCGAGCGCTTGTATTCGTCGCGCGTGGCCAGGTAGCCGGCGTGCGGGCCGCCGAAACCGAGCGGCACGCCGAAGCGCTGGCTGTTACCGACGACCACGTCGGCGCCCCATTCGCCCGGCGCGGACAGCAGGGTCAGGGCCAGCAAATCGGCGGCCACGACCACCATCGCGCCCATCGCGTGCAGGTGTTCGCAGGCGGCGCGGTAGTCGCGCACTTCGCCGTTCACGCCCGGGTATTGCAGCAGCACGCCGAAGCACAGGTCTTCCAGCTTCTCGATGTCGGCCGGGGCGATGCTGCGCACCTCGACGCCGATCGGCAGGGCGCGCGTGCGGATCACTTCCAGGGTCTGCGGCAGCACGTCCTCGGCCACGTAGAAGACCTTCGAGCTCGACTTGCCGACGCGCTGGATCAGGGTCATGGCTTCGGCCGCGGCGGTGCCTTCGTCGAGCATCGACGAGTTGGCGATGCCCATGCCGGTGAGGTCGGTGATCATCTGCTGGAAGTTCAGGATGGCTTCCAGGCGGCCCTGCGAAATCTCGGGCTGGTAAGGCGTGTAGGCGGTGTACCAGGCCGGGTTCTCGAAGATGTTGCGCAGGATGACTTTCGGCGTGTGGGTGCCGTAGTAGCCCTGGCCGATCATCGACTTCATGACCTTGTTCTTGCCGGCCAGCGCCTTCAACGTGGCGAGCGCTTGCTCTTCGCTGCGCGGCTCGACGAACTGGCCCAGGTCCAGGACGTCCTTGCGGCGGATGTTGGCGGGAACGACGGCGTCGATCAGCGCTTCGCGCGTGTCGTAGCCGAGGGTCGACAGCATGGCTGCCTGTTCGGATTCCGATGGGCCGATGTGGCGCGGGATGAAGGAGTCGCGTGCTTCGAGGTCAAGGAGGCTGGTGCGGGTCATGGTAGAGGCCAAGAGAAGGTGCTGGCGCGCTGGCGCCGGGGTAAGGGAGACGGGTAGAACGTGGTGCGCAATACAAAAGGGGCGGTCGCGCCGCCCCCATGGTCACATCAGTTGTCGGTGGCCTTGCCGTAGGCGTCGGCATCGAGCAGGCCGTTGATGGCGCTGGCGTCCTGCGGCTGCAGCTTGAACAGCCAGGCGCTGTAGGCGTCGCTGTTGATCGAGTCCGGGGCGTCGGCGACCGGCTGGTTGACGGCGACCACGGTGCCCGACACCGGCGAATAGATGTCGCTGGCGGCTTTCACCGATTCCACGACAGCGGCATCGTCGCCGGCGGTGAAGGCCTTGCCGACCTGCGGCAGTTCGACGAACACGATGTCGCCCAGTGCGTCCTGTGCGTACTCGGTGATGCCGACGGTCAGGGTGCCGTCGGCTTCGAGGCGGACCCACTCGTGGGACTCGGTGTATTTCAGGTCGGCTGGGATGTTCATGTAAAAGACTCCTGGTTTGGGATGGTGCGTGATTATAAATCGGGTATCGCGGGGTTCAAACAGCCAGCACTTTGCCGTTGCGCACGAACGGCAGCTTGACCACGGTGGCGGCCAGCTTCTTGTCGCGGATTTCCACGTGCACGGTGTCGCCGACCTGCACCTCCATCGGCACGCGCGCCAGGGCGATGGCCTGCTGCATGCTCGGGCTGAAGGTGCCGCTGGTGATCTCGCCCTCGGCGCCGGACGCCGCGATGACCTTCTGGTGGGCGCGCAGGATACCGCCTTTTTCGCGCAGGATCAGGCCGACGAACTGGGCGTCCTGGCCCTTGGCCTGCAGCGCCGCCTTGCCGACGAAGTCGCGTTCCGACACCAGGTCGATCGTCCAGCCCAGGCCGGCGTCGAGCGGATTCACGCTGTCGTCCATGTCCTGGCCATACAGGTTCATGCCGGCTTCCAGGCGCAGCGTGTCGCGCGCACCGAGGCCGGCCGGTTTCACGCCGGCGGCGGTCAAGGCGTTCCACAGCGCTTCGACCTGGGTGGCCGGCACGCCGATCTCGAAACCGTCTTCGCCGGTATAGCCGGTGCGCGCGACCATGGCTTCGCCGAAGGCGGTATCCGGCACGATGACGACATTGAAGGGCTTCATGGCTTCCGAGGCGGCGCGCGTTTCAGGCAGCACTTCCCACACCTTGGCGCGCGCGTTCGGGCCCTGCACGGCGACCAGGGCGATGGCGTTTGCGCTATCGGTGAGGCCGTCGCGGCGCGGGGTGATGGTGAGGCCGCTGTTCGTGGCGTCGTTCTGCTGGCGCATCCAGGCGACGTCCTTCTCGGCGGTACCGGCGTTCACGACCAGGCGGAACCAGTCTTCGCGGAAGAAGTAGACGATCAAATCGTCGATCACGCCGCCCTCGGGATTGAGCATAGCCGAGTACAAGGCCTTGCCCGGCACTTGCAGCTTGTCGACATTGTTGGCCAGCAGGCCGCGCAGGAAGCCGCGGGCGTTCGCGCCCTCGAGGTCGACCACGCACATGTGCGAAACGTCGAACATGCCGGCATCCGTGCGCACGGCATGGTGCTCTTCGATTTGCGAACCGTAGTTGACCGGCATGTCCCAGCCGCCGAAGTCGACCATCTTGGCGCCGGCGGCGCGGTGTGCGGAATTGAGCGGGGTCGCTTGGAGCGTCATGGAATCCTCTGGGCAGATTGAATAAGGGAGCCGCCACGCAGGCCGATGGCCAGCGCAAGCTGCGCGCCCCTCTGTCCTTGGTACCTGAGAGATAGCGGAGATCCGCCTGCCCCTTCGGTGGGCCAGGTGTTGCCTGGCCGCTCTCCAGAGTTGGTCCGGTGCGCCGTGCGCGCCGTCCCCTGACCGGTCCTTTTGCCTGAGAGTTTTTGGGTGATGCCCCTTCGGCGGCAGCGTGGAATCTGCGCTCTCCCGATCAAGACTGTGGAGAATATGCGAGCCGTGACTTGCTGTCAATGAACGGGTACCCCGCGCACCGTTGCCGGGGCATGCGCGCAGGCTTTTTCCTCGATTTGTTAAACTGGGGCTCACACTTTGCAGGTAGAAAAAGACTATGAGCGAAGATCAAAGCAAACACGAGAAGGAAGCCTGGTTCACGCTGTCGGGCGACGTCAACAGCGACATGGTGCACCGGGTATTCGAGGCGGTCGGCCACATGACCGAGGACGGCATCGAAACGGCCCACGTGCTGGTGCAGTCGAATGGCGGCTACGTCAGCGACGGCTTGTGCCTGTACAACTTCATGTCGAAGTCGCCGATCGAGTTCGTGATGTACAACGGCGGGGCCGTGGCCTCGATCGCGGTCATCATGTATTTGTCCGGCAGCCGGCGCTATGCCAGCGATACGGCGCGCTTCATGGTGCACAAGTCGCATGCCACGGCCTCGCCCGGTTCGCGCCCGGATGCGCTGAACATCATCGTCGAGGGCTTGCGCGCCGACGATGCGCGTACCGAGTCGATCCTGCGCCGGCACATCGAGCTGACGCCCGACCAGTGGGCCATCCACCAGTATTCCGACTTGCACCTGAACGCGCGCGATGCGAAGGGCGCGCGCATGATCGACGACGTTGCCGATTTCGCGCCGCCGAAAGGGGCGATCCTGCGCAATATCTGAGCGCTTGACGCCGCCGGTAGCGGAATGCATCGCGATAGGGATGTGTTTCGATGCCGGCTTTTTGTTTGTAGATTGCCAATGCAAATAATATATGCCGCGAATATCCCTGGTGCACAGGATATGAATGGCAGGGTTATCCCTGCAATCAGATATTTGCATCATGCGATGTGCAGGCAAATATTCGATTGCGGCGGTTGAATCATTCCTCCGAAACGTTATAAAAAAAGCCTGGACGATATGCGTCGCCAGGCTTTTGCTGATTGTCCGGCTAGCGGACGTTGTTAGCGCGTCAGCGCTTGCTGCTGCGGCCGCGCTGGCTGCCCTGGCGGCCATCGTCGACCGATTGCTCGGATGGGCCGCTGCGCGAGCCGGCGCTCGCTGCCGACTGCTTGTTGCCGTCGTTCTTGTGGCTCTGGCGTCCGGCTGCGGCATGCTGCTCGGGGGTGCCGCCACGGGTGCCGCTGCTGGCGGACGAGCCCGAGCGCGAACCCGAGCCCGATCCGGACTGCTTGTTCGCGTCGTTCTTGTGGCTTTGGCGGCCAGCTTCCGCGTGCTGTTCCGGCGTGCCGCCCTGGACACCTTTTTTCTGATTCGAGGCCATGATTATTTCCTTTCAAGATATGAAAATATGTCACTCGCCAAACCACTGCGTTGCGTGAGCAGTTGATTCGGTCCCGCCATCATGCGAGCCACGCTGTTGAACCGGTATCGGATGATCGCCTGAGCCCGTGTAGGCTTATCTCCTACACTTAACCATAATCGCTTCCTGAAATACGTCAATGCCTATCGATGGCAGGAATCAGAATTCCTCCCAATCCACGTCCGTTTTGGACGGGCTGCGGCGTGCCGGCGGTGGTGATTTGACGGTCTTGGAAAGGGCAGCGACAGCAGCGCGGGCCGGCGCCGGCGCTGTTTGCGGCAGGCGCGGCTTTGGCGCCGGCGATGCGGACTTGTCCGATTTGGTGTCGGCTGGACCCGCCAGCACGAAGCCGCCGGTGGCGCGGCCGAGGGCCGCCGCCTGTTCGCGCACCGCCGCGGCGGCCGCCGCCGATTCCTCGACCAGGGCCGCGTTCTGCTGGGTGGCCTGGTCCATTGCGGCAATCGCCCCATTCACCTGCTCGATGCCGGCGGTCTGCTCGACGCTCGCATCGGCGATCTCGGCAATGATGTCGGTCACGCGCCTGACGCTGGCGACCACTTCCTCCATGGTCTTGCCGGCCTTGTCGACCAGCTGGGTGCCGGCGTCAACCTTGGTCACCGAGTCATCGATCAAGGCCTTGATTTCCTTGGCGGCGGCAGCCGAGCGCTGGGCCAGGCTGCGCACTTCGGAGGCGACGACGGCAAAGCCGCGCCCCTGTTCGCCGGCGCGCGCCGCCTCCACCGCCGCGTTCAGCGCCAGGATATTCGTCTGGAAAGCGATGCCGTCGATCACGCCGATGATTTCGCTGATCTGCTTCGAGGAATCGTTGATCGAGGCCATGGTGCCGACCACGTCCGCCACCACCTGGCCGCCCTTGACCGCCACCTCCGAGGCCGACACCGCCAGCCGGCTGGCCTCGTGCGCGTGGTCGGCGTTCTGGCGCACGGTGGCCGTCAATTCCTCCATCGACGAGGCGGTTTCCTCGAGCGAGGCGGCTTGCTGCTCGGTGCGCGCCGACAAATCCATATTGCCGGTGGCAATTTCTCCGGTCCCCGTGGCGATGCCCTCGGCCCCGCTGCGTACTTCCTTCACCACCGCCGCCAGTTTCGCGGCCAGCGCCGCCAGCGCTCCCATCAGCTTGCCGGCCTCGCCGGGTTGCGTAGGCTCGACCCGGACCCGCAGGTCGCCGTCGGCCAGGCGCTGGGCCAGCTGGCAGGCGTCGTGCAGGGCGCGTTGCGCTTCCTGCGCCAGCCAGGCCGAGAGCGCCGCCGTCAGCACCAGGCCGCCCAGCAGCGGGCCGAGCACGCCGCCGCGCAGCAGCGCTTCGCCCTCGCGCCCCGCCGCCAGCAGCAGCGCGGCTGCAAAGGCAACAAAGAGCAAGGCGAAGGCGGCGTGGATCTTGAGCCGGCTGTCGAGTTGACGGATGGTCTTCATGGGCGCTCCTGGGAAATGGGGGGAGGGTGACCTTCCAATGTTATGGAAAGGAAACTTCCCGAATTTGTTTAAGCTCAACAGAAAACCTGCCGTTAAGTTATTCTGAGCAATAGCCTTAGACGCGATGGCACAACGCGACGTGTAAAACGCCGTGAATTCGGCGCCATTTCGCGTCATCGGCTATTGCCATGCGGCAATAATGTGCAACAATGGCAGGAGCGGCGCCCCTACGCCGAAGGAACACACCATGGCTCAAGCTAACACCGAGACATCCACAGACAGCAAGCCGGCATTGCCACGCGAGGTACTGGCCGAACTCGTCCGTTCGGCAGGACGCGCGGCCGGCGAAGGGCTGGGCGGCATGGTCACGCGCCTGGTGACGGTGCTGCTCGACCTGAGCACGGCCGGCGACGACGCCCAGGCCGCCTACCGCCGCACCCGTGCCGGCAACCTCCTGAAATCGCATTCCTACGCCTTCATCCACCTCGCGGGCGAGGCGCTGTCCCGTGCACTTGAGGCGGCTGCCGATGAGCTGGCGCCCGCCGCCAAGCCGAGCGCCGACCTCGATTCGCTGAGCCTGGTGCCGATCGACGTCATGGACAGCAAGGTCGCCTTCGGCGCGCTGTGCCGGCCGTTCGAGATTGCGCATTCCGAGGTGCTGGCCAGCCTGTCCGTGCGGCTCGGCCTGCTGCTCGGGCGCGACGTGCTGCGGGCGGGACAAAACCCGCTGCGTCCCGAGATTTTCCTGACCGCCGTGCACGAAGCCTGGTGCGCCTTCGAGCCGGATGCCGGTTCGCACGATCTGCTCTTGCCGCTGCTGACGCCGGACCACTTCCTCGACCTGGGCGCGCTCTACGCCGCGGCCGACAAGGAACTGCGCGCCCGCAACAAACAGGCGCGCGAGCGCTTCCACATCAGCAAGACTGCCGATACGGGGCGCGGCAAGCGCACCGGCATGGACGCGACGCTGGCCCAGCAATTGCGCAATCTGCTGGGCGGAGCCGATGGCGAACCGTCCGCGCCGCTGATTGCCGAGCTGCCGAATATGCCGCAGGGGAACGGCTGGCGTCCGAGTTCGGCGGCGGGATTCGCCGTCGCCGCGCCGGCGCTTCCTTCCGCGCCACCGCAGGAAACCGGCGCCGCTGAAGTCGCGCAGCCCGGCGCCCCGGCGCATGCCGCACAACCCGCCGCGCACGTCACCGCTCCAGGCGGGCAGGGCGTGGCGGCGGCGGGGCTGGCCGGTGTCCAGGCTGGCGTGCATTTCGTCCATGCCGCTCCGGCCGCTGCCACGGCTGCGCCAGGTTTCGTGACGGCACTGGCCGGTGGCGGCGTATCGGCTGCGCCAGGTTTCGTGGCAGCGCCCAGCGCGAGCCACTTTCCGTCCGGCCAGGGTATCGCCACGGGCGCCATGCTCCCGGCCGGCGCCATGCCTCACGCTGGCGCCACGCTTCCGGGCGGCGCCATGCTCCCGGCCGGCGCCATGCTCCCAGCCGGCGCCATGCCCCAAGCTGGCGCTATCTCCCAAGCCGGCGCCGTCCCCGCCTCGCTGCTCGACTTGCTCGCCTCGCTGCACATCGCCCAGCCCGGCATGCCTGGCGCGAACGCGGTCGATGCCGCCCAGGCGATGCACGGCGCCACCGGCCCGCAAGCGGCCGCGCCTGGCAACCCGCACCAGGTCTTCTACCTGCCGCGCCTGAAGCAAAGCCTGCCGCAGGGCAGTTTGTCGCGCGGCGAGGAACACACGCTCGATTTGCTGTCGCGCATCTTTGAAACCGTGCTGTTAGACGACAACATCCCGCTTGAAACGCGCGAGCTGATCCGCTTCCTCCAAGTGCCGGTGCTGAAAGCCGCCTTGCTCGACCAGGACTTCTTCTTCGAAGAAATGCACCCGGCGCGGCGCATGATCGATCTGCTGTCGCGCATGGGCTGGGAACAGCGCCAGGCGCCGGACGACCCGGTGGTGCAGGCGATGCGCCGCGGCGTCGACCGAATCGGGCGCGAGCCGAATGCCGAACCGCAAGCCTTTGCCGAGGCGGTGGCCGAGGTCGAGGCCCAGCTGGCCGCCGAGGAACGCGCCGCCGAAGCGGCGATTGCCCAGCCGATCGCGCGCGCAACGAAGCTGGAAAAACAGAACGTCGCCGGCCGCTCGGCGCGCCAGGCCGTGCAATTGCGCCTGGGCGAAGGCGAACTGCTTGCCACCGTCTCGGCCTTCCTCGAGAAGCGCTGGGTCGATGTGCTGACCTTTGCCTACATGATCGACGACGAGCGCCCCGGCGCGGTCGACAACGCCACCCAGACCATGGATGAACTGATCTGGACCGTGAAGCCGAAGGCGACCCAGGAGCAGCGCAAGGCCTTGATCGCCAAGCTGCCGCCGCTGCTGACGACCCTGAACAAGTGGCTCGACGCCATCAAGTGGCAAGACGCCGACCGCCTGCAATTTTTTGCCGAGCTGGCCGAATGCCATTTACAGATCGTGCGTGCGCCGATCGAACTCTCGCCCGAGCGCCAGCTCGAGCTCGCGGTGGAAGCGGCCCAGCAAGACGCGCTGCGCCGCATCGCCCATGAGCAAGCCCTGGCTGCCCAGGAGGAGGGCGCCCAGGAAGCGCGCGCACCGCAGGACGCCGCCGTGCTGACTGTCGATGAGTTGGAGCGCGGCATGCGCCTGGAGTTCCGCGAGCGCGACGGCAGCGTGCGCAAGCTCAAGCTGGCCTGGGTCAGCCCGCTGCGTACGCTCTTCATCTTCTCCGGCGCCGCGCGCCAGGAATCGTTCTCGCTCCCGGCGGAAAAGCTGGTCGAGGCGGTGCGCAGCGGCAGCATTACCGTGCTGGCGGTCGAGGGCGTGGTTGGCCGCGTGCTGACCGAAGCGATGCAGGAAGCCGTCAACGACCCGGCCCCGCGCCGTTCAGCCGGCTGAGGCCGGCCGCATCCGGCGCATCGACGCCTGCCCAGGCTGCCTTGCAGCGGCGCCGCGCGCCCAGGCCGCTCCATGGCGGCACCCGCTGTCAAACATTCCGACGGCAAACAACGCTCACTCGATCGTGAACACGTAGCGCATCGACAGTTGCGACTCGAGCGGGATGCCCTTCGGCTGCGGATAGCGCGCCAGCGCCCGCTTCGCCACTGCGTCCGCGGCGAGTCGGAAGGCGCCGGTATTTTCCTTCGCATTCCGGAAGCGGTAATTGTCGCCGTCCACCACGCCCGAGGTACCGTAGTGGCGCGACTCGCCCTGGGTGATCTGGACATTGGCCAGGCCCGGGTAGAAGCGGATCAGCAGGTCGCCGCCCATCGAAAAATCGATGCCCTGTTCCGGGTAGCCCAACTCGGCCCCGATGGTGGAGATGACGCCGGCGATGTAGTTGCAGGCCGCCAGGCGCGCCGGGTCCCAGGTTGCCAGTGCGGCCACGAAGCGGTCCGGATCGTCCGCCGCATCCTTGCCGACCATGCAACCCTCGAACTGGAAGCCGCGCCCCAGCCGAGCCCACCAGAGGGCGGCAGCAATGTCCGGGCCGTTGGCGGGGTCGGCATAACCGGCGGCCAGGCGCTCGGCGGCCTGCTTCAGGCCGCCGTCGTAGGCCAGCGTGTAATAGCCGGTCGCGGTGTGCCAGTCCTGCTTCACGCACAGGCCATGCTCGTACATCGAGCCGGCCATCAGCGCCACCTTGGGGCGACCGCTTTTCAGTCCATCCTTCAAGTGATACACGGCGGCGCTGCAGTCGCGCGCCGCCACCGCGCGCTTGACGCGGTCGACCATTTCGTTGCCGATCCGGTCGCGGTCGGGATCGTCGGCCGCCTGCGCCAGTGAGGCGAGGGCGCCGCATAGGGCGGCCAGCAGGACCGCCGGCGCGTGGCGGGAAAAGCGTTGGAAAGAAGCCATGTACCTGGACGCGTAAGAAGTGGAGAAGGCCGGCAAACAGGCGGATCGATCGCGCTGCTGGCTTGCCGATTTCATATGATTATACCGATGCAACTTGCCAAGAGGAACTACCTGGCACCGGCCGTTTGCCTCTGCCGCAAACTTGGCCGAATTGCAAGCAACAAATGGTATGATGCGAGCTTCATCGATTCCCGAGTAGCCGAAGCAGGTGCGTCTATCTTCCATTAAATTGTCGGGATTCAAGTCTTTCGTCGATCCCACCAATTTCCAGGTACCTGGGCAACTGGTTGGCGTGGTTGGCCCGAATGGATGCGGCAAGTCGAACATCATCGATGCCGTACGCTGGGTGCTGGGCGAATCGAAAGCGTCGGAATTGCGCGGCGAGTCGATGCAGGACGTGATCTTCAACGGCTCGACCCACCGCAAGCCTTCGGGCCGGGCCTCGGTCGAACTCGTGTTCGACAACAGCCTGGGCAAGGCCGCCGGCCAGTGGGGCCAGTACGCCGAGATCGCCGTGAAACGCACGCTCACGCGCGACGGCACTTCCACGTATTACATCAACAGCCAGCCGGTGCGCCGGCGCGACATCCAGGACATCTTCCTCGGCACCGGCCTCGGCCCGCGTGCCTACGCCATCATCGGCCAGGGCATGATCGCGCGCATCATCGAATCGCGCCCGGAAGAACTGCGCGTCTTCCTGGAAGAAGCGGCCGGCGTCTCGAAGTACAAGGAACGCCGCCGCGAAACCGAGAACCGCCTGTCCGACACCCGCGAAAACCTGCTGCGGGTGGAAGACATCCTGCGCGAACTGAACGCCAACCTGGACAAGCTCGAAGCCCAGGCGGCCGTGGCGAATCGCTTCCATCAACTGCAGGCGGACCAGGAAGAAAAGCAGAAGCTGCTCTGGCTACTGCGCAAGAACGAAGCCGAGGCTGAACAAAAACGCTGGTTCCGCGAGATGGAAGAAGCGCAGAACAGCCTGGAAGATCAGACCGCCAAACTGCGCAACGTCGAGCTGGAACTCGAGCACCTGCGCCAGCATCACTTCGCCGTGGGCGACCGCCTGCACACGGCGCAAGGCGCGCTGTATGGAACCAACTCGGAAATCGGCAGCCTGGAGGCCCAGATCAAGTTCGTGATCGAGTCGCGCACGCGCCTGCAAAACCAGCTCGGCACCCTCGGCGCGCAACGCGATCAGTGGCTGGCCCAGGCTGGCGAATACGAAGAGCAGATCGAGGAAGCCAGCTTCCACGTCGAGGAACTGGCCGCGCGTGCCGAGGGCGCCCAGATCGCAGTGGAAGCGGCCGGCGAGCGCCTGCCGGAACTCGACAGCGCCTGGCGCGAAGCCCAGCGCAAGGCCGAGGAATCGCGCGCGCGCATCATGCAGATCCAGCAGCGCATCGAGCTGGCGGCAGCGCACGGGCGCAACGCCGGCAATATCCTGAATGGCCTGGCCACGCGGCGCGAACGCCTGCAAGGCGAAAAGAACGCCCTCAGCCCACCGGACAGCACCCACCTGGGCAACCTGCGCATGCAGCTCGAGGAAAAGCAGCTGGCGCTGGAAGAACAGACGATGCTGCAGGAAGAAGCGGGCGAGCAGCAGGAGCGGGTGGAAACCGAGCGCCGCGACGCGCACGCCCAGGTGCAGGCCGAGTCCGCGGCGAACGCCAAGCTCGAGGCGCGCCTGTCGGCCCTGAAGCAGCTGCAGGAACGCGTGCAAAGCCAGGGTAAGGTCGCGCCCTGGCTGCAAAAGCACGAGCTGGGCGGCTTGCCGCGCCTGTGGCAGCAGGTGCAGGTGGAAGAGGGCTGGGAAACGGCGCTGGAAGCCGTGCTGCGCGAGCGCACCGGCGCCCTGGAAGTATCGAACATCGACTGGGCCAAGGCGTTTCTCGCCGACGCACCGCCCGCGCGCCTGGCCTTGTATTCGCCGGCGCCGGGTGCGCCAGGCGCCGCCGAGGCGCCAGGCCTGAAGCCCTTCGCCAACCTGCTGAAACTGAACGACCCCGGCCTGCGCGGCGTGCTGAACGACTGGCTGCACCTGGTCTTCGTGGCCGAGGATGCGGCCGCCGCCTTTGCCGACCGGTCTCGCCTGCCGCAGGGCGGCGCCTTCGTCACGCGCCAGGGCCACATGGTGTCGCCGTCGAGCGTGCGCTTCTTCGCGCCCGACGCCGAGCAGGACGGCATGCTGGGCCGCCAGCACGACATCGACAACATCGGTAAGCAGCTGCGCGCGCAAGCCCTGCTGCTCGACGAAGCGCGTTCGCGCGCCACCCGCGCCGATGCCGCCGTCACCGACCTGCAGCGCCGCCTGCAGGATGCGCGCACGCGCGTCGGCAGCCTGACGCGCGAAGTGCATGCGCTGCAGATCGAGGTGGTGCGCCAGAGCGAAGTGGAAGCCCGCTTCAACCAGCGCAGCCACCAGATCGACCTCGATTTGAACGAGATCGGCGCCCAGGAAGCCGAGCAGCGCCAGGTGAAGGCCGAAGCCGAGGAACAGTTCGAGCAGCTCGACATGGAACTGGCCGAACTGCAGGGCAATCATGAAGACGGGCAGACCCTGTTCCTGCAAAGGGAAGCGGCGCTGGCCGAAGCGCGCAACAAGCTGCGCGAGCTGGAACGCGGCGCCCAGGAAGCGCTGTTCGCCGAAAAGACCGGTCGCGCGAAGATCGAGGAACTGCGGCGCAGCATCGCCACCGCCCAGCAACAGGCGGCGCAGGTGGCGGCAAGCCTGGCGTCCGGCCAGGACGAACTCACGGCGCTGGAATCGGGCAGCGCCCACGAAGGCTTGCAGGAACTGCTGGAACGGCGCACGGCCCAGGAGCGCGCGCTGGCCGACGCCCGCCACGAACTCGACCAGGTGGCCCAGCAATTGCGCCACGCCGAAGAATCGCGCATGGGTAACGAGCGCGGGCTGCAGCCGCAGCGCGACCGCATCACGGAAATGCAGCTGAAGGAACAGGCGGCGCGCCTGAACCAGGAGCAGTTCGCGGAAGCCCTGGCCGCCACCGGCGCCGACGAAGCGCAACTGCGCGAAAAGCTCGACCCGGACCTGAAGCCCCAATATCTGCAGGGCGAGGTGACGCGCCTGACGAATGCCATTGCGGCGCTCGGCGCGGTGAACCTGGCGGCGGTGGAGGAGCTGGCCACGGCCAGCGAACGCAAGCGCTTCCTCGATGCGCAGAACGCGGATTTGAACGAGGCCATCGCCACGCTGGAAGACGCGATCCGCCGCATCGACAAGGAAACGCGCGACCTGCTGCAGGATACGTTCGAGCGCGTGAACACCCACTTCTCGGAGCTGTTCCCGATCCTGTTCGGCGGCGGCCAGGCGCGCCTGGTGATGACCGGCGACGAGATCCTGGACGCCGGCGTGCAGGTCATGGCCCAGCCGCCGGGCAAGAAGAACGCCACCATCCACTTGCTGTCGGGCGGCGAAAAGGCCCTGACCGCGACGGCGCTGGTGTTTTCCATGTTCCGCCTGAATCCGGCGCCGTTCTGCCTGCTGGACGAGGTCGACGCGCCGCTCGACGACGCGAATACCGAACGCTTTTGCCGCATGGTGAAGCGCATGTCGGAGCATACCCAATTTCTTTTCATCTCCCATAACAAGATCGCCATGGAGATGGCCAATCAACTGATCGGTGTGACGATGCAGGAGCAGGGCGTATCGCGCATCGTGGCGGTGGACATGGAGTCCGCCGCCCACTTCGCACAAGAGGCACAAGCAGCATGACAGACTTCCAAATGAGCCTGATCGCGGCGGGCGGCGTATTCGTCGTCGGCGTCATCACCTACAACAAGTGGCAGGAGTACAAGGCGCGCAAGACGGTGGAGCGTGCCTTCGCTTCCGACCACGACGACGTGCTGATGCGCAGCGGCGCGGTCGGCGTCGACCGCCAGGAACCGGTGCTCGACGTCGGCATGCCCGGCGCCGAGGCGATGGAGCCGAGCTTCGGCGCGCCGACCGGCGCCGCACCCGACCTGGGCGCCAGCGGCGGCAGCGTCGGTGTCGGTACCGGCGCCGTGGCGGCTGCCGGCGCGGCCCTGGAGCCGCTGGCGCCGCTGCCCGGCGTGAAGCCGGAAAGCCCGCCGGCCGAAGTGGCCGAGAGCCTGGTCGATCCGCTGATCGACTGCATGATCCCGCTGGCGCTGGAAGGCGCGGCGCGCGGCGACAAGATCCTGCCCTCGCTGCTGAAATTGCGCCGGGTCGGCAACAAGCCGATCCACTTCATCGGCCTGGCCGTCAGCGGCGACTGGGAACCGATCGTGCACGGCGGCGTGTACACGCAATTGCAGGCCGGCGTGCAGCTGGCCACCCGCACCACGGCCCTGAACGAACTCGAATACTCGGAACTGGTCACGCGCCTGCGCGCCGTGGCCGACGAGATCGGCGCCGAGCCGGACGTGCCGGACATGATCGAGGTGATGAGCGAAGCGCGCACCCTGCATAAATTCGTCGCCGGCCACGATGCCCAGCTGGGCGTGAACCTCAAGTCGAACGGCCCGGCCTGGCCGATGGGCACCCTGATGGGCGCACTGGAAAAAGTCGGTTTCGACGTACGCCCCGACGGCCGCTTCGCCATGCCCGATGGCCAGGGCGGCGTGCTGTTCACGCTCTCGACGAATGTGAACATGGGCGCGGAAAACACCGACCGCCTGACCCTGCTGCTCGACGTGCCTTGCGTGGCCCCGGCCCGCGACGGCTTCGGCGCCATGGTCAAGTGCGCGAAGGAGCTGGTCGGGCGCCTGGACGCAACCATTGTCGACGACTTCGAGCAGCCCCTGCTCGACGCCAGCCTGGAAGAAATCGCCGGCCAGGTGAAGGAGTTCTACCAGGAGATGGAAACGTCGGACATCCCGGCCGGCTCCACCCGCGCGCTGCGCCTGTTCAGCTGAGGCAAGCATGAGTGAAGCGCAGGACGATACTGGACGCATGGATCATAGCGAACGCATGGCCTGGCTGGTCGGGGAACTGAACCGCCACATCTACAACTACCACGTGCTCGACGCGCCGACGATTCCCGACGCCGAGTACGACAAGCTGTTCCGCGAACTGCAGGCGCTGGAAGCGGCGCACCCGGAGGCGGTGTCGAACGACACGCCGACCTCGCGCGTGGGCGGCGCACCGATCCCCGAATTCAAGCAAGTCACGCACGCGGTGCCGATGCTCTCGCTGAACAACGGTTTCGAGGACGAGGACGTCGACAACTTCGACCGCCGCGTGCGCGAAGGCCTGGACCTGGGCGCGGGCGCCGGCGCGGTTGCCTACGCGGCCGAGCTGAAATTCGACGGCCTGGCGATGAGCCTGCGCTACGAGGACGGCGTCTTCGTGCAGGCCGCCACGCGCGGCGACGGCTATACCGGCGAGGACGTGACGGCGAACATCCGCACGGTGCGCGTGATTCCGCTGCGCCTGCACGGCGACGACATCCCGGCGGTGCTGGAAGTGCGCGGCGAGGTGCTGATGTTCAAGGCCGACTTCGACAAGCTGAACGAACGCCAGCGCGAAGCCGGCCAGAAGGAATTCGCGAATCCGCGCAACGCCGCCGCCGGCAGCTTGCGCCAACTCGACGCCCGCATTACGGCACAACGCAAGCTGCGCTTCTTCGCCTACGGCATCGGCTTGCTGGAAGGGGCGGCGATGCCGGCATCGCATTCAGGGGTGCTGGACTGGTTCGACCGCCTCGGCCTGCCGGTATCGAAGGAACGCGCCGTGGTACGCGGCAGCGCAGGCTTGCTCGACTACTACCGCGGGATCGGCGAGAAGCGCCCGACGCTGCCGTATGAAATCGACGGCGTGGTGTACAAGGTCGACCGCGTGGAAGACCAGCGCGCCCTCGGTTTCGTGTCGCGCGCGCCGCGCTTTGCCCTGGCCCATAAATTCCCGGCCGAGGAAGCCTTGACGACGGTGTCCGCCATCGACGTGCAGGTGGGCCGTACCGGCGCCATCACCCCGGTGGCGCGCCTGGTGCCGGTGTCGGTAGGCGGCGTGACGGTCACGAATGCCACCCTGCACAACGAAGACGAGGTGCGGCGCAAGGATGTGCGCATCGGCGACACCGTGATCGTGCGCCGTGCCGGCGACGTGATTCCGGAAGTGCTGGCCGTGGTGCTGGAACGCCGCCCGACGCCGGAGCCGCCCGTCTATACGCTGCCGAGCGTCTGCCCGGTGTGCGGCTCGCACGTGGTGCGCGAAGAGGGCGAGGCCGTGGCGCGCTGCTCCGGTGGCCTCACCTGCGCGGCCCAGCGCAAGGAAGCGATCCGCCACTTCGCCGGGCGCCGCATGATGGACATCGAGGGCCTGGGCGACCGCTACATCGACAGCCTGGTCGAGTGCAATTTGATCCACGGCGTGGCCGACCTCTACACGCTGACCCTCGACGATTTGCTGCAGATGAAGCGCGCCGCTGACGAACGCGACGGCACCACGCCCGAGACGGTGAAACAGGGCAAGGTTGCCAAGGTAGCAACTAAGTGGGCCGATAACCTGCTGGCCGCGATCGCCGCCAGCAAGCATCCGCCGCTGGAACGCCTGCTGTTCGCGCTCGGCATCCGCCACGTCGGCGAATCCACGGCCAAGACCCTGGCCGACTGGCTTGGTTCCCTGGCCCTGGTGCGCCGTGCGCCGGCTGCCTTGTTGCGCGTGCTGCCCGACATCGGCGGCACCGTGGCCGAGTCGATTGCCGATTTCTTCGCCGAAGAAAAGAACGGGATCGCGCTGGACGCGCTGCTCGCGACCGGCGTCGCACCGCAAGGCGAGCACGCGCCGAAGGCGGCGCTGCGCGACAAGCTCGACGAAGTGGCGTTGCTGGCCGCCCTCGGCATCCCCAAGCTGACCGAACCGCGCGCCCGCCAGCTGCTCGACGGACGGACACTCGAAGACCTGGCTTTCCTGAAGGTGTTCGGCGTGTTCGGCTTGCCGGAAGCCCTGGTGGCGTCGCTGGAAGCCTGGATGGCGGTGGACGCCAACCGCGCGGCGCTGATGAAGCTGTCGGCCCTGCGCCGCGAGCTGCTGGCGGCGCTGCCCGAGGAAGCCGAGGCGCCGCAAGGGGCGCTGAGCGGCAAGACCTTCGTGTTGACCGGGACGCTGCCGACCATGTCGCGCGACGCGGCCGGCGCCCTGATCGAGGCGGCCGGCGGCAAGGTCTCCGGTTCGGTGTCGAAGAAGACCTCCTACGTGGTGGCCGGCGCCGACGCCGGCAGCAAGCTGGACAAGGCCGAGGCCCTGGGCGTGACGGTGCTCGACGAGGCAGGCCTGCTGGCGCTGCTGGCCAACCCATCTTAAGCAAGGACGCGCACCATGACCCAGATTCGCAAGGCAGTCTTTCCCGTGGCCGGCCTCGGCAGCCGCTTCCTTCCCGCCACCAAGGCGCAGCCGAAGGAAATGCTGCCTATCGTCGACAAGCCGCTGATCCAGTACGCGGTGGAAGAGGCGGTGGCGGCCGGCATCAAGGAAATGATCTTTATCACCGGCCGCAACAAGCGCGCCATCGAGGACCATTTCGACAAGGCCTACGAGCTCGAGTCCGAGCTCGAGGCGCACAACAAGCACGAGCTGCTCGACGTGGTGCGCAAAGTGATCCCGAAGGACATCACCTGCATCTACATCCGCCAGTCGGCGCCGCTGGGCCTGGGCCACGCGGTGCTGTGCGCGCGTCCGGTGGTGGGCAACGAACCCTTCGCCGTGCTGCTGGCCGACGACTTCATGGATGCCGACGGCGGCCAGCCGGTGCTGGCCCAGATGACGGCGCTGTACAGCGAGGAGCAATGCAGCCTGCTGGCGGTGCAGGACGTGCCGCGCGCGAACACGCGCCAGTACGGCATCGTCAGTGCCAGCCCTTACCGCGCCGGCCTGGAGCTGGTGTCCGGCATCGTCGAGAAGCCGCAGCCGGAACAAGCGCCGTCGACCCTGGCCGTGGTCGGGCGCTATGTGCTGAGCGGCGCCATCTTCGACCACCTGCAGCACCTGGGCGCGGGCAGCGGCGGCGAGATCCAGCTCACCGACGGCATCGCCGCGCTGATGCAGGCCGAGCGCGTGCTGGCCTACCGCTACGCCGGCCAGCGCTACGATTGCGGCTCCAAGCTCGGCTACCTGCAAGCCACCGCCGCCATCGGCCTGAAGCACCCGGAAACCGCGGCCGGCTTCGGGGCATTCCTGGCGCAGCTATCGAAGGAGAACGGCCATGGCCGTCCATGAGATCCTGAAAATGGGCGACCCGCGCCTGTTGCGCGTGGCTGAACCGGTTACCGCATTCGGCACGCCGGAACTCGAGGCCCTGATCGCCGACATGTTCGACACCATGCACGCGGCCAACGGCGCCGGCCTGGCCGCGCCGCAGATCGGGGTCAATTTGCAGCTGGTGATCTTCGGCTTCAAGAGCAACCAGCGCTATCCGGATGCACCCCAGGTGCCGGAAACCGTGCTCCTGAATCCCGTGCTCACGCCCTTGTCCGACGAGATGGAAGAGGGCTTCGAAGGCTGCCTGTCCGTGCCCGGCCTGCGCGGCAGCGTGCCGCGTTACACCCGCCTGCGCTACGAAGGCGTGGACCAGTACGGCAATGCCATCCGGCGCGACGTCGATGGCTTCCATGCGCGCGTCGTGCAGCACGAAGTCGACCACCTGCTCGGCATCCTGTACCCGATGCGGATCAAGGACTTTTCCCGCTTCGGCTTTACCGACGTGATGTTCCCCGACCTCGACCCTGGAGCGGACGATTGAATTTCCACCTGTTGAAAACACTGCCCGTGCTGCTGGCGCTGGCGGCGCCGCTTGCCCATGCCGATGACTGGTTCACCAAGATCGAGGCCGAACCGAAAAGCGAAGTCTGGATCGATTCCGGCTTCTGGACCGGCCACTTCGACAGCGGCAAGGGCCTGAACGGCAACAACAAGGGCCTGGGCGCCGAGTACCGCTTCTCGGGCACGATGGCGGCTGTCGGCGGGCGCTTCTACAACAGCGACCGCGAGTGGTCGAACTATGCCGGCGTGATCTGGCAGCCGTATGCGGTGGGGCCCGTGCGCGTGGGCGCGGCGCTGGCGGCCTTCGACGGCTATCCGAAGATGCGCAACGGCGGCTGGTTCCCGGCCACCATCCCCACGCTGACCTATGATTACCAGCGCGTGGGCGTCAACATCGGCATCATCCCCACCTACAAGGACCGCCTGTACGGCGGAATCTCGCTGCAGCTGAAATTGAAGGTCTTCGAATAACCCTCGGCGTGTGCCGGAGGGCGTACGGTGGCCACGGCGTGCCCACCCTACGCGCCCTTACCCCGCCGGGTAAGGGCTTTTCCCACCCTCGTCAATGAAGCGCTCGATCCGCTCCTTCAGCACCGGCAGCGGCACCGACCCCAGCTGCAGCACGGTATCGTGGAAATTCCGGATATCGAACTTGTCCCCGAGCGCCTGTTCCGCCTTGGCGCGCGCTTCCATGATCGCCATCTGCCCGAGGTAATACGACAGCGCCTGCCCCGGCCACGAGATATAGCGGTCGACCTCGGTCGTGATCTCGTGCTCCGACAGCGCCGTGTTCTCGCGCAGATAAGCTTGCGCCTGCTCGCGCGTCCAGCCCTTGGCGTGGATGCCGGTGTCGACTACCAGGCGCGAGGCGCGCCAGGCCTGGTAGCTCAGCATGCCGAACACTTCGTAGGGCGTCTCGTAGATGCCCATCTCGCTGCCGAGGCGCTCGGTGTACAGGGCCCAGCCCTCGCCGAAGGCCGAGATGTAGGCACGGCGGAAGCGCGGCAAGCCTTTCTGTTCCAGGGCCACCGGCATCTGGAAGGCATGGCCCGGCGCCGATTCGTGCAGGGTCAGGGCCGGCAGGCTGTACAGCGCACGGGCCGGCAAGTTATAGGTGTTGACCAGGTAGACGCCGGGGCCGCCGCGGCCGGCCGTGTAGTAGGGCGCCTGGTCGTCGGGCACCGGCAGGATCGCGAAGCGCTGGCGCGGCAGGTAGCCGAAGTACTGGCCGGCCTTGGCGTCGAACTTCTTCGCCACCCAGGCCGCGCGCATCAAGAGTTCTTCCGGGGTCTTCGCATAGAAGCGCGGGTCGGTGCGCAAGAACTGCAAAAAGGCCGGGAAGTCGCCGGTGAAGCCGGTCTGGCGGATGGTGTCGGCCATCTCGGCGCGGATCTTCGCCATCTCGGCCAGGCCGATGCGGTGGATCTGGTCGGCAGTCAGGTCCGTGGTGGTGAACTCGACGATCTTCGACTGGTAATAGGCCTTGCCGTCGGGCAGGCGCTCGGCTGCCAGCACCTCGCGCGCACGCGGCATGTAGTCCTGGCGCATGAAGGCCAGCACGCGCGCGTACGACGGCTGCACCTGGTCGCGGATCGCCGCCAGCGCCTGTTCGCGCAGGCTGGCCTGCTCGGCCGCGGGAATCGTGGCCGGCATGGTCTTGAAGGGCGTGAAGAAGACCGTGTCCTCGGGCTTGGCCTCGACCACCGACACCAGCGAGGCGTCGCGCCCGGCCAGCGTCACCTTGGCCGGCGTGAAGCCGCGCGCCAGGCCGGCGCGCATGTTGTCGAGCTGCTCGCCGAAGTAGCGCGGGTAGGAGGCCAGCTGCTGCAGGTAATGGGTGTAGTCGTCGCGGCTGGCGAAGCCCTGGCGTGCGCCATAGGCGATGTCGGTCCAGAAGGCGCTGTCGGCGTTCAGCGGCTGCTCGTACTCGCGAAAGCGCAGCTCCTCGACGAAGGCGGCGATCTGGGCGCGATACACCTGGTAGTCGAGGCGCGCGGCCGGGCTCAGGCCGGCCTGGGGCAGGGCGTCGAGCTGGCGCAGCACGCCTTGCCAGTGGCCCAGGCGCGCGGCCTGGCTGGCGGCGTCGACGCGCGGCAGCTCCGGGCGCACCTTGGCGCGCGCATCGTCGTCGCCGGCCAGGCGCTCGCTTACCCGCCACTGCCACTCGGCCTTGTGGATGGCGTCGAAACGGGCATCGGCCGACGCCGCCGGCGCGGCCTGCGCGCCCACGGCCACCAGGATTCCTGCAGCGGCCAGGGCCGCAACCAGCTTGTGCTTCATGTTTCTCCTCGCTCCCGCTCAGGGATTGCACACATGTTTAATAATTGCTAACTGGCATTATGTGCCAAGACGCGCCGCGGCGCTGTATTGCTCGTGCATGCAGGGTAGTTGTTTTTCCACATTGCGCTGTCGTTTTATAAAAATTGCCGCTATTACCTCTATAATGCGAGATCAGCCAGCCAGTCGGCAGGCCGTGCATACACACAATTACAGCTGACCAGCAAGCATGGACCAGAACGAAGACGCGCCCTTGTGCCGTCCGACAACGCCGACATGACGAACAGGAACGACACGACCACGCCCGATGCGGCAACCGCGCCCGGGCTGCAGCCCTGGCTGCGCCTGGGCGAACAGCTCACGCCCCTGATCGGGGAAAGCGGGTTTTGCGTGTTGTTCGGGCGCGCCGTCCGGCTGGCGTCGGCGCGTTTCGGCGGGCTGGCGGGATGCGATCCCGCCAAGCCCACCGCCCTCCTGTTCGCCTCCCTCACCAAAACCCTGAACGAGCTGGGACCGGAGCAGGCAGCGCTGGCCAACGCCGCGCTGCTCGATACTTTCACGACTCTGCTGGGCAACTTGATCGGCGAAGCGCTAACAAAGCAGCTGTTACACGACGCACTGGGCGGAGACGGGCAGAAGCATGAACAGGAGCAGAAGTAAATGAGCGATAAAGTAGCCTTGGGACTGCTGAAAACAGGCGTACCCGGACTGGATACGCTACTCGGCGGTGGACTGCCCGAATTCTCATTCAACCTCGTCGCCGGACCGCCCGGCAGCGGCAAGACCACGCTCGCGCACCAGATCATGTTTGCGCTCGCCACGCCCGAGCGGCGCGCACTGTTCTTCACCGTGCTGGGCGAGCCGCCCCTCAAGATGCTGCGCTACCAGCAGCAGTTTTCCTTTTTCGACGTGGCCAAGGTCGGCCCGGCGATCCGCTATGTGAACCTGGGCGAGAACCTGCGCACCGGCGACTTCAGCGGCGTGCTCGAACGGATCATGGCCGAGGTCGAGGCGTTCTCGCCGTCGCTGGTGTTCGTCGATTCCTTCCGCTCGGTGGTGCAGACCGCCAAGGGCGGCAACGAGGGCGTGGCCGACCTCCAGTACTTCATCCAGGAACTCGGCACCCGCATGACCACCTGGCAGGCCACCACCTTCCTGATCGGCGAGTACATGCACAACGACCCGGAAGCCAACCCGATCATGACGGTGGCCGACGGCATGCTGTCGCTGACCCAGTCGCACGAGCACAGCACCGTGGTGCGCAAGATGCGCGTCGTGAAGGTACGCGGGCGCGCCCACCTGGCCGGCTCGCACAATTTCCGCATCACCGACGACGGCCTGCGGGTCTACCCGCGCGTGCTGCCGCCGCTGGCGGCCGACCGCCTGCCCGGCGGCCCGATCGACCGCACGCCGCGCCGCATCGGCACCGGCGTGCCGGGGCTGGACGGGATGATGAACGGCGGCCTGCCCGAGGGCCATACCATGCTGGTGGTGGGTCCGACCGGCTCCGGCAAGACCATCCTCGGCACCCGCTTCCTGCAGGAGGGCATGCTCCGCGGCGAAAAAGGCGTGGCCATGCTCTTCGAGAAGGGCACGCCGCGCCTGCGCAACGCCGAGCTGGCGGAGATGGTGCAGGCCGGCCACGTTTCGGTGGTGGAAAGCCGCCTGCTCGACCTTACCGTCGACGAGCTGATCGACGAACTGGCCCAGACCCTGGAGCGTACCGGCGCCACGCGCCTGGTGATCGACTCGCTGTCCGAATTCGGCCTTTATTTGGCGCCGGAGTTCCATGCCGATTTGCGCCAGTCGGTGTTCCGCATGCTGTCGATGATCGCCAAGCTGGGCGTCAGCGCGGTGGTGACGATCGGCCTCGACGACCACTTCACCGAGCTGACCTTCAGCCAGGCGAACATCGCCTACCTGACCGACGCCGTGGTGGCGCTGCGCTATGCCGAGGTGGAAGGACAGCTGTGCAAGTTCATGTCGGTGGTGAAGGTGCGCGGCAGCGAGCACAGCACCGACGTGCGCGGCTACCGCATCACCGACAGCGGCATCGAGGTCGAGGCGCTGCCGACCCAGGTCGAAGGCACGCTGACCGGCGGGTCGGTGCTGCGCCCGCCCGTGCGCTGACCCAAGCAGAAGGAGAGCCAGGAATGTTCAACGAAGACGAAGGCGATTCGATGCAGCGTTCCATGCACTCCGGCTCGGAACAGCTGAACCCCGACCCGCTCAGCGCCACGCTGCTGCGCCACATCGGTACGCTCGAGGACGAGCTGGCGCGCATGCGCGATGCGCTGCGCGAGAAGGAAGCGCTGGAGGCGACGGTGACGCGCCTGCGCGAAGCCAACGAGCACCTGGTGGTGGCCGCCATCAACGCCCAGGGCTCGCGCGACGACGCCGAGGCCACCAACCGGCGCCAGAACGAATTCCTGGCGATGCTGGCCCACGAGCTGCGCAACCCGCTGGTCCCGATCAGCATGTCGGCCACCCTGCTGGAGCGCGCGGCCGACGCCTCGCCCCAGCTGCTGAACTTTTCCAAGGTGATCCGGCGCCAGGTCGACCACATGGCGCACCTGCTCGACGACCTGCTCGACGCCGCGCGCATCAGCAGCGGCAAGATCACCCTCAGCCTGGAACCGATGCCGATCGCGGGCGCGATCGACCAGGCCCTGGAAACCGTGATGCCGCGCATCCGCGAGCGCGGCCAGCACCTCTTCCTGAACCTGCCGCCGCAGCCGGTGGGCACGCGCGGCGACCGCGTGCGCCTGACCCAGGTGTTCACCAACCTGATCGGCAACGCCTCGAAGTACACCGGCGACGGCGGCAAGGTGCATGTCGACGTCACGCTCGAGGCGGGCGAGGTGGTGGTGGCGGTGCGCGACAACGGCACCGGTATCGCGCCCGAGGTGCTGCCGCATATCTTCGACTTGTTCACCCAGGGCCCGCGCTCGCTGGCGCGCTCGGAAGGCGGCCTGGGCGTGGGCCTGAACGTGGTGCGCAACCTGGTGTCGATGCACGGCGGGACGGTGCGGGCCGACAGCGAGGGCCTGGGCCGCGGCAGCCGCTTCGTGGTGCGCCTGCCCCTGGCCGCGCTGGCCTCCACCGCGCCGCCGCCCGAAACCACGGCAGCGCCGGCCGGACGCTGCCGCGTGCTGCTCATCGAGGACAACATCGACGCCTGCGAAACCCTGAAGGCCTTCCTCGAACTCGAGGAGCACGAGGTCGCCATGGCGCACGACGGCCGCGCCGGGCTGGAAGCGATGCTGGCGCGCGCCTTCGACGTGGTGGTCTGCGACATCGGCCTGCCCGGCATGGACGGGCTGGAAGTGGTGGCGCGCCTGCGCGCCTCGGCCGGCGGTGCACGGCCGGTGGCGATCGGCTTGTCCGGCTATGGCCAGGCCGAGGACCGCGCGCGCGCGCTGGCCGCCGGCTTCGACCACTACCTGGTGAAGCCGGTCAGCCCGCTGGCGCTGCTGGCGCTCGTGGCCGCGCGCCAGCAATGACGGGCCGGGCAAGCGTTTATCGTGCAGCCGGTGCCGCTTGAAGGCATAACGCTGCAGCCTGTTCCCTGCATTCTTCCGTTCATCGCAATCGGGGCCGGCTTGCCATCGCGCCCGCTAGACTTCAGCTATACAGGTCAAAAAAAGGACACGGTATGCTGAAAGGATTTCTCCGCGGCGTCGCCGCCTTCGGCCTGGCTGCGGTAGCCGGAATGGCTACTGCAGCCCCCTCGGACGAGCTGGCGGCCGCTATCGCAACGGCGCAGGCCGGGTCGAAGGTGCCGGCCGTCGGCGCAGTCATCCTGCGCGATGGCGGCGTCGCGGCGCAGGCCGTGCTGGGCGTGCGCGAGGCGGGCGGCAAGACAGCGGTGGGGCTGGACGATGTGTGGCTGATCGGCTCGACCGGCAAGGTCATGACGGCCGCCATGATCGCGCGCCTGGTCGAGCGCGGCCTGCTGGCATGGGACACGCCGCTCGACGCCATGCTGCCGGACCTGGCGCCGGGCATGCGCCCCGAATACCGCAAGCTCACCCTGGTCGAGCTGCTCTCGCACCGCGCCGGCTTCCCGCGCGACTTGCGCGACGAAGAAACGATGCTGCGCTTTTTCCGCGACAGCCGCCCGGAGGCGCAGCAGCGCTTGAGCTATGCGGCCGCGGCACTGCAGGACCAGCCGGAAGCGCAGGCTGGCAGCTTCAGCTACAGCAACGTGGGCTACATCGTCGCCGCCGTCATCGCCGAGCGCGCCGCGCATGCCAGCTACGAAGACCTGATGGCCGCCGAGGTATTCAAGCCCCTGGGGATGACGCATACCGGCTTCGGCAACACCGGCGAGGGCCAGAACCGCGGCCACCAGCACGGCAAGCCCATGCGCCACATGGCCAGGCTCGACGACGGCGCACCCCGCATGTACGCGCCCGCCGGCTTCCTGCACATGCGCCTGGAGGACTGGGCGCGCTTCAACCTGGACCAGCTGGCGGGGGCGGCAGGCAAGGGCAAGCTGCTCTCGCCCGCGTCCTACCGGCTGATGCAGACGGCGCAGCCGGGCAGCCCGGCCGGCCTCGACTGGGGTGTGCAGCAATCGATTGCCGGCCGACAGGGTCCGGTGCTGGTGCACCAGGGTTCGGACGGCAACTGGCTGGCCATTGCCGTGCTGTTCCCCGGGCAGGGGACCGGGGCGCTGATGGTGGCCAATGCGGGGCCGGAGATGGGCGCCGACCAGGTGCTGATGGGCCTGGCCGGGAAGTTGTTTGTGGACTTGAGTCCAGCCAAATCGCAATGACCGGCTTGTAAGCGCGCGCCGGGCCGGGAAACGGCCGGCGCTACCAGGCCCGTTGCGGCTATCCGGCCTCGCGGATCTAACGCCCGCTGTGCAATCGTCACGCGGCGATGCGCGATGCATCCTCATCACGCTGTTCCTGCAAAAAGTAGAGGTCCGGGTCCAGCTTCAGTCCATCCGGATCCTCGGCAACCTGCGCATATTCAGTCAGGTCTCGTGCCGGCCGCGGTGGTGGCGCCGGCCCGAGACCCGCAAACGCCGCCATCAACAGTACGCCGACCCAGCGATACCGGTCTTTCCAATGCCTGGGCGCCGGATTCGTTTGCGAGGAAGGCTCGGTGTTGTCGTCATCCACTTCGAAAATCACTTTCGTTCGGGTGCTGTCGCGAATCGAATGGCCCGCCGCTCACGTGGGCATGCGTCCGTTCCTGGAGCAACTCATCTGGCGCTGTGCCGGGCTATTTCAAGGGCGGCGCGATGGACGCATCCAGCCAGTCGGCGCGCGCGATCTCCCAGGCCGCGTGCGGGCCGTCGTACCAGGTTTCCTCGCCGCGGTAGCGCATGCCGAGGCGCGTCATGACCTTCGCCGAACCGTGGTTATCCGGCTTGCAGACGGCCACCAGCAGTGGCGCCTGCAGGTGCTCGAAGGCCCAGCCAGCCATCGCGCGCGCCGCCTCCGAGGCCAGGCCTTGCCCCCATTTGTCGGGCGCCAGGCGCCAGCCGATCTCGTGCGGGTTGGCCGGATCGCGCCCCAGGTACTGGATGCAGCCGGCGCCCACCACGCGTCCGCTCGCGCGTTCGACGAAGGCCCACCAGGAAAAGCCGTGCTGCGCCCAGCGGCCCTTCACCAGCGCGATGGCGGCGCGCGTCTGTTCCGGCGTCTCGGGCTGGCCGGACAGGTAGCGCGCCACCTCCGGTTCGCGGTTCATCGCTTGCAGGCCATCGAAGTGGCAATCGTCGAAGGGCTCCAGGCGCAGGCGTTCGGTGGTCAAGACGGTCATGGTGTGGCTCGCATGTAAAAAGGCGCTGTCATCGTAAGCTATGGATGACTCCGAATGCAATGCGCAGCAATTGCTCGACAGAAGCGATTCGGCCGCCATCGAGCGCCCAATGCCAGCCCAGGTAGTGGGGCAGACGGCGTGACGCCACGCCATGAAAACGCGCCAGCCATTCCTTGAACCGACGGTGATAGGCGTTGACGTTCTGTACGTGGATGGCGCCGTTGGCGCTCGAGCGCACCCGCTCGCCGGCGTGCAGATTGACTGCCTTGTGCGCAATGCCGTGGTCGCGGGCGAAGGCCCGGTAGGCGGCATTGGTGTCGGTAACCAGCAACGCCTGCGGCGCCAGCTTCGGCAGCAGGTGCTGGACGAGCTGGGATGCTTTCAGGGCGCCACGGCCGGTCACGGCGTCGATGGTCTGCCCACTGCGGTCGCGTGCCACCAGAATGCAATCGAGGTGGCGCGAGATGCCGGGCAAGGCAGCCTTGCCACCGCGCTTGCGCGGCTTGCGATCGAGCTTGCGCGAGCCCTTCTGCGATTCAAGAAGAAACGTCTCGTCGGCCTCGACGATGCCGGTTAGCTGTGCCGGCCGGTCGTCCTTGACCCGATCGAGGAAGCGATGGCGCCAGCGAAACGCCGTATTGCGGTGGACACCCACCTGTTTGGCGGCGCCACGCACCGTTCGGGAGTCCAGTAGCGCGCCGATATAATCGGGCCATTTCCCTTTCAGTCTGAGCCGCGCCAAGGGTGTGCCGGTCAGGTCGTTGAAGGTGCGGCCACATGCGCGGCATCGGAATCGCTGCAGGTCATTCGCGTATCCATGCCGGTGCCAATGTTCGCTCTTGCAACGGGGGCAGCAGCGCCCGGCAGACCGGATTTCTCGGATGAGGGCGATGATTCGATCGAGTCCGGCAGCCGGCTGCAGGGCGTCGAGCACCTGCAGCCGTTGCGGCTGGTTGAGCAAGGGCAGCTGTGCGAACAGCTTCGCAAACCGTGGCGCCTTCACGAGCCTCTCCTATCGACGACGATAGGCGTTGGACCCGTTAGCAGCTCAGCAGTTCAATCCTCATCCATATCTAACGTTGACAGCGCCTGTAAAAAAGGCCGGTTCGCAAACCGGCCTTCGTGACGCCACGCGCTTACTGGTGCGCGTGGTGGGTGGCGGTCAGGCGCCGCATCAGCGGCAGCACGGCCAGCGCGACCAGGGTGCACAGCACGGCGGCGATGCCCAGCTTGTTGAACAAACTGGTGTAGATCGGCAGGGTCTGCAGCGGATCGCTCATGCCTTGCGGGACGCTGGCCAGGTTGGCGACCACGCCGCCCAGGTATTGCGAGATCCCGGTGGCGACGAAGTAGGCGCCCATCATGAAGCCGCCCATGCGCGCCGGCACGTAGCGCGCCACCATCGCCAGGCCCAGGCCCGACACCAGCAGCTCGCCCAGCGAATACAGGCCGTAGCCGGCGATCATGATCCACGACGAGGTCAGGCCGTTCACTGCAAAGGAACCGGCGAAGCCGTAGGTGAAGAAGCCCAGGGCCACCACCGAGAAGCCGAGCGCGAACTTGCCGGCGATCGAGAGGTCCGAGCCGGTACGGCCGGCTCTAGCGTACATGAAGGCCAGGACCGGGCTCAGGACCATGATCCAGATCGCGTTCAGGGCCTGGAACTGGGCCGGCGACCAGGTCCACAGGTGAGCGCCCAATACGTTGAACTCGAGGTCGACGTTACGCAGCGCGAACAGCGACAGCGAGGTCGACATCTGCTGGTAGAAGATGAAGAAGAACACGGTCTGCAGCGTGAGGATCAGCGCCGCGATCAGGCCGGCGCGCTCGCTGGCTTCGCTCTTGCGGATCAAGTGGACAAAAATGCCCAGTACCACGATGCCGGCCAGGTAGACGAAGATGCGGGCCAGGCTCTGGTATTGCAGGATGACGGCCGAGACGCCGACGGCGACCACGCCGCCCGCCAGCACCATGGCCAGCTTGGCCTTGTCGAGCGGCAGTTCGTCCGGCAGCGAGCCGACGTGGCGGATGGTGGCGCGCATCATCATCACGGTGAGCAGACCGACCACCAGGCCGACCGAGCACACGGCGAAGGCCACGTGCCAGCCGAGTTCGTTGCCATAGGTGGCGTTCACGTAGTCCTTGATGGCGGGCGTGGCCAGCATCGAGATGGTCGAGCCGACGTTCACGGCCATGTAGTAGATGGTGAAGGCCGAGTCGATCTTCGAGTCGTCGCCTTCGTAGATCTTGCGCACCAGGTTCGCGGTGTTCGGCTTGAACAGGCCGTTGCCGACCACGATCACGCCCAGGGCCGAGAACAGGAACCAGGTGTTTTCGGTCGGGACCGCCATCAGGGCATAGCCCAGGGTCAGGATGATGCCGCCGAGGACCATGCAGCGGCGGGTGCCGAGCACCTTGTCGCCGATCCAGCCGCCGATGGCGGGGGCGACGTAGATCAGGGCCGCGGCGGCGCCCCAGACCAGGTTGGCGCGGCTGTCTTCGAAGCCGATGCGCTGCACCATGAAGTACACGATCAGCGCCTGCATGCCGTAGTAGCCGAAGCGTTCCCAGAGTTCGATCAGGGCGACCGTCATGAACGAGCGGGTCTGGCTGTACGGGAGGATTTCCGTTTTCATTTAATTCCCTTCTTGGATGGACTTTCACCGCTGGCTCGTGACCAGAGGCAAGCGTTGCATGCTACGCCAGGGAATGGGAAGTTGCAATGGTGCCAGGTGTGCTTACAGGCGGTGTGTTGGCGCTATCGGGGCTGTTGCCTGTTGGCGGTATTGCTGTGCATGACCCGCGTGGGCTCGAGAGCCCACCCTACGGATGAAGCCGGTGGTTCGGCGCTGGACGCCTCGGCGGCAAACCCCGCATGGCGCCGATGGTGGTCCGGCGACGAACCTCGATATGGCGATGTTTGTCGTAGGGTGGGCACCTGTGCCCACGCGGTCTCACCGGTTGAAACGCGGCGAACGATGCAAACGGACGAAACGGCACCAACCCATCACACCGACGCAACCACCACCCGCTCCGCCAACAAGGCCGCGGCAGCCGCCGCCGGCAAGGGCCGGCTCACGTAATACCCCTGGATCTCGTCGCACTGGTAAGCCTCCAGCGCCCGCACGTGCCCGATGGTCTCGACCCCTTCGGCCACGACCTTCAGGTTCAGGCTGTGCGCCAGGCTGATCACCGCCTTGGTAATGGCGGCGTCGTCGCCGTCGGTCGGCAGGTCGCGCACAAAGGTACGGTCGATCTTCAGCGCGTCCAGCGGGAAGCGCTTCAGGTAGGCCAGGCTCGAATACCCGGTCCCGAAATCGTCCACCGACAACCGCATGCCCTGCGCCTTCAGGTTCGACAGGATCGCTACCGCCGCTTCCGGGTCGGCCATCAGCATCGACTCGGTCAGTTCGAATTCCAGCAGGCGCGGATCGATTCCCGCCGCCGCCACGATCGCGCGCACGGTCTCGGACAGGCCGGCATGCGCCAGCTGGCGTGCCGACAGGTTGATCGCTACCGGCGGCACGTTCTCCAGCGTTTCGCTCCAGGCGCCGAGCTGGCGGCAGACCTCGGCGATCACCCATTCGCCCACCGGCAGGATCAGGCCGGTGTCCTCGAGGATGGCGATGAATTCCAGCGGCGAGACCAGGCCGCGCTCGGGATGGCGCCAGCGCAGCAGGGCCTCGAAGCCGCTCACCGCGCCGCTGTCCAGGCGCAGCTTGGGCTGGTAGTGCAGCTCGAATTCGCCGCGCTCGAGCGCCAGGTGCAAATCGGTCTCGGTCTGCAGGCGCCGGGCCGCGCTTGCGTGCATCCCGGCTTCGAAGAAGCGGAAGTTGTTGCGGCCGCTGTTCTTGGCGCTGTACATCGCCGTGTCCGCGCTTTTCAGCAGGGTGGCGGCATCTTCGCCGTCGTGCGGGTAGCTGGCGATGCCGACGCTGGCCGACACGAAGATCTGCTGGCCCTGCAGCAGGAAGGGGCGCGCCAGGCCGTCGACGATGCAGCGCGCGATGGTGTCGGCCTCGAGGTTGCTGGCCAGGTGAGGCAGCACCACCGCGAACTCGTCGCCGCCGAGGCGCGCCACCACGTCGCCGGGACGCACGCAGTCCTGCAGGCGGCGGCTGGCCTGGGCCAGCAGCTCGTCGCCGACGCTGTGGCCCATCATGTCGTTGACGCTCTTGAAGCGGTCGAGGTCGATGAACATCACGCCGGCGCAGTGGGCGCCGCTTGCCGAGCCGGCGATGGCTTCTTCCAGGCAGCTTGACAGGCGGTGCCGGTTCGGCAGGCCGGTGAGGGCGTCGTACTGGGCCAGGTAGGTCAGGCGGCTCTTCGCGTCCGCGCGCTCGATGGCGGTGGCGAGGATGTTGGCCAGGCCGTTCAGGAACCCGTCCTCGTCTTCCTGGAAGGTGCGCTCGACCGGCGCATACACGGCGAGCGCGCCGTACAGGCGGTCGTGGCAGACGATGAAGACCTCGATGCTGCTGCCGGCATCGATCGCGCCGAGCAGGCCGCGGCCCCAGCGCGCCAGGCAGTCCGAGGAGCCGGGGCCGGGCACGTGCGGGAAGTCCGCGCCGGCGGCGGCATGCGGCGGGAAGCCGTGGCCGGCCTGCAGCGCGGCCGTGCCGCGATCGGGGTCGAAGCCGAACACCGCCGCATGGCGCACCTGCAGGCCTTCGCAGGCGAGCTGGGTCGCCATGGCGAACAGTTCCGGCAGCGGGCCGGCTTCGAGGGCCTTGCGCCCGAGGCGCGCGACCAGGCCCTGGCGCTTGGCGTTCTGGATGATGGCGTCCTCGAATTCCTTGCGTTCGGTGATGTCGAAATCGATGCAGATGTATTTTTCCACCAGACCGGCGCCGTCGAAGATCGGCACCACGGTGCGGCGCCACTGGCGCTCGCCGCCGCGCGCGGACACCACGACTTCGCCGTTCCAGACGCTGTCCGACGGCGTCCAGGCGCGGCCGCTGGCGGGCAGCGGGGCGCCGACGCGCGCCAGTTCGGCGCCAATCAATTCCTCGCGCGCATAGCCGGCGTGGCGCACGAACTGCTCGTTGACGCCGGTGATGCGGCCCTCGCGGTCGACTTCGCAGACGATCGCCGCCTGGTCGAGCGCGCTCTTGTGCTGGACCAGGGAACTCATCAGCGCGGCGATGCGCTGGCCGTACTGGTCGCGCATGCTGGCGGCGCTGCGGTTGACGGCCTGGATCGCTTCGCGGATCTCGAGCGGCGCGTCGGCGCTCAAGGCTTCCTCGAGGCCGGCGCTGGCCGCGCCTTCGTCGCCATAGAAGCGCAGGCGGCCCAGGTTTTCCAGCCAGCGCGCCAGCAGGTAGCGCGCCAGCGCCAGGCTCACCACCAGGGCGATCGCGGCCAGGCCGGCCGACTGCAGCAGCAGCGACCAGAGCTGGGAGGCGAGCTTCTTTTCGTCGAACGACAAGCGCAGCACGCCGTAGTCCTTGCCGCCGACCGCCACCACGCGGTTGACGTCGAACAGGGCGCGCCCCACGCGCTGCGTCATCCAGGCGGGCGCCGGCGCATGGTAGGTATCCGGCGCCGATACCACCCGGATCACGCCGCCGTCGAGGTCGATGAAGGTGGCGCTGCGGAAGGGCGACTGCACGATCATGGTCGACAGGGTGCGCTTGACGGTGTCGTAGTCGCCGATCACGGCGCTGTCCTCGACCGCCTGCGAGGCGACTTCCACCAGCGTGGTGGCGGCGTCCTGGGTCTCCTCGACGTGCTGCAGGAACTGGTGGCGGTAGAACATGCCCAGGCCGGTCGCCACGAAGACCAGCATGCTCAGCGCGAACAGCGTGAACACGCGGCCCACCAGGGAGCGCGGCAGCAACAGCGAATGCAGGCGGGTCAGGAAGGCGGGCATGGTCCTAGCGCAGCGCGGCCGGTGCGGCCTGGTAGAAGGTGCGGTAGGCCGCGTAGTCGGCGTCGCTGGCGGCGACAAAGGACAGCAGTTCCGGCGCGTGGATCAGTTCCGAAGCGGTCTCGAGGATGCGCCGCCCTTCGGGGTCCTTGTGCATGTTGAGGAAGGCGGCGGCGACGGCGCGCACCTGGGCCGCCGGCACCCGCGGCGAGGCCATCAGGGCCAAATCGTTGAAGGGGGCCGAGCTCCACAGCACGCGGAAGCGCTTGTCCTCGCGCCCGGCATAGTTCTCGACCAGCTGCGAGTTGGCGCCGGCCGCCTTGGCGCGGCCGCTGAACATCTGGGTAAAGGCGGCGTCCATGTTGCCGCCGAAGGCGACCGTCACCGGCACCTCCTGGCGCAGCAGCTGGGCGTAGGTGACCTTGTAGGCGATCAGCGCCTCCGGGCCGGGAAACACCACGGTGCTGTTGGCCAGCTCGGACAGGCGCCGCACCGGCGAATCGGCCGGCACCACGATCTGGGCGCGCACCGGTTCGGCGTTGCGGCGCCCGAACACGGTCCAGCCCATCTTGCTGCGCTCGGGGCTGAACAGGTGGTTGGTGAAGGCGAAGTCGACTTCCTTGGCCAGCACATAGCTGGTGGTGTCGGCCGAGGTACGGCCCAGCTTCAGGTTCAGGCGCACGCCGCTTTTCGCCGAGACATAGCGCACGATCGGGTTCCAGAAGCTGGCCGAGACCTGCAGGTTGTACTGGTTGACCGGCGAAAAATTGTAGACCGGCGCTGCCGCGCTCGTCGGGTGGGCGTGGGCGGGCAGCAAGGAACACAGGAGCAGGAACAGGCCTGCCCGGAAGGTCGTACGCATGATGTCGAGGGGGAACTTGGGGTAAGGAGGGATGTCAGTACAGACATCGAATGGCGACTATACCACAAGGAAATTTTCAGTGCTCAACAGCAACTGAGGTGGGGTGGGAGGTGTCGCGTTTTGCCGAAAATGGCCGGTATGGAGTAGGGTGGACGGCTATACCCGCGGCGGCCAGCGATCCGCAGCGGGTGCGCCGTCCACGCGTCGATCGTTGGCGGCAAGGTCATCCGGCACGATCACGGCGCCGTTGGCGATCGACGCGTGGACGGCGCCACGGCAGCGTGGTCATCCCGCATCCGGGTGGAGCCGTCCACCCTACTGCATCAGAACACTTCGTCCGCGCCCAGGTAGCGCCATTGCCCGACCGGCAAATCGCCCAGTTTCACGCGCCCGATACGCACGCGCTTCAGCCCGATCACTTTCAGCCCCACCATGTCGCACATGCGGCGGATCTGGCGCTTCTTGCCTTCCTTCAGGGTAAAGCTGAGCTGGTCGTCGTTTTGCCAGCGCACCTTGGCCGGCAGCAGGGGCTTGCCGTCCATCCACAGGCCGTGGTTCAGCTTCTTCAGGTCGCTGTCGGGCAGCTTGCCCGGCTTGGTGTACTGCACGCGCACCAGGTATTCCTTGTCGACGCTGGTGGTTTCGCCGATCAGCTGCTTGGCGATGCGCCCGTCCTGGGTCAGCACCAGCAGGCCGACCGAGTCGATGTCGAGGCGCCCGGCCGGCACCAGCGAACGCAGCTGGGTCGGGTGGAAGTTCTCCGGCGACGCGTCCTCGGCCCAGCGGTTCTCGGCCTTGATCAAGGCCACGGCGGGCGTATAGCCATCCTCGGCCTGGCCGCTGACATAGCCCATCGGCTTGTTGATCAGGACGGTCACGCGCTTCGATTGCTCGGCCGCGGCCTGGCGCTCGACGGTGATGCGCTGGTCGGGCAGCACCTTGCTGCCCAGTTCGGACACCACCTTGCCGTCGACCCGCACCCAGCCGCGGGCGATCCATTCATCGGCTTCGCGGCGCGAGCACAGGCCGAGTTCGGACATACGTTTGGAAAGGCGGAGCGGTTCGGTCATAGGAAAAAAACAAAAAGGTTCAATTGGCCAGCGCGTCCAGCAGCTCGGTCTCGAGCTGGACCTGCACGCGCGGGTTGTTCAGGTTCGGGCCGCCGATCAGGAACACGTCCTCGACGCGCTCGCCCAGGGTCATGATCTTGGCCGTGTGCACATCGATGCGGTAGCGCGTCAGCACGTTGGCGATCGCGTACAGCAGGCCGGTGCGGTCGTGGGCCGCGATCGACAGCAGGTAGTACTGGCCACGTTCGTCCGGGCGCATGTCCACGGTCGGCGTGATCGGGAAGTGGCGCGACAGGCGCGACAACCGTGCGCGGGTCGGCGCGCCCAGCGGCGCTTGCGACACCAGGGCCTCGCACAGCTCGTGCTCGATCAGGCTGATGATGTCGCGGTAATGCTTGGCGAAGGTGGCGTCGGTGACCAGGAAGGTGTCGAGTGCATAGCCGTCGCGCGTGGTGTGGATCTTCGCATCGAGGATGCTGAAGTTCTTGCGGTCGAAGTAGCTGCAGATGCGCGCGAACAGATCCGGCTGGTCCTTGATGTACACCGTCACCTGCAAGCCTTCGCCGATCGGCGCCAGGCGCGCTTTTACCACCGGGCGCTCGCTCTTGATCTTGTTGTGCAGGCAGCGCGTCTGCCAGGCGATGTCGGAAGCGTCGTGGCGCAGGAAGTACACCACGTCGAGCTGGTCCCAGAGTGCTTCGTGGGCATTTGCCGGCAGCCCGAACAGGCGCAGCGTGGCCAGCGCTTCCTGCTGGCGCATGCGCAGCTCGCGGTCGGCCGAATGCGGCTCGCCGCCCAGCACGCGCAGGGTGATGCGGTATAAATCTTCCAGCAGCTTGGCCTTCCAGGCATTCCACACCTTGGGGCTGGTGCCGCGGATGTCGGCCACCGTCAGCAGGTAGAGGGCGGTCAGGTGGCGCTCGTCCTGCACCATGCCGGCAAACGCCGCGATGACGTCCGGGTCCGACAAATCCTGCTTCTGCGCCACCTGCGACATGGTCAGGTGCTGCTCGACCAGGAACACCACCAGCTCCGTGTCTTCCTCGCGCATGCCGTGGTCGCGGCAAAAGTCGCGGGCGTCAGCCTTGCCGAGTTCCGAGTGGTCGCCGCCGCGGCCCTTGGCGATGTCGTGGAACAGGGCCGCCACATACAGCAGCCAGCGGTCGCGGAAGTTGGCGATCAGGGCGCTGCAGAAGGGGTATTCGTGGGCGTGTTCGGCCATCGTGAAGCGGCGCAGGTTACGCACCACCATCATGATGTGCTGGTCCACGGTGTACACGTGGAAGAGGTCGTGCTGCATCTGGCCGACGATGTTGCGGAAGTTGGGCAGGTAGCGCCCCAGCACGCCGAATTCGTTCATGCGCCGCAGCGCGTGCACCAGGCCCACCGGCGCTTTCAGCACGCGCAGGAAGTGGGCCTTGTTCACCGGGTCGGCGCGGAAGTCCTCGTCGATCAAATTGCGCGCATGCCAGAGCGCACGCGTGGTGCGCGCGGTCATGCCCTTGATGTCGGGGCGCTCGGTCATCGCCACGAAGATATCCAGCACTGCCGGCGGATAACTCTCGAAGGTGTCGTCGCGCACGATGTCGATGAAGCCGTTGACCTCGTTGAAGCACGCGTTGATCGGCCGCGCCACCGACGGTTGCGGGAACAGCCTGGCCTCGATGTTCTGCAGCAGGATGGTGTTCAACTGGGTGACCGTCTTGGCCGCCCAGTAGTAGCGCTGCATCAGGTATTCGGAAGCGCGGCGCGCACCCGGCCCCGGCGGATCGGCCACCAGCCCGAACGATTCGGCAATCGCCGTCTGCACGTCGAACAGCAGGCGGTCTTCGCGGCGCTTGGTCTGCAGGTGCAGGCGCACGCGGATGTCCTTGAAGGCGCGCTCCTTTTCCATCAGCTGGCGCGCCTCGACGCGCGTGATCAGGCCGCGCGTGGCCAGCTGGCCCCAGGAATTGGCCAGGCCGGCCGCCTTGGCCACCCACAGGATCACCTGCAAATCGCGCAATGCGCCCGGGCTTTCCTTGCAGTTCGGCTCCAGCGCAAAGGCGGTGTATTCATACTTCGCGTGGCGCAGGCGCATCTCGGCGGTCTTGGCCTGGAAAAAGGCTTGCGGGTCGAGCGCCGCGCGGTAGCGGGTTTGCAGCTGGCCGAAGAGTGCGGCGTCGCCGGTGACCAAACGCGCTTCCAGCAAGCTGGTTTGCACGGTGATGTCGGCGGCCGATTCGCTCAGGCACTCGTCGACGGTCCGGATGCTGTGGCCGATCTCCAGGCCCAGGTCCCACAGCAGCTGGACCAGGTTCTCGAGTTTGGCCTGGGTGATGGCGTCGGGCGGGGCCCCGAGCAGGACCAGCACGTCGACGTCCGAGTACGGAAAGAGTTCGCCGCGCCCATAGCCACCGACCGCCACCAGGGCGGTGTTGGCGGGCAGGCGCGCCGCGCGCCAGGCTTCGGCCAGGATGCCGTCGACGCAGCGGCGCAGGCCGCGCAGCAGCTTCTCGGGCCGGTCGTCGTGGCGGAAGCGCGCGAACAGCGCCTCGCGTTCGGCCTTCAGCTTTTGCCTGAGTTCGGGACGGGCTTCGTCGAGCTGCGCGGCTGGCATGGTTTTCCTTAGGCCGGTACGGCGGCGGTGGCCGGCAGCACGATGGCCGGCGGCGGTGGGGTGCCGGCGGACTGGGTCAGCACCTCGTAGCCGGTCTCGGTGACGAGGATCATGTGTTCCCACTGGGCCGACAAGCTGCGGTCCTTGGTCTTGATGGTCCAGCCATCGGGCAAGGCCTTGATGTCGCGCTTGCCGGCATTGATCATCGGCTCGATCGTGAAGATCATGCCCGGCTCCAGTTTTTCCAGGGTGCCTGGTTTACCGTAGTGCAGCACCTGCGGTTCTTCGTGGAAGACGCGGCCGATGCCATGGCCGCAGAACTCGCGCACCACGCTGTAGCCATGCTTTTCCGCGTGCTGCTGGATCACATGGCCGATGTCGCCCAGGTGGGCGCCCGGTTTGACCTTGCTGATGCCGAGCCACATGCATTCATAGGTGATGTCCGCCAGGCGCTTGGCCATGATCGATGGCTTGCCGATGAAGAACATGCGGCTATTGTCGCCGTGGAAGCCGTCTTTCGTGATGACGGTGACGTCGATGTTCATGACGTCGCCGTCTTTCAGGGGCTTGTCGTTCGGGATGCCGTGGCAGATGACGTCGTTGAGCGAGGTGCAGACCGATTTCGGGTAGGGCGGATAGCCGGGCGGCGCATAGTTCAGCGGGGCAGGGGTGGTGCCCTGCACGTTGACCATGTACTCGTGGCACAGGCGGTCGAGTTCGGCGGTGGTGACGCCCGGCTTCACGAAAGGCGTGATGTAGTCGAGCACTTCGGCGCCCAGGCGGCCGGCAATGCGCATGCCTGCGATTTCTTCCGGGGTTTTAATGGAGATGGACATGGGAGTTCTGCTAAAACGGTAAGTGTTCGTAACAGCCGAGTAAACATTTCACTCGCTGCAATATCCTCCGCATTATAAGTGATCCGTAGGGTGGTCGGCTTCGCCGCCCACGCGTTCAAATGGCGCGTGAGGGAAGACGACGTGGTTTGCACCCTGCGCTTGAACGCGTGGACGGCTGAGCCGTCCACCCTACACAAGAAAATGTGGGGCGTTCCAATGTCCGGCACGCCATGCAAAGCTTGATATACAAGCGGAATCCCGCTAGAATCTCGGGTTGCTCGGTTCCTGATCGGGCAATGTTGTCAAAGTAGTCTATTTTATTTTATTAAATCGCGAATGCGACCACCAAGGGTGCCCTCGAGGTCACTGGTCGTTATTCAAGAAGCTAACCCTGGAGAATTACATGTCCGTTACTATGCGCGAAATGCTGGAAGCCGGTATTCACTTCGGCCACCAGACCCGTTTCTGGAACCCAAAGATGGCACCGTTCATCTTCGGTCATC
>Ga0308160_10001222_pt1 | contig 38180 bp, 38 predicted proteins | sample PhyFR1_FD_201036 | JGI IMG/M metagenome (GOLD analysis project Ga0308160, IMG submission 201036) | Phyllosphere microbial communities from UC Gill Tract Community Farm, Albany, California, United States - DLSLF.R1 | ecosystem: Host-associated > Plants > Phyllosphere > Unclassified | place: USA... | reverse complement strand
CGTCGGCCTTGTTGGTCCAGTTGTTACGGGTATAGGTGATCACGGACGCGATGTCGGAATCCGACAGCTGCTTCCATGCGGGCATCGCGCTCGGGTACTTGCCGCTGTGCTTACCGTTCAGCAGCACATTGATCTGCTCGGCTTTCGGACCCGTCACGACCGGCGAGCCGACCAGCGAGGCGAAGGCGTTCGGCACGCCCTGGCCGCTGGCCTGGTGGCAGGCCACGCAGTTGGCGGCATAGATCTTCTCGCCCTTGGTCTTCAGTTCGTCGATGGTCCAGACCTTGTTCGGATCGTCGGCCAGGGCCGCCATTTCCTTCTTCTTGACGTTGACCCAGTTGGTGTACTCCTCTGCCGACACGACTTTCACGACGATCGGCATGAAGGCGTGTTCCTTGCCGCACAGCTCGACGCAGTTGCCGCGGTAGGTGCCGACTTTTTCGGCCTTGAACCAGGCGTCGCGCACGAAGCCCGGAATCGCATCCTGCTTGACGGCGAAGGCCGGGATGGTCCACGAGTGGATGACGTCGTTGGCGGTCAGGACCAGGCGGACCTTCTTGTTGACCGGGACCACGACCTCGTTGTCGACTTCCAGCAGGTAGGTTTCGGTGCGCTTGGTGGTCGGCTCGACGCCCGGCTCGCCGACGGCGGTGCGCGGGGTCGACAGGTTGGACATGAAGGAAATGCCTTCGCCCTCGCCCTTCAGGTAGTCGTAGCCCCATTTCCACTGCATGCCGGTGACCTTGATGGTCAGGTCCGGGTTCGAGGTGTCCTTCATGGCGACGACCGCATGGGTGGCGGGCAGCGCCATGCCGATCACGATCAGGAAGGGAACGACGGTCCAGGCGATTTCGACGGCGGTGGATTCGTGGAAGGTGGCCGGCTTGTGGCCCAGCGATTTGCGGTGCTTGAACACCGAATAGAACATGACGCCGAACACACCGATGAAGATGATCAGGCAGACCAGCATCATCCAGTTGTGCAGGCTGTAGATGTAGTCGCCGATTCCCGTGACGGGAGGCTGCATGCCGAACTGGTGCTCGACCGGCCGGCCGGTAATGTCAGGCTCCGGCCGCGCCAGGGCCGGGATGCTGGCCGCTACCGCGAGACCGAACATCAACGCTTTTAATCGCTTTGCATAAGTCATGTTGTCCCCAACCACCCAAAAAAATATGAATTTTCTTAAACGGTCGGCATTTCCATGAACGAACTGCCGCCGCTCCGAAATCCTTTACTGCAAACATCGACCATCAGGACTCCAAGGACCTCGATGAACGCCGGCTTGCTCGGGCCCCGGCACCGCAATCACGGTTTGCCGAAGCCTTTGGTGTTGCTGCAACCAGTTCGACTACACGCTGTTTTTGCTGATGTTTTTAGCGCGATGACTGCTTCAGTCGAAAAAAGTGTCTTTGATTATACTTAAATCGCTAATTTTTATTCAAGGAAAATTACCTCACCGGCATGGCTGTTGCATGATGCACTGCGGCAAAAATGCCTTCTATTCGGGACGCGGCGGCTGCGGGCGTGGCTGGAAACGCACAATCGCCTCGCCGGCGGCGGTGACCTTGGGCGCCGGCCGGAAGGCGTGGCCGTAGATGACCTCGAAGCTCAGCCCCAGCTTGCCGTCCGGACGACGCTGGGCCTCCAATGCATCCAGCATGCGCTGCCAGGCGGCGCGCCCGACCAGGCCGCGGCGGCGCGTGGCCAGCGGATTGCCGCCGAAGGCGCGGACGTCGGCCAGCAGGGCCTGGGCCGTATCGTAGGTGACCGTGATCTGCTCCATGTCCATCACCGGCGTCGTGAAGCCCGCCTCCACCAGCTGGTCGCCGAAATCGTGCATGTCGACGAAAGGCAGGGTGTGCGGCGTCTCGTCCATGGCGGCGAAGGCGTTGCGCAGCTCGCGGAAGGTGTCCGGGCCGAAGTTCGAGAACATCAGCAGGCCGTCCACGCGCAGCACGCGCCGCCATTCCGCGAACACGCGGTCGGGTTGGGGATGCCAGTGCAATGCCAGGTTGGACCAGACGAGGTCGATGGAGTTCGGTCCCAGAGGCAGTTGGCCGAAGTCGGCGCAAAGCAGATCGATGCCGCTCTTGGCCGGCAGCAAACGGCTGAGGAAAGAGCGCGGCGCCTGGTTGCCGCCGCCGGCCGCGGCCAGCATCGCCGGAACGGCATCCACGCCCAGCACCTGGGCGGCGGGATAGGTCTTCTGCAGCTGCGCCAGGTCGGTGCCGATGCCGCAGCCGGCATCCAGCACTTGTTGCGGGGAATTCTTCACCAGCGCCAGGCGTTCGAACATGCGGGTCGCGATCTCGCGGCGCAGGAAATCGGAGGGAGCGATGCGTGCCGGCTCGGCAAACAGCTGGCACACGCGCGCCTGGTCGATCGGCGCGCTCATCTTGGAGGGGGATTGGGGTGAGGCCATGATTAACTGCGGTCAAATGGGACGATGGCGGCAGTGTACATGATGGGGGCCGAACCGATCGGAAGCCCTCCCATGACTCACGCTACCTGCCGCTGGCCACGCGCCCTGCTCTCCCTGCTCATGCCTTCCAGCTGCGCCCTGTGCGGCGCCGGCTGCGCGGGCGTGGTCTGCGCGCCCTGCCGGGATCATTTTTGCTTGCCAGTCACAAATCGCTGTGCGCGGTGCGCCAACCCGATTGCGGGCGGCGACACCTGCAACGGCTGCCAGGCCTACCCACCCGCCTACGAAGCCACGGTCTGCGCCGCCGACTACGCCCCGCCGCTCGACCACCTGGTGCTGCAGCTCAAATTCAGCGCCCGCCTGCCGCTGGCGCCCTGGTTTGCCGAGATGCTGCGCGACGCCGTGCTGGCCCGCCCCGGCCTGCCCCTGCCCGATCTGCTGTGCCCGGTGCCGCTGGGCCCTGCCCGGCTGGCCGAGCGCGGCTACAACCAGGCGCTGGAAATCGCCCGGCCGCTGGGCCGGCTGCTGGGCGTCGCCGTGCATGCGCGACTGGCGCTGCGCCAGCTCGACACCCGCGCCCAGTCCGGCGTCTCGCCGCACGAGCGCGCCGAGAACATCCGCGGCGCCTTCGCCATCGAAGACCCCGGCCTGATCGAAGGACGCCACGTCGGCCTGGTCGACGACGTCATGACCAGCGGCCACACGCTGGAAGAACTGGCGGCCACCTGCAAGCGCTTCGGCGCGGCGCGCGTGAGCAATCTGGTGTTTGCGCGTACGCCGCCGCGTGGCGCGACACTATAATGGCGCCTTCATGCAAGGAGAACCATCTTGTTTCACGTCGTCCTGGTCGAACCCGAAATCCCGCCGAACACCGGCAACGTCATCCGCCTGTGCGCCAACACCGGCGCCCAGCTGCACCTGATCGAACCGCTGGGCTTTCCGCTGGACGACGCCAAGATGCGCCGCGCCGGCCTCGACTACCACGATTACGCCACCATGAAGGTGCACAAGAACTGGGACGCGTTCCTGGAAGACACCAAGCCGGACACGACCCGCATGTTCGCCATGACCACCCACGGCTCCTCGCCCTTCGCCGACGCCGCCTTCCGGCCCGGCGACGTGTTCGTGTTCGGCGCCGAATCGCGCGGCCTGGATCCGGCGCTGCGCGAATCCTTCCCGCCGGCCCAGCGCATCCGCCTGCCGATGATGCCGGGGAACCGCAGCCTGAATCTGTCGAACACGGTGGCGGTGGTGGTGTATGAGGCCTGGCGCCAGAACGGCTACGCCGGCGGCGCGTAAATACGCCAGCACGTCAGCATGCCGGCGCACAGGCCGGGCTGGTAAATCTGCCAGCTATACCCCAGGCGGGTCGGCGGATAGGATGAAGCCTTTCTACTTCATCCATTTTCCGCAATGCGTAGATTCATCGCTCTTGTACTGCTGGCCGCCTCGCACACCGCCCAGGCCGGCGACGACGCAGCGCTGCTGGACCTGCTGCTCTGCCGTCAACCAAGCGACCCGGCGCGCGCGGCGGCAGCGTCCGGCGAACTCGAGGCCAAAGGCCGGAAACTTGGCCGCAACGGCGACAATGGCCGCTACCTGGAGGGCCCCATCCGCAGCGGCGAGGTCTGCATCGAGCACGCCACGGCGAGCGCCGCGTTCGGCGTCATGATGGCGACTGCCAGCGTCTGCGAGGGAAAAACCGGGCCGCTGGAAGCCTACCTCGCGCGCACTGTCGGCCAGCTCCAGCCCAAGGCCAAGCCGGCGGGACCCGGCGTGATCAAGGCCCTGGAAGCGGGGAATTATTCGATCGTCCTGTTCCACGGGGCGCCGGACATCGCGATCCGCCCCGACCCCGCCAGCAAGACCATTTCGTATATCTGTGGCGTGCACGGCGGCGGCCCGCAATAACCAAGGGCCGAACTAAGCGCCGAACTGCCTGATCCTGGCCACCAGCTTGGTGGTCGAGCGGTCGTGCGCAAAGTCGATCGCGACCGCCTTGCCGCCCTGGGCGATGACTTCCTTCCCCTCCGGGATGTCGGTCATGACGTAGTCGCCGCCCTTGGCGTAGATGTCGGGGCGGGCTTCCTGCACCACGGCCAAAGCGGTGTCCTCGTCGAATTCGACGACCAGGCTGACCGATTCCAGCGCCGCCAGCACGGCCATGCGGTCGACCATCGTGTTGAGCGGGCGGTCGTCGCCCTTGCCCAGGCGCTTGACGGAAGCGTCGGTGTTGACCGCGACGACCAGCGAGGCGCCCAGCTCGCGCGCCTGGGCCAGGTAGGTCACGTGGCCGCGATGCAGGATGTCGAACACGCCGTTGGTGAGAACCACGGGTTTCGGCAGTTGGGCGATGCGCTGCTGCAGTTCGGCGCGGGTGGTGAGTTTGGATTCGAAGGTAGGCATGGGAACTTGGATTCCCGCCTGCGCGGGAATGACGATTCAAAGGTTCGGGAATGACGATTCAAAGGTTCGGGAATGACGATTCAAAGGTTCGCTATTGTAATCAGCTCGCGCCCGCTTCCGGTTCGTCTTCCAGCATCGACAGCTCGGCCTTGCCCGCGGCGCTGCCCGCGCCGCCCGGTGCGCGGCGTTCGCCCGACAGCTTGATCTGCAGGCGCAGGCCGTTGGCCGAGTCGGCGTTGCGGATCGCCTCGTCGTAGCCGATGTAGCCGGCGTTGTACAGCTCGTAGAGCGCCTGGTCGAAGGTGCACATGCCCAGTTCGCGCGACTTGTGCATGATCTCCTTGATGCCGTGGAAGTTCCCCTTCAGGATCATCTCGCTGATGGTCGGCGTGTTCAGCAGGATCTCGATGGCGGCCTTGCGGCCCTTGCCATCCTCGGTACGGATCAGGCGCTGCGAGACGATCGCACGCAGGTTGGCCGACAGGTCCATCAGCAGCTGCGGCCTTCTCTCTTCCGGGAAGAAATTGATGATCCGGTCCATGGTCTGGTTGGCGTTGTTCGCGTGCAGCGTGCCCAGGCACAGGTGGCCGGTCTCGGCGAAGGCGATCGCGTGCTCCATCGTTTCGGTATCGCGGATCTCGCCGATCAGGATCACGTCCGGCGCCTGGCGCAGCGTGTTCTTCAGCGCGTTGTGCCAGGAGTGCGTATCGACGCCGACTTCGCGGTGGGTCACCAGGCAGCTCTTGTTCTTGTGGACGTATTCGACCGGGTCTTCGACGGTGATGATGTGGCCGGCCGAGTTGGCGTTGCGGTAGTCGATCATCGCCGCCAGCGTCGTCGACTTGCCGGAACCGGTGCCGCCGACCACCAGCACCAGGCCGCGCTTGGTCATCACGACGTCCTTCAGCACTTCGGGCAGGTCGAGCTTCTCGAAGGTCGGGATCTCGGACGCGATGGTCCGCACCACCATGCCCACGCTCTGCTGCTGCACGAAGACGTTGACGCGGAAGCGGCACACGTTCGGCAGCGAGATCGCGAAGTTGCACTCCATCTCGGCCTCGAACTCGGCGCGCTGGCGCTCGTTCATCAGCGACAGGGCCAGCGCGCGCGTCACCTCGCCGGTGAGGCGCTGGCTGCTGAGCGGTTTCATCGCGCCCTGATGCTTCATGCTGGGCGGAAAATCTGCGGAGATGAAGAGGTCGGAGCCGCCCTGCTGCTGCATGACGGTCAACAGCTTGTGCATGTATGCCTGGGCTTCCGCGGGGCCGAAGGTGGAGGACATGATGGCCTTTTATTAACGATGGGCAACGTTACCCGGAGCGGCCCATTATATCGAGAGGTTTATCGGTAAAATAGATCTCATCCTCTCCCAATGTGGGACTGTTGTAATCCGGAAGCCCATGACCCTGACCGAACTGAAATACATTGTCGCCGTGGCACGTGCCCGGCATTTCGGCCACGCTGCCGAGGCCTGCTTTGTTGCGCAGCCGACCTTGTCTGTGGCCATCAAGAAGCTCGAGGACGAGCTGGGCGTGACGCTGTTCGAACGCGGCGGCTCCGAAGTCTCGGTCACGCCGCTCGGCGCGCAGATCGTGGCCCAGGCCGAGCGCGTGCTGGAACAGACCGCCGCCATCAAGGAGCTGGCCAAGCAGAACAAGGACCCGCTGTCGGGTCCGTTGCGCCTGGGCGTGATCTACACGATCGGCCCTTACCTGCTGCCGCCGCTGGTGAAGAACCTGATCGAGCACGTGCCGCAGATGCCGCTGGTGCTGCAGGAGAATTTCACCGTCAAGCTGCTCGACCTGCTGCGCCAGGGTGAACTCGACGCGGCGATCATGGCCCTGCCGCTGCCGGAACACGGCATGGCGGTGCAGCCGCTCTACGACGAGCCCTTCGTGGTCGCGATGCCGAAGACCCACCCGTGGGCCAGCCGCAAGGACATCTCCGCCGAAGACCTGAAAAGCGAGACCATGCTGCTGCTCGGCGCCGGGCACTGCTTCCGCGACCAGGTGCTGGAAGTCTGTCCGGAGATGGCGCGCTTTTCGTCCTCGCCGAGCGCCGGCAACGGCATGCAGCGCACCTTCGAAGGCTCGTCGCTGGAGACGATCCGCCACATGGTCGCCAGCGGCATCGGCCTGACCGTGCTGCCGCGCGCCTCGGTGCCGGACATGAAGGACCCGAACGGCATGCTGACCTTCGTGCCCTTCCAGGAACCGGCCCCCTCGCGCCGCGTGGTGATCGTCTGGCGCAAGAGTTTTACGCGCCGCGCGGCGATCGACGCCGTGGTGGGCGCCGTCGCCGATTGCCAGCTGCCGGGCGTCGAGATGGTCACGCTTCAGGCCGCAGCCTGAAACGCGGCGGCTGCGGCTGCGGCACCGATACCGTGGCCGTCGCCGGCTCCGGGTGAAAGCCGGGCAGCTTGCACGTGCCCGGCGCGGCCGGCCGCCACGCCGCGATATTTTCGAGCAGCTCCGCGCTGCGTCGCGGCGGCTCGATGCCGACCGTGCAGCGCACCGGTTCCCAGGTGGCGCCAACCTGCCTGAATTCCATCGTCTGTACCTGGTAGCCGCGCCCGCCCTGCTCGACCGCCACCACGGCGGTATCGCCGTTCACGGCGCCGAGCGCGAAGCGGCGCTGCGGCAAGCCGCCGCCCAGCACATCGCCGCTGTTGAAACTGGTGCCGCGGTCGGCAATCCCGCCCTCTTCGCCCAGTCCCACGCCCAGCAGGGCCTGGACGCCCGCCGGCAGCTCGCGCAGCGATTGCGCTTCCGTCCAGTCGGCCTCGATCCGGTCCGCACGTGCCTCGCCCGACCTGGAGCCGGCATCGGCCAGCGCACAACAGCCGAGCCCGATACCGGCCGCCACCACGATACTTGCGAATTGCATCCGTCTCTCCTTCTCGTTTTTACCCACGAAAGCCGGCATCGTAGCCCGGCCGGGATCGCCATACTTTGTGCATAGTCGATCGTGCGCCACGAACAGGCTAAAATCCTGACCTTGCTAATTTTCAAATTCGAGTTGAATCGAACCCTCACGCGATGAACAAGCTGGCGCTCTACTTCCGCCTGATCCGCGCCGACAAGCCGATCGGCATCCTGCTGCTGCTGTGGCCCACGCTGTGGGCCTTGTGGATGGCGTCAAGCGGCCATCCCGATCCGAAGATCGTCGCCATCTTCGTGCTAGGCACCGCGCTGATGCGCTCCGCCGGCTGCGCGATCAACGATTACGCCGACCAGGACTTCGACCGCCACGTCAAGCGCACCGTCGACCGCCCGCTGACCAGCGGCCGCATCAAGGGCTGGGAAGCGGTAATGATCGCGGCGGTGCTGGCCCTCGTCTCCTTCCTGCTGATCCTGCCGCTGAACACGCTGACCAAGCAGTTGTCGGTAGTGGCCCTGATCGTGGCCGGCAGCTACCCCTACTTCAAGCGCTTCTTCGCCATCCCGCAGGCCTACCTGGGCATCGCCTTCGGCTTCGGCATCCCGATGGCCTTCGCCGCCGTGCAGGACCAGGTGCCGGCCGTGGCCTGGTGGCTGCTGGTGGCGAACATCTTCTGGGCCGTGGCCTACGACACCGCCTACGCGATGGTCGACCGCGACGACGACATCAAACTCGGCATGCGCACCTCGGCGATCACCTTCGGCCGCTTCGACGTCACGGCCATCATGCTGTGCTATGCGGCGGCGCTGGGCATCGACCTGGTGTGCGGCTGGTGGCTCGGCCTGCGCTGGTGGTTCGTGGGCGGCGTGCTCGTGGCCGCCGGGATGGCGCTGTACCACTACACCCTGATCCGCGAGCGCGACCGCATGAAGTGCTTTGCTGCGTTTCGTCATAACAACTGGCTGGGGGCCGCACTGTTCGCAGGTGTCGCGCTAGACTATGCATTCGGTTAATATTGTCCGTAATACACAACCCATATCGACGAGGTTCTCCCCATGATGGAAAAAATCCCGACCCAGAGCGGCGCCCGTGACCAACTGCTGTCCGACCTGAAGACCGTGATCCAGGACGCCGAAGCCTGGCTGCGCCACAGCGGCCACCTGACCGGCGAAGAATTCAAGGCCGCCAAGGCCAAGTTCGAGCGCACCATCGTCAAGGCCAAGGACGACATCGTCCGCCTCGAAGAAGCCGTGGTCGAGAAAACCAAGGTCGCCGCCAAGGCCACCGACGAGTACGTCCAGGAAAACCCGTGGAAGTCGGTCGGCATCGGCGCCGCCGTCGGCGTCGTGATCGGCATGCTGATCGCCCGCCGCTAATGGCTTTGTTCTCGGCGCTCGGCCGCGTCGCGTCGACCCTGGTGGCGATGGTCGGCACGCGGCTGGAATTGGCCGCCGTCGAATTCCAGGAAGACGCGCGCCGCCTGCTCGGCTACCTCGCGTGGGCCTTGCTCGCGGTGTTCCTGGCTGCAGGCAGCATCATGCTGGTGGCGCTGTTCGTCATCCTGCTGTTCTGGGATAGCTATCGCCTGCAGGCGGTGGCCGGCATGGCCGTGCTGCTGGCGGCCGGCGCCGGCTTCATCGCGATGTCGGTGCGCGCCAGGCTGAACGCCCAGTCGCCGCTGTTCGCCGACACGCTGGCCGAACTGCGCAAGGACGTCGACTACGTGCGCCATGTGGCTGCCGCGCCGCACACCGGAGCGATCGATGAATAAACCGACTTTGGCTGCGCGCCGCGCGGCACTGCTCGAACGCTGCGCCGAGCAGCGCACCGGCCTCGCTTACGAACTACAGTCGCTGCGGCCTTCGGCCATGCTCGATCATCCGGTGGCGGGCTATGTGGTCGGCCACAAGAAGCTGGTGTTCGGCGCGCTCGGCGCCACCCTGGGGATGGCGCTGCTGCGCCGCAAGCGGATGCTGGCGCTGGCCGGATCGGCGATGTCCGCCTGGCGCATGGCGCAGGGTGGGCTGGCGATGCTGGCGCAACTGCGGCGCTGAACCGTGGCCGTGCGGCTTCCTGCACGGCGCGAACTTCTCCTGGGCAACGTGCCCTGCCGTACACGCAACGCTGACGCGGGCGCTAGTCCTGCTGCATCATGCCGCGCGTCAGTCCGCTCGGACCTGCCGGCTTCCTCGGTTGGAACACCCAGGTCAGGCCGCGCACATAGCCGTCACCCTTGACGCTGGCGTGGTCAATGCCTTCCATCGCGTAGTTCTGCAGCGCCAGCCCCTGGTAATGCCGGGCCGCGAGCTGTTTCTGGAATGCGGCGATGGGCTCGCGGAATCCCGGATACTCGGCCGTACCGTAAGAAATGAACATCCGCGCATTCAGGGTCTTGTGGTCCTTCGCGTAGCGCTCGTCCAGCTTGCCGAGTGCGCCCTTGTCCCAGCCAGCCGCCGGGCTGATGGCGATGTGGCCGGAGAAAAAGCCCGGCGCCTTGTAGGCCGCCGCGATGGCGAACAGCCCGCCCAGCGAACTGCCGGAGATGATCCGGCCGGTCTTCTCGCCACGGAAGCGCGATTCGATCAGCGGCGCGACTTCCTCCGTGATGAAGTGCAGGAAGGCGTCGGCCTTGCCCGAACCGGCGTCCATTGCCGTGATGGTGTAGTCCTTGCGCCGCTCGACGTCGTAGTTGAAGCCCGACGGATAGGACAGGCCGACCATGATGAACTCGGGCACCTGGTTATCGTAGATCAGGTTGCCGTAGGTGGCCGTCAGCAGCGGCGTGTCCCAGTAGGCATCCAGAAAATACAGTACCGGATAGGTTTTGCCGGGATTCGATGCATAGCTGGCCGGCAGCACGACCACCAGCTCGTGCGCCTTGCCGGTGGACGCCGATTGCACTGGAACGATCTGCGTATTTGCCAGCACGAACGGCTTGTTCGCCGGCTGTGCAGATGCGGCGCCGATCAAACCCGTCAACAGCGCCAGCAGCGCCAACAGTTTCCTGCTCATCTCGTCTCCAATGCGTGGTGAGGATTATTGTCGAGGCATGGTCGCATAGGTCTTGCTGTCTGTCAGCAGCCTTCCGCTTCCAGGCGCACGGGCGGGATGGCCTCGATCGGGCTGGCAGAGATCAGCAGGCTGGTGCTGCAGCCGTATCGGGAACTGGGGATTGCGCTGACGCTGGCCTAAGGCCCCGCGTCAGCGGACGGCCTGGCCGTTCAGCGTGTAGCTGATGCGCGCCTCATCGGACCAGCCCTTGTCGCCCAGTACCGGCTGGTGCTTGTCGGTCGATGCCAGCACCAGGCGGCGGCTGCCATCCTCGATCGTCACGCTGTCGTAGCCCTTCGGCGCCTCGATCTTCGTGGCCTCCAGTTTGTCGCAGACATTGAAGCCGAACAGGCTCGCGGTTGCCAGCGCCGCGCGGAACTTCAGCCCTTCGGACTTCGCCATTGCCATCTGCGCGGCGCAGGCCAGGCGCAGGTCGCCCATGCGCTGCACGCCGTCGGGCAGACCGGGCGAGCGCACCTGCACCAGCGGGTGGTTGAATTCGCCCTTGGGGAAGTTGCGGTTGACGACCACCATCGAATCGCTGTCTTCAGCCAGCGTGCCGCGTTTCAGCGCGAACGTGGTGTTCGATGCCATCGGCAGCGGCACACGGTGGTCCGCGCCGACCAGCTCGACCTGGTTGCCGGCCTGCCCGGCATCGACTTTCGGCAGCCGGAAGCTCAAGGTGGCGCCCGGTGCCTTTTCGGGTGCGCGCTTGTCGAACACGTCGCGCGCCGTCTCCAGCAGGCGCAGGCGCCAGGCCATGGGTTTGGCTTCATCCGAATCGGTCTTGTGGCCGATGTTGATCTCGTTGGCGTGGACGCTGCCGGCGACGGCCAGCAGGAAGAAGAAAGAACGAAGACGCATGGGAGTACCCTGGCTGTATGGATGCTGAACATTAGCATGTCAACATCGCGGCCAGGCGTGGCCATGCGACGAACGGTCGAATTCCCGGGTTAAACGGCGTCCTTGCCCAATTCGTCACCCAGCTCGCGCCCGCGCGCCGCCGCCGCCTTCATCGCCTCGACGATGGCCTGCTTCACGCCGGCCTGCTCCATGCTGGTGATGGCCGCGTAGGTGGTCCCGCCCTTCGAGGTCACGCGCTGGCGCAGCACCTCGACCGGCTCCTCCGACTGCGCCGCCAGCTGGGCCGCGCCGGTGAAGGTGGCGATGGCCAGTTCCCGGCCCTGCTCAAGACTCAAGCCCATCTCGACGGCCGCCTCCTGCATCGCCTCGAGGAAGAAGAACACATAGGCCGGACCGCTGCCCGACACCGCCGTCACCGGATCGATCATGTCTTCCGACTCCAGCCACACGGTCTTGCCGACCGCGCGCAGGATGCTGTCCGCCGCTTCTTTTTGCGCCGCGCTGACGCCGGCCATCGCCACCATGCCGGTGATGCCCTGGCCGATCAGCGCCGGCGTATTCGGCATGGTGCGCACGATGGCGCCATAGCCGCCGAGCCAGCGCGACAGGTCGTTGGCGCGGATACCGGCCGCGATCGACAGCACCAGCGGCCTCGCCTCGAGCTGCGACTGCAAACGCAGGGCGACCTCGCGCATCTGCTGCGGCTTCACCGCCAGCACGATGACCTCGCTGGCCGCGACCGGTGCGCCGATCTCGGGCGCGGTGCTGACGCCATACTGCCCGCGCAGCTTTTCCAGCGCGTCCGGATTCGGGTCGATCACGTGGATGTCGGCCGCCTGCGCGACCTTGCCGGCCAGGCCGGCGATGAGGGCGGTGGCCATGTTGCCGCCGCCGATGAAGCTGATTTTCATGGTGCTCTCTTCATTCATAATGACGCGCGCCGAAGATGGCGCTGCCCACGCGCACGATGCTGGCGCCTTCCAGCACCGCCGCGCGCATGTCGCTCGACATGCCCATCGACAGCGTGTCGAGGTGGATGCCGGACTTGACGATGTCCTGGGCCAGCTCGCGCAGGCGCGCGAACGGCACGCGCTGCAGCTCGGGATCGTCCTGCGGTTCGGGGATGGCCATCAGGCCGCGCAGGCGCAGGTTCGGCAGCGCGGCCACCGCTTGCGCCAATGCCGGCAATTCATCGGGCGTGACGCCGCTTTTGCTCGCTTCGCCGCTGATGTTCACCTGCAGGCAGATGTTGAGCGGGCCGAGTGCGAAAGGGCGCTGCTCGGACAGGCGCTGCGCGATCTTGAGGCGCTCGACCGTGTGCACCCAGTCGAAGTTGGCCGCGATCGGGCGCGTCTTGTTGGACTGGATCGGGCCGATGAAATGCCACTCCAGGCGGGTATCCGGTAGCGCTTTTGCGACAGCGGCGATCTTGTCGACGCCTTCCTGCAGGTAATTCTCGCCGAACGCGCGCTGGCCTGCCGCCACCGCCTCCAGCACTGCCTCAGCAGGGAAAGTCTTGGAAACGGCCAGCAATTGGACCGTCGAACGGGGCCTGCCGGCGGCCTCGCAGGCCACCTGGATTGTCGCTTCGACAGCTTGCAAGTTCCCGGCGATTGTGGACATAATGGTTTTCTACAGGAAATATTTTTCGGTTACATACAGTGTACTGAACGACTTCCGTCGTTCCCGCGAAGGCGGGAACCCAAGCTCGGATCACCTACCGGTAAAACTTGGATTCCCGCCTGCGCGGGAATGACGTTCGAGATGCAGCACAAGGATTATATATAAATGGACATTTCTGAACTCCTCGCTTTCTCGGTCAAGAACAAGGCCTCGGACCTGCACCTCTCGGCCGGCCTGCCGCCGATGATCCGCGTGCACGGCGACGTCCGCCGCATCAACCTGCCGGCGATGGAGCACAAGGACGTCCACTCCATGATCTATGACATCATGAACGACGGCCAGCGCAAGCAGTACGAAGAGATGCTGGAGTGCGACTTCTCGTTCGCGATCCCGGGCCTGGCACGGTTCCGCGTCAACGCCTTCAACCAGGAACGCGGCGCCTCCGCCGTGATGCGGACCATTCCGTCCAAGATCCTGTCGCTGGAAGAACTGAATGCACCGAAGATCTTCGCCGAACTGGCGATGAAGCCGCGCGGCCTGGTGCTGGTCACCGGCCCGACCGGCTCCGGCAAGTCGACCACGCTGGCCGCGATGATCAACCACCTGAACGAGAACGAGTACGGGCACATCCTGACGATCGAGGACCCGATCGAATTCGTCCACGATTCCAAGAAGTGCCTGATCAACCAGCGCGAAGTCGGCCCGCACACGCTGTCCTTCAACAATGCGCTGCGTTCGGCGCTGCGCGAAGACCCGGACGCGATCCTGGTCGGCGAGCTGCGCGACCTCGAGACCATCCGCCTGGCGCTGTCGGCGGCCGAGACCGGCCACCTGGTGTTCGGTACCCTGCACACCTCGTCGGCGGCCAAGACCATCGACCGTATCGTCGACGTCTTCCCGGCCGAGGAAAAGGAGATGGTGCGCGCGATGCTGTCGGAATCGCTGCAGGCCGTGATCTCGCAGACCCTGCTGAAGACCAAGGACGGCTCGGGCCGCGTGGCCGCGCACGAGATCATGATCGGCACCCCGGCGATCCGCAACCTGATCCGCGAAGCCAAGATCGCGCAGATGTACTCGGCGATCCAGACCGGCTCCAGTGTCGGCATGCAGACCCTGGACCAGAACCTGACCGACCTGGTGCGCCGCAACGTGATCTCCAGCGCCGCCGCCCGCAGCGCTGCCAAGATTCCGGAAAACTTCCCGGGCTGAGCAAGGAATCGAGATGGAACGCGACCAGGCCTCCAAATTCATGTTCGACCTGCTGCGCCTGATGGTCAGCAAGGGCGGCTCCGACCTGTTCATCACCGCCGGTTTCCCGCCTGCGATCAAGATCGACGGCAAGATGACGCCGGTGTCCAGCCAGGCCCTGTCCGGCGGCCACACGGCCGACCTGGCGCGCGCCATCATGAACGACAAGCAGGCCGCCGGCTTCGAATTGTCGAAGGAAGCCAACTTCGCGATCAGCCCCGGCGACCTGGGACGCTTCCGCGTGTCGGCCTTCATGCAGATGGGCTGCGTCGGCATGGTGCTGCGCGTGATCACGACCACCATCCCGAAGTTCGAAGACCTCGAACTGCCGGACGTGCTGAAGGACGTGATCATGGCCAAGCGCGGCCTGGTGATCATGGTCGGCGCCACCGGCTCCGGCAAATCGACGACGATGGCGGCGATGGTCGGCTACCGCAACGAGAACAGCTACGGCCACATCATCACCATCGAAGACCCGGTCGAATTCGTGCACCCGCACCGCAATTGCGTGATCACCCAGCGCGAAGTCGGCGTCGATACCGACAGCTTCGAGGCCGCGCTGAAGAACTCGCTGCGCCAGGCGCCGGACGTGATCCAGATCGGCGAGATCCGCGACCGCGAGACCATGGAGCACGCGATCGCCTTCGCCGAGACCGGCCACCTGTGCCTGGCCACACTGCACGCCAACAGCGCCAACCAGGCCCTGGACCGCATCATCAACTTCTTCCCGGAAGAGCGCCGGCAGCAGCTGCTGATGGATTTGTCGCTGAACCTGAAGGGCCTGATTTCGCAGCGCCTGATTCCACGAAAGGAAACCAAGGGCCGTGTGGTAGCGATCGAAATCCTGCTGAATTCTCCCTTGATTTCGGACCTGATCTTCAAGGGCGAAGTCCACGAGATCAAGGAGATCATGAAGAAGTCGCGCGAACTCGGCATGCAGACCTTCGACCAGGCCCTGTTCGACCTCTACGAACTCGACAAGATCTCGTACGAAGACGCGCTGCGCAACGCGGACTCGGTGAACGACCTGCGCCTCAATATCAAGCTCAACAGCAAGCATGCGAAGAACCGCGATTTGTCGGCGGGGACCGAGCACCTGGGGATCGTCTGAGCCCGCCAGTTCGCTGCACACAATTGAGAAAACACTAAAAGTCCGCTTGCGCGCACCCTAATGTCATACACATAGACCGACCGATCACCCGAGGAGGCCGTGATGTGGAGTCAAGTGTATAACCCGTTGGGAAATGCCGTCCTGTCGACCCTGGCAGCCGCCGTTCCGGTTGCCGTGATGCTGGTCGCGCTCGCTTTCTTTCACATCAAGGCACACATCGCCGCCCTGCTCGGCCTCGCCGCCGCGCTGCTGGTGGCGATCTTCGCATACGCGATGCCGGCGCCCACCGCGCTGGCGGCGGCCCTGTACGGCGCCGCCAATGGCCTGCTGCCGATCGGCTGGATCATCCTGAACGTGATCTTCCTGTACCAGCTGACCGAGCGTAAGGGCTACTTCAAGGTCTTGCAGGAATCGATCACCGGCATCACCACCGACCGCCGGTTGCAGTTGCTGCTGGTGGCGTTCTGCTTCGGCGCCTTCTTCGAGGGCGCCGGCGGCTTCGGCACGCCGGTCGCCGTCACCGGCGCCATGCTGATCGGCCTCGGCTTCGCGCCGCTGGCCGCTTCCGGCCTGTCGCTGATCGCGAATACGGCGCCGGTGGCCTACGGCGCCCTCGGTGCGCCGCTGATCGCACTGGCCGGCGTCACCGGCCTCGACCTGCTGCAGCTGTCGGGCATGGTCGGCCGGCAGCTGCCCTTCTTCTCGCTGCTGGTGCCGTTCTGGCTGATCTGGGCCTTCTGCGGCTTTGCCGGCATGGCCGCGATCTGGCCGGCGATCCTGGTCTCCGGCGTCGCCTTCGCCGTCCCGCAATTCCTGATTTCGAACTTCCACGGTCCGTGGCTGGTGGATGTGGGCGGCTCGCTGATCTCGATGTTGTGCCTGACGCTCTTCCTGCGGGTCTGGAAGCCGGCTTCGATCTGGACCGATACGGCGGGCAGACTCAAGGCCACTACCGGAGATGGCGCCCCTGCCGGTGCCTATGCCGGTGCTGGTGCTTCGGCCGGCGCCGGTGCTGGGGCCGGTGCTGGCGCCGATGCCGGCGCGGGTGCCTACGTCGGTGTCAGTGCGGGCAGCTATGCCGGTGCCGGTGCCGGCGGCGGCACCTATGCCGGTGCGCCCGGCGGCAGCGGCGGCGGTACGCCTGGCTCCGCACCGGTGGTCCACAATCACCCGCGCTCGGCCGTATTGAAAGCCTGGCTGCCGTGGCTGATCCTGTCGGTGCTGGTCTTCCTTTGGGGCATTCCCGAGTGGAAGAAGATGCTCGACGGACTTTCGGTCTTCAAGTACGACTGGCCGGCGCTGCACAAGGTGGTGCAGAAGATGCCGCCGGTCGCCAGCAAGCCGACCGCCGAGGCGGCTGTCTACACCCTCAACTGGCTGTCCGCCACCGGCTCGGGCATCCTGGTCGCCGCCGTCATCTCCGGCCTGGTGATGGGCTACAAGGTCCGCGATCTGTTTGCCGTGTACTGGGACACGCTCAAGATCATGCGCTTCTCGCTGCTGACGATCGCCGCCATGCTGGCGCTGGGCTATACGACCCGCTATTCCGGCCTCGACTCGACGCTCGGCCTGGCCTTTGCGAACACCGGCGTGTTCTACCCCTTCTTCGGCACCCTGCTCGGCTGGCTCGGTGTCGCGCTGACCGGCTCGGACACCGCCTCCAACGTGCTGTTCGGCGGCCTGCAGAAGACCTCGGCCACCCAGCTCGGCCTGGACCCGGTCCTGATGGCGGCGGCAAATTCCTCGGGCGGTGTGATGGGCAAGATGATCGATGCGCAGTCCATCGTGGTGGCCTCCACCGCCACCAAATGGTATGGCCACGAAGGCGATATCCTGCGCTACGTGTTCTTCCATTCGATCGCACTGGCCAGCCTGGTCGGTATTCTGGTCACGCTGCAGGCCTACGTCTATCCGTTCACCGCGCTGGTCAGATGAAGGCAGCAGGAGCGGGAAGGCAGTACACTCTTGTGTATCGGTCAACGCTGAACACAGGAGTCTTCCCATGAACGTATTCGATTTCCAGGCCACCGCCCTGGACGGCAAGCCGGTCGACCTCGCCCAGTACCGCGGCAAGGTCCTCCTCATCGTCAACACCGCCAGCAAATGCGGCTTCACCCCGCAGTACCAGGGTCTGGAGAGCGTGTACCGCGAACTGCACGGCCGCGGCCTGGAGGTACTGGGCTTCCCCTGCAACCAGTTCGGCTCGCAGGAGCCGGGTTCGGAAGAAGAGATCGGCGCCTTCTGCGAAAAGAACTACGGCGTGAGCTTCCCGATGTTCGCCAAGGTCGACGTCAACGGCGACGCCGCGCATCCGCTGTGGAAGCACCTGAAGGCCGAGGCGCCGGGCGTGCTGGGCACCGAGGGCATCAAGTGGAACTTCACCAAGTTCCTGATCGGGCGCGACGGCAAGGTCGTGCAGCGCTATGCGCCGACCACCAAGCCGGAAGAGATCGCGGACGATATCGAGAGGCTGCTGGGCTGACTCGAACCTAACCGAGGAAGCGCCCGGCCTTCGATTCCAGCACCGTGACCAGTTCCGGCTGCAGGTAGTCGTAATCGTCGGGAATGTCCAGGCAGATGATCCGTTTGCCGTTCAGGTAGCGCTTGAACCTGGTCGACAATAAAGTCCGGTGTTTCTTCTCCATCACGAAGATGATGGTTGCCCATTCGATCTGCTCGGACGACAGCGGCACGTCGGCGTCGTTGCCCAGGCCGGCCGAATCCGTTTCGACGTCCGGCCAGGTCGAAAACACGTGTTCGGCGGTCGGACTGCGCAGGCGGTTCTGCGTGCAAATGAAGAGTGCGCGTTTCATGTCAGGCTCAGCGCTTCTCTAACCACGCCATGATGGCATCGTATTCCGCCACCCCGGCCTTGCCGGCCTCCTCGCGCGACAGGCCATCCTTCACCAGCCCATGCCCGGCATTCGGCACGCGGCGGAAGGTCACATCCCTGCCCTGCACCCGCAGCTGGGCGTACAGCACCTCGGTCGACAGGATGGGCACGGCCCGGTCCTGCATGCCGCTGGCCAGGTAGACCCGGGCCCGCGAGCGCGTCAGATGGTCGGCCGTGGACTGGGCGAAGAAACTGCTCCAGCGCAGATAGGTATGGCCCCACAGGAATTTGCTGGTGCTCTTCGGATCGGCGGCGACGGCGCTGAAGGTCTCGTCGAGTTCACGCAGGCGCTCGAGCTTCTTCTCGTCGCTGTCGTTCGAGCGCTGGATGCCGGCCGCGAAGTCGTACAGCTGGGTCGAACCGGTAGCGCCGACCAGGGCCACGTCGGTCACCTCGGGAAATTCGCGCGCCAGGCTGGCGGCCATCGGCGCACCTTCGGAGACTCCGATCAGCAGCACGCGCCGCGCATCGACCTCGGGTCGCGACAGCGCATGGCGCAGCGCGCTCTTCAAGGTCGCGAGCCAGGTCTCGTACGAAAAATGGGCATTGAAATCGCCGGCGCAGCCCATCGCCGAACCGAAAGTCCCCTGCTGCGGCGCGTCCGACTGGTAGGGTTTATCGACCGCCATCACGGCGTAGCGCCCCTGTTTGGCCAGGGTCGCCCAGTAAGGAATCGTCGCCTTGCGCTCGGCGCCGTCCAGCATGAAGGACGGCACGCAGCCGGAACCCTGGATGAACAGCACCAGCGGCGCCTTTTGCGCAGGCCTGGCCAGGAAGTAGTGCACTGGCGCGCCGGCGCCGTCCTGCAGCGTCACATGGGACAGCGCCAGCGCGTTCGCTTCAAAGGGCACCTCCTGCACCTTGAGCGCTTGCGCATGGGCGCCGCCGCAGACCAGCATGCCGGCCAACAGCAGGCCGGATGAAGAACAGATGATGCGTGAGCCGATGCCGATCATGACGAGCCTTCGTGGAATCCAAACCCCGGATACTGCCACGAAGGGCGGCCCTGCAATCTATCGAATCCTCACTGCGCCTTGAACCGGATCGCCTGCCCGCCGCCCGGCGCCAGCTTCAGCTGCAGCACGTCCTTCGCGCTCACGGTACGGGTTTCGGTAACGAGATCGAAACGGTGCTCGTTGCGGTAGTCCGCCGCATCGCCATCGCGGTAGATCTCGGCCACATAGGTCTTGCCCGCGTCGAGGAAAGACAGGGGCAGCGCCAGCGTGCGTGCCTGGCCGTCCGTCACGGCGCCGACGTACCAGTCCTCGGACTTGCGGTCCTTGCGCGCGATGCTGACGTACTCGCCCACGGCGCCATTGACGACCTTGGTGTCGGCCCAGTCGGTCGGCACGTCGCGGATGAATTTGAAGGCGGCCGGGTACTTCGCGTAGTTCTCCGGCAGGTCGGCCGCCATCGCGATCGGCGAGTAGATGACGACGAAGTTGGCGAGCTGCTTGGCCTGGGTCGAGTTGAACACCTTGCCGTCCGCGCCCACCAGGCTGACGACGCCCGGCGTGTAATCCATCGGGCCGCTCAGCATGCGCGTGAACACCAGCTTGGCCTCGTGGTCGACTGGGTTCACCGGATTGCCCCAGGCGTTGTACTCGACGCCGCGCGCGCCTTCGCGCGAGACCCAGTTCGGATAGGTGCGGCGCAGGCCGGTGTCCTTCACCGGTTCGTGGGTGTCGACCGCGATCTTGTAGCGCGCGGCCTCGGTCACGGCTTTCACGAAATGGCGCACGCCTTCCTGCGAATCGTAGTGGCCGTAGTGAAGCTTGCCGTCCGCGCCCTTGAACTGCATGCTGCCTGCTTCGTGCACGTAGCCGGACTTGACGCTGTCCACGCCCAGCTTCGCATACAGCTTATAGGCGGCCGTCATCTGCTTTTCGTAGGCCGGCAGGTTGGCGCCGGTCTCGTGGTGGCCGATCAGGCGCACGCCCTTCTCTTTCGCGTAGGCCGCCAGGACCGGCAGGTCGAAGTCAGGATAAGACTTCGTGAAACTGAAGTCGGCGCCGCCGTGACCCCAGTCGCTTTCCCAGCCCTGGTTCCAGCCTTCGACCAGCACGCCGCGGAAGCCGTTCTGGGCGGCGAAGTCGATGTACTTCTTGACGTTGGCCGTGTTGGCGCCGTGCTTCGGTCCCGCGTTCCAGCTGGTGTGCTGCAGGTGCATGCTCCACCAGACGCCGACGAACTTCGACGGATGCACCCAGCTCACATCGCCCAGCTTGTTCGGCTCGTTCAGGTTCAGTTCGAGGTCGGACATGTACAAGCCCGCCGCGTCGTCGGCAATGCGCAGCGTGCGCCATGGCGTGGTGAAGGCGCCATGCTTCACCACCGCCGGCCCGATCGACGACGGCGCCAGTTGCGCGCGCAGCTTCTGCCCTTCGACCTTGCGCACCCACATCGAGGCGTAATCGACCAGCGCCGCCTCGTGCAGGGCGACGTGGGTGCCATCCTCCAGGCGGAGGGTCAGCGGCGTATTGGCGGTACCGATTTCCTTCAGCGGTGCCTTCTGGACCAGCTCCTCCAGGCCAGGCAGCTCGCCGGCCGGAATCCACCAGGCGGTGGCCGGCTGGGCGACCGCGAATTCGGTCAGCTCGTCGAGGATGGCGGTGTCACGCAGCTGCGGCTGCGCCGGGAATTCGTAGCGGAAGCCGACGCCGTCGTCGTAGATGCGGAAGACGACGGTCAGCGCGCGACCATTCCGATTTTTCTGTTCGAGATCGACGCGCAGTTCGCGGTAGTGGTTGCGCACATAGCGGCGCTCGCCCCAGGGCTGCTCCCAGGTGTCGTCATGCTCGCTGACCTTCTGCGCGCGCAGGCTGAAACCGCCGTCCAGCTTGGGTGCGTTGGCGAGGTTGAAGCCGAGGCGCGACAGGCCGATGATCTCCTTGCCGCGGCGCTTGATGTCGTAGCCCAGCTTGCCGGCGCCGTCGATCTGCAGCTCGACCTGCAGCACGTCCCCCGGCGATGCCGCGCTGGCCACCACGGCCTGCGCCCATGCGGCCTGGCCGGCCAGGCTGGTCGCGGCAATCAAGGCCGCGGCAAACAAACGGAAATTCGGCTTGAAACGGGGACGAACACGCATGCTGACACCTCCATGTAGAGATGTAATTTTACTACAGCTGAGTTCGATATCAGGCGACGTTCAGGCCCATCGCCCGCACCAGCTCCGCCGCCTGGCGCGGCGAGATCGTCGCCCCCGCAAACTGCTTCGCGTTCGACAGTTTGAGTCCGCCTACATCGGCCTCGCGCAGGTCGGCCTGCTCGAAGCGCGTGTCCTTGATGTGGGCGTCGCGCAGGCTGCCGCCTTCGAACACGGCTTCGCGGAAGTCGCAGCCGGCCAGGTCGGCATCGGCGAAGTCCAGGCCGACGAGTTTGGCCTTCCTGAACGACATGCGGCGCAGGTCGGCGCCGACCAGCAGGCAGTCCTCGAAGGACAGGCCGAGCTGGGACACTTCCTCGAAACTGGCGCCGGTCAGCTTGCAGCCGCGGAAGCTGCAGGAGGCCAGTTTGGTGCGGCGCCAGCTGGCGTTGTTCAGGTCGCAGGCTTCGAAGCGGGCGTCGACCAGGTCGGCGGCTTCGAAGTCGGCATGGCCGCCGCGGCAGCGCCGCCAGCGCGTGCGCGCCAGGTTGGCCGCGTAGAACGAGGCTTCGAGCACGGCGCAGTTGGCAAAGCTGCAGTCCTGCAGGTTCAGGCGCGACAGGTCGGCCTGCGTGAAATCGCATTCTTCGAAGGCCAGCAGCGCCTGTTCGGCGAGCAGTTCTTCGATGCGCTCCCGGGTAATGGTTTCGCCGGTGATGGTGATGACAGGTTTTGACATGGCCAACAGCATACCGGCCCGCGCCCAAAAATACAGCCCCGTTTGAAGCGGCGCTCCAATCCGGCGCCGCAGGAATACGCCAGCCTTCCGGAGTTTCAGGCAAGTCCGGCCCGGGCGGCAAACCTAAAATTCGTCTCGTTCCGCCGCAGCTCGTGGCGGCATTCGAGGAGAAAGCAAATGAGTCAGGTATGGTTCATCACCGGCGCCGGCCGCGGTATCGGCGCCCACATCGCCCGCGCTGCGCTGCAGGCCGGCCACCGGGTCGTCGCCACCGGCCGCAAGCTGGCGCCGCTGCGCGAAGCGTATGCCGACGTCGCGCCGGAGAACATCGCGCTGGTCGAACTGGACGTCGCCAGCGAAGCGCAGGCCGAACAGGCCGTGCAAACGGCCGTCGAACGCTTCGGCCGCATCGACGTCCTGGTGAATAACGCGGGCTACGGCCAGCTCGGCTATTTCGAAGAGATCAGCGCAGACGCCATCGAGCGCCAGTTCGCCACCAATGTGTTCGGCCTGATGCACGTGCTGCGCGCCACCCTGCCCGTGATGCGGCGCCAGCGCGCAGGCCATGTCTTCAATCTGTCGTCGATCGGCGGCGCGCTCGGCTTCGAAGGGTCGTCGGTGTATTGCGCCAGCAAGTTCGCGGTCGAGGGCCTGTCCGCATCGGTCGCGCTGGAAGTCGCGCGCTTCGGCATCAAGGTCACCGTGGTCGAGCCGGGATTCTTCCGCACCGACTTCCTGGACAACAGCTCGATCCGCTACGGCGACCGCGCGCCCGACGGCTATGGCGACGCCGGCCCGTCCCGGGACATCTACGAAGGCTATAACCACCGCCAGGCCGGCGACCCGGCCAAACTGGGCGCCGCCCTGGTGCAGCTCGCGGGCATGGCAGCGCCGCCGAAGCAGTTCCTGGCCGGCAGCGATGCCCTCGCCATCGTCGGCGAAGCGCTGCAGGGGCGCCTGGACGAGATGCGAACCTTCGCCGACTTGTCCCGCTCGACGGACGGGGTGTTCTGAGGCGCGATGGCCAGGATTAGGCAAGGCGACCGGAATCCCGGTATGCTCGCTGCCATGAACGAGCAAGCCTCCCTTTCCACGCCGGTGGCGCCGGGCATCGCGCGCCTGGCCGGCCTGCTGGCCGCCCACACGCCCGGCGACGGCAGCTTTGCGCTGCCGGTGCCGGGCCTGTACGCGATCCGCGCGTCGCGCCCCAGCGCGGAACTGGTGCACGATCTGCAGAAGGCGTCGCTGTGTATCGTCGCCCAGGGTGCCAAGACGGTACTGCTGGGCAGCGAGGCCTACGACTACGACGCCTCGCGCATGCTGATCTTCTCGGTCGACCTGCCGGTGTCGGCCCAGGTCACGCAAGCCAGCCCGTCCTCCCCCTATCTGTGCTTCCGGCTCGACCTCGACCCGCAGCAGGTGGCGGCCCTGCTGATGAAGGTGTATCCGGATGGCGCGCCGCCGGTACGGGAAGGACGCGCGGTGTATCTTGCGCAGGCCGGCGAGGCGATCGTCGATGCCGCCGCGCGCTTGCTGGCGCTGGCCGCGGACCCCACCGACGCCAGCCTGCTGGCGCCGCTCGCGGTGGAAGAAATTCTGGTGCGCCTGCTGCGCAGCCCGGTCGGCGGCAGGGTCGCGCAGATCGGCCGGGTGGATTCGAACCTGCAGAGAATCGCCCGCGCACTGGCCTGGATGCGCGACAACTACGCGCAGCCGATGCGCGTGGAAGACCTGGCGGAGCGGGCCAGCATGAGCCCTTCGACCCTGCACCAGCATTTCAAGTCGCTGACCTCGATGAGCCCACTGCAGTTCCAGAAGGTGTTGCGGCTGCAGGAAGCGCGCCGCCTGATGGCCGGCGGCCTGGCCGCCAGCACCGCCGGCAACCGCGTCGGCTACGTGAGCGCTTCGCAGTTCAGCCGGGAATATGCGCGCCTGTTCGGCAAGGCGCCAAGCAGGGATGTCGGCACGCGCAAGGCCATGCCGCAGTAGCGATTCTTTATTGCGTCTCGACCCGCGCCGAGGGGTGCACCGTGCAGCCGCGATGCACGTTCTCGAGGAAGCGGATCGCTTCGGCCAGGCGCGCCGTGGCCGGCAGCATGCGGCCCATCGATTCGTCTTCGTTCAACTGGTCGATGCCGTAGGCGATGGCGCGCGACACCTCGCGCGCCTCGCGCCCTTCGCTGTTGTAGAGCGCATCGTAGACGCCGATTTCTTCCCACAGCGAGACATAGCCGGGGCCGATCGAGTCCTGGAACGCGACCGACGGCGCCGCATCCTCGTCCTGCGAGATCAAGCGAAACACGAAACTCATGGGCACCTCCGCCATTCGAAAAACATGGGGGGCGATGCTATCACGGCGTGCGTTTTGGCGTCGGACGCGGCGCGGGTTTAGACGGCGCGGGCGCTGCCTCGTCGGCAATCATCGCCACCGATCCCAGCGCCTGCAGCTCGGCCTTCGGCGAGGCCGTGGTGGTCAGCATGAACTCCATCTTGCGGCGCGCACCGGGCGGCGCCCAGGTCGACGACACGGTGCGCATCCTGATCTTGTCCAGGCTGAGTTCCTCGCGCAGCGGCCCGCGCCTGGCCACCATCGGCTTGGGCGCTTCGGCCGTGATGTCGAGGAAGCCCTTCTCGACCGCGGCGGCGTTGGTCCGGTGCGCGTGCAGCAGGCACAGGTTTTTCCCGGCCGGCAGGGCCAGCACGAAGTTCCCCATCTTGCCCTTGTACGGCACCGGCCAGGCATCGCCCTCCATCCCGGACAGGAACAGCTTCGCATGCTCCGGCTTCAGCTTGGGCACCTTGTCGCGCAGCAGGCGCGCGCGGAAGTCGGCCAGGTCGCCGAAGTGGCGCACGCAGATTTCGACGTACAGGTTCAGGAAGCCTTCGACACGCTCGTCGACGGCCGCCTTCTTCTGCACCTGTTTTGGAGCCGGCTTGTCGGCGGCGCCGGCCAGGCCGGCGGTGGACAAACCAAACGCGGCCAGCAATGCGATAACGCCGCGCCTCATCCGGCCGCCGTCCCGGCCAGGGCGCGGTCGATCAGTTCGATCCAATGCGTGACAGGCGTCTTGGTTCCCGACTGCAGGTGGCTGATGCAGCCGATGTTGGCGGACACGATTTCCTTCGCGCCGGTCGCTTCGAGATTGCCCAGTTTCCGGTCGCGCAGTTCGTGCGCGATCTCCGGATGCAGCACCGAATAGGTGCCGGCCGAGCCGCAGCACAAATGGCTCTCGGCCGGCAGCACCACGTCGATGCCGGCGGCGCGCAGCACGCCCTCGACCTTGCCGCGGATCTGCTGGCCGTGCTGCAGCGTGCAGGGCGGGTGAAACGCGATGCGTTCCTTGATGCGGCCGGCCATGCGCGCGCCGATCTCGCCCTCGAAGGCTTGCATGACTTCGGACAGGTCTTTGGTCAGCGCGCTGATCCGCTCGGCCTTGGCCGCGTACTGCGGGTCCTGCGCCAGCATGTGGCCATAGTCCTTGACGGTGACGCCGCAGCCGGAGGCCGTCATCACCAGCGCCTCCACCTGCCCGCTTTCGATATACGGCCACCAGGCGTCGATGTTGCGGCGCATGTCGTCGCGGCCGCCTTCCTGGTCGTTCATGTGGAAGCGCACCGCGCCGCAGCAGCCGGCCTTGGGTGCTTCGAGCAGCTGCACGCCCATGGCATCCAGCACGCGCGCGGTGGCGGCGTTGATGTCGGGCGCCATCGCCGGCTGCACGCAACCGGCCAGCGCCAGCATCTTGCGCGCATGCTCGCGACGCGGCCAGGGACCGGCCTGGCGCGCCGGTTGCAGCTTGTCGCGCAGTTCGTAGGGCAGCAGCGGACGCGCCAGCTGCCCCGCCTTGAAGGCCGGCTTGAACAGGCCGCCGCGCGGCAGGAATTCCTTCAGCGTGGTCCGCTTGACGCGGTCCTTGAAGGGACGCGGCACGCGCGCCTCGACCACCTTGCGGCCGATGTCGACCAGGCGCCCGTACTTCACGCCGGACGGACAGGTGGTTTCGCAGTTGCGGCAGGTGAGGCAGCGGTCCAGGTGCAGCTGGGTCTTGCGGGTCGGCTCGACGCCTTCCAGCACCTGCTTGATCAGGTAGATGCGGCCGCGCGGGCCATCGAGCTCGTCGCCGAGTACCTGGTAGGTCGGACAGGTGGCGGTGCAGAAGCCGCAGTGGACGCAGGCGCGCAGGATGGCATCGGCTTCTTGGCCTTCGGGCGTGCCCCTGATGAAATCGGCGAGGTTGGTTTGCATTTCGGTTTACTTTGCTCAGTACATCCGGCCGGGGTTGAAGATGTTCGACGGATCGAATCCGGCTTTCAGGCGTTCGTGGATTTTCATGAGCGCCGGCGCCAGCGGCTGGAAGACGCCGATGCTTTTATCGCCGCCGCGGAACAGGGTCGCGTGACCGCCGCAGCCGGCCACCGCGGCGCGGATGCGCTGGGCCGTGGCGGCATCGCCGTCCGCGCGCAGCCAGCGCTGCGCCCCGCCCCATTCGATCAGCTGCGGGCCCAGGTCGAGGGCACCGGCGGTCGAGGGCACCGACAGCCGCCACAAAGGCGCATCGCCGTTGAAGAAGGCATGGCGCTGCTCGCGCAGGTCCGCCCAGAAGCCGGCGCAGTCCGGTGTCAAGCTGCCGCCATGCGCCGTGCCCAGTGCGCGCACCGCGGCATCGACCGCCGCCTGCGCACCCGACAGGCGCAGCGCCAGCACGCCCTCAATCCAGCAACTGCCCGAGAGCGGCAGCGGCTGGCCGCCCCATTCGTTCAGCCTGCGGATGGCGTCGACCTCGTTCATGTCGAAGCGCAGCGTGGCTTCGCGGTAGGCCAGCGGCAGCACCTTGACCGACACTTCGAGCAGCATGCCCAGTGTGCCGAGCGAGCCTGCCAGCAGGCGCGAGACGTCGTAGCCGGCCACGTTCTTCATCACCTGGCCGCCAAAGCTCAGGACCTCGCCCTTCCCGTCCAGCAGCCTGGCGCCGAGCACGAAGTCGCGCAGCGCGCCGCTGTTGGCGCGGCGCGGGCCGGACAGGCCGGCGGCGATGGTGCCGCCGATGGTCGCGCGCTCACCGAAATGCGGCGGCTCGAAAGCCAGCATCTGTTTGCGCTCGGCCAGCACCGCTTCGATCTCGGCGAGCGGCGTGCCGCAGCGCGCGGTGATCACCAGTTCGGTCGGCTCGTAGTCGACGATGCCGCTGTAGGCGCGTGTATCGAGGATCTCGCCGTCGAGGCGCTGCCCATACCAGTCCTTGGTGCCGCCGCCGCGGATGCGTAATGGACGCTGGTCCGCTGCGGCGCCGCGCACCTGGTCCTGCAATCGTTCAAGAATCTGCTGCATGTTGGTTCGATCTTTCAAAAACGCGACAGGTCCGCGAAGGGCAGCGCACCGCCGCTCACCCGCATCCGGCCCATCTCGGCGCAGCGCTGCAGGGTCGGCACCGCCTTGTTCGGGTTCAGCAGCATGCCGGGGTCGAAGGCGCGTTTGACCGTGAAGAAGGCTTCGAGTTCCTTCGAACCGAATTGCACGCACATCGAATCGATCTTCTCGACGCCGACGCCATGCTCGCCGGTGATGGTGCCGCCGACTTCCACGCACAGGGCCAGGATGGCGGCGCCGAATTCTTCGGCGCGCTCCAGTTCGCCCGGCTTGTTGGCGTCGAACATGATCAGCGGGTGCATGTTGCCGTCGCCGGCGTGGAACACGTTCGCGCAGCGCAGGCCGTAGGTCGTCTCCATCTCCTCGATCCGTTGCAGCACGCGGGCCAGGTGCTTGCGCGGAATGGTGCCGTCCATGCAGTAATAGTCGGGCGAAATGCGACCGCAGGCCGGGAAGGCGTTCTTGCGGCCGGACCAGAAGCGCAGGCGCTCGGCCTCGTTCTGCGAGACCGCGATGGCGCTGGCGCCGGCCTGCTGCAGCACCTCCGTCATGCGTTCGATTTCCTCGGCCACCTCCAGCGCGGTGCCGTCCGCTTCGCACAGCAGGATCGCGGCGGCATCGAGGTCGTAGCCGGCCTTCACGAAAGGCTCGACCATGCGCGAGGAAGTACGGTCCATCATCTCCAGGCCGGCGGGGATGATGCCGGCGGCGATCACGCTGGCCACTGCATTGCCGCCGGTGACCACGTCATCGAAGGAAGCCATGATCACCTGCGCCAGCGCCGGTTTCGGCACCAGCCTGACGGTGACTTCGGTAACGATGCCGAGCATGCCTTCCGAGCCGATGAAGACGGCCAGCAGGTCCAGGCCCGGCGCGTCCAGCGACTCGCCGCCGAGTTCGATGACGTCGCCCTCGATCGTGCAGACCCGCACGCGCAGCACGTTGTGCACCGTGAGGCCGTATTTGAGACAGTGCACGCCGCCCGAGTTCTCGGCGACGTTGCCGCCGATGGTGCAGGCGATCTGCGAGGATGGGTCCGGCGCGTAGTACAAGCCGAACGGCGCCGCCGCTTCCGTGACCGCCAGGTTGCGCACGCCGGGCTGGACCACGGCGGTGCGGGCGTAGGGCTCGACGCGCAGGATGCGGTTCAGGCGCGCGGTCGATATCACCACGCCGTCCGCCAGCGGCTGGGCCCCACCCGACAGGCCGGTACCGGCACCGCGCGGCACGATCGGCACCTTCAGGTCGCGGCACACCTTCAGGATCGCCAGCACCTGCTCCTCGTTGTCGGGCAGCGTGACGATCATCGGCATCTGGCGGTAAGCGGCCAGGCCATCGCATTCATAGGGGCGGGTGTCTTCGGGATCGTGCAAGACGCAACGATCGGGGAGGACGGCGCGCAAGGCTGAGGCCACCTGGCGGCGGCGCTCGGGGTCGACGGGGATCGCGGGAATCATAATTCGATTGTAAGCACTATTGCACTTTTTTGGCGTATGCTCCGGCTATCTTTTTTTATAGGCAGGGCATAAGCATGGGCAATCGACTCTCGAAAATCGCAACCCGCACCGGCGACGACGGCAGCACCGGACTCGGCGATGGTAGCCGCACCGGTAAAGACAGCGCACGGATTGCGGCCCTGGGCGACGTCGACGAGCTGAACTCCTTTGTCGGCCTGCTATTGTGCGAGGACATGCCGGACGACCTGCGCGAAGAACTGGTCTCGATCCAGCACGATCTGTTCGACCTCGGCGGCGAGCTGTGCATTCCCGGCTACCAGATGATCAAGGACGAGCACGTCGCGCGCCTCGACGGCCTGCTCGAAAAATACAATGCCACCCTGCCGGTGCTGAAGGAATTCATCCTGCCGGCCGGCTCGCGCGCGGCCTCGCTGTCGCACGTGTGCCGCACCGTGTGCCGCCGTGCCGAGCGCAGCATCGTCGCGCTGTCGAAGGAAGACACGATCAACGCCCAGCCCCGTCAATACGTGAACCGCTTGTCGGACCTGATGTTCGTGCTGGCGCGCGTGCTGAACCGCCACGCCGGCGGCAGCGACGTGCTGTGGAACCACGAACGCAAGCGCGGCTGAGGATGGGCGTGGCGTTGCAGGAAGGCTTGCGGGACGTCGCCATCCGGTTCTACCGGGGCGGTGCGAACTGGCCCTACAATCCTTTCCACTTCCAGGGCGAAGGCCGGCTGACGATCGAGCCCGACTTCCTGATCCTGCGCGGCAGCAGCCACCGCAGCTTCCGCTTTCCGAAGCGCGAGCAGCAGCGCCTGCGCATGGCCGACATCGTCAACGTGCGCACCTCGGGCGAGGACGTGATCTTCGACCTGGCCGGCGTCGACGGCAAGCAGGAGGTCGGCTTTTCCACCGCCGGCCGTGAGGCCGCGGCGCAGATCGCCGCGCTGCTGCCGAGCCGCTGCACGCCCGATTTCGACCCCGCACCCCATGCCGAACGCGAGGTCTTCAACGACCGCATCGATTACTGGAGCCCGTCGACGCCGGTGATTCACACGCTGCTGGTGGCGAACGTCGCGATCTTCGTGCTGATGTGGCTGGAGCGCCAGGGCTTCAGTGCGGGATGGTTCAAGCCGCTGCCCGGCTGGAACTCGGTCGCCGCGCTGCAGGGGCATGTGCAGTTGTGGAAGCAGGGCTTGCTGAACGTGCTGGCGGCGCCGACATGGCAGCTGCCGCTGGCCTCCTTTACCGGTTGGGGCGCCGACGCCTTCCCTTCCCTGCTGCAGGCGCAGCTGGTGCGATGGGGCTCGAACGTGCCGCGCATGACCCTGCTGGCCGGCGAATGGTGGCGCCTGCTGACCTCCGCCTTCCTGCACGGGAACCTGCTGCACCTGGCGATGAACATGTTCGCGCTGTGGCAGGCGGGCCAGCTGGTCGAGCGTATTTTCGGCAGCCTGCGCTTTACCGGCTTGTACCTGCTGGCCGCGCTCGGCGGCAGCCTGGGCAGCCTGCTGTGGGGCCTGCTGACGCACCATCCGGTCAACAGCGTCGGCGCCTCGGGCGCGATCTTCGGCATCATCGGCGGCCTGTTCGCCTTCATCGGCCGCGAACACAGCGGCGTGCCGCCGACGGTGGTGCGCGACCTGCGCAGCTCGGTCGCGCCCTTCCTGCTGTTTAATATCGGCGCCGGTTTCCTGTATCCGCACACCGACAATGCGGCCCACATCGGCGGCCTGATCGGCGGCTGGCTGGCCGGCCACCTGCTGGCGCGTTCGCTGCACGTGCCGGAGCAGCGTGCGGCCTGACCAGCGGCTTTCGCGTATGCTCGGGTTCTTTAGGCCACGGCGATCATGATGGACGACTTCATCGGCATCTACGACAACGCACTGAGCGGCGCGCAGTGCGCCCACATCCGCCAGCGTTTCGACGCCAGCGACAAGGTCGTGCGCGGACGTACCGGCAACGGCGTCGACGTGGAAAAAAAGGACAGCTGGGACCTCACCATCACCCAGCACCAGGACTGGCAGGACGTGGCCGGCCTGCTGGCGACCAGCGTGCGGCGCCACCTGGCGCAGTACGTCGACCGCTACCGCGCACTGGTGCTGGGCGCGCTGGCGCCGATGGTCGCGCATCCCGACACCGGCCAGCCGGTCGCGCTGTCGCTGGCCAATTTCGACGAATGCGGCCGCCCCCACATCGACGCGCTGGTGCAGGCGATGTACCGCTGCGGCCCGATCAACCTGCAAAAATACCGGCAAGGCAGCGGCGGCTACCACCACTGGCATTCCGAGATCTACCCGCAGAACGCCAGCTGCGAGACCCTGCACCGGGTGCTGCTGTTCCAGTTCTATCTGAACGACGTGGCCGATGGCGGCGAGACCGAGTTCCTGTACCAGAACCGCAAGGTCGAAGCGCGCGAAGGCCGCCTGATCATCGCGCCGGCCGGCTTCACGCACACCCACAAGGGCCACGTGCCGCACAGCGGCGACAAGCTCGTGGCAACCTCGTGGATCCTGTACCGGCGCGCCGAGGAACTGTTCGGGCAGCGCCCGGGCTGATCACCTGGTCTCGGGCACCAGCGACTTCAGGATCGGCCGCACGAAATCGTCGGTCTTGAAGTCATACAGCAGGAAGTCGCTCGAGAACTGCCAATAGGCCCAGGCGAAACCGTTCTTCTCGGCGCTGCGCGCGACGGTCGATGTCCACAGCGTGCGGTCTTCCATCGCCGCCTTGTCGTAGGCGCCGAATTCGCCGAGCAACACCGGCCGTCCGCTCGCCTCGCTCCATGCCTTGACCTCGGCGAAGTCCTTCTCGATCTGCGCGATCTCGGCGGCTTTGCCGAAGCGGACGCCTTGCGACGAGCGGATCGGCTCATCGGCCCAGGACGCGCCCTGGTGGGTGAAGGGGAAGGGATCGTAGTAATGGAAGGTCGCGATGATGTGCCTGTCGGCGGCGGGCAGCTGCAGGTCCTTGAGCGTCTCGCGGCTGTTCCAGCGGACCCCGCCGACGATGACGTTACGCGCCGGATTGGTCTGGCGCACGATGGCCAGCAATTCCGGGAAGGTGGCATTCCAGGTCGCCGCGTCGAACTGGCCGTGCGGCTCGTTCAGCAGCTCGAAGACGACCGAGTTCGGCTCGTTGCGGTAGCGCTCCGCCAGCTGGGTCCAGACGGCCTTGAGCTTGGGACGGCAGGCCGCCACGTCGTTCGAGCATTCGTCGAAATCATGTTCGTCGACGATCACGTTCAGGCCGTGTTTTTTGGCCGTCGCCACCACCCAGTCCAGGCGATTCAGCCACTTCGGATCGAGCCGGTTCTGGCGGTCGAGATACGCGAACGAGAACAGCACCACGCGCACGGTGGAAAAGCCGGCCGCCTTGAGCTTCGCGAAGTGCGCTTCCCTATAGTTACCCTTGCTGTCCGCACGCCAGAACGCATCGTAGCCGAGGATGTTCACGCCGCGCCCCAGCTGGCGCACCTGATCGTGCGCCGACAGCGCGACGAATTGCGAACTGGCCGGCGGCGGATTCGGCGGCGGATCGTCGGCCATCGCCAGGGCCGACGCAAACATGGCGATGCCGGCCATGGCGGTGTGCAGGATCTTCATCGGGCGTCGCCTTTCAGGTAGCCGTGCATGGCCAGCCAGCGTGCGAAGTCGTCGAACCAGCCGGTGCTGGTGGTGGTCTTCTGGTACATGCCGAAGCCGTGGCCGCCCTGCTCGTAGAGGTGGAATTCCACCGGCCGCTTGGCGTTGCGCCAGCTGTCGATGAGGCCGAATCCGCCATTGCCGAACAGCGGGTCGTCCGCGGCCAGGGCGACGAACAAGGGAGGCGCATCCGCCGGCACCGTGACCGGGGCAAGCGGGCCGTAGATGTTGGCGATGAAGGCCGGCTTCGCATCCTGTCCCTGCAGCGCGGTCGCCATGGTCAGCATCGCGCCTGCCGAAAAGCCGATCATGCCGACGCGGCCGGGGTCGACCCGCCATGCCTTCGCGCGCGAACGCACCAGCGCGAAGGCGGCGCGCGCATCGGCGATCTGGGGCGCGTAAGCGACCGCGGGATCCTGCTGCGCGGCGCGTGCCGCCCGTGCCCCATCCGAAAACATCTGGGCCATCGAGCGCGCGAACGCATCCATTTCGCGCGGCGTCTGGGTGAGACGGTACTTCAGCACGAAGGCGGCGACGCCCTTGTCGGCCAGCGCCTTGGCGACGTCCCAGCCCTCGTTGTTCATCGACAGCGTGCGAAAGCCGCCGCCGGGCGCGACGATCACGGCGGCGCCGGTCGCCTTGGCCGGGTCCGGCAGGAAGGGCGTCAGCGTGGCCACTGCCACGTTGCGCGCGAACACGCTGCCATACTGGCTGTGCCAGGATTCCTGCACGGTGGCGCCCGGCAGCGCGCCGGTCCCCAGCACGATCGCGTCCGGCTGCGCCGGTATCGCGATCGGCGTCATCCTGTCGTCCTGCGCCAGCGCCGGCGTGGCCAGGGCACAGCCCAGGGCCAGGGCTCCCGCGGCAAAGCCGCTGGCCAGCAGGCGGCCCAGCGGCCTGCGAATCCTCATGCTCGATGTCCTCATCATTCGGTCTCCTTGTCGATTTATTGTTCCAATACCGCGGCCCGGCTCAGCACCAGTGCCGCATCCTGCACCGCCACGCCGGTCCCCGGCTGGCCCGATCCGACGCTCAGGCGGTACTGCCCCGGCATCAACTGCCGGACGCCGTCGCGCGTGACGAAGCTCAGGTCGCGCGGCGACAGGCGGAAGCTCACCTGGCGGCGTTCGCCGGCCTTCAGCGAGAGCCGCTGGAAGCCGCGCAGCGCCAGCCGCGGCGCGCCTTCGAAGGGCGGCGGCGCGAGGTAGAGCTGGGCGACCTCGTCGCCGTCGCGCGTGCCGGTGTTGGTGATGTCCGTGGTGACGAGCACGCCGTTCTCAAACGCGCTGCCGACCGCTTCGATCCGCAAAGCTTCGTAGCGGAAGCTTGTGTAACTCAGGCCCGCGCCGAACGGATACACCGGCGTGCCGGCGTAATAGCGGTAGGTGCGGCCCTGCATCGTATAGTCGTCGAAGGGCGGCAGGTCGGCCAGGCCGCGGTAGAAGGTCAAGGGCAGGCGCCCGCCGGCGTCCTGCTTCCCGGTCAGCACATGAGCGACCGCCAGCCCGCCGGACTGTCCCGGATACCAGGCTTCCAGGATCGCGGACGCGTTGTCTTTGGCCCAGGTCAGGTCGATCGCGCTGCCGTTCATCAGCACGACGACCAGCGGCTTGCCCAGCGCCCTGGCGCGGTCGAGCAGGCGGCGCTGGTCGGCCGGCAGTTCCAGCGAGGTCTTGTCGCCACCGGAAAAGCCCTCGGCCTTCACCGCCATCTCTTCCCCTTCCAGGTCCGAGGTCAGGCCGACCACCGCGACGATCACGTCCGCCTCCGCGGTGCCGGCTTTCAGATCGGCGTCGACGTCGGTCGAGATCCGTTTCCAGAACAGGCCGGGCACGCCGGTGCCGCTGGTCTCGGCCTGGAAGCGCAAGGGATAGCGCTGGCCCTTCTCCAGCCGGACCTCGGCGAGTTCCAGCGGCTCCGCCCATTTCGAATACGCGCTGGCGCGCACGACCGGCTTGCCGGCCACCGTCAATTCGCCCTGCACGCCGGAGACGCCGAGGCGGTAGGTACCGGTCTCCGGCGCCAGCAGGTAGCCGGTCCAGACCACCTTGTGCTGGTCGGCGACCGCCTTCATTGCCAGCGCATGCGACACCAGGCCGGGTTCGACGCGGGTCGCGACCGGCCTGGCGTCGTAGCCGGCGTCCTTGCGGTTGAAGTATTCCGCGCGCAGGCCGGGCTTGCCGTCGGGCGTGCGCAGGGCCGTGCCCGGCACCGGGTCGCCATCGGTGACCGAGGCGCCGGCAGGCACCAGGCCGATGCTGGCCTGCGGCAGGACCCGGCGCAGGCCCTCGAGCACCGACACCGGCGGCGCCGATTGCGTCGACGAGTAGTTACCGCGCAGGACGCGGGTGGCGTCGGCCAGCGGGCCGATCACGGCGAGCTTGAGGCCGGGCTTGAGCGGCAGCACGCCATCGTTCTTCAGCAGCACCAGGCTTTTCGCCGCCGCCCCCAGCGCCAGTTCCTGGTGCGCGGCACTGCCGATCGCATCGACTGGCACCGCCGCCCTGCCCTGGCGCTGCGCCAGGCCGGCGAGGTCGCCGCTGCGGTAGCGCGCGGAGAACAGGCGTACCAGCGCGCGGTCGATGTCGTCCATGCCGATCAGGCCGCGCTGGAAGGCTTCCCGGTAGCGCTCGGCCAGGTCGGTCGCATCGCCCAGCGTTCGGGTGTTGCACTCGTTGTCCGTGCCGGCCTTCAGGGCCACGGCAACCGCCGCCGCAGGGTCGGTCGCGTACTTGTGCCGGTCCGCGATGTCGGTCACCGCGTCGCAATCCGACACGACGTAACCCTTGAAGCCCCAGGCGCCGCGCAGATGGTCGTTCAGCAGGAGTTCGCTGCCGCAGGCCGGCTGGCCATTGATGCGGTTATACGCGCACATGATCGATCCGGCACCGGCATCGACGATGGCGGCGCGGAAGGCCGGCAGGTAGGTATCTTCGAGGTCGTGCCGGGACACGAACACGTTCGCCACGTGCCGGGTCGACTCCGGCCCGCTGTGGACCGCGAAGTGCTTGGGGGTCGCGATCACGTCCGGCAGCTCGGGGTCCGGGCCCTGCATGCCCTGGATGAACGCGACGCCCAGCGCCGCCGTCAGGTGCGGGTCTTCGCCGTAGGTTTCCTGGCCCCTGCCCCAGCGCGGATCGCGGAAGATGTTGATGTTCGGCGACCAGGTATCGAGGCCGGTACCGATACGCCCCAGATGCCCGGTCTGGCGTCCCAAGGTATGCAGCGCGCGCACCTCGACGCTGATCGCCGCGGCCACCTGCTGCACCAGCGGCGCGTCGAAGCTGGCCGCCAGGCCGATGGGTTCCGGGAAGTTCGTGGTCGGTACCGGCCCCATCGCCCCATGCAGCGACTCGGTCCACCAGTTGTATGCGGGGATGCCCAGGCGCGGCACGGCCGGCGCCACGTTGAGCAGCTGGCCGATCTTCTCGTCGAAGCGCATCTGCGCGACCAGTGCGCGGGCGCGCGCTTCCGCGTCGGCGCGCGCATCGAGGGCCTGCGCAGCGGCGGGAATCGCCAGGGCCAGGATCAGGGCATGGCGCCAGGTCTTCTTGTTTTTCATGTCACTGCCTTGAAGGAATCGACATCGTTTATGATTGCGCTAACAAATCCACCACAGACGTCATCATACCTCTACAGGCATGCGGAAAATACAAATTTATTCATTCCCATAACATGAATGTCATACGCTCACATCTGCGCATGAAAAAAACGCCACCCTGGCCTTGCCGGGGTGGCGCTCTCAGTGCGCGGGCCTGCGCGGCGGGTCAGCCTGCCTGTGCCGGCTCGACTTCGCGCAGCGCCTGCAGCGCCATCGCGTAGATGCCCTCGTAGGATTTGGCGGCGGCGATGAAGCGTCCGTTGTGGCAGAAGCCGGCGTCGGGCACGCCGGTCACGGCAGCCAGGTCGGCATCGCGCAGGCCGGCCCAGGAGGCCGGCAGGTCGGCGCGCGCTTCGAAGGTGTCGGCAGTGGCCGGCACCGTGTGCAGCATGTAGCGCTGCTCGCCCAGGTTGTGGCTGATGACGAACAGGACCTTCGGCATCTCCTTACGCACCACCGAACTCCAGGGCAGCGCGCTGTTCCGCAGGTACAGCAGGCGTCCGCCTTCCAGCACCTGGGCGCCGCGCACCTGCTCCAGCGCCAGCATGGCGCCGACGCGGTACTTGACGGCGTTCGCCATCACCTCGGTCAGGAAGTCCATCGCGCGGTGGAATTGCTGCAGGCGGAAGGCGTCGGCGGCTTCGCCGTAGCCCAGCCGCTCCTCGTCCATCCAGTTCAGGTTGTAGCCGGACACCACCGCCGACATGCCATAGCCGCCGGGCGCGTTCTTGGCCGCGCCGACGTCCGACAGATCGAGGTATTGCACGATGTCGGCATCGATGGCCCAGGCGATCTGCTGGGCGGTGTCCTCACTCAGCTGCTGGCCGGTGTGCTGCAGGGCCAGGGCGGCCACGCAGCGGCCGCCGTATTCGCGCCACACCAGGCCGGCGCTGGCGTAGGGCACGCCGCTCTGGCGCGCACCGCTGAAGCCTTTCTGGTGGTGGTCGAAGCGCCCTAGGGCCGGGTCCCAGATGCCGCCGACGTCGATCACGACATCGCCGCGGTCGATGATGGCCTGGTCGCGCGTGCGCACGAGTTCGGCCTCGGGATGCAGGACCTTGATGACGGCGACCGCCCATGCGTCATCCGCATGGAATTTGCCGCCGTGGGTGACGATGAGCATAGGATTCCAGATTAGTAGTTATTTCGAGATGATACCGTTTCTTCGAATCTCGATCACTGCAAATTGAGTTATCTCTAAATCAAACTTAGTAGAAAGAAACGTCTGCGTAAATATCACTCGTTACTTGACGCAGACGCACCCTACCATGAGTTCCCCGATCCGTGAAATATACGCCTGAGAGCTCAAGAGCTTTGGCATCACCTTCACTCACTACTCGGATGTCAAAAATAGTAGTTCCCACATATGGTTGCCAATTAAGGTTTCTTGGAATTGACCTATACACATAATAAATTTTTGACTGCCCACTTTCCACTGCAGGCGTCGTCTCTAAGGAAAGAGACTTTGAAGTTGCCGTATGCATATCGATTTGGGTTTGCAAAAGGGTTTGCCTAACCACAGCTTTTGCCGAAATTTGGTGCCCCTCTGAGGTCGTAATCTCCCCTTCCCAAGTTCCATTCAAATCTGGAAATAAGGATTTATTAAACCATCTGCATATCTTCCAAATTCGACGAGAAACTAATCCGGTGGTAAAAATCTTAGAGACGGTTTAATAACTCAGCGGAAACCCATTCTTCGCAATAATGTAGAGCCGAGCGCAATGAAGATCATCGCTTCCGATACATCGAGACGCTGCTCATAATCTCGGACAAGGCGGCGGTAGCG